>Ga0207969_100346_pt1 | contig 23759 bp, 21 predicted proteins | sample LakWasMet25_LOW6_2_FD_183869 | JGI IMG/M metagenome (GOLD analysis project Ga0207969, IMG submission 183869) | Freshwater sediment methanotrophic microbial communities from Lake Washington under simulated oxygen tension - Sediment Metagenome... | ecosystem: Environmental > Aquatic > Freshwater >... | reverse complement strand
CTCGGCGCGGCCGCGAAGCGTCACTGCGCGAGGTCGGCAACCACTGCGTCGGCGGCGCGGACGGCGCACGCGAGCATGGTGAGGGTGGGGTGGCGGTCTCCGACCAGCGGCGCGTGGCGTCCATCCGTAACGTGTAGTCCTGCGACCCGCCGGTGACGACCCTCCGGGTCGAAGTCATGATCGTCGTCGCGACCGAACAGCACCTCGCTCCCGAGCACGAGGCCGTCGGGCTGCACGAAGGGGATCGTGGTCGCGTCCGGCCCCAAGGCCCCCGCCACGGCGAGGCACGCGGCGTTCATGTCCTCGCCGATCGCGCGGTCGTTGCCGCTGGAGGCGAGACGGAGCACGGGCACCGGACGACCCAGGGTGTCGCGGTCCGCGTCATCGAAGCGGACCGTGCGCTCCCATGACGGGAGCATCGTCCCCAGCGCGTGCACCTGGAAGATCGTCGAGTCGGCGAGCATCTCGGTGGAGACCCCGAGCATCGGCCCGGCATTGTCACCGAGGACGGAAGCAGGGGATGGACCCACCACCTCGAGGCTGAAGCCGCCGACGTAGGGCCGCGCCGCCTCGCCCTCGACGTTGGTGAAGCGCGGGACGAACGCGGAGTACGACACGCCTGGAAGGTCCGCGGTGCGTCCCGGCACGAGCACCAGGTGACTCGCGACGAGGGAGCCCACGATCCGCAACGGCTCATCGTGCCCTTGGCCGCTCGCGCGCAGGAGCCGGGCGCTCTCGACCGCCGACGCCGCGAGGACCACCCGGCGGGCGCGGACGACGGCCCGCCCTCCATCCCCGCGGTGGCATTCGACGCCGACGACCCGCCCCCGCTCCACGAGGACACGGAGCGCCGTCGTGCGGGGCACGACCTCGACGCCGTGGAGGGCATCCATCGCGCGCCAAGGGCGCCCATTCACGCGAGCGAGCCGACCGGCGATGATGGGCAGGTCGAGCGCGCGACCGAGCTCCACGAGCCGCGGGTGCAGCGTGACGGAGTCCGCGAAGAGTCCATCGGGAACGACCCCGAGCCCGTCACGGTTGCCCACGACGCCGAGCATCCGCTCGACGCGTGCGTAGTGCGGGTCCAGTGCGGACAGGGGGATCGGCCACGGGGTCTCCGCGAGGCGCGCGTCGGCGACGTTCTGCTCGCACGCGCGTACGCACCATCCGCCCCAGACGAGCGTGCGCCCACCGAGCGCGATCTCGCGGAGCCAGCGGGCCTCGGGCGGTTCGCAGCGATGGCGCCACGCCGCGTCTGGGGCAGCGTTCTTCGGGCTGTCCGCGGAGTCCGGCGGATCGCCCGCATCGAGGACGAGCACCCGCGCACCCTTGTCGCGGAGGACGGCCGCTACGACAGCGCCGACGGCGCCCGCGCCGATCACGATCACATCGATCTCGTGACCGGCGAGAGCAAAGGATGGGTCAGACATGGCGGAGGGGGACGGAAGGGGGGCCTGGGCTGGGCTTCAGTGCAGGCCGTCGCAGTCGCCACCGCAGAAGCGGCAGTTCGTCGCGGGCTCGACCGGCCGGAGATCCGTGCCGCAGTGGCGGATACCGCGCACGCGAAGCTCCTGCGCGAGGTCGCCCTTCGCCTGCAGCACCTTCACCCGAGCACCAACCTTGAGCATCGACTCGATCTTCATGATGAATCCTTCCGTACGCTGCACGCTGCCGCGTACGGACCGATAGTTGGCGGCCCCATTGGCTCTTTCAAGTGTGACCGCGCGAATTGTCGATGTGACCGCGGCGACCACAGCGGGCGCACGGTGCATCGTCGCTAGCGCATGATTTTCGCTCGGTGCGTTGATCCCTGTGCGAGTGTCCTCCGTCGATACGAGATGGACGAAGACGCACGACGCTGGATCGCCGCATCGGCGCTGATCGGCTTCGGGCAACAGGTCTACGTCGTCCTGCGCAACCAGCTCCTGCACGACCTCGACCTGCCCATGGCCCTCCTCGGGGTCGTTCAGGGGATGGGCGCAGTGACCGGCGTAATCGCAGGCGTGGCGGGGATTTGGCTGCTGCCGAAGTTCCCCGCCGCATGGGCGCTGCGCGCGGGTGCGCTCGCGAATGCCGTCGGGTTCGCGGTGCAGGTCGGGGCGACGCAGGCGTGGCAGTTCGTGCTCGGCGCGGCCCTCGCGGGCTTCGGCATCCAGACGCTCACGATGGCCTCGGGCCCCTTCCTCGCCCGGCGCGTGACCGACCAGGACCGCGTGCGCACCTATGCGCTGCAGATGATCGCGATCCAGACGGCGCCGGGGCTCCTCGGGGCCGTGCTCGGCGGCGAGCTGCAGCGCGTCGCGGCGGCCTACGTCTCGGTAGTGGGCGGCCACCGTGTCGCGCTCGCGTTGGGTGCGACGTCGGTCGCGTTGGCGTTGTTGCCGCTGCGAGGCCTGTCGAGCGGCGACTCGCCGCGTCGGGGCGCGCCCACGCTCCGACTCTCGGAGCTTCGGCGCTTCGCGGTGTTCCTCGCACCGGACGCGGTGCTGTTCTTCGGGGCGGGGCTCGCGGTGCCGTTCCTCCAGGTGCACCTGCAGGTCGCGTACGGCGCGCCGCCGCACCACGTGGGCTGGTACTTCGGCTCGATGATGGTCGCGGGCACCCTCGGCAACCTGGTGGTCCCCCGGGTCGCACGACGCATCGGAAACGAACGCGCTCTCACGCTGCTCCAGGTCGGGACCGCGGCGGGCTTCGTCGGGCTCGCGACGGCGGGCGCGGTGGGCGGCGCCGTGGTGGCGCTGGTCGCGCGGTACGCCTGTTCGGTCACCGCGATCCCGCTCTGGACCGCCGCGCTGCACGCCGCGCTGTCGCCGCAGGATGGAGAGACCGCGGCGTCCTGGCGCATGGTCGTCCAATCGGCCGCATGGGCGGCCGCGAACCTCCTCGCGGCTGCTGCGCTCACATGGGGAGCGGACGCGCTGCGAGGACTCTTCTTCGCCGCCGCGGTCTCCCAGGCACTCGCAGCCTGGGGATGCTGGCGCGGCCTCGCGGCGCTCGCCCGTCGGCGCGAGGCAGGCTGAAGGTCGACCGCGTGACCGACGCTGCTGGCCCGTCGGACCACCCAGCGAAGGCCGCCCGTCGCTGGCGACTTCGAGCGAGTCCGACGAGCGGGGTCCCTACGCGGCTCCAGGGACGGCGCGGCTCACGGAGACCGCATCCACGCAGACGCTCCCGCCGGTGCGTCGAGTCGAGATCCTGACGAAGCGGCCCACCCTCACTCCGAGGTGATCGAGGTCGAGCGCCTGGTCGCCCGACAGGTTGCCCTCGACGGGCACGAACCGGTTGTGTCCGACGCCGATCTCCAGATCGAAAGCACCCGGGCTCGGTGATCCGAGTCGCAACTCGAGGTCGCTGCGTTGCGGGTTGCCATCCGAGACGAACTGGTCGCCGCCGGGTAGTTCGATGGTCAGCATCGCACCGGTCAGTCGGATGCAATGACCATCGACGCCGTCGAGGTCGCCCGGGTGGAGATCGACGCCCCGCGGGCTGCGGTAGTGGACGGACGAGAGCCATCCGGGTCTGGTCAGAAGGCTGGGCGCCGCCACGTCTGCGGGTGCGGCGACAGGCGCCGCGGCGGGCGCCGATGGGGTGGCGGGGACTCCGTCGTGGTGTTCCACGCGCCCCGCGGGCGCGGGTGTGGACACCGTAGGGACCGCGACCGGAGGGCTGCTCGATCCCAGAAGGAAGTAGGCGACGACACCTCCGCCGACGACGAGCGTCGCGGTCAAGATTGATACGACGAGCATGGACGATCTCCGGCTGGATCGCTGGGGAGGCGGCGCCCATGGGGGGGCGAGCGACGGCACCATCATGGTCTGCGGCAGTCGCGCGGTCAGCGGCGCTCCGCAGCGCGCGCAGAAGGCAGCGCCGTCATCGGTCGCGATCGTCCCGCATGCGGGGTTTGGACAGGCTCTTCCCATGTTTCACGCTCCTCGACTCCGACGACCCGTGTGCCTGGCCGCAGCCATGGTCCAGGGCGATATCCCACACCCACGCTGGTCCCGTCAGATCCGAGAAGGCGCAGCAGGCGAGGTGCCTCTGCCCGACGACGTGGCGCGACCGTTGCTCGATCAGTCTATACGTCCGGCGCGGCATGAGTTGGATGCGCCGCTGTATCGAGGAGCGTGGGGCGATGGAGACGGAGATCCACAGAGACCGATCGAGGCGCCTCCGCGCGGATATTCGCGGTGGTTCCTGCAGGCTCTCGCAGCGGCCCCCACCGCGGCCCCATGCGGGTTGCGGTCGCGCCAGCAGCGGCGACGGGTCGGCGCGACTGTGACCAGCCAGGTTACACATCCTCTCGAAGAGCGGCCGCCGGAGTTACACCACACCCGCGCTCCCGAGCGGGATCAGACTTCGCGAGTGCCCTTCGGCGTGCGCCGTCGGCTCGGCTTCGGGCTCACCGGGCTCGTCGTGATCGTGGTGGCGAACGCCGTCGTCCTGCTGCTACTGGCGGCCCGGTATCACACGACGCTCTCGTCGCTCGAGCGGGACGCCGCGCTGGCACGCCGCGCTCGCGCCCTCGGCGTGTTCGCGAGGGAGCAGTACATCCACGAGGCGCACACGATCATCCTCGGTGACCACTCGCATGTCGGTCACCAGCGGGAGTGGGTCACGACCTTCGGCGTCCGCACCAGTGAGCTGGCGCGAGAGGTGCCCGCTCGCGACCGGCGCGTGCTCGACACGATCGTGGCGCAGAGCGCAGAGCTGCAGCGGGTGTTCGCGTCGGAGGTCCTTCCGGCGGTTGACCGAGACGACCGGGATGGGATTCGAGACGCGCACGAACACGCGGAGGCGCTCGTCGGCCACATGATCGCCGAGGCGGACGCGCTGGGCGACCGATTCGAACAGCGAGCGTTGGACTCCACGCGGCAGGCCGATGGGAGCGCGCGCGTCGCGATCGGGCTCAGCGGAGTGCTGTCGTTGTTGGCCGCTGTGGTTGCGCTGATCGCCGCCCGCCGCGTCTGGGACGGCGTGGCCGCCCCGCTCGCGGCGCTACAGTCGACCGCCGAGCGCGTCGCCTCGGGTGACGCCGCGGCCCGGGTCGGCGCGCTTCCCGCGGTGGAGCTCGCGGTCGTCGGTCGCGCGTTCGACCTGATGCTCGATCGCCTGGCCAGACGCGAGGAGGAGCTCATCCAGGCCGAGCGCCTGGCCGTCGTCGGCCGCCTTGCCGCGGGCGTTGCGCACGAGATCAACAACCCCCTCGGTGTGATTCGGGGCTACCTGAAGACGATGCTCGATGATGTGAAGGAGGAAGGGCTCCGCGCCGAGCTGGCGATCCTCGATGAGGAGGCCCTCGCCTGCCAGCGCATCGTCGAGGACCTCCTCACCTACGCGCGCGTCCCAGCGCTGGCGCTCACGCCCACGGACGCGGCCACCCTGGTGGGCGAGGCGATCGAGCGCCTCCAGGCCGCGGGCGAGGTCGGCGGCTGCGAGGTGCGCGCGAAGGTAGAGACGGCGACGCTACAGATCGACCCCTTGCGGATGCGCCAGGTCGTCGTGAACCTGCTGCGCAACGGAGCGCAGGCGATGGGGGGCGTCGGCCCGCTGGATGTTGACGGACGGCGCGGCCCCGGAGGGGAGTACGAGGTGGTCGTTGCCGATCGGGGTACGGGCGTCGCACCGGAGGTACGGGCCAGCCTCTTCGAGCCCTTCGCCAGCGCCCGCCCGGGCGGAACCGGCCTGGGACTGGCGGTGTGCGAGGGAATCGTTCGAGCGCACGGCGGGGAGATCGCGGTGCGCGACCGGGCGGGCGGAGGGACGGAGTTCGTGGTGTGTCTCCCGGGCGCCTCGAGCTCTCCAGGGCGCAGGGTCGGCACATGAAGCCCAGGGTCTTGATCATCGATGACAAGCCGAACTTCCTCACGCTTCTCAGCAAGGTGCTCGGGCGCGATGTTCAGGTGATCACGGCGCGGGGCGTCCGGCAGGCGATCAGCGTGCTCGAAGAGTCCATGCCCGACGCGGTCCTCTGCGACCTTCGAATGCCGGACGGAGATGGCCTCGAGGTGCTCCGGGCGCTACGCGGCCGTGGCTGCGCGGCGCCCTTCATCCTCATGACCGCCTACGCCACCGTGCCTACGGCGGTGCAGGCGATGCGCGAGGGGGCCTACGACTACGTCACCAAGCCCTTCGATCCCGACAGCCTGCGTGACCTCGTGCTCCGCGCGCTCGGCGAGTCCGCGGTGCTGGCCCAGGGCGCGACGGCGGCTCGCGGCGAGGAGACGCCCTCCCCGTCGAGCCCTCCTCCGGCGGAACAGGTCAGCGAACCCTTCGGCCGACTGCTCGGTGACAGCCCGGGGATGCGCGAGCTCTATCGCATGATCGACCGGGTGGCGCCGACCGACGCGACCGTGCTCATCCTGGGCGAGACCGGCGTCGGCAAGGAGCTCGTCGCCCGCGAGCTGCACGACCGATCGGCTCGCGCCGGGCGGCGCCTCGTCGCGGTCAACTGCGCGGCGATCCCTCGATCGCTCATCGAGAGCGAGCTGTTCGGCTACGCCCGGGGGGCCTTCACTGGCGCGACGACCGATCGCGCGGGGCTCTTCGAGGAGGCGTCGCATTCAACGCTGTTCCTCGATGAGATCGGCGAGATGCGGCCGACCCTGCAGGCGAAGCTGACGCGGGTGCTGGAGGAGAAGGCGGTGCGCCGGCTCGGCGAGTCGAAGGAGCGGAAGGTCGACGTGCGGCTCATCGCCGCGACCCATCGCGACCTGCCAGCGATGCTGAAGGCCGGTGAGTTCCGGGAGGACCTCTGGTACCGGCTCAACGTCTGCGTGCTTCGCGTTCCGCCGCTGCGCGACCGGCGCGACGACATCGCCCTGCTCGCTCATCACTTCCTGGCCTCGCACGCGCCGCGCGGTCCCAAGGGATTCTCCCCCGAGGCGCTCGCGGCGCTCCGTTCGCACCGCTGGTCGGGCAACGTGCGCGAGCTGCGCAGCGCCGTCGAGCGAGCCGCGATCGTCGAGGAGGGGCCGATGATCCGTCCCGAGTCGCTGCCCCCCGAGGTGAACGGGGCGTCGTCGTTCGTGGTCACGTCGGGCCCCGGGAGGGACCTCTCGGAGATGACGTACCGGGAGGTCATCGGCGTCGCCCGCGACGAGGTCACCCGTCGCTACCTCGAGAGGCTCATGACCCGCTATGGGGGCAACGTCACGGCCGCCGCGCTTCACGCGGGCGTCGAGCGAGAGAGCTTCCACCGCCTGCTCCGACGGCACGACGTCCGCGCCGAGCGCTTCCGTGAGGAGGCTGCGGCGGAGCCGGTGGGGTCACGGGGGAGGCGCCACAACTCCGAGAGCGACGACGAGAGCTGACCGCCCGATAGAGACTTCGAGCGGAACCGTCACGGAATGACGTACGCAGCTTGCGCATCACCTGATCATCACGGACCCGCTCCGATCGACGAGGCGCTCTCAGCGGGCGGGGCATCGAATGCCCTTGACGCCCGTCAACCCAGCGCGCCGCGAGCACGCGACGATGCAGGCCGCAGGCGCCGCTCACGGGGGAGCGCTCGCGGAGCAGGTCATCGTGATCGATCCGCGTACGGACGGCGTCACGGCGCGCATCCCGGTCGGCAGCGGGCTGCACCTTGCGCATGTCGTCCTCGACGCGGCGTCGCGCTACGCCTACGTGAGCGCCAACGAGGCGAGCCAGGTGCTGCGCATCGACGCGCAGACGCGGCAGATCGTGAACCGCTACGACCTCGGCGCGGGTCGAGCCCCGCACGGGATGCGCTTCTGCGGCGACCGGCTCTACGTGGCCAACATGGACGGCCGGAGCGTCTCGGTGATCGAGCCTGCGACCGGCGGGGTCCGCGAAGTGGCCGTGGGCGGCGTCGCAGTGCAGGTGGCCTGCGCCTTGGGCGGGCGCTACGTCTTCGCGTCGCTCTACGACACGCGTGAGGTCGTGCGGCTGGAGATCGCCACCGGCGCTCTCACCCGAATCGCGCTTCCAACAGGAGCGCAGGGTCCGGTGCAGCTCTACCCCCTGCGCGATGGGCGCATCTACGTCTGCGACCAGGGGCTGCTGCTCGACCGGCCTGCGTCGAACAAGGTGTTCGAGATCGACGCTCAGACCGCGACGGTCACCGCGACGATCGAGGTCGGCCGCGGCGCTCACGGCGTCGTCGCGAGCGACGACGGAACGACGGCGTTCGTCACGAACGTCGCGGACAACACGGTCACGGTGGTCGACACGGCCGCGCGGCGAGCCGTGGCCACGATCGCCGTCGGCGAGGCGCCGAACGGCATCTCCCATTGGCACGTCACCGGAGGAATGCCGTAGCGGAGGGAGACCGGCGACCTGCCTGGACCCCCGGTATGAGGCGCCACTCCGTTACAGTGTATCCCTTCCAGTCACGCTGCCGTGACCGGCGCGACCGCAAGCATCCTGCGGCTCGCTGATGGCATACGCGGACCTCTGATTCGCTCGCGCGAGGCGGAACACACCCTATGACCCCGGGAGGTGGGAGCAGGTTCGCAACGATTCAGTGGGGAGACCGGCGGGCTGGGTCATCGTCGCGCTGGACGGCGTCGGCGTCGGGGGCCCCGCGCTGGCCCATCGCGAACTGCGGCCACCGACGACCTCGCGTTCTTCGTCGCCGACGCCGCCGTCACGGACTCGGATTCCATCATCTGGTTCGGAGGGGACTCTACCGATGCCGCTGGTCTCCGATGACGATGTCGCGCCTATTGAACCCGCTAACGCGCGGGTCGTTCTCCTCGTCCCACGTGCGACCGATGCGCTGTGCGCAGTGCCCGCCCGGCGGTGTGTGATCGGAGCGCGAGTCCGAGCGCGCAATCGATGCGCTTGTCAGCGTTTCTTCGCGCAAGACTATGCGGGCGACGTCTTCCTATCGCGTCCATTCGACGGGCGCACCTCTTGCTCGACATCGATGAGCAGAGACTCCCAGCGCACCGTCGCGAGCGCGTCCCCTCACGTCGGTGGCTACAGGATGAGAGAGGAAGCATCGATGATCAGAAACCTGGGTTTCGCTCTGGGAATGTCCGTGCTCGCCGCGTCGTGCGGCGTCGACATGATGTCCGATCACCTCGGTCAGTACGATCAGCGCATGGTCTCCGTGCGGGCTGAGATCGCCTCGCACGCGTCAGCCGTCACGGGTGCCGCGCGCGCCGAGGTCGCCGCCGTCGAGGAGGGTCACCTGACTCGAACGCTCGGCCACATGGGCGACATGCGCGGTGACGTGCGGCAGATGATGGACTGCGGATCGATGGACGGCTCGGCGATGATGGGCGCGATGGACGACGTCGAGCGGGAGTGCCGCACGCACCGCAGCTCGATGGCGGCCATCACGGACAGCGCGGCCCTGCGCACGGAGGAGGTCCGCCACCAGCAGGCGATGGACGGCATGATGGGCCGCATGCAGATGCACAGCCAGTCGATGATGTCCGCGAGCGGCGGGATGCGCTGCGGGCACTGACGCAACGTGAGCGCGGACGACCCCAACGAACGTGTGCAGCGCCGCTACGACCGGGTCGCGCCGTTCTACGACACGCTCGAGAGCGTCATGGAACTGCGCGCGGCGCAGTGGCGTCGCGACCTGTGGACCGAGGTGACCGATGGCGACGTGCTCGAGGTCGGCGTCGGAACCGGGAAGAACCTTCGATTTCACCCAGCTCGAGCGCGTGTCACCGCGATCGACATCGCGCCGAAGATGCTCGAACGCGCCCAGCGACGGGCAGAGATCGAGGGCTCGCCTGTGGTGCTCGAGCGCGCCGACGTGCAGGCGCTCCGATACCCGGATGGGAGCTTTGACGTCGCAGTGGCGACGTTCGTCTTCTGTTCGGTGCCCGACCCGCTCCTCGGTCTTCGGGAGCTGCGGAGGGTGCTTCGCCCCGGCGGGCGCCTCCTTCTGCTCGAACACGTGCTCTCGGAGCGTCGCTGGCTGCGGAAGATCATGCGCGGGCTCGACCCGATCACGGCGCGCCTCGTGGGAGCCCACATCGCCCGGGAGACCGTTGCCAGCGTCCGGGACGCGGGCTTCACGATCCGCGATGTGAGGGACCTGGCGCTCGACGTCGTGAAGCGCATCGACGCCGTCGCTCCGTGAAGACGAGCGGCCCGTCTCACCCCGCGAGCGGGTGCCGCGGGCACGCCGCCGTCGCCTCGCGGTAGGTCGTCAGCGGACCGGCGGCGGGCGGCCGTCCTGGCATCGAGGCGATACGTGCGAAGCCGCGAGCGAGCGCGCGAAGGAGAAACGCAACGCACGCGAGCGGCACCCAACACAGGCTGATCTGCGCGGAGAGGTCCCGAACCCGGCGCATGTGCTGATTGTCCGGGTTCGGGTCCCCACCGTACTCGAGGGGAATGCCAAGCCCGAACACGACGGCTGCGCTGGTCACGACCTTCATTGCCACCCGCACCCACCGGGCGCGCCGCTCCGCCACGCATCGAGGGCAGCCCGTCGGGTTCACGGGCGCGGGCGTACGCCCGATGACGTGTCGCGCAGAGACCCCCGCGCGGCGCCCACTACTGCGGCAACCGCCGCCGTCGGCGAACTCCCCGTCGCCCTCGTAGGGCTCGACCGCGGCGAAGCGGGACCGCTGCTCGCCTGCCCTGTACAACCGCCGGCCGTCGTGTGTCGCTCATCCCCTTCAGCGCAGCGGGATGAGGTCCTCGACGCGCACGTCGGCCTCTCGGAGGTCGGTGCGGACGCGGCGGCTCTCTCCGACGGACCCGCGCAGCAGGAGGTCGACTCGCTCACCGGACATCCCCGCCGCCGGGCGTCCATCGACGGAGACGAGGCGCTCGCCGAGGCCGAAGCCCTGCCGGGCTGCGTCGCTCCCCGTCGCCACCTGGACGACCACCGGGGCCCCGGAGGCGTTCATGCTGAGCAGGAGGCCCACGCGGGTCCATGCGTCGCGAACGTGGGACTGGTCGCGGTATCGGCGCAGCCGCACCTGCCCCGCCGGGTAATCGATGGTGGTCAGCCAGGGCTGTAGGAAGTCCGCCCCGAGGAGCCCGTCGATCGGCGAGCCGACCTCCTCGGAGAGCGCCGCGAGGCCGGCCGCGCTGTAGCCCACCACCGCCGAGGACTCGCGCGTGACGCCCAGGGCGGTGATCCGACGGGCGCGGAAGAGTCGCTGGCGCATGAGGCCGCCCTGCGCGGCGACGTCGAGGGCGAAGGTGCCGCGACCGTCACTCGTGAAGGAAGAGACCGCGTCGTCGCGCAACGCGGTGCTCGACGCGCCGGTGTCGAGGATCAGGCGGAAGGCGCGCGACTCGATCTCGACGTCCACGACGAGGCGGGTCGGCGGGACGGGAACCGTTCGAGTGGCGGAGAGCTGAAGGTATCCGCCGCCTGTCAGACGGAAGGCGTGCGGCGCGACGTCGTCGGTGGTGTCGGCGTCCGACGGTACCGCGCCCAGGGTGAAGCGGCTGCGCTGCCAGTCCCAGGTGCTGGTGAACTGGCAGAGCAGGTTGACGCCGAGCACTCCGCCGAGGGTGCCACCGAGCCCGAAGGGATCGGCCCACACGACCGGGACGTCGCCGAGCGTGAGCGCGCCGATGGCCAGGTCGACCTGCCCGGTGGTGCCACTCGCGCGGGTGGTGCCAAAGGCGCCAGGGGTCAGGAAGGTCACCGGCGCACCGGTGTCGACGAGCATCGGCGGGCCCGCGACGCCGTCCACCCGCACTGGCAGCGTGAAGAGACCGAGCAGGGGCAGCGCTTCCACGGGCTGGCCGGCGGATCCTTCGACGCGCCGGGCGTGGTGGTCGGTGACCGTCGGGGCGACGCTGCCGTCGAGGACAGCGGGGCGCTCCGCGGAACCGCAGGCACCGAGCAGAAGGAGGGTAGCGACCAGCCACCGGGAGCAGCGCATCAGGGGGATCGTCGGCGGCTTGAGCGCGAGGGGTCAAGCGCGGGCCTCGGCGCGGGCCTTCCGGGTCGACAGCGGCTGCACCGCCAGGACCACGAGAATCACCGACCAGCACCCATGTCGCATCGCCGCGCCCTCCTCACGAACATCGAATGCCTGCCGCCGCCCGATGAGCCGCGCCGTCAGCGTGCTCGCCGGAAGCGTGCCTCATTCGCGCAGCGAGCTCGATCTCGGATCAGATCTGAGCCGGCCACAGGAACGAGGCATGTTCGTGCTGATCGCCCCCGACGTCCTCACCGTCGGGGAGCCGCGGGGCCGGGCTCATCGTCGGCGCCCAGCGGGATCTCGACTGCACCGTTCGCTTCACGAGGTCGAGGAGGCGGGCGCCCCTGCCGAAGCGTCACCAGCGCGGCAACCATGGCACGATCCCGGCGACGAAGGGCAGCAGCAGGGCCGCCACGAAGAGCACGAAGACCAGGGCCATCGCGGCGACGCGCCGATCGTCGCCTCCCGCCGGGGCGGAGGGCTTAGCCGGGGTGCAGGAAGCCGAAGGTCACGCCCATACCGGGGCGGTGGACGAGGTTCCAGCAGAGTCCCGCGCTCACATAGAGCACCGAGGACGCGACGATGTTCGCGGCCCACGACGGCGGGTACACGCCGCTCCGCGCGAAGTTGTAGGCGTCGTAGGACCAGCTTGCGGAGAACATCCACGCGCACGTGGCGACGAAGAGCTGGCGTCGAGGGAGCTGCCCCCGCAGCGAGCGCACCGCCGCTCCCACCGCCCACGGCGCCGTCGCGTAGGTGAAGACGGACATGAACAGCCCCACGGCATGATCCCATGTGGGGTCGTTGGCATAGGGAGCCGCGCCCACGAGGAAGACCGTGGCGACGGCCCCGGTGGCCAGCCGCCAGGGTGTCGTGAGCAGGCGGCGATACCCAATCGAGAACGGCCCCTCCTCGCGGGGAGAGCGCCACGCGACCACCACCGCGACGAGGCAGAAGAGCGCCCAGGCGGCGGTGTAGAGCGCTCCCGCGGTGGTCGACACGGCCCGCTCGTATCACGGCGTCGTCCAACCATTGTGTCGTGATGCCACCCAACGGTCGGCCCTCGCCCCCCAGCGGTCCGCACGCCCTCGCGGGTTGAGGTCAGTTCCCGTCCGAGGTCCCCCACTCGAAGCCCTGTTGCTCGATCGCCTCGACGGCCTCTTCCAGGGTGACGCCTCGCTTGGCGAGCGCCTCGACCCTCGACGCCGCCTCCTGGCAGGGCGCCATCCCCGCCGCATCGAAGGTGTGGAACACCAGCCGATCGATCGCCGCCGCCTTCGCCGCGAGGAGCTGCACCATCGCCATCAACACGCGGTTTCCGCCGTACGCGCCGGTGCCCCAGTGGCCCGTGTGAACGACGACCGCGGCCTCGGGTCCCGCCGCGCACGCCGACTCGATCCGCGCCGCGCGGAAGCCCGTGTACGCGGTCGCTAGCACGTCGCGAACCTGCGCTGCGGTGTAGCGCCCGGTCGCCCCCGATGGGGCCTCCATCGCCACGAGGTTGGTGACCGTCGGCGGGTCGAGCACGCGCGTCGCCCTCCGCACCGCCTCGACCTTCGCCCGCCCGAAGGTTGCGCCGTAGAGGCCATAGGGCCGCCCCTCGTCGAGGTCGGCATCGGTCGCCACCGCGCAGCGCCGCTCGACGCCGCGCAGCAGCACGGGCGTCGCCTGTCCCCCCTCGCGCGTCACGGGCCGCAGCCCCGGAACGGACTCGCTCGTCAGCCACTCGCGCACCGATCCGAGCGCGGGGTGCTCGGCCACCTGCATCTCGTCCTGCGCGAAGAGCGGTCCGCCGTAGGCCACGAAGAGAACCGTGTGGGCGAAGTTCAGGTGCCACTCGACGACGGCGCGCGTCCCGCTTCCCGTCGGCGGGCCGTAAGTGAAGACGTCCTCGCGCAGCTCGAGGCGGGTCGTCGCCGCAGCCCAGCGCGCGTCATTGGGGAGCGGGACCTGGGGCCAGCGAGAGACGGTGATCGCGCCGCTGAGCCTTGTCCCACTGGGGCAGGCCCGCTCGTAGACCGCGCGCTTGTTGGCGTGCGAGAGGCGGGGCGGGAACCTCGCCACGAGCGAGGCGGCATCGACGGCCGCCCGGCCGAGCGGCTCTGGGGAATGGGGATCAGTCATGGGACTGCAACCTGCGAAGGCGGGCGGCATTCCGGCGCGCCCGACGACGAGGACTCACGTCAGAGTCGCGTGATCAACACGTTGGCCGACGGGGCGTCGGCCCGTGCTACCAACGGCGGCCGTGTGGACCGACGCGATCGAGCTGGGCGTGAGCTGCTTCCTGTCGCTTCGCGGCAGGGACGACGACGCGATCTACGACCGCCTCGACGCGCTCGGCGTGGAGCCGTGGCTCTCCTCGCGGCTGGTCGTGTGGTTGCCGGTCGCGTTCGGCCGAAAGCTCCTTCGTGGGGCGGCCTTCCCAGATCATTACGTGAGCGGTGCCGTGACTCTGCCCATGGCGGATGACCCGATCTACCGCGCCGCGCTCGAACGCGCCGGGCGCATGAACCGGGACGAGGCGTACGCCATCGCGGATCGGAGCTGCGAGGTGAAGGCCATCAATCGGCTTCTGAGCAGGCCCGGGGCAACGCTGGCCGAGCTGCGGCTCACCGAGATTGCGTTCGCGAGCCCGCTCCTACCGATGGGCGAGGGCGACGGCGGCGTGCTCGAACCCCGCTGGGTGCTTCGGGGCTTCCTCGAAGGGCACGACCTCGCGCCGTCGCCGGGGGAAGGCACCGCCGTGCGCGTCGGCGACGTGGAGTTCGACGCCCACGTGTTCGTTCCGTGGACCGACGGCGTCTTCATGCCCCAGGTCGACTTCGTCGCGCGCTGTCCGCGTGTCGCCACGGGGCGCCTCTGCGAGAGCTTCGCGGGCATCGGCCGTCCCTACCTTGCGGCGATGTCCGACGCCGTGCGCAAGTTCGAGCGAGCCTCGCTCCACGTGATGATCGCCGCGCTGCTCGACCCCGGGGCCTGCGCCGATCAGGTGACGTGGGAGGACTGGGCCCACCCGTCAGGGGTCTTCCGCGCGTGCCTCGGCGCGCAGCTGGTGCTCTACGGCGGCGTGGACCACGCGCCCATGGGCGACCTCGTCGACGCGCTCCGCGACGCCCTCGTCCGGGAGGACCTCTCCCGGCAGATCCACGGGCTACGGGTGTACGTCGCGCGAGTCGGCGAGCGGGTGCTCTCCAACGAGGTGCTCGTCGACGGCGAGCCCTGGGCGGCCGGCGAGGCGCTTTGCCGGGCGCACGCGTGGCCCTCGTCGGAGCGGCTCTGGGGCACGCGTCTCTTCGTCGCGCTCGTCCCGGCGGGGTGACGGCGCATCGCTCTCGTCGAGTCCTCGCAGCCGGTCGAGCACTGCGATGGAGACCTTCCGCAATGGCACTCGCCAGCCTGATCCCGGGGCCCTTTTCGCGCGCGACTTCATCGTCCGCAGCCCTCATCGCCGAGTGCGGCATGGGCGCGGTCTACCGCGCCGAGTAGCGGAGCACGGGCAACACGGTCGCGCTGAAGATCATGTTGCCGGGCTTGCTCGCCGACCCGAAGAGCCGCGAGCGCTTCGAGCACGAGGCGCGCGTGTCCGGGCGCATCGAGGGTGGCAGCGTGGACTTCAGCTTCCCGTTCACGTTCAGGCCGCAGTGATGCTCGTCCGGGAGCCCGCGACCCACGGGCGCTTCACACCCCCACGAACAACCCCGCCCCCACCGCGTCATGGAACTGCCTCGCCAGCTCCTCCGAGAAGCGTCGGTCCTCCACCAGCACGCCCGCCTCGATGTTCCGCGACTGACCCCGGTCGGTGAAGTTCGCCGAGCCCACCAGCGCCCGCTCCCCGTCCACCACGATGCACTTCGCGTGGAGGCTCGCGTAGCTCCCCGCCGTCGCCGCCCTCGGGTCCACGTAGAGCCTCGGACCCGGCTCGCCGAAGGGCCAATACGCCCGCCGCCATGCCTCCGCCTGCGCCCGCAGGTAGCCCTCCGGGTCGGCCTGCACGCCCGTCGCCTCGCGCAGGTGCACGAACATCTCCACCCTCACGCCGCGCTCCCTCATGGCCGTATGCAGCGGCGCGAGAATCCCCTCCCCCCGCTCGAAGGAGTACCCAGCGATCAGCACGTACCGCTCGGCCGCCTCGAACATCTCCCTCACCGCCACGGCCGTGTCGCGCGCCCCGCTGCCTCGCGTCTCCGGCCCCGTCCACACCAGCGACACCCTCGTGGCCGGCGGTCGCAGCCGCTCCTCTCGCACCGCCGAGAGCACCCGCACCACCGAGTCCACGGGCGTCCCCATGAGCGACGCGAGCCCCTCTCTCAAGGCGCCCAGGTGCGCCCTCGCGAGCCCCTCCGCGGTCAGCACCTCGCCCAGTCCACCAGAGCGCGCTGTCGCCAGCACCCGCTCGATGTCGGGCAGCGCGAGCTCGACCCTCGCGCTCACGGGCGCTCCCGGAAGAACGCCACCCCCGCATCACACCCCAGCGTCGGAACCACCAGCGCCCGATCGAGGTACTGATTGAATCGCTCGCAGGAGCACTCCGCCACGAAGAGGCACCCGTGGCACGCCGCTCCCTCCAGCAGCCGCCCGGTGAGGTCGCCCCTCGGCGTGTGATGCCCGCATACCGGATCATTGGAGCACAGCACGCCGCCGTCCCACGCCGCGCGCAGGTGGCCCAGCAGGCGTCGGCCCTGGTCCACCAGGCCGCCGAGGGTGCCGTCCGTCCCGGAGCTTCCCGTCGCCAGGAGGATGGCCGCCATCGGCACCTCGTCCCCAGGCAATGAGCAATACAACCGCTCTCGAATGGCGCTCGCCGCGTAGCCGCACTCCAACGACAACGCCGTCATCAGCAGGTGCGCCAGCGAGTGAAGCAGGTAGAAGCGCACGCCCGGAAACTCCGGCGGCTCCTTCAGCTGCTCCGCCCACTTCGCGAAGCCCGCCCGCAGCTCCGCTTCGCGCTGCCGCACCTCCGGCCGCTGCTCCCAGGCCTGCACGGCCTCCTCGTCGAGGCGAACGAAGATCCCCTCGCCCCGCACCTCCGTCGCGGGCAGCCAGTCGGTCTGCAGCGCCAGCGCCGCGGGGACGACCTTGTACTCGCCCTGGAGGTCCGAGCTCACGGGCATCAATCGGGTGAAGCCCACCTGGGCGCGCACCTCGCGCAGTTTCGACGCCAGCACCACGCGCTCGATCGCGGCGGGCAGCGCCCGATCGCGTCGCAGCTTCCGAGCGAAGAAGTCCTGCCCCGCGGGGGCGAGGGTCCCCGGAACCTCCTCGGGCGCCGCCATGAACTGACCGAACTCCGCCGTGCGCACCGGACCCTGCTCCACCGGGGTTCCGGCGCGTCGGGCGTCGATGGCCGCGAGCACCTCAGCGTCGCTCCACCCCTCCAGCGCATGGCGCACATCGGGGATCGTCCTGAACGGTCCGATCGACGCGGCCGTCGCGGTCTGGACCATGTTCCAGACGCCGTCGATGGCCGCACGCAGCGCGAGCTCCTTCATCGGCGGAATCGACAGCGCGCTCTCGACCAATGAGAAGTACGCGTCGCTCGCGGTGCGCACGACGAGGCGCAGCTCCTCCTCGCATCCTGGCTCGTGCGCTTCGTTTCCCAGCCAGGGTCGCCCGCCATCGCAGTCGCCCATCGCGAACTTCGCGCGGGCCGTCGACAGCGGTCTCTTTGAATCGCAGGTGCGGCACCGCACCACGATGTCCGCGAAGTCCCCGGAGGCGCCCTCCTCCAGCACCAGCTTCGGGCGCTCGCACCGCTCGCCCTTCCGCTCCTGGTGGGCGAAGCGCACCCACGGAAAATCCTGCAGGTGACCTCGCACGCAGGCCCCCACGAAGCGCACCGGCACGCAGACCGCGCCGCTCCGGCGGTTGTCGCAGGTGTGCAGGTAGTGATCGCCCTTGCGCTCCAGGCCGCCACTCGCCCGCACCAGCGCGCGACACTCGGGGTTCTGGCAGACGAACCACGCCGGAAACTCCACCGCCTGGATGCCGTGCCCCCGCCTCGCCTGCTGGTCGTCGCCCACCGGTGCCGCGCGAAACGCCGCGTCCGTCCGCAGCTCACGCAGCCCCTGCGACCGTCGCCGCGCGTTGATGCTCGCGCAGAGCCTCGACTCGGCGATCACCTCCATCCCATCGCCCTGCCAGTAGTCCAACCCACCGATGACCACGGCGTCGCCCACCAGGTCGACCATCGCGCCCGCGCCGAAGGTCGTGATCAGCTGGCTGCGACGGATCTTCCCGTCCGGCTGAACGTGCTGCGTGTTGGCCACCCACGAGGAGCGTCCCGGCTTCTTCACGACTCCACCGCCTTGCGAGAGAGCGGACGCCGCTCGACCCAGATGTGCGTCGTCGCCTCCACGTCGCGCATCGACGTCGGCGCGGCGAAGCGGGCGTCGTCGCTGCCCTTGGGGGGCGGCTCCTTCTCCAGCGCGCTGAAGAGCAGGGGCTTGCCCTGGTGGCCCCGGTCGAAGGGCGACCAGCACCGCGCGCCCGCTCCCTCCCGGCTCGCGCGCACCAGGGAGATCCACGCGTCGAGCAGGCTACGTCCCTGGTGTCGCAGCGTCTCGACCATCGCCTCGTGGGCGCGCGCATCGAGCCCGATCCGCTCTCGACCTGCGCGCTGCGCTAGCGTCTCGATGGCCCGGTCGACCACCGCCCGCTCGGCCTCGACGTCCATCACTCCGTCCGACGGTTGCAGCGCCGGACCCAGGTGCCTCGCCATGGCCAGCAGCGCCCCTGCGAAGCCCCGGTCGAGGGCCGGCGCGGAGAAGGGCGTCAGGCTCATGGCCTCGACGTGGCGGTAGTAGCAGTCGTGCCACGCGCTGAATCGCTCGTAGTGCGAGCGATCGCGCGCCTTGTGCAGGTTGAGCACCGTCACCACGAGCCCCGGCCGCTTCGCGTCTCGGCCCACCCGCGAGGTCGCCTGGATGTACTCGCTCGCGGTCTTGGGCTGGCCCGCGACCACCATCAGCCCGAGGCGGTCGATGTCCACGCCCACGGAGATCATGTTGGAGGCGAGCAGCACGTCGACGTGCTCGTCGTGGGCCACGGTGCGGGCGAGGCGGGCGCGGGTTCGGGCGATGGCGTGGGTGCTCTCTCTCGAGGTGAGCTCCACCGGCTCGCCCAGCTCGCGCGAGCGAAACCATCGGTGCGCGCCCTTCTCCCCGAAGGGCCGGTGCTCGTCGATGCGGGCGCAGCGCGAGCGCACCTCGTCCTCGACCAGGCGGCGCATCCCGCCGAGCTCTCGCAGGGCGTTGAAGTAGCCCACCACCGTCGAGTAGGGGTCCGCCGGGTCGTCGTCGCGCGAGGGCACCGCGGCCTGCTTCTGCGCGGCCGAGAGCAGCGCCACGTACACCCGCAGGAGCACGGCCTTCATCGGGCGACCACCGGCGGCCACGCCCAGGTAGAGGCGTCCGTCGGTGGCGCGGGCGACGCGCGCGAAGAAGGTCTCTCCCTCGTTGCGACCGGGCGGCGGGAAGAGACTGACCTCGTCGCGGCCGAAGAGCGAGAGCACCTGGCGGCGGGCGCGGCGCACCGTGGCCGTCGAGGCGAGGATCTTCGGGCCCACCCTGGTCCCATCCGAGAGCGTCGTCTCGCAGAGGGCTTCGATGGCCGTCTCGTAGAGGCCCACCATCGTCCCCAGTGGGCCGCTGATGAGGTGCAACTCGTCCTGCACGATGAGCTCCGGCGGGAGCAGTCCGTCGGGCAGCAGCGCCGCGGTGCGCTCGGCGATAGCGCTGTCGGGTGTTCCGAAGAAGCGCCCACCCACCCGCGAATGAACCCTCCCGAAGAGCATCCCCGCCTCGGCGCGCCACGGGACCATCGCGAACTTGTCCACAGTGGCCACCAGGAACGACGGCAATTCCCGATAGACCTGCTCATCCACGAAGACGAGCGGAATGCCCTCTTCAGCGTGGCGCTTGTTGCCCTGCCCGAAGTCGCAGCCTCGGAAGTTCTTGCAGAGGATGCGCACGTGCGTCGGCGCGCTCGCGTTGGGGACCAGCGTGACCGTGTCGGCGTCGAGCCTCGTCCCGCACCAGGGGCACTGCGTGAGCGGCAGCGGCGACGGGGCCTTGTCGTTGTCGCGGTGCTGCTTCCAGGTGGTGATCTTCGAGGCGACCTCGGAGAGCGTGTTGGCCGTGGCCGTGCGACCCACCCAGAGGCCCACCGAGAAGCGCACCTCGCCCAGCGTCGCCGGGTCCTCGCGCCGCATCGTCTCCAGGGCGCAGATCATGGTCGCCGCGCGCTGGAGCTGGTCGAGCGTGAGCAGCCGCAGCGTGTACCGCAGCAGCACCGCCACCCCATAGCCGCCGTCGGGGCGCGTGGCTCCGCGCAGTCGTCGCAGCACCAGGGCGAAGGCGATGACCCCGAGGTAGGCCTCGGTCTTGCCGCCGCCCGTGGGGAAGAAGATGAGCTCCACCCGCTCGCGATCGCGGTGCCTCGGATCATCGAGGCCCGCGACGTTGATCAGCACGAAGGCCAGCTGGAAGAGGCGCCACCGCGGGGCGCTCGACTCGTAGCGCCTGGGATCGCGCTTGCGGGCCTGGAGGTCCATCGCCCGGTTGGCCAGCACGAAGGCGCGGAAGAGCTCGGGGCGAGTCGCCAGGAGGTCGAGGCCCTCGGCGATGCGCTCGCGGGCGCGCGTGGCGTCGTCCATGAGCTGGTCGCGCGTGGCAGTGCGGCGCGGGGAGTCGAGCGGCGCCGTGCGCTCGGCGGCGATCCAGGCGGCGTAGGCGTCGCACAGGGGCGAGAGGGCGGAGCGCAGTTCGGCGCCGTCGGGCATCGCGGCGAGCTCGGCCATGGTGGTGACCACGCCGTCGATCTCGCGGCTCTCGATGGGGCGCACCTCCGCGCGAGGGAGCCAGCAGGTGCGGGCGCCGACGACGCGGCCGGAGGCGTCGCGCACCGGCTCGGCGGAGATGCCGTGGCCGACGGCCCACTCGACGGCGTCGCGGTACTGGAGGTCGGCGATGCGGTCGTCGAGGTCGTCGGAGGGCTCGTCGCGGCGGTTGGGGCGGGCGACGAGGCCACGGGCGAACCGCAGCTCGAGGGCGACCTGGAAGACGTAGGCGGAGTCGGGGCTGCCGGGCGGAGCGACGGGCGTGCGGTGGTTGATGACGAAGAAGGAGAGGGCGCGCGTCCCGGGGGCGAGGCCGGGGGCGTCGACGACGGTGAGCCTGCCCTCCATCCAGAGGCCGTCGGTTCCGGCGATCTCGGTGGGGCGGGCGAGGGCCGCGGGGTCGAGCGCGACGACCAGGCGCGGGGGGAGGATGGCCACGCGGCGCCACTGCTCGGGCGGGCGCTTGCGGCCCTCGGAGGGCTCCTCGGCGGGGGTGTTCTCGTAGTCGGCGTAGTGGAGATAGAGCTCGACGGAGTCGGTGGCGTCGCCGGGGGGAAGGAGCACCGAGAGGCCGATGGAAGCCGGGAAGAGCTTGCGGAGCTTGGGCTCGGGGGCGGACTCGGACTGCTCCTCGTCGTCGGCGTCGTTGCCAGCGCCGAACTCGTCGTCGTCGGTGGGGTTGCCCGGGTCGCGGTCGCCCGAGGGGGCGAGGAAGCCCGTGAGGTAGAAGCGCGAGGGCGGGCGGGAGAGCACCTCGGCGGAGTTGGGGTCGCCGTCGAAGGGGCCCACGAGGTCGGCGTGGAGGGCGTCCACGAGGTGGGTGCGGACGGCGGCGCTTCCCGAGGGCGGTGCGGTCATGGGCGGGAGCATCGCCCGCGGAGGGCGACGGAGGCCAGAGATGCGCGCAGCGGGGTGGACGTTGACTGTCAGCGTTCGCGAGAGGGAGAGGTGGCCTCTGCGTAGGGGCGGGGCTTGCCCCGCCCGTCCGACGATCGGGTCGCTGTCGACGGTCTGCGTGCTCTGCTACGGTCGTCGCGTCGTGAGTGACTCCGTGCGCACCGCCCAGAGCTTCCCCGGTGACTGGCCAGAAGGATGTCCTCCGGGCGAGGCGGCGCCGTGCGCGGGCGACTACTACCGCATCGTCCGCGGCGAGCTCGTGACGTCCGAAGACCTTCGCAGTCACCGCGAGCTCGGCAAGCTCCCCTCGGCGCCGCCCTGCCTGCGAGCGGGTCTCTCGACCTTTCGTACGCTCGACGATGCCGAGCGGATGGCGCTGCTGTTTCCCGTGCTCGGCGGCTTCGTCGCTCGCGGTGCCTTGAACGACGACTACGGCGTGTCGATGCTCACGCCAGGACGCCAGCCCTCCCACACGACCGTCTGGCCCTATGAGCAGACCCATCGCGCCGAGCCGTTTCGACAGGTGTCGTCGGTGCGGAGGTCGTCATGAGCACGATCTGGGACGTCGCCGGTCGCGAGGTCGACGCGGGCTTTTTCGGGACCTTCGAGCCTGCAGAGGTGCTCATCGACATCGATGGTCCGCGACTCTTCGTCGCGCGGACGGTCGATGGTGATGACCTGCTCGTGTACCAGGTCGCGGAGGCCGAAGGCCGCTACGGATGGATCGTGGTCCCGACGGAGGCCCGATCGATCGAACGGGTCCGCGAGGGCGAGGTCGCGCTGCTCGACGCGCTTCGGCAGCCGTGGGTCTGGATCGTCACGCAGTCGTTCGCCGGTGCACTCGAGGGAGCTCGCCGGGTGCGATTCGACGACCTGCCGCCCGCGTCGCTACCCGCCGACGGCGTCACGGTCGTGGACGCGGTACAGCCCTTTCTCGCAGTGCGTGCGAAGGGTCCGACGCTGACCTCGCGGGACGTGCCGGCGAGCGTCGTGCGCAAGGTCGTCGACGGCGCGATGCACGCGATGAAGGCGCTCATCGAACACGCGCTGGAGATGTCTCCGCCCGAGGGCCGTCCGTCCGACCGGCTGCGCCGGTACTACGACCTGCCCACGCAACGCCTGGCATTCGGGAGCTTCGAGGCCGTCTTCGGTGAGCCGGTCGCTCCGAACGAACAGCCGCTCCTCTCCTCGGAGAAGCTCGCGCTCGATCGGGCCGGAATGCTCTTGCGACGTGGGATCGCGGCGCTGCAACAAGAGGTCGTGGGCGGGGACGGGGCGGAGATCGACCCCGAGCTCGGCGTCGCCCTCGATGCGCTCTCGGGACTCTTGCCGCCAGCGAGCGGAGCCGTCGAAGAGATGCAGATCGGCGGGCGGCTGGTGGGCGACTCGTCCGTGCGCCTCTCGCGTGAGCACGGCGTTCGCGCGCGGAAGTACATGCGTCGCATGCGACCGGCCGTGGAGGCGCTGGTCGTCCAGGGCCTGGTGAGGGAGCTCGACAAGGACGCGATGACCTTCATCGTGCGCTCGGCGGACCTGACCCAGGAGTGGCCGTGCCGGTTCTCGTCGGCGCAGCGGGATGACGTGTTCACGGCCTTCGCGGAGGACACGCCGGTGGCGGTGTCGGGGCATCGGCGAGCGGGGAAGCCGCAGGTCGAGGTGCTCGCGATCGAGGTCGTGTAGCGCGACGAACAGGCGTCGGGAGGAATGGTCAGGCGGCGCCACGGCTCGGCGGCGCTTGCGGTCCTCGGCGGGAGGGAATCTCCGTCGTCAACTGGTGAAAAATCCACCACGTCATGGCAGATTATCCACCATGTTCAGACGGCACATCGAGCCGAAGGTGCGGGATGCTCTGGCAGACACGCCGGTGGTGCTTGTCGTGGGGCCGCGGCAGGCGGGCAAGAGCACGCTCGTGGCGACCATCGCGAGCGCGACCACCCGGCGGGTGCTGACGCTCGACGACGCGCCAGTGCTCGCCGCGGCGCGGGCCGACCCGGTCGGCTTCGTCGCGGGGCTCGACGGCGACGTCGCCCTCGACGAGGTGCAGCGGGCGCCGGAGCTGCTGCTGGCCATCAAGGCGAGCGTCGATCGCGATCGCCGCCCGGGGCGCTTCCTGCTGACCGGCTCGGCCAACGTGCTCACGCTGCCGC
>Ga0207969_100342_pt1 | contig 23880 bp, 23 predicted proteins | sample LakWasMet25_LOW6_2_FD_183869 | JGI IMG/M metagenome (GOLD analysis project Ga0207969, IMG submission 183869) | Freshwater sediment methanotrophic microbial communities from Lake Washington under simulated oxygen tension - Sediment Metagenome... | ecosystem: Environmental > Aquatic > Freshwater >... | reverse complement strand
GATGTGGGCGAAGCCGCGCGCTGCGCCTCCGCCGAGGGCGAGGCCGATCTTTACCGGTACCGGCTGTGGCGCCGGCGGCGGGACCGGCTTTTCGGGCAGCAGGCCGCAGCCGGACAGCAAGGCGGCGGCAAGAATGACTGCCAGGAGACGAATGTCAGCGAGCATGAAGCCCAAAAACGGTTTGCTGTCTCCGCTTCGGGGATGCTTGGGGGCTAGCTCGACGCGCCGGGCTTCCGGCCGGGGCTCTTGGGCGGAATGTATCCCGCTACCCGGCAGAGGACGGCTTCGATCTTCTGGCCATCGGTGTTGAACCGGGTCACGCTGCATTTGGAAATCTCGCCGCGTGCCGACAGGTCGGAAATCGAACGGCGCACTTTTGCCAGCGAGATCCCAGTTGCGGCAGCAATCTCCGAATCGAAGCGCTGACCGTTATCCTTCAAATATTGCATGATCTCTTGCATTTCAAGTGCTCCGCGTGAAGGTGAAATCATGGAATCCACCGCCTGCATTTAACAAAACCGCCTGCGAGGGGCCTACATTCGAGAACGAAGGAGAAGTGATCATTCGCCACCTTGTGCCATCCCTTCTCTCAAATTGCTGGTGGGCCCAGCGAGACTCGAACTCGCAACCAAAGGATTATGAGTCCTCTGCTCTAACCATTGAGCTACAGGCCCTTTTTCAATCTGCAACGGCTCCCGTTGCATGAGCCGTTGGTACTGCGTGATCAGGTTTCGGAATCGAGGAAGCTGCGAAGCTTTTCCGAGCGGGTCGGGTGACGCAGCTTGCGCAATGCCTTGGCTTCTATCTGGCGGATGCGCTCGCGGGTCACGTCGAACTGCTTGCCGACTTCTTCCAGCGTGTGATCGGTATTCATTTCGATGCCGAAACGCATGCGCAGTACCTTGGCTTCGCGCGGCGTGAGGCTGTCGAGCACCTCCTTGGTCACCTCGCGCAAGCTGGCGAACAGGGCCGCGTCGCCCGGCGACAGCGTCGCCATGTCTTCGATGAAATCGCCCAGGTGGGAATCGTCGTCGTCGCCGATCGGCGTTTCCATGGAGATCGGTTCCTTGGAGATCTTGAGGATCTTGCGGATCTTCTCCTCGGGCATTTCCATCTTCACCGCCAGCGTCGCCGGATCGGGCTCGAGCCCGGTTTCCTGCAGGATCTGGCGGCTGATGCGATTCATCTTGTTGATGGTCTCGATCATGTGCACCGGGATGCGGATGGTGCGCGCCTGGTCGGCGATCGAGCGCGTGATGGCCTGACGGATCCACCACGTGGCATAGGTCGAGAACTTGTAGCCGCGGCGGTATTCGAACTTGTCCACCGCCTTCATCAGGCCGATGTTGCCTTCCTGGATCAGATCGAGGAACTGCAGGCCGCGGTTGGTGTACTTCTTGGCGATCGAGATCACCAGGCGCAGGTTGGCCTCGGTCATTTCGCGCTTGGCGCGGCGTGCCTTGGCTTCGCCGGTGGACATCTGCTTGTTGATGTCCTTGAGTTCCTTGAGCGGAATGCCGATGCGGTTCTGCAGGTCGATCAGCCGCTGCTGTTCTTCCAGGATGTTCGGCGCGGCACGCATCAGCTGCGCGCAATAGGGCTTGCCCGACTGAACTTCGTGCTTCAGCCACTCCATGTCGGTCTCGTGGCCGGGGAAGGTCTTGATGAAGTGCGCGCGCGGCATGTGCGCCTTGTCCACGCAGAGATGCAGGATCTTGCGTTCGTGGCTGCGCACCGCTTCGACCATGCCGCGCACCGAGTCGCACAGGCGCTCGATCGACTTGGCGGTGAAGCGGATGTTCATCAGTTCGTCGGAAATCTGCTTCTGCAGGCGCAGATAGCCCTTGTCCTGCGAGCCCTTCTTGGCCAGCGTCGGTTGCAGCTTGGCGAACAGGGCGTGGATCACGGAGAAGCGCTCGAGGGCATCCTGCTTGAGTTGCAGCAGGGAGGCGGAAATCCGCGCGCTGCCGTCGTCGTCCTCGTCCTCGCTGTCCTCCTCGACTTCCAGTTCTTCGTCCTCGGCCAGCGCCTCGATGTCCTCGTCGGTCGCGTTGGGATCGATCAGGCCATCGACCAGTTCGTCGATGCGCATTTCGTCGCGCGCCACCTTGCCGGCCGTTTCCAGCATCTCGGCGATGGTCGTGGGGCAGGCGGAGATCGCCATGATCATGTGCTTCAGGCCATCCTCGATGCGCTTGGCGATTTCGATTTCGCCTTCGCGGGTGAGGAGTTCCACCGAGCCCATTTCACGCATGTACATGCGCACCGGGTCGGTGGTGCGGCCGAATTCGGAATCGACGGTGGAAAGCGCCTGTTCGGCTTCTTCCTCGACCGCTTCGGCATCGACCGGTGCCGGTGCCGATTCGTTGAGCAGCAGGTCATCGACGGCGGGTGCTTCGTCGAAAACCTGGATCGCCATGTCGTTGAAGGTGGAGATGATCGATTCGATCTGCTCCGCATCCACCAGGTCGTCAGGCAGATGGTCGTTGATCTCGGCATACGTCAGGTAGCCGCGTTCCTTGCCCAGCGCGATCAGGTTCTTCAGCCGCGTGCGCTTGGTGTCCATGTCGATCGGTGTCGCTTCGGGCGCGATCAGCTTTTCCTTGCCCTTGCGGCCGCGCGATTCGGCGATGGCCTTGGCCACCGACTTGGCGGCGATCGGCTTGGGCTGTGCGGGAGCCGGCGCTGCGGCCTCGACCGCAGGGGCCGCAGGTTTGGCAGCCTTGGCCGGGGCGGCCTTGACCGGGGCCTTGGCCGGAGCGGCTTTCGCCGGCGCTTTGGCGGCGGCCTTGGCAGGCGCCTTGGCCGGAGCCTTCGCAGCGGCTTTCACCGGGGTCTTGGGCGCGGGCTTCTTTGCCACCGGCTTGGCGGCGGCCTTGATGGAGACAGGCTTCCTGGCGGGCACGGCCTTCTTCGGCGCGGCTTTCTTCGCGGCCGGCTTGGCGGCGGCCTTCGACTTGTTCTGCTTCGCGGTTTCCTTGGGCATGACTATCCTCTGCTGGAACGCGATTGCGGCGCAACACTGTCGGTCAGGAAATCACCGCGGAGCTCACGGGTAAACCGACTCAGCGCGCCGTATAAGCGTTGGAGAACCGAGAATTATATCACAGAGGGCTACCCCCCGTCGAGGGCGCCGCCGGACGCTTCTTTGCCAGCAGTTCGGCCAGGCGCTGCCGGTCTTCCTGGCTCAGGCCCTGTCTGGCGCGGGCGGTGAGTTCCTCGATCTCGGCCGTGAGCGCCGTGTGGCGCAGGCGCACGATGGAATCGTTGAATACCCCCTCCAGGGCGCCGAGATCGACTTCTTCCACCATGTTTTCCGCGATGGCTGCAATCAGGGCTTCGTGCGGCGTGCCACGGAAGAACTCCAGCAGCATGCCGAAGCCGCCGGCCGGCAGTTCGCCATGGTCGATGGCGTCGGCAATGGCATTCAGCGCCTCGCCCTCGACACGATCGCGATCGATCAGTTCGAGCGGCAGGCGTGCCGTCCATTCCGGCTTGTGCAGCACGATCTGCAGCAGCTTGTATTCGACGGAAGAAGGCATCGGGCGCTGCTTCATCTGTGCCGGCGCATAGCGGCTGCGCGCCAGCGGCTTGAGACCGCATTGGGCCTCGACTTCCGCCTGCGAGACCTGCGCCCGGTGGGCGATTTCCTTCGTTAGCTGGACCCGCAGGATAGGGGCGGTCATTTTTTGCAGCAGCGGCTTGGCCTCGTACACCAGCATGGCGCGGCCTTCGGCGGTGCCGGGATTGGCACGCTTGACCAACTCGCGCAGCAGGAATTCGCTGAGGCGGGTCGCGCTGCGTGTCTGCTGGACGAAGGCCTCCCTGCCATGCTCGCGGATGAACTCGTCCGGGTCCTGGTTGCCGGGCATCTGGAGGATCTCGACAGTCTTGTTGTCGGCCAGATGTCCGAGGCTCACTTCCATGGCGCGCCAGGCGGCGCGGTCGCCTGCGCTGTCGCGGTCGAAGCAGAACACCACGCGATTGGCCTGTTTCAGCAGTTTCTGCACGTTGGCGTCGGTGGCCGCCGTACCGAGGGTCGCCACGACGTTTTCGACGCCGGCCTGCACGAGGCCGACGACGTCCATGTAGCCTTCGACCACCAATACGGTGTCCTCTTCCTGGATGGCCTTGCGCGCCTGCGGCAGGCCGTAGAGTTCGCGGCCCTTTTCGAACAGCGGCGTCTCCGGCGAATTCAGGTATTTCGGCTCGCCTTCGCCGATCACCCGGCCGCCGAAGCCGATCACGTTGCCGCGCTGGTCGAGGATCGGGAACATCACGCGGTCGCGGAAGCGGTCGTAGCGGCGGCCCTGTTCATTGACGATGACCAGGCCGCATTCGACCAGCGCCGGGTCGTTGTAGTCGGGAAAGACCTGCTGAAGGTTCTGCCAGCCGTCGGGGGCGTAGCCGAGCGCGAACTTCGCGGCGATTTCGCCCGTCAGGCCGCGGTTCTTGAGGTACTCGACGGCCTTCGGCGAGGCCTTGAGCTGCTCGCGGTAAAAGTGCATGGCGCGCGCCATCACTTCGGTCAGCGGCGCCTTCCTGGCCCGTTCGGCGCGGTTGCGCTCCTCGTGCGGCACCTGCAGGCCGGCCGATGAGGCCAGATCCTCGACGGCCTCGATGAAGCCGATGCCGGCATGCTGCATCAGGAAGCCGATGGCGCTGCCGTGGGCGCCGCAGCCGAAGCAGTGATAGAACTGCTTGGACGGACTGACCGTGAAGGAGGGGGTTTTCTCGGAATGGAACGGGCAACAGGCGCTGTAGTTCGCGCCGGCCTTGCGCAGCGGGACGTAGCGTTCGACCACGTCGACGATGTCGATGCGGGCAAGCAGTTCCTGGACGAAGCTTTCTGGGATCACGGCAATATTATGTGCCCGGAAGCCGCGCAGCGGCTGAACCGGTGTCACCCCTTCCCTTGGGCAAAGGGGCGGCGGATGGGGGCGTCTTATGCCCCCGCGAGTTTCGCCTTGACCAGCTTCGAGACTTCGCCCATGTCGGCACGGCCGGCCACCTGCGGCTTGACCAGCCCGATCACCTTGCCCATGTCGGACGGAGCCTTGGCACCGGACCGGGCAATGGCGGCGACGACGATGGCCTCGACTTCGGCGACGCTCAGGCCCTGCGGCATGTAGTCGGCCAGCACCGAGGCCTCGAATTTCTCGGCATCGGCGAGGTCCTGGCGCTTGGCGGCTTCGTACTGGGTGATCGAATCCTTGCGCTGCTTGAGCATTTTTTCGATCACGGCGATCACCGCGGCGTCGTCGATTTCCAGCTTCTCGTCGACCCGCTTCTGCTTGATGGCGGCACGCAGCAGGCTCAGCGCGTCCTTCTTGGCCTTCTCGCCGGCCTTCATGGCGGCTTTCCAGTCGTCGTCGATACGCGATTCGAGGCTCATGAGATCATCCTTTTTAGAAGCACAAAAACCGCCGGAAGGCGGTTTTTACACGATCAAGCGGTACAACCAGCGGTTCGCTCAGAAGACGCGAACCATTGCCGGTTCAATACATCTTGGGCGGCAGAAGCTGGCTGCGAATGCGCTTGTGATGGCGCTTGACTGCCGCTGCCGCCTTGCGCTTGCGCTCGGTGGTGGGCTTTTCGTAGAACTCGCGTGCGCGCAGTTCGGTCAGCAGACCAGTCTTTTCGATGGCGCGCTTGAAGCGGCGGATCGCAACTTCAAACGGCTCGTTTTCCTTGAGGCGAATACCCGGCATTGCATTAATCCTGGAGAGGCGGGAAAGGCGCGCATTCTAAACGCTTTGCCATTGATGTCAATCGTTTTGGGGTCCGCTCAGGCCAGCCGCAGTGTGGTCACCAGCCGGCGCGCCGCCTGGTCGGCGCCGCCGGCCGGGGGCAGGGCGGGTGCGGGTGCCTGCCAGAGCCGTTCCAGGTCGGCAACGAAGTCGCCGGCCAGCAGCCGTCCGCGCGGCAGCATCCCGGCGCGGGCATGGGCGGCGAGCCATGCGGCGAGATGGGGAGTTTCGGGCCAGTCGTCGCGCTCCAGGTAGAGGATCGGGATGCCGCTGCAGGCCGCTTCGACGAAGGTCCCGTAGCCGGGCTTGGTGACCACCGCATCGGCACCGGCCAGCACGTCGCTGAAATCCAGACCGGGCAGATCGAAGGCGCGAACATCGCCGCGGCGGACCTGCCATGCATGCGGCACCAGCCAGTTCAAGCCCGGAGTCAGCGGCCACTTTTCCACCGGCAGGCGAAACTCCATGCCGCCCATCGCCAATAGAATCCAGCGCTGGTCCTGGTCCAGGCCAAGCAATTGCGCCACGCGGGCGCGATCGCGGCGACCGACCTGCGCAATCGGAGCGATGTCATGCCGCCGCCGCAGGTTCGCCATCGGCAGTCCCGGCGTGACGCGCAGGAAGTCCGTTGCGGCGTTGTAGGCGGCCAGCATCTGGTCATGGATTTCCCCGGCCCAGGGCTCGGCACCGAAGTAATGGGCGAACACGTCGGCCCAGTTCAGCGAGCAGAGGCCCGCGGCCGGGATGCCGGCTGCGGCGGCCCCCGCCAGCGGCAGGTAGGCGATGTTGCTCAGCACTGCGTCGACCCCGTGGTCGCGCAGCCACGCGGCTTCGGCGGCGACCCGCTGCGGCCAGCCGGCATGGAACTCGCGATAGCGCTGCGCGCTCGCGGCGAGATCGATATCGACCGCGTTGTGCATGACGAAGCCGAAGTCGCGTGCCTCCGCCACATGCTCGAAGCCGGCGGCGATGCGGCGTGCCAGCTGTCGTTGCGACAATGCGCTACGCACCGTCAGGCGCAGAGTCGGCACCAGTGAGGAGAGGACATCCAGTACCGGCGCAGTCTGCGCAAGATGGCCCAGGCCGTGGGCCGAGATGTCGACCAGCAGGTGCACGCCTGCTCAGCCCGGGAGCTTGAGGCGGCGCTGGATGCGCAGGTCGATGGAGCTGCGTGCGGCGAAATCGGTCGCCCCCGCGGCTTTCGCCGCCGCGACGACGTCGCCGTCGAAGGTCGGGCCGCAGGTCACGATGTCCACCTCCGGGTGCAGCGCGCGCAGCCGGGCAATCTCGGCCAGCGCGTCGCCGCGGCCGAGGTCGACCACGATGCAATCCGGCGTTTCGCGGCTGGTCTTCTTGAGCACGGTCGCCCCGGCAGCGGTCCAGGCCGCATCGAGGCGCAGCAGGGTGCCCAGGTCGTGACACAAAAGCAGTATGTTCATTTCATTCCTTGGCTGCGAGTCGGGTGCGCCGCCGTAGCGCCGGCGCCGACTCTTGCGATGGCATGGGTGCGGGAAGGGATTCTGCCACGTGGCTGCGGCTTGCCGGGACTTGTCCCGGCACTTGGCCCGCGCCGTACAGGCTGGATATAATTACAGTATGAAAGCCAATCTTCCCCGCAAAGGCCGTGGCGCAGTGATCTCGCCCGACGGCCGCTTCGATGCCTGGCAGCGCGAGGCGGCCGATGACGGCTGGTGGAACGGGGAAGAGGAAGCGCCGGGCACCGAACTGATGGTCGACAGCGCGAAGACCGTCATCACCTACAACGATTCGCCCGACATCCCCTTCGACCGCTCGATCAATCCCTATCGCGGCTGCGAACACGGCTGCTCATATTGCTTTGCGCGACCCTCGCATGCCTATCTGGGCTTGTCGCCGGGGCTCGATTTCGAGACGAAGATTGCATACAAGGCCGATGCGGCCGAAACCCTGCGCCGGGAGCTGGCGAAGCCCGCCTACGTCTGCCAGCCCGTGGCACTGGGCATCAATACCGATGCCTGGCAGCCGGTAGAGCGCCGTCTGCGGGTCACGCGCGACATTCTCGAAGTGCTCGCTGAAACCCGCCACCCGGTGACCCTCGTCACCAAGTCGGCGCTGATCCTGCGCGACCTCGATCTGCTGACCGAAATGGCGCGCGGCAACCGGGTGCATGTGGCGATCTCGATCACCACGCTGGACGCCTCTCTGGCGCGGACCATGGAGCCGCGGGCGGCGTCTCCCCGGCGCCGGCTCTCCGTCGTCGCGGCGCTGGCCGCCGCGGGCATCCCCACTGCGGTGCTGGCGGCGCCGCTGATCCCGGCGCTCACCGACCACGAACTGGAAAGCATTCTCGAGGCGGCGCGCGAGGCGGGCGCGACATCGGCCGGCTACATCCTGCTGCGCCTGCCGCACGAAGTGAGGCCGCTGTTCCGCGCCTGGCTCGACAGTCACCAGCCGGGGCGCGCGGAGCATGTGTTCAGTCTGATGCGCCAGCTGCACGGCGGCAAGGAATACGACAGCAGCTTCGGCAGTCGCCAGCGCGGCCGCGGGCCGCTGGCGGAAATCATCGCCCAGCGCTTTCGCATCGCCGCGCACCGTCTCGGGCTCGATGCGCCGTCGACGCCGCTCGACACCGCGGGTTTCCTCCCGCCGCGCAAGCCGCCGGCAGCGACGCCGCAGATGACGCTGTTTTAGATCCGACCGGGTCGCGGGCAACCTGCCGGTAGAATGCCGGCCATGAAAGTCCTCGGCATCGAATCCTCCTGCGACGAAACCGGCGTAGCGCTCTACGACACGGAGCGCGGCCTGCTGGGCCATGCCGTGCATACCCAGGTGGCGATGCACGAGGCTTACGGCGGCGTGGTGCCTGAACTGGCGTCGCGCGATCACGTGCGGCGCCTGATCCCGCTGCTGGAGCGCGTGCTGGCCGAGGCCGCGTGCACGCGAGGCGAGATCGACGCCGTTGCCTACACGGCGGGACCGGGATTGGCGGGCGCGCTGCTGGTGGGGGCGAGTTTCGCGGAGGCGCTGGCGCTGGCGCTCGACATTCCGGCGCTGCCGGTGCATCACCTCGAGGGCCATCTGCTCTCGCCGCTGCTGGGCGCAGAGCCGCCGGCCTTTCCTTTCATCGCCTTGCTGGTATCCGGCGGGCATACGCAATTGATGCGCGTGACGCGGGTCGGCGGCTACCAGCTGCTCGGCGAATCGCTCGACGACGCGGCGGGCGAGGCCTTCGACAAGACCGCCAAGCTGCTCGGCCTGGGTTATCCCGGCGGGCCCGCGCTCGCGAAGCTGGCCGAGACCGGCAAGCCTGGCCACTACAAGCTGCCGCGGCCGATGCTCAACAGCGGGGACTTGTCCTTCAGCTTCTCCGGACTGAAGACGGCGGTGCTTACCGCAGCCCGGGCTCACGAACTGACGGAAGCCGATCGCGCCGACCTTGCCGCCGAATTTCAGGAAGCGGTGACCGAAGTGCTGGCGGCCAAGGCGGTGGCGGCGTGTCGCCAGCACCGACTTTCATCGCTGGTGGTGGCCGGCGGCGTCGGCGCCAATCGACGTTTGCGCAAGCGGCTGGACGAGGCGATGGCGAAGATCGGCGGCCGGGTGTTCTATCCCGAACTGGAGCTATGCACCGACAACGGCGCGATGATTGCCTTCGCAGGCAGCCAGCGCCTGCTGCAGGGCGACGTTGCGCAGTCGGCGCCGGGCGCCTTCGCGGTTCGTCCGCGCTGGCCGCTCGACCAGCTGTCCTGACTGACTGCCGCTAGGCTCCTTCGCGCAGCAGGCTGCCGATGTGCTGCACGCGCCCCGCCATCGAGCGCAGCAGCGCGATGCCGAAAGCCGGCTTCGACTTCACCATCGAAAGGAACGCGTCACGCGCGATCAGGAGCCATGCACTTTCGGTCTCGGCGGTAGCGGTGGCGGCGCGGCCGGCGCGCTCGACCAGCGCCATTTCGCCGAAGGTTCCGCCGGGTCCGACGCGTTCGATGACCGTGCCATCGACCGAAATCGCGATGCACCCCTTGGTCACGACGAACATGCAGGCGCCCACGGCGCCCTTGGTGACCACGGTCTGGCCGGGATTGGCCACGGTCGGCACGGGGTCGCCAAGCGCATGCTGCAATTCGGCGAGAATCCTCTTGTCCAGCGAATTCTTCTGGTCCAGCGCGGGGACCTTGGTCTTTCCGCCGGCGAGTTTGGCGAGGCTGCGGCGCAGGCGTTGTGCCATGACGCTCATCAGCATCAGGGCAAACTCGGGCATTTGCTGCAGCGCCTGGAGGAAACCCTTTTCGTCGAGGGACAGCACCTTGCAGTTCTTGCGTGCCGTCGCCGTCGCACTGCGCGGGACCTCGGCGATGGCCGCCATCTCGCCGAATATCTCGCCGGGCAGGACCAGTTCCAGCGGCTTGCCCTTGAGCGTCAGCGTAACATCGCCATCGAGCAGCAGATAGATGCGGGCGCCCTTGGAGAAGAAGCCCCCGGTCTTTTCGTCTTCGGCAAAGATCTGTTTGCCGGCCGGGAACTGCTCCAGGGTTCCGGCGATCTTGAAAAATTCGAGAGCCAGCCTGGGCTCATAGAGCGAAGCCGGTTCGGCGGGCGGGGCCGGCTTTGCCACCGGCTTGGGCGCCGGTGCCGCGGGTTTGCCTGAAAAGTCCAAATCTTCCATGCAAGCGTGTCCTGGATCGAGAGATAGGGGTTTGCCGCGATTCGGGATTATAAGTGACGGCGCGCAAATGCAGTCCGCGCCTTGCGGCTGTGAATCGCGGCTCGAATTCAGACTAGAATATCTTTTGAATACCTATAACGAAAGATGTACAAGGAGGGACGATGGGCTGGACCGACAACCTGCTTACCGGAATTCACGAGATAGACCAGCAGCATCAGGTCCTGTTCGACGTTCTGGCGCAGCTGGAACAGGCTGTTACGACGGAGGACAAATGGTCTGCCGTGCATTTCGCGCTCGTCGAACTGAACAGTTTCGTCAAGGTGCACTTCGCTGTGGAAGAGGCATTGATGCGCCTCCACGGATACCCGGACCTGGAAGCCCATATCGCTGCTCACCGGGCCTTCACGGCCGATCTCGTTGAAATCAAGCAGCATTCGATCCGCAAGGACGTCAGCACCGAAATGACGGCGATGCTGCATGCCTGGCTGGTCCATCATATCGGCGTTGTCGATAAAGCCTACGTCCCCTATCTACGCGCCGGGAAGATCGTCACTGCACCACACGGCTGAGTCGTGCCGCAATGCCGGGACAGCTCCGAGTCCCCTATTTCCTGCCGCCGACGCGGCCTTCGCTGCCGGCCAGCAGCTTTTGAATGTTGCTCTTGTGGCGGAAGATCAGCACCGCGCACATTACGGCGACTGTCAGCGTAAGGACGGCTTTTCCGAGCAGCCACCAGGTCAGGAAGGGTGCGGCCGCGGCCGCGACCAGCGCCGCCAGCGAGGAATAGCGCGTCACGGCGACTACCGCGAGCCAGATACCGGCGGTGATCCCGGCCAGTGCGCCGGAGAAGCCCAGCAGCACGCCCAGCGCCGTCGCCACCCCCTTGCCGCCCCTGAAGCCGAGGGTGAAGGGGAATACATGGCCGAGGAAAGCCGCGAGGCCCGCGACGGCGGTCGCCGTCTCGTCGGCGCCGACTTTTGCGGCGATGAACATGGCGAGCCAGCCCTTGGCCGCGTCGCCGATCAGCGTCAGCAGTGCCGCCAGCTTGTTGCCGCTGCGCAGGACATTGGTCGCGCCCGGATTGCCCGAACCGAAGCTGCGCGGATCGGCCAGCCTGAAGGCGCGCGAGACGATCACGGCAAAGGGTACGGAGCCGAGCAGATAGCCGAGGACGGCGAAAACAAGCAGGTTCATTGTGGATTCCCTAGAATGGCCTGAATTCTAATCTGGAGCTGTGATCATGACCCATCCCCCAGCCCCTCCCCCACGGGAAGGGGTGACAACGGTTCAACCGCTGCGCGGCTTCCGTGTTCTTGACTGCACGTCTCCTTGGGGCGGCCCTGCGGAGGCGTGATGGACTTCATCTTCATCGACGACATGCGGGTCGACGCGAACGTCGGAATTTTCGAGCGCGAGAAGGCGACGTCGCAGACCCTGGAGATCAGCCTGACCTTCGGCGTGCCCGACGAAGCGGCGCAGAACGACGACATCGACAAGACCATCCGCTACGACGCGGTGATCGATCGCATCCGCGCCGAACTGGCGACGCGTCACTTCAACCTGCTGGAGACGCTCGGCGAATACGTGATCGGCCTGCTGCTCAACGAGTTCGGCGCGCCCTGGGTCAAGATCAGCATCGCCAAGATGGGCATCATGAAGGGCGTGCGCCGCGTCGGCGTGCAGATCGAGCGTTCGCGCACGGCGCGCAGCTGAGAGGCCGCGCATGGCGGCAGCCTCCGACCTGATCTTCGGCGTGGCCATGGCGGCGGTGGCGGTCAATGCGGCCAGCGCCGTGCTCGAAACCGAGGACAAGCACATGGACCTGGTCGGCGCGCTCATCGTCGGCCTGGCGGCGAGCCTGGGCGGCGGCAGTCTGCGCGACGTGCTGCTCGGGCGCCCGGTATTCTGGCTGGCGGACGTGGCCTACCTGATCTGCGGCGTCACGGCGGTGGCCCTGACCTTCCTGCTGGCACGGCGCATGCGCCTGCCGGTGGGCGTCTTCGTGATTCCCGATGCGGTGGGGCTCGCGCTGTTCACCGTGGTCGGCTGCCAGGTCGCGGTCGACGCCGGCGTGCACTGGCTCGCGGCATCCCTGCTGGGCGTGGTGACCGGCGTGTTCGGCGGCGTGCTGCGCGACGTGCTGGTGAATGAGGTGCCGCTGGTGATGCGGCCGGGTACCTTGTATGCGACGGCTTCGTGGTGCGGGGCGCTGGCGATGATCGCCGCGCTTGCGGTCGGCGCCGGCGAAGCCGTCAGCGCTGCCGTCGGTGGCATTTTGGTGCTCGGCCTGCGCCTGGCGGCGATTCGCTACCGGTTGAAGATGCCGGAGTTCCGCTCGCCCCCGTAGTTCAGTCCGCCAGCGCGCACTGGACGATCTTCGGCTGCAGCACGCGCAGGATGTCGTGCGGATGGACGCCGACCAGGTAGCCGCGCTTGCCGCCGTTGATGTAGATCAGCGGGAGGTCGAGGATGGTCTTTTCCATGTGCACCGGCAGCGGCTTTTTGGTGCCGAAGGGCGAACAGCCGCCGACCATGTAGCCGGTGTGGCGCAGCGCGTCCTCGGGCTTGCAGGGGGCGATCTTCTTTACGCCGATCTGGCGCGCCAGTTCCTTGGTGGACACCTTGCGATCGCCGTGCATCAGCACGATCAAGGGCTTGGCATTTTCGTCCTCCATGACCAGGGTCTTGACCACGGCGTGCTCGGAAACGTTGAGCTCGCGGGCGGACACCTGCGTGCCGCCATGTTCCTCGTAGTCGTAGAGATGGTTGGAATGGGCGACGCCGTGCTTGTCGAGGAACTTGGTCGCCGGCGTCTCGGGGGCGTGGGTATCGGTTCTCATGCGAGGAATTCTACGCCTCCCCCAGGGGCGCGGCGGTCAGCCGCGCGGGTGATGCACGCGATGCAGTTGCTTGAGCCGTTCGCGGGCGACGTGGGTATAGACCTGCGTCGTCGAGATGTCGGCGTGACCGAGCAGCAGTTGCACTACGCGCAGGTCGGCGCCGTGATTCAGCAGGTGGGTGGCGAAGGCGTGGCGCAGCACATGCGGCGAGATGCGCTCCTGCGGAATGCCGACGCGCAGGGCGTACTTCTTGACCAGGGTCCAGAACATCTGCCGCGACATGGCGGCACCGCGCGTGGTGACGAAAACCGCATCGGACACATGCGACTTGAGCAACTCATTGCGCGCGCCGGCGATGTAGCGCTGCAGCCATTCTGCGGCGACCTGGCCCAGCGGCACCAGACGCTCCTTGGAACCCTTGCCCATCACCCGCACCACGTTGTCGTTGAGGCTCACCTCGAACAGGCGCACGCCGACCAGTTCGGAGACGCGCAATCCGGTGGCATAGAGCAGCTCGAACATGGCGCGGTCGCGCAGGCCGAGCGGGGTGTTCACATCCGGCGCGTTGAGCAGGTCTTCCACCTGCTTTTCGGAGAGCGTCTTGGGAAAGCGCTGGATCGTCGGCGGCTTGTCGATGTTGAGCAGCGGATCGGCCTGCAGCCGACCCTGATCGAGGAGCCACCGGTAGCAGCGCCGCAGCGTCGCCATCAGCCGCCGCTGGCTGGTGGACTTGATGCCGCCGGAGCGCGCATTCAGATGTGCGAGATAAGCGTTGATCGCCGTCTCGCCGGCGCCGACTATCGAAGAATTGTCTGCGGCCAGCCAGGCGGCGAACAGCGCGAGGTCGCTGCGGTAGCTCGCCAGCGTGTTCTTCGAGAGTCCGTCAGCGAGCCACAGCGCGTCGATGAATTCGTCGATCAGCGCGGCGTCAGACGCGAGCATGTTCGTGCTGCAGCAGCCACTTCTTGATGTCGAGCAGGAAGCCGCCGCGCTGGCGCGCGAAACCGCCGAGGCCCTGGTTCGCTCCGACCACGCGATGGCAGGGCACGACGATCGGATAGGGGTTGGCGCCGCAGGCGTTGCCCACCGCGCGCGGGCCGCTGTGGATGGCGGCGGCGACTTCGCCGTAGCTCTTCGTTTGGCCGGCCGGAATCGCGCAAATCTGCTCCCAGACGCGACGCTGGAAATGTGTGCCGGCGGGGGCCAGCGGCAGGCCGAATTCGAAGTCGGGGTCCTTCAGCCAGGCGCGCAGCTGGCGCACGGCTTCCTTTGCCAGCGGGGCCTTCGGCGCGATCTCCATCTGCGGTTCCAGATAGTCGATCGCGGTGATTTCGTCGTCGTTGCAGCTGATGCCGATGGAAAAGCCGGGCGCGGACAGGACGGCGGAATAGGGCTTCATGGCGGGCACTCCCGAAGTTCGATCACGGCATTATTGTCGATCCCCGGCAGGTGATCTGCAAGAGGGCGGCAACGGCCCCCGAAGCACAGTTCGTAGCCTCTGGTATAGGGCGAATGGGCGAGTTGCACGACCTTTTGTGGCGGCACCGTCGGCCGGTAATGCCAGACCCCTCCCTTCAGTACGCTGCCTTGCGGAGGTTCCATGCCGGCTCCGGTGCCGCGGATGCGCGCTTCGGTGACGACCAGCGCACCGGCCTCGATGCGCCAGTCTTCCTCCCAGCGGATCTTCTCGATGGAATGCGTCCAGGCCAGCGTGAATCCCTCGACAGCGAGCACGGCGCTGACCGCGCCCGCCGCGAGGCAGAGCATCAGGCGTCGGCGCTGGCGGGACGGCGCCGCGCCGCGCGGCGGGTGCGCAGCAGATGCCAGACGACAAAGACCGCGCTCATGGCGAAGCCGATCTCGTCGGTCAGCGGGACCGCTGCGACCAGCAGGAAAGCCGCCGCCGCCGCGAAGATGCGCTCAAAGGTGTTGAGCGACGCGAACAGGAAGCCGATGGCGGCCGCGCCCCACAGCATGATCGACACCACTGCCTTGAACACGATGTAGGCGACGGCGGCGATGGTCCAGTCGCCCTGCAGCATCAGCGCCGGTTCGTATACGGCCATGTAGGGGATGACGAAGCCGGCAATGGCGATCTGTACCGCCTTGAAGCCGATCTTCATCGCCGACTCCTTGGCGATCGACGCCGCGGCGAAGGCGGCCAGCGCCACCGGCGGCGTCAGGTCGGCCATGATGCCGAAGTAGAAGACGAACATGTGGCTGACGATCAGCGGCACGCCTAGCTTGAGCAGGGCCGGCGCCGCGATGGAACTGGTGATGATGTAGTTGGGAATGGTCGGGATGCCCATGCCCAGCACCAGACAGACCAGCATGGTCAGCACCAGCGACAGGAACAGGCTCTTCTCGCCGACGCTGAGGATGAAGCCGGCGAAGCTCGATGCCGCCCCGGTCAGCGTCAGCACGCCGATGATGACGCCGACGATGGCGCAGGCCACGCCGACCGGCAACGCCTGCTGCGCGCCTTCGACCAGGCTCATCTTGAGCAGGTGCAGGGTCTTCATGCCGCCCTTGAGGGCGAAGGTCTGTGCCACCAGTGCGGCGATCAGCGCCAGCAGCGGGAAGATGCCCCAGGTTTCCATGTTCTTGACGAACACGGCCGCGGCGAGTCCCAGCGCAAACCAGAACACGTAGCGGAAGGCGGTGCTGGAGACGCGCGCGGCGATGGCCGCGCCGAGAATCAGGACGGCGGTCAGCACCAGTCCGATCATGCCCGCGAACATCGGCGTGAAGCCGTTGAACAGGGTCCACACCAGCACCACCAGCGGCAGCAGCAGATACCAGTTGTCGCGCATGGCGTGCCATGGGTTGGGGCACTGCTCCTTGGGCAGACCGACCAGGTTCTTGCGCCCGGCCTCGAGATGCACCATCCAGAAGGCCGTGACGTAGTAGAGGATGGCCGGGATTGCGGCCGCCTGTACGATGTCGGCGTAAGGCACGTTGATGTTCTCGGCCATGATGAAGGCCACCGCGCCCATCACCGGCGGCATGATCTGGCCCCCCATCGACGAGGTGGCCTCGACCGCGCCGGCGAAGATGCCCGAGTAGCCGAACTTCTTCATCAGCGGAATCGTAAACTGCCCGGTGGTCAGTACGTTGGCCACGCCCGAGCCGGAGATGGTGCCCATCAGGCCCGAGGAGATCACCGAGACCTTGGCCGGGCCGCCCTTTGTATGGCCGACGAAACCCAGCGCCAGCGAATTGAACAGGTTGATCATGCCGGCGTGTTCGAGGAAGGAGCCGAACAGGATGAACAGGAAAATGTAGGTGGCCGAGACCAGGGTCGGGATGCCGAAGATGCCTTCGGTACCGAGCGCCAGTTGATTGATGATCTGGTCGAAGCCGTACTGGCGATGGCCGAGATCGCCCGGCAACAGGTGCCCGAACATCCCGTAGAGCAGGAATACGCCGCAAACGATGGGCAGCGCAAGGCCGAGCATGCGTCGCGTCGCCTCGAAACACATGATGACCAGGGTCGTGCCGACGATCAGGTCGAGGTTGCTCGGATCGCCCGAGCGTTGCACCAGGTCGGCCTCGAACACCCACTGATAGGTCGACAGCGTCAGCGCACCGAAAGCCAGCACCGCGTCGCCGGGGCTGACTTTCGACAGCCGGCCGGAGCTCTTGAAGGCCGGATAGAGAATGAAGGTGATGCAGAGCAGGAAGCCGACGTGCAGGCTGCGGATCACCAGGCTGGACAGCGGATGGAATGCGGCAACGATCAGCTGATAGGTGGAAAAGGCCAGGGCGAGTCCGGTAAGAACCGTCAGCCAGCCGCCTCCGAGCCGGCGCTGCACGCCGTGCTCGGAAAACTCTTCCTGGCCGTGGTCGGGGGCGACGCTGTGTGTGGTCACGGCGCGCCGCTTACTTGATCAGCCCGACTTCCTTGTAGTACTTGACGGCGCCAGGATGTAGCGGGGCCGGTGGGTTCTTCGCCGCGTTTTCGCGGGTGATCGACTTCGCGGCGGCATGAGCGGCTTGCAAGTCGGGCAGGTGTTCGAAGATCGCCTTGGTCATCTTGTAGGCCGCATCGGCCGATACGCCTTCGTGGCTGACGAGGAAGTTCTGGATCGCCACGGTGGGCACCGCTTCGGTCTGGCCGTTATAGGTGTTGGCCGGTATGGTGTTGGCCTGATAGGCGGCTTCGCCGATCTTCGCCACCACGTCCGCCGGCACCGGCACGATGACGATCTTGACTGCCGTCGCGAGGTCGCGAATGGCAGCGACGCCGAGGCCGGCGGAAATCAGCGTGGCGTCGAGCTGGCGGTTCTTCATCAGTTCCACCGATTCGCCGAAGGGCAGGTACTCGACCTTGGCAAAATCCTTGTAGCTCATGCCGGCACCCTTGAAGATGGCACGTGCGTTGAGTTCGGTGCCGGATTTCGGTGCGCCGACCGCGATGCGCTTGCCCTTGAGGTCGGCCAGCGTCTTGATGCCGGAATCGGCGGCGGCGACGATCTGGATGAAGTTGGGATAGATCGCGGCAATGGTCCGCAGCTTGTTCAGCGGCGTCTTGAAACCGGCCTCGGCATCGCCCTTCCAGGCGTCGCCCAGCGCGTCGCCCAGGGTGAAGGCGATTTCGCCGCGGCCGGCCTGCAGCAGGTTCAGGTTTTCGGCGCTGGCCTTGGTCACTTGGGCGGAGGTCTTGGATCCCGGCATGGCCTTGCTGTAGACCTGCGACAAGGCGACGCCCATCGGGTAATACACACCAGAGGTGCCGCCGGTGAGGACCGTGACGAATTCCTGGGCATGGGCGGCAGCGGCGAGGGTCAAAGCGGCTGCGGCGACCAGCAGGGTGCGCACTTGCTTCATGGGTAAATCCTCCGAGTATGGTTTTATTGAGAGGTGAAGCTTACAACACTCCGGCCCAGCGAGTCATATCGGGGATCGTGGCGCGGGACGTTCGTATTGCTTTGGGATCATCGGGCGACGCAGTCGTCGGGAACGCGCTAGACTTCGAACAAGGTCTGACAACGAGTGGCGCTTCGTGACAGAATCGAAACCGACGGGCCTTACGCAGGATAGTCAATGAAACTGCCAAAGCTGGAAAACCCTGCCGGTGATTTTTGGGGTGGCTTCGCTGCGATGCTGGTGGCGTTGCCCTCGGCGATTGCCTATGGCGTGACAATTTATTCCGTGCTCGGCGGCGCCCACGCCGCGATGGGGGCGCTGGCCGGCATTCTGGGCGCCACGGCGATCGGCCTCGTGGCGTCCTCCTTCGGCGGCACCAGCCGGCTCATCTCGGCGCCCTGCGCGCCGGCGGCGGCGGTGGTCTCGGCTTTTGCCATCGAGGCCATGGCCAGCGGCACATCGATCGACACGACGCTGCTGCTGTTGACCCTGCTCGGCCTGCTTGCCGGCCTGATGCAGGTGCTGTTCGGCGTTTTGCGCCTGGGCCGCCTGATCAAGTACATGCCCTACACCGTGGTCAGCGGCTACCTTTCCGGGGTCGGCCTGATCATCATCGGCGGACAGGTGCCCAAGCTGCTCGGCACGCCCAAGGACCTGCACTTCTGGGCGGCGCTGGGCGCGCCGGGCGCGTGGCGCTGGCAGGGCATCGCCGTCGGCATCGTGACGATCGTCGTGATGGTCGGCGCGCCGCGCGTGATCAAGGCGGTGCCGGGCGCCGTACTCGGCCTGGTCGCGGGCGTCGCCGTTTACTTCGGCCTCGCCCTTCTCGATCCGGCGCTGCTGAGCCTGCAGGCCAACACGCTGGTGGTGGGCGCGCTGGACAGCGGCGGCGGCGGCAGCTTCTTCACCGGGCTGGCCGAACGCTGGACGGCATTTTCGGATGTCAGCCTGCAGCAGATGAAGATGCTTGCGATACCGGCGCTGACACTCGCCGTACTGCTGTCGATCGACACGCTGAAGACCTGCGTGGTGCTCGATGCGCTGACGCGCTCGCGCCATGACTCGAACCGCGAACTGATCGGGCAAGGGCTGGGCAACCTGGCCTCGGGCGCGATCGGCGGGATTCCCGGCGCCGGCACCATGGGCGCGACCCTGGTGAATATTTCGGGCGGCGCCGCCAGCCGCTTCTCGGGCATGGTCGAGGGCGTGCTTGCGCTGATCGCCTTCCTGCTGCTGGCGAACTTCATCTCGTGGGTGCCGGTGGCCGGCCTGGCCGGCATCCTGATCGTGATCGGCGTGCGCATGATCGACCGCAACAGCCTCCACTACCTGAAATCGCGCTCGACCATTCTCGATTTCGCGGTGATTGCCGCGGTGATCGGCACGGCGCTGACGGTGAGCCTGATCGCGGCGTCCGGCGTCGGCATCGTGCTCGCCGTCATGCTCTTCATCCGCGAGCAGATCGGCGGCTCCATCATCCGCCGCAAGCTGCTCGGCAACGAAACCTTCTCCAAGCGCATCCGCACCCACGAGGAAATGGAGATCCTCACCGCGCACGGCAATCGCGCCGCGATCATCGAATTGCAGGGCAGCCTGTTCTTCGGCACCGCCGACCAGCTGTACCTGAGCCTGGAACCGGAGCTGAAAACGCGCGATTTCGTGATTCTCGACATGCGCCGGATCCAGACCGTGGACGTCACCGCGGCGCATCTGCTGGAGCAGGTGAAGGACATGCTGGCCGAGCGTCACGGATTCCTGATCTTCAGCGCCATTCCGCTGGTCCTGCCGTCGGGACGCGACATGCAGCAGTACTTCGACCAGGTCGGCCTGATCCGCCCGGACAGTCCGGTGCGGGTGTTCCAGTCGCTGGACGATGCGCTGGAATGGGTCGAGGATCGCATCATCCACGAGGCGGCGCTGCAGCGCGACGAGGAAGTCGCGCTTGAACTGCACGAGGTCGAGCTGTTTGCCGGACGCAAGGAGCAGACGCTGGCGGCCCTCGAGCAATGCATGGAAAAGCGCAGCGTGGCTGCCGGCGCAACCATATTCACGCGCGGCGATGCCGGCGACGAACTATTCCTGATCCGGCGCGGCGCGGTGCGCATCGTGCTGCCGCTGTCCGATCGCCAGGCGCACCACCTCGGCACCTTCGGCCGCGGCGCCTTCTTCGGCGAAATGGCTTTCCTCGACGGCGAGGTGCGCTCGGCGAATGCCGTAGCCTTCGTCGACACCGAACTCTACGTGTTGTCGCGCCGCGCCTTCGACAAGTTCGCCGAAGAGCACAAGAAGCTGGGGCTCAGGCTCATGGAAGGCATCGCCAGCGTACTCGCCAGCCGGCTGCGCTACACCAACGCCGAACTGCGCGTGCTGGAATCCTGAGTCCGGCAGTCCGGGCTGCCCGCCGGCACAAAAATACCCGGGTCGCGGTATATGCCAAGTGCGACACAGGGGATATGTTTCAAGTGTTTCCTCCGCCTTAACCGGACCATGACGATCGCCGCCCGCTGGCCTTGCCTCCTGCTCGTCCATCTGCTGCTCGCTGGTCCCCCCGCTGCGGCCGTCGCGGATGAAGTGCGGTGGACATCTGCAGCGCGTCTGGTGGATAGCTTTGTCGAGGTGGCACTGCGCAGCGCATACTCGACGCGGCAGAACCTGGTGCGCAAATGGGCGGTTCCGGTGAGCTATTTCATTGTGCATCGCGTCGGCGAGGAGAATCTGCACAGGCAGCTGATAGATACTCATTTCGAGCATCTTGCCGAGATCACGGGCCTCAGCATCAAGCCGGTGGAGAGCTCCGACAAAGCGAACTTCCTGGTCGTGCTGACCAGGGAAGAATGGCTGGAGGCCGATCTGTTGCAGTACTACGGCACCGATTCGAGGCTGCAGAACGAGGCTCTGTTCCGGCACAGCATCTGCATGGTGGTGTTCGCCACCGAGCACGAGGGTCCGATCGTGCGTGCCGTGGCGATGATACCGGTCGACCGGGCCCGGGCGCGTGGGGATCTGGTGTCCTGCCTGGCCGAGGAGCTCACCCACGCCATGGGTCTGTCCAACGATTCGCTCAAGACATTTCCCTCGATCTTCAGTCGCAAGGCACGTCGCCCCTATCTCACCGGACTCGACATTCTGCTGCTGCGGATGCTCTACGATCCTCGCGTCAAGGCCGGCATGAATGAAAAGACCTTGCGGTCGGTCCTGCCGAGGATCGCCGGTGAATTGGAGCGCAGCAATCAGCTCGCCGGCGCGGATGATCTGGCAGAAGAGAAGGGGCTCCCGGCCTTCAGGCCCTGAAAGCCCGGTTTCGCGCAGCGCCCGGTTGCCGGCTCCGGCGTCCGGGATGGCAGGGTCCAGCGGTTGTTCCTGCAATAAGTCGCGGGTTCGATTGCGCTTGCGAGCGAGCCGGCGTAGCATGAATTCGAGACATGTGTTGGTCATATCGCTTTAGGTATAGGACAACCGGCAGAGTGGCCATATGAAAAACATGATTCGCGAGTTCATGGCATCCGAAAGGGACGCGGCGGACGAGTTTCCGGAGCTGCTGGTCGGCGGACGTGGCCCGTACCTGAGCGTTGCCCTCTGGGCGATTCTCGCCGCAGCGGCGGTCTTCCTGCTGCTCGTGCTGGATACGCCGATGCAAACCCCGGGGCGCTTGTCCATCACTTTCGGCGTGGCGATTCTCGCTGTTGGCGGGCAAGTCGTTTATCGCTCGCGCGGCGTGATACCTGCGCTGCGGCTGCTGGCCATCGGCGGCTGGTTGCTCGTTACCGTGGCGGGTTTCGTCACCGAAGGTGTCCGCTCGGCGATTCTGGTGGCCTATCCGCTCATATTGATCGTCGCCGGATGGATGCTCGGACCCCGGTATTGCCTCGGCCTGCTCGGCGCCAGTTGTGGCGCCTTGGTGCTTCTCGCCGTGAGCCAGCAGACCGGTCTGACAGACGTCAGCTTGTCCTTGTCCCCGATCATGATTGCGCTCGTGCAGGTGATGGTGCTGGTCATCAGCGCCATACTGACCGTGTATCTGCTGATATTGTTCCGCGAGCGCTACGCTGAAATGCATCGCTTGAACAGCGAGATCGCGGTGCACCTCAAGGCCGTCGAAAAGCGCGAAGGCTTCCTGCGGGCGCTGCTGGACAATTTCCCGTTCATGGTCTGGCTGAAGGATGAACAGGGCCGCTATCTTGCCGTGAATCAGGCTTTTCTCGACGGCTTCGGCTGGCCCTCTGCAGAAACCGTGGTGGGCAAGACCGATCTGGACATCGCTGTCTCGAACCTGGCGGGGCGGTACCGCGCGAATGGTCTTGCGGTATTCAGCAGCAGCACCAGCAAGCCCGTCGAGGAGCTGATCGAAATGGGCGGCCGGTGGCGCTGGTGCGAGACCAGCAAGTCGCCGGTGCTGGTCGATGGCAACGTCATCGGCATGGTCGGCTACGCCCGCGATATCACCGACCGCAAGGCGGCGGAAGAAGAAATAGCCGAATCGCGGAATCTCTTCCGGGCCGTCGTCGATACCGTGCCGGTGAGGGTGTTCTGGAAGGATCGCAACCTGTGCTATCTCGGATGCAACGAGGCTTTTGCCAGGGATGCCGGTATGGCGCATCCGAAGGACGTGATCGGCAAGGACGATTATCAGCTGGCCTGGGCTGATCAGGCGCCGTCCTATCGTTCTGTCGACCTGGCCGTCATTGACTCCGGCCTTCCCAGGCTGTCCTTCGAAGTCGCGCAGACGACGCCGAAGCGCGAGCAGAGAGTGTTGCGCATGTCGATAGTTCCGCTCAGGAATCAGGAAGACGACATCATCGGAGTGTTGGGTATGTACGAGGACGTCACCGACGACAAACTGGCTGGTGCGGACGCCAGGCGGCCGGGCCGGGCTTCCTGACAAGGCACGGACCCTGCGCGCCCCCTGGTTGCGCTAAACCACTCCGGCTGCGCGCAGCGCCGCGATGTCTTCCGCGCTGCGGCCCAGTTCGCGCAACACGGCGTCGGTATCCTGCCCCAACAGCGGCGGCGCCAGACGATAGTCGATCGGCGTGGCGGAGAAGCGGATCGGGTTGGCCACCTGCGGTGCGCTGCCGCCTGCGGCGTGCGGCATTTCGACCCGCAGGCCGCGATGCAGCACCTGGGGATCGGCGAAGACGCCAGCCAGATCGTTGATCGGTCCGCAAGGCACCGCTGCATTTTCCAGCAGGGCGATCCATGCGGCGGTGGTCTTCATCACCGTGGTCTGGCGCAGCAGCGGCAGCAGGACGGCGCGATGCCTGACCCGCGCCGCGTTGGTGGCGAAGCGCTCGTCGCTGGCCCATTCGGCATGGCCGGCAAGCTCGCAGAAGCGTGCGAACTGGCCGTCGTTGCCGATGGCGAGGATCATGTCGCCGTCCGCGGTGGGGAAATCCTGGTAAGGCACGATGTTGGGATGGCCGTTGCCCATGCGGCGCGGCGGCTTGCCCGAGACCAGATAGTTCATCGCCTGGTTAGCCAGGCAGGCGACCTGCACGTCGAGCAGCGCGAGGTCGATGTGCTGGCCCTCGCCGGTCTTCCCGCGATGCGCCAGCGCCGCCTGGATGGCGACCGTGGCGTAGAGGCCGGTGAGGATGTCGGTCAGCGCGACGCCGACCTTCTGCGGGCCGGCGCCTTCCTCGTCATCGGCGCGGCCGGTCACGCTCATCAGGCCGCCCATGCCCTGGATCAGGAAATCGTAGCCGGCGCGCGCGGCGTAGGGCCCGTCCTGGCCGAAGCCGGTGATCGAGCAATACACCAGCTTCGGGTTGATCTTCGACAG
>Ga0207969_100338_pt1 | contig 24061 bp, 20 predicted proteins | sample LakWasMet25_LOW6_2_FD_183869 | JGI IMG/M metagenome (GOLD analysis project Ga0207969, IMG submission 183869) | Freshwater sediment methanotrophic microbial communities from Lake Washington under simulated oxygen tension - Sediment Metagenome... | ecosystem: Environmental > Aquatic > Freshwater >... | reverse complement strand
CGAGACCTATCGTCCCGAGGAAAAAGCCAAGGTGCAGGGCTCCAACGACTTCATCGTGCTCGGCGTGCAGGGCCTGACTTCGCTTTCATCGGGCGTGCTGGTCACCAGCACCGGTTGGGCCAGCCTCAACACCTACGCCCTGCCCATCGTCGCCATGACCGCGCTGGCGACTGCGCTGCTGTGGCTGTACCGGCGAACCTCGCGCGGATCGGCCGGCGCATGAATCCGGTTCTGCTCGTCGTCACCGCCGTATTGGCCGGCTGCCTGTATCTGGTCGGGCTGGCGCTCGACCTGTTCTGGCTCAAGCTGCTGGCCAAGCCCTGGCTGGTGGTCGCGCTGGCCGTTGCGGTGTGGAAGCTCGGGGGCAGCGGCGCCGGGCGCCGCATCGCCTGGGGCCTGCTGGCGGGTGCCGTGGGCGATGTCTGCCTGGCGCTGCCCAATGCCTTCCTGCCCGGGATGATCGCATTCGCCATTGGCCACGGCCTGTATGTCACCGCATTCATGCGATGGAGCCGCGCCCCCGCACCGGCACTGCTGGCGCCGGTCGCCATCTTTGCCGCAACGGGGCTGTGGCTGATGCTGCCGGGAGCGGGCGCGCTGACGCTGCCGCTGGCGGTCTATGTGCTCGTGATCGGCGCGATGATCTGGCGCGCCGCCGCCTGTGCGCTGGAAGCGCAGGACGACGCCCTGATCCGCTGGGGCCCGCTCGTCGGCGCGATCCTGTTCGGCTTCTCCGACATGCTGATCGGCATCCACCGCTTTGCCCAGCCCTTGCCCGGCGCGGCATTCGCCATCATCCTCACCTACTGGGCCGGACAGACGCTGTTCGCCGCGACCGCGATCAGGCGCAAGGCCTGACCCGCGTAGCGCACCGCCGTGTCGCCAGCGCCGACTCCTGCCGGATCTCTGTCGTGGCGCCCGGCAAGGCAAACCGGTCCGCCCATGGACAGCAGCCGGGGACGATAGAATGGCTGCCTTTTCGCCACCGGCTGCGGCGACATTTCAATGCGACTGACCGAACTCAAACTCCCCCTCGACCACAGCGAAAGCGACCTGCACGCGGCGATTCTCAAGCGCCTGGGCATTGCGGCGGATGAACTCGTCGGCTATTCGATCTTCCGCCGCAGCCATGACGCCCGCAAACCCTCGGCCATCGTCTTCATCTACACCCTGGATGTCGAGGTAAAGGACGAAAAGGTCCTGCTGGCAAGGCTGCGCGGCGACAGGCACATCGGGCCGACGCCGGACACGAGTTATCACTTCGTCGCCAAGGCGCCGCTGCCGCCGCCGACGCCGCGACCGGTGGTGATCGGCACCGGGCCCTGCGGCCTGTTCGCCGGGCTGATCCTGGCGCAGATGGGCTTTCGCCCGCTCATCCTCGAACGCGGCAAGGCCGTGCGCGAGCGCACCCAGGACACCTGGGGCCTGTGGCGCCAGGGGCAGCTCAACCCGGAATCCAACGTGCAGTTCGGCGAAGGCGGCGCCGGCACCTTTTCCGACGGCAAGCTCTACAGCCAGATCAAGGACCCGCAATACCGCGGGCGCAAGGTGCTGACCGAATTCGTCAAGGCCGGCGCGCCGCCCGAGATCCTCTACGTCGCCAAGCCGCACATCGGCACCTTCAAGCTGGTCGGCATGGTCGAGAACATGCGCGCCGAAATCGAATCGCTGGGCGGCGAAATCCGCTTCGGCAGCCGCGTCGAAGACATCGACATCGAGCATGGCCAAGTGCGCGGCCTGCGCCTGGCCGGCGGCGAGTATCTCGCCGCCACGCACGTCGTGCTGGCCGTCGGCCACAGCGCGCGCGACACCTTCGCGATGCTGCATCAGCGCGGCGTGCATATCGAGGCCAAGCCATTTTCCATCGGCGTGCGCATCGAACATCCGCAGTCCCTGATCGACCGCGCCCGCCTGGGCAAGAACGCCGGCAACCCGCTGCTCGGCGCGGCCGACTACAAGCTGGTGCACCACTGCAAGAACGGCCGCTCCGCCTACAGCTTCTGCATGTGTCCGGGCGGCACGGTGGTCGCCGCCACCTCGGAGCCGGGCCGCGTCGTCACCAACGGCATGAGCCAGTATTCGCGCAACGAGCGCAACGCCAACAGCGCGCTCGTAGTCGGCGTCACGCCGGCCGATTACCCGGGCAGTGAATCGGACCCGCTGGCCGGCATCGCCTTTCAGCGCCACTGGGAAAGCCTCGCCTTCGAGGCCGGCGGCGGCAACTACAACGCGCCGGCACAGCGGGTCGGCGACTTCCTCGCCGGCCGGCCGTCGACGACGCTGGGCGCGGTAGTGCCGTCCTATACGCCCGGCGTGCATCCGACCGATCTGGCGCGCTGCCTGCCGGATTACGTGGTCGCCGCGCTGCGCGAGTCGCTGCCGGCCTTCGGCCGCGAGATCGCCGGCTTCGCCATGGACGACGCGCTGCTGACCGGGGTCGAAACGCGCACCTCGTCGCCGATCCGCATCACGCGCGACGACGAATTCCAGAGCCTCAACACGCGCGGCCTGTTTCCCGCCGGCGAGGGCGCGGGCTATGCGGGAGGCATCCTCTCGGCGGCGGTCGACGGCATCAGGGTCGCCGAGGCCGTGGCCTTGAGCCTGACACGCAAGACCTCACCTGATTAGCCACCAAGTTCAGCTTGTCATTCCGGCGCACGCCGGAATCCAGTGGAGCGCCGCACTGGACACCGGTCTTCGCCGGTGTGACGAGGAAAAGTGAGCGATTTGGCTCAAATAAAGGGTCGGCTGACGATCATGGTCAGTCACGAGACCTCATAGCCACTCCAGTTCCCAGCGCACGCAGGGATCGAGCGCCGCCACCGCGCGCGCGGCGAATGCCTGGAAGGCCTCGCGGTCATTGGCATCGCGCCCCATGAGCCAGCCGGTCAGCGGGCCCTGCGGATGGAAATTCCATTCGGTCGGTGCGACGATGAAGTAGTCGGCAATCCGCTCGCCGTCGAGCGCGATCTCGTGCATCAGCAAGCCGCGTGCGGTTTCGACCAAGGCGCGCCCTCTGCCGGCGCCCAATGGCGCCGCGCTCGCCGTACCGCCGGCGCCGACTCTTGCGCTACCCGCTGCCCAGTCGCGCAACTCCTCGAGGCGCGCCAGCCAGCGCGCCGCAAATGCCGGGGTCGCGGCGCCCGCACCGTCCTGCCGCCGCGCAATGGCGCCGGTTTCGGCCGCTGCGCCCCGCCAGTGCGGCAGGCGGCAGAAATCGGCGTCAAGCCGCGGCCACGCGTCCACCGAGGCCCGTGCATCCAGCGCGGGCAACAGGCGCGGCGCGGGGGCGCGTGCATCCTCGATTTCCGCCAATCGACGACGCAGTGCTTCGATCCGCGCATCGTCGAGCAGCCCCGCCAATTCGTCGCGCCGCCCGCTGCCTATCCAACCGGCCGCGGCGACGAACTCCTCGCGCATCGCAAGCTCGCCGAGTTGCACAGGCAGATCGAGCAGCCAGCGCCACAAGTGTTCGCGCATGGCTTCGCGCTGAATCGCGGGGTCGAGCTGCGGCGCGTACTCCATGCCGCGCGCCGCGGCCAGGGCCAGCGCCGCGGCGCGCCCCTGCGCCTGGCCGCACAAGGCGAACAGCAGGGGCACCAGACGCACCGCATCGTCCGCCTGACGGCCGCGCAGATATGGCGCCACGGCCGGGCGATCGCTGGCGACACGAACCTCGCTGATCCGGCCGCCGTCGCTGCGCAGCGAAAGCCGCACGCAACCCGGATCGATGCCTGCGCTCATCCGGCGACCGTCGGCAGACGCAGGCAGAACAAGGCGCCGCCCTTGGGATGATTGCTTACCGTGAGCTTGCCGCCGTGGCGTTCGACGATGCCGTAGCTGATCGCCAGACCCAATCCCGTGCCCCGCCCCACGGGCTTGGTGGTGAAGAATGGGTCGAACAGCTTGTCGAGGTTCTCGGCGGGAACACCCGGGCCGCTGTCGCGGAACTCGATGATGGCCTCGCCCTGCTCGACGCGTCCGGATATCTCCAGCCACCGCTCGCGCGCATTCTCGGTGGCGTCCGCCGCGTTCTGCACCAGGTTCATGACCACCTGCTGCAACTGCCCGGCGGAGCCCGGCACCACGATCGATTCGGGCAGGCTCAGGCTCACCGCGAACTGGTCGGCAGTGGCTTTGCACACCCACTGCACGGCACGCTGGATCACTTCGACCAGGTCGAAGGGCTGCCGCTCGTCGCGATCGGTGGCCGAGAAGCGCTTCAAGGCATCGACGATGTCGCGGGTGCGCTCGGCGCCCTCCACCGTGCCATCGATCAGCGACGGCAGGTCGTCGAGCAAGCGATCGATGCGCAACTCGCGGCGCAAGGCCTCGCGCTCCTCGCGCGGCATGTCGCCGTGGATCGCGGCTAGGTAGCGCGCAAGCCGCTCGGCATAGCGTTTCATCGCCACGGTATTGCCGTAGACGAAGCTGATCGGATTGTTCAGTTCGTGCGCGACGCCTGCCACCAGGCGGCCCAGCGAGGCCATCTTCTCGGAATGGATCAGTTGCTGCTGGGTGGTCTTGAGGTCGTCGTGGGCGCGGCGCAGTGCCTGGTAGGCGCGCCGCAGTTCGCCCACCGGGCGGCCGGTGATGACCAGGCCCAGCATCTTGCCGACGCCGTTGTAGCGCGGCGTGCAGTTGAGCGACACCGGGATCGCGCTGCCGTTGGCCGCCTTGAGCTGCATCTCGATGTCTTCCACGGCGTGGCTGCTCTGGTCGGAGAGCAGGCGTCCGGCCTGCTCGCGCGACTCCTCGTCGGCGAAAAGATCGAATATCGTCCGGCCGTACAGCGATGCTGCATCGACGCCGAGCAGGGAAGCCAGGGCTTCGTTGACGCTCTCGATGACCCCGGCCCGGCTGCAGACGATCAGCAGGTCCGACATCGAGGTCAGCACCGAGGAGATGAACTGCTGGGTGTCTTCCAGGGTGGCGTTCTTCTCCTCCAGCGCGACTTCGTACTGGAGCAGGTCGTTATAGACCTCGTCCATCTTGCGGATCACGTCGAGCCAGATGCTGTCCTCGGCCGAAGCGCCTGCCGCTGCGGTGAGCATTTCCACCGTCAGCACCGACCGCGGCTCCCCGGATCCGGCACCCGACAGCGTGTCGGCCCGGTCGGGCAGCGCAGTGGAACCGGATTCTTCGCTCATCGGTGAAATGTACCCTACCCTGCCCGCACAAGGCTAGTGTCCTCGCGCCGGCTCGCGATCATCCTTCCGGCATTGCGGCCAAGGCTCCCAGGGGCGAGAATAGCCGGGTCCGACAACGGCAACCTCCATCATGCCCGCCCACCGCATCCAACAGGCCTCGTGGCTTCTCGCCGCCCTGGCACTGATCCTGATACTCGAACTGCATCTGCTGCCGGCGCTGCTGGCCGGCCTGCTGGTGTACGAACTGGTGCACCTCACCGCTCCGCTGCTGGAAAGAAGGCTTTCCGACCAGCGGGCGAAGCAGACCGCCGTGGCCGTCCTTGCTGCAATCGTGGTCGGCGTCACGGTCCTTGGCACAGCTCTGACCATCGGCTACTTCCGGAGCGACTCGGGCAGCCTGGCCGCGCTGGCACAAAAGATGGCGGAGATCCTCGAAAACTCGCGCCACTCCCTGCCCGCCTGGCTGCTCGACGCCCTGCCCGACAGCATCGAGGCTACCAAGACCGCCGGTGTGCAGTGGCTGCGCGAACACGCCGGCCAGGTGCAGACGATCGGCAAGGAAGCCGTCGTCGTGATGGCGCATGTGCTGATCGGACTCATCATCGGCGCCCTGCTCGCCCTGCGCGAAGTCGGCGGCGAGCGGATAACGCAGCCGATGGCCGGAGCGCTCACCGAGCGCGCGCGCCGTCTGGCCGATGCATTTCGTCGCATCGTCTTCGCCCAGGTGCGAATTTCGGCGATCAATACCGTGCTGACTGCGATCTATCTCGCGGTGCTGCTGCCCCTGCTCGGCATCCATCTGCCGCTGACGAAGACCATGATCGCCTTGACCTTCGTCGTCGGCCTGCTGCCGGTGATCGGCAACCTGGTCTCGAATACGGTAATCGTCATCGTCAGCCTCGCCCATTCGCCGCAAGTCGCCATGGGCTCCCTGGCCTTTCTGGTCGTGGTGCACAAGTTCGAATACTTCCTCAATGCGCGCATCGTCGGCGCACGCATCTCGGCACAATCCTGGGAACTGCTGCTGGCCATGCTGGTAATGGAAGCCGCCTTCGGTCTGCCGGGCGTCATCGCCGCACCGGTCTACTACGCCTACCTCAAGCAGGAACTGATCGACGCCGGACTGGTTTAGGCCAGCGGGCGATAGACCTTCCGGAATCGGGCGTCCTCCACCACCCCGAAGTCGCCCGGCGCGTATTGCAGCACCCAGTCGTGCGCATGGCCTTGCAGCACGTCGCCGCCGGAGGATCGGGCAAGCGTGAACGCTTCGGCCATCTGCATCGCCAGCACAGGCACGGGCCGGGACCGGTAGCGTCCGTCTTCTCCGGCCTCAACGGGGGCTACGGGCATGTACTTGGCATCGAAGCGACTGCGGGAAACGCTCCAGCAGTCACCGGTCGAGCCGGTGATCAGCGCATCGCCCGCCTGAAACCGGTTGGGCCCCTCGCGGCTGATCAGTTCGCCGGCGTTCCTTGCAAATGCGACCTCCACGACTTCGTCCTTGATGAAGGGGGCAGCCGAGGCGTCGCTGGTCAGGTCGATATTCTTGAGTTCGAGCATGGAGTGACTGATGATGGATTGGCGCCGCAGTTTCTCACAATCGCGGCAGGCGATGCGATGAAACCGGCTGCCTCCGCAACGGGAACCACTGCCGTCCCGAGCTCGACTGTATTTTGGGTTAGGCTGCCCGCATGGACTTGCTCGATCTTCTCGGACTCATGTTGCTGGCCGCCACAGGCTGGCTGTGGCTCGACAGCCTCCGGGCGCGGGAGGCGGCCGTGGCGGCAACCAAGGCGGCCTGCAACGCGGAGAATCTGCTGCTGCTCGACGACACCGTTGCGATCCGGCGGATCAGCCTGGGTCGCGACCGCGAAGGCGTCTTGCGCATCCGGCGCATCTACGATTTCGAGTACAGCGATACCGGCAACGATCGCAGCGCCGGAGACATTGCCATGCTGGGCAGCCGAGTGCTCGCGATCAACCTGAACGTGGCGGCGGCGCCGCAAGGAAAAGTCATTCGAGGCCCCTGGAGCTGAGTCCCGGCGCCCCGACGCAGACCCCGCCGGGCCAAGGCCGCTCCGCGTGCCGCAATCGCACGGTCATTTCTCCTCCTGTTCGCCGCGACGGACCGCGAGTATGATATCCGGAGTGAATGAGTTCCCGGATTTGAAGTCGCCGCAGTCGCTTTCCTGGAGGAGACCACCATGATCGACCACGTCATGACGGATAGCACTATCGCTCAGATCTTCATCACTTTCGTTTACCGGGTTTTCCTTGTATTCGGAATCGTCGCCTTCGTTGTCGGTGTCGGGCTCATCGCCAACCACGCGCGAATGCGCCAGGTCTGCGAATTCATGAACCGCTGGATATCCACGCGGCCAGCCGCGAAATGGCTCGCGGCACCCCACGATTCCGTGGCGGTCGAGCATCGCTTTCGCTATGCAATCGGCGCAGTGTCGATTTTCGCAGCGGGCTTTTCGGTCTTTGTCCTGAATGCCCAGATCGATGTGGAGCGCGTTGCCGCGGCAATCCCACTGAATATGCCGCGCGCCTTCGAAGTGCTGCTGGTGGAAAGCGTGCGCAGGATCCTGATCGCAGGCAGCCTGCTGGCGATTGCCGTCGGCGTGATGCTGATTCTCTTTCCGAATGCCCTGCGTGCGATCGAGACGCGGGCGAATCGCTGGTACTCCACGCGCCGCATTCTGCGCAACGGGGATGCGATGAACATGGACTTCGACAGGTGGCTCGATGGAAATTCACGGGTTGCAGGCTGGATAATCGCGTCGGGAGCGCTTGTCGTCGTGGTGAATTTCGGCATATTGCTGCTCAAGCAGAACTGAGCGGCACGCGTTTCCGGGAAGCCGCGCCTGCACGCACTGTGCCGGGCGACGGGCGCGGCGGCAAGCGTCGCACGTTCAGTGCGTCAGCTGGTACTGGAGAAGATAGACACCGGCGCCCGCAAGGTAGCCTACGACGGCGAGCCCGCTGATCTTCCTCACGTACCAGAAGAAGTGGATTTTTTCGAGGCCCATCGCCGCCACGCCGGCTGCCGAACCGATGATCAGTATGGAACCCCCCGTACCGGCGCAGTAGGCGAGGAACTCCCACAGGAAGTGATCGGCAGGATAGTCCGCCAGGCTGTACATGCCCATGGAGGCCGCCACCAGCGGCACGTTATCGACGACCGCGCTGGCGATGCCGATGATCAGCACGATGACGTCCAGCCTTCCCACGGTCTGGTCCAGCCACCTGGCGAGAGACGACAGGATATGCGTGTGCTCCAGCGTGGCCACCGAAAGCAGGATGCCGATGAAGAACACCAGGGAACTCATGTCTATCCTGCTCAGCGCATGGGCCAGCGTGAGATGCTGCTTGTCTTCGTCTTCCTTGTGGCGATGCACCAGGTCGCCCACCAGCCAAAGAATGCCCAGGCCGAACATGATGCCCATGAAGGGCGGCAGGTGCGTCACGGTCTTGAAGGCAGGGACCGCCACCAGGATGCCGAGTCCCATGAAGAACATCAGCTTGCGCTCGAACTCGGTGGTGGGCAGGCCGTGATCGTCTTCGACCTGCGCGTTGGCGACGACATCGCGCCCGCGCAAGACGTAAGCGGTGATTCCCAGCGGCACGATCATGCTGACCAGCGACGGCAGGAACACCGACTTGATGATGGCCAGCGAGGTGATCTGGCCGCCAATCCACAGCATGGTGGTGGTCACGTCGCCGATGGGCGACCAGGCACCCCCGGAGTTGGCCGCAATGACGATGATGCCGGCAAAGAACAGGCGGTCCTCGTGCTTCGCCAGGAGCTTGCGGACCAGCGAGATCATCACGATGGTGGTCGTCAGGTTGTCGAGGATGGCGCTGAGGAAAAATGTGACGAAGCCGATCAGCCACATCAGGGAAGACAGTTTCGACGTCCTGACGCGTTTGGTGATGACTTCGAAGCCGTTGTGGGCATCGACCACCTCGACGATGGCCATGGCGCCCATCAGGAAGAACACGATCTGGGCCGTCCCCATCAGCGATTCGCCGAGTTGCTCGCCGACCGCGTGCGGATCACCCAGGGACAGCGCATAGATGGTCCACAGCAGGCCCGCGGCCATCAGTGCCGATGCCGATTTATTGATCCTGAGCGGGTGTTCCAGCGCAATGGCGGCGTAAGCCACGATAAAAACGACGACGAGTGCAGTAAGCATCTCAATGGCTCCCAACGATTTCGATTGGACGGGAAGTGCCGGCACCAGGCCGGACCGCGAATGAAACGGCACGAGGCCGCTTGCGCAGCCGTGGAAGTTTGCGGGCAATTGCCGCCGAAAGATGGGCGGCGCCGAACGGGAAGGCCCCGGAAGGCCGAGGGAAGGGGCCTGGATTCAGGTCGTGCAGCAGCGGCTGTCGACTGGCGTCACGGGAGTTCACGGGTGTCTACCTCGTTATCGTGCGGCGGCCCGACCAGCACTGAAACCTGTCTGCGACGCCACATTCCGCCGCGAAGACACCCAAGGCGATAATACACACATGGGGCGGAACCCTCAAATGCGGGAGTTTGGTCTTTTGTTCGGGGTGCGAATGGTGCTTTCCGGAAATCCAGCGGCTCGCGTGGCTGCCGGACTCGTCTTGATCCCGGCCTTGCTGGGAGGTTGTGTCTATATGCCCGAAACAAGCCTCGTCTATGACCCGGACTGTGGCGTCTATGAGCGGAAGATGACTCTCGAGGCGTATCAGGTGGGCTCCCTGATGGGCTGTCGTGACGAAGGCTGCGTCACCACGCTTGTGGTCATGGGTGCCGTATCTGCCGCTTCGGCGATCGTTTCCGGCAGCGTGATGGTGGTGGGGAATGTCGCCTCCTGGCTCGAAAAGAAGGGGCAATGCATGCGTCGCGCGCAAGGGCCGGAAAGCAGATGAATTCCCGGACGCGCTAGCACTCGCGCAATTCCTGCCGGCTCCCCGCCGGCGTCGCTGCCATTCCGGCCGATAGTCGGCGCCGGCGGGACGGCGCTGCGTATAATTCGCGACCGACCCGCAACCTGCATTCCATGAAGTCCCTGCTGTCCCTGCCTGCACTGCCCAAACCGGGCCAACGCCTCGATCTGCCGCCGCTGGCTGCCTCCGCCGACGCCTTGGCCCTGGCGCAGCTTGCCCGTCAGGGCAGCTTGCTGACGGTGGTGACCGCCAGTCCGCTCGAAGCGCAGCGCCTCGCCGAGGAGATCGCCTGGTTCGCGCCCGATCTGCGCGTGCATCTGCTGCCGGACTGGGAAACCCTGCCCTACGACAACTTCTCGCCGCACCAGGACCTGATTTCGGAGCGGCTGGCGACCCTCTACGCGATCTCGCGCGGCGAATGCGAGGTGCTGATCGCCGCGGCCTCGACCGCGATTACGCGCCTCGCGCCGCCCGCCTTTCTCGCCGGCCATACCTTCTTCATGAAAAAGGGCGAGCGGCTGAACCTCGACAAGCTGCGCGCCCAGCTCACGATCGCCGGCTACCAGCATGTGACCCAGGTCGTCGCGGCCGGCGAATACAGCGTGCGCGGCGGACTGATCGACCTGTTCCCGATGGGCACGCAACTGCCCTACCGCATCGAGCTGTTCGACGACGAAGTGGAAACCATCCGCAGCTTCGATGTCGACAGCCAGCGCAGCCTCTATCCCGTGCCCGAAATCCGCCTGCTGCCGGCGCGCGAGTTTCCCGCCGGGGATGCCGGCCGCACCACCTTCCGCCAGCGCTTCCGCGAAGCCTTCGAGGGCGATGCCTCGCGCATCAGCCTCTACAAGGATGTCTCGAACGGCATCCTGCCCGCCGGCATCGAGTACTACCTGCCGCTGTTCTTCGACACCACGGCGACGCTGTTCGACTACCTGCCCGGGCAGGCAACACTGCTGCTGCACGGCGACGTCGCCGGCGCGATCGCCGAATTCTGGACCGACCTGCAAGGCAGGTACAAGATGCTCGGCGGCGATCGCTCGCGCCCGGTGCTGCCGCCGGGCGGGTTGTTCCTGCGCGACGAGGAGTTCTTCGTCGCCGCCAATGCGCTGCCGCAACTCAAGATGAATGCAGGAGCCGGCGCCGGCGCGCTCTGCGTACCTGGGATTCCGCTTCGCGGGCAGGTAACGGCAAATGCGGCGGCGACCCTGCCCGTGGTGGCCGTAGATCGCAAGGCCGACGATCCGCTGGCCGCGCTGCGCGGTTTCCTGGCGCTCCATGCCGGCCGCGTGCTGCTGCTGGCCGAATCGCCCGGGCGGCGCCAGACGCTGAACGACTACCTCGTCGAATACAAGTTATCGGCTGTCCCTTGCGAGAACTTCGCGGCCTTTCTTGCCAGTGACGAAGCCTTCATGCTCGGCGTCGGCCCGCTCTCCGGCGGCTTCCTGCTCGACGGCTTCGCCATCGTCACCGAGAACGAGTTGTACGCCGCCACCGCACGGCCGCGCGGACGGCGCTCCGACGCCCGCCGCGCCAACCTCGAAGGCTGGCTGCGCGATCTGTCCGAGCTGAAGGTGGGCGATCCGGTGGTGCATGAGAGCCACGGCATCGGCCGCTATCTGGGCCTGCTGCACATGGATTTCGGCGAGGGCGACACGGAGTTCCTGCACCTCGAATACGCCAATGACGCAAAGCTGTACGTGCCCGTCGCCCAATTGCAGCTCATCTCGCGCTACAGCGGCGCCGATCCCGAATCGATCCAGCTGCACACGCTGGGTTCGGGCCAGTGGGAAAAGGCCAAGAAGAAGGCCGCGGAACAGGTGCATGACACCGCCGCCGAACTGCTGCACCTCTACGCCCAGCGCGCCCTGCGCGAAGGCCACAAGTTCGAGTTCAAGCAGCACGACCTGGAAGCCTTCGCCGACGGCTTCGGCTTCGAGGAAACGCCCGACCAGCAGACCGCGATCAATGCCGTGATCGAGGACATGAAATCCGGCAAGCCGATGGACCGCCTGGTCTGCGGCGACGTCGGCTTCGGCAAGACCGAAGTGGCGATGCGCGCCGCCTTCGTCGCGGTGGCCGACGGCAAGCAGGTCGCGATCCTGTGTCCGACCACGCTGCTGGCCGAGCAGCACTATCAGAACTTCAGCGACCGCTTCGCCAATTGGCCGATCAAGATCGCCGAGATTTCGCGCTTCAAGTCGGCCAGGGAACAGGATGCCGCGGTCGAACTGCTGGGCCAGGGAAAGATCGACATCCTGATCGGCACGCATCGCCTGCTGCAGAAGGACGTCAAGTTCGAGCGCCTCGGCCTCATCATCATCGACGAGGAGCACCGCTTCGGCGTGCGCCAGAAGGAGGCCCTGAAGGCGCTGCGCGCCTCGGTGGACGTGCTGACCCTGACGGCGACGCCGATCCCGCGCACGCTGGGCCTGTCGCTCGAAGGCCTGCGCGATTTTTCGGTGATCGCCACGCCGCCGCAGAAGCGCCTGGCGATCAAGACTTTCGTCAGCAAGTGGTCCAACGGACAGGTGCGCGAAGCCTGCCTGCGCGAGTTCAAGCGCGGCGGCCAGGTGTATTTCCTGCACAACGAAGTCGACACCATCGAGAACATGAAGGAGCGGCTGCACACCCTGCTGCCCGAGGCGCGCATCGTGGTCGGCCACGGCCAGCTGCCGGAGCGCGAGCTGGAACGCGTGATGCGCGAATTCACCCAGCAGAAGCACAACCTGCTGCTGTGCTCGACCATCATCGAGACCGGCATCGACAACCCGCACGCCAACACCATCATCATCAACCGCGCCGACAAGTTCGGCCTGGCCCAGCTGCACCAGTTGCGCGGCCGCGTCGGCCGCTCGCACCACCAGGCCTACGCCTACCTGCTGACCCACGAGGACGCCAAGCCGACGGCGCAGGCCAAGCGCCGCCTCGAAGCCATCCAGGCCATGGAAGAGCTCGGCTCGGGCTTCTTTCTCGCCATGCACGACCTCGAAATCCGCGGCGCCGGCGAGGTGCTCGGCGAATCGCAAAGCGGCGAAATCCACGAAATCGGCTTCGCCATGTACACCAACATGCTCAACGCCGCGGTGCGCGCCCTGAAGGCCGGCGAGAAGGTGCCCGACCTGACCCAGCCGCTGTCCATCACCTCGGAAATCAACCTGCGCGTCCCGGCCTTGCTGACCAACGACTACTGCCCCGACGTGCATGAACGCCTGACGCTCTACAAGCGCCTGGCCAATTGCGACTGCGAGGACGATCTGCGTGCCATGCAGGAGGAACTGATCGACCGCTACGGCGAAATGCCGGCGCAGACGCTGGCCCTGATGGACACCCACCGCCTGCGCCTGGCCGGCCGCGCGCTGGGCCTGGCCAAGCTGGATGCGGGCCCCGCCGCGATACAATTGCAATTTGTGCCGAATCCTCCCATAGACCCCGCGAAAATCATCCGCCTGCTCCAGAGCGACCGCAGCTTCAAGCTGGCGGGACAGGACAAGCTGCTCTGGCAGCGACCCAGCGCGAACCTGAAGGAACGCGTCGGCGCGGTAAAAGAACTATTCAACAAGTTGAAGCCCTGATGCAGATCACTGAAAATCTCAATATCGAAGCCTTCGAGCCGATGCCGACGCCCGAAGAAATCCATGCCCGTGTGCCCCTCTCGGACACCGCCGCAGAGTCGGTGCTGGCGGGACGGCGCACGCTGGAACGCATCCTCGACGGCAAGGACCCGCGCGTCTTCGTCGTGGTCGGTCCCTGCTCGATCCATGATCCGGTCGCCGGTCTCGACTATGCGCGGCGCCTGAAGAAGCTGGCCGACGAAGTCGCCGGCACCATGGTGCTTGTAATGCGCGTGTACTTCGAAAAGCCGCGCACCGCGACGGGCTGGAAGGGCTACATCAACGATCCGCGCATGGATGATTCCTTCCACATCGAGGAAGGCATGCAGAAGGCGCGCGAATTCCTCCTGGCCGTGAATGAAATCGGGCTGCCGGCCGGCACCGAGGCGCTGGACCCGATCGCCCCGCAATACCTCGGCGACCTCATCGCCTGGGCGGCGATCGGCGCACGCACCTCCGAATCCCAGACCCATCGCGAGATGTCGTCCGGCCTCTCGGCTCCCGTCGGCTTCAAGAACGGCACCGACGGCTCGCTCGACGCCGCGGTCAACGCGATCATTTCCGCTTCCAGCCCGCACAGCTTCCTCGGCATCAACATGCAGGGCCGTTCCAGCGTGGTGCGCACCGCCGGCAACCGCTACGGCCACCTGGTGCTGCGCGGCGGCGGCGGCCGCCCGAATTACGACACGGTCAGCGTTGCGCTTGCGGAGGCTTCGCTGGCCAGGGCCGGGTTGCCGCAGAATATCGTCGTCGATTGCTCCCATGCCAACAGCTACAAGAAGCCGGAACTCCAGCCGCTGGTCATGCAGGACTGCATCAACCAGATTTGCGCCCAGCGCAAGACAGGCCATCGCTCGATCGTCGGCCTCATGATCGAAAGCTTCATCGAGGCGGGCAACCAGCCGATTCCGCAGGACCTGTCCCAGCTGAAGTACGGCTGCTCGGTCACCGACGCCTGCGTCGACTGGCCGACCACCGAAAAAATGATCCGCGACGCCGATGCCGCGCTGCGCGGCGTGCTCGCCAATTCCAACCCCGCCTGAGAGTCCCCATGAGCCTGATTCAAGCTTTCCGCGGTCTGCGCCCGGCCGCCGGCCAGGCGGGCGCCATCGCGGCGCCGCCCTACGACGTGCTGTCCAGCGAGGAAGCGCGCCAGCGCGCCGCCGGCAAGCCCTGGTCCTTCCTGCACATCTCCAAGCCGGAAATCGATTTGCCGCGCGAAGTCGATCCCTACGCTCCGGAGGTCTATGCCAAGGCCGCCGAGAACCTGCAGAAGATGCTGGCCGCCGGCGTGCTGGTGCGCGATGACGCGCCCTGCTACTACGCCTACCGCCTCACCATGCCCGGCATGGGCGGCAATGGCGGCGACCACGTGCAGACCGGCCTGGTTGCGGCGGCGAACGTCGCCGACTACGACAGCAACCGCATCCGCAAGCACGAATTCACGCGGCCCGACAAGGAGGATGATCGCGTGCGCCAGATCGAGGCGCTCAACGCCCAGACCGGCCCGGTGCTGCTCGCCTATCCCGCTTCGGCCACGGCGGACGCGCTGATCGATGCCATCGCCCAGGGTACTCCCGCCGCCGACGTCACCGCCGACGACGGCATCCGCCACCAGATCTGGGTGTTGCGCGACGCGGCGAAGATCGCCGCGATCACGCAAGCCTTCGACGCGATGACGGCGCTGTACATCGCCGACGGCCATCACCGTTCGGCCGCCGCTTCGCGCGTGGCCGCGGCCCGCCATCAGCAGGGCCGGCAGCTGTCGGCCGACTCCTTCCTGTCGGTGATCTTTCCGCATCATCAGATGAAGATCCTCGACTACAACCGCGTGGTCAAGGATCTGCACGGCCTCGAGGAGTCGGCGCTGGTGGCACGCCTCGGCGCCGCCTTCGCGGTGGAAGAGAGCACCGGGCGCGTGCATCCGGCCCGCCCCGGCGAATTCGGCATGTATCTCGCCGGCCGCTGGCGCAAGCTCACGATCAAGCCCGAACTGATTCCCGACGACCCGGTGGAAAGCCTCGACGTCTCGCTGCTGTCGAACCATCTGCTGGGTCCGCTGCTGGGAATCGCCGACCTGCGCCGCGACAAGCGCATCGATTTCGTCGGCGGCATCCGCGGCCTGGGCGAACTCGAAAAGCGCGTCGATTCCGGCGAGATGGCGGTGGCATTCGCGCTCCATCCCACGCGCATGGATCAGTTGATGGCCGTGGCCGATAGCAACAACGTGATGCCGCCGAAGTCGACCTGGTTCGAACCCAAGCTCGCCGACGGACTCGTGTCCCACGTGCTGGATTGAGTTGCCGGCGGGGTAACAAAACAAAGGGCAACCCGCGGGTTGCCCTTTTCATGTCTTCGGCATTCAGCCGGCGACGGTATCCCCGAGGGGACTTTGAAGCGCGTCTGCTTACTTCTTCTTGGCGGCGGGCTTCTTGGCAGCGGCCGGCTTCTTCGCGGCAGCAGGCTTCTTGGCAGCGGCCTTCTTGGCCACCGGCTTCTTGCCGGCAACCGCAGCCTTCAGGCCGGCGCCTGCGGAAAACTTCGGAACGGCCTTGGCGGCAATCTTCAGGGGAGCGCCCGTCTTCGGATTCTTGCCGGTGCGTGCGGCGCGGTTCACGGACTTGAAGGTGCCAAATCCGATCAGGGCAACCGGATTGCCTTTCGAAATTACGGAGGTGATAACTTCGGTCAGTGCATCGATGGCCTTGTTGACAGCTGCCTTGGAAAGCTCGGCACGCTCGGCCACTGCTTCAATCAGTTCGCTCTTGTTCATCGAATTCCCCTTCGGTTTGGAAAATCGTATTGTTCCACTAATTATGCCGATGTTGCAAGCCTGTCGACGCTGAAAACCGCGTCAGCGACTCGCAATAGCCACACATCCGCGGCACCGCACACTCCGGGTCAGGCCAGCTTCGCACCGCGCTCTTCGAGCAGACTGCGCAACACCGAGCGATGGCAATGCGCCTCGTCCTCGCAATAGCATCCCACCGAGAAATTGCTGTGACGCGACAGCAGCGCCAGCAGGTCGATCGTGCGCGAGGCATCGGGCCCGTTCATTTCCGCCCGGTACTTCCTGGCGAAGGCGGCCCACTGCGCCGGGGTTTGCGCCTCCTGGCCGAGCCTGACGGTCTCCGCGCTGGGCGCCAGCAGCGGGTACCAGAGGTCGTACCAGTTGCCGCTGGCGAATTCCGCTTTCGGCACGCCGCGCGGCGGCCGGCGCACGGTGCCGAGCCGCGGACCCTCATCGGGAAGCCGGGGCGAGCCGAGCCGGACCACGCGCACGCTCACGACCGCCTATCCTCTCAGAGTCCCTTCACGGCATAGACGGCGGGCAGGTTGCGCCACGCACCCTTGACGTCCATGCCGAAGCCGAAGACGTAGCGATTCGGCAGATGCACGCCGACGAAGTCCGCGGCGATCGGTTTGCTGCGGCCAAGGTTCTTGTCCGCGAACACGGCGCTCAGCACGTCGCTCGCGCCCTGTTCGCGCAGACGCTGGGTGATCGCGGCCAGGGTCACGCCTTCGTCGAGGATGTCGTCCACCACCAGCACGACGCGGCCGGCGACGTCGGTACGCGGCTCGACGATCCAGGCCAGTTGCCCGCCCGTGGTGACGTCGCCGTAGCGTGTGACATGCAGGTAATCGAAATCCAGCGGGAAGGCGAGCTGCGGCAGGAGTTGGCCCGTGAACACCACCGCGCCGCCCATCACCGCCAGCACCAGCGGATTGGCATCGCGCAAACGCGCCGTTATCTCGCCGGCGACGCGCCGTACCGCCAGCGCCGACTCTTCGGCCGAACACACCAGATCGGCCTCCGCGAAAACCTTCCTGGCGTCCTGCGGGCTCACTTTATCGCCTTCAGCAGGGCCGCGAAGTCCTTGCCGACTTCGGGATGGCGCAGACCGAAGGCCACCGTTGCCGCGAGGTAGCCCAGCTTGGAGCCGCAGTCGTAGCGCGTGCCCTTGTAGCGATAGGCCAGCACCTGCTCTTCCGCCAGCAGTGCGGCGATGCCGTCGGTGAGCTGGATCTCGCCGCCGGAGCCCTTGCCGATGTGCGCCAGGTGATGAAATATCCGCGGCGTCAGGATGTAGCGACCGACCACGGCCAGCGTCGATGGCGCCTCCTCGGGCTTGGGCTTTTCGACGATGCGCAGAATCTGCTCCAGCGACTCCGTCATCGGCTTCGACTCGACGATGCCGTAGCTGCGCGTATCTTCACGCGGCACCTCCTGCACGCCGATCACCGAGCTGCGGTAGTACTCATAGACATCCGTCATCTGCTTCATGACCGGCGGCTCGCCGTCGATCAGGTCGTCGGCCAGCAACACCGCGAAGGGCTCGTCGCCCACCGCGGGATAGGCGCAGAGCACCGCATGGCCGAGACCCAGAGCCTCAGGCTGGCGGATGTAGATGCAATTGATGTTCTTCGGGATCATGTTGCGCACGAACTCGAGCAGTTCGGTCTTGCCCCGATATTCGAGCTCGCTCTCCAGTTCGTAGGCCTTGTCGAAATGATCCTCGATGGCGCGCTTGGAACGGCCGGTAACGAAGATCATGTCGGTGATGCCGGCGGCGACCGCCTCCTCCACCGCGTACTGGATCAGCGGCTTGTCGACGATGGGCATCATTTCCTTGGGGCTGGCCTTGGTCGCCGGCAGGAAGCGCGTGCCGAGGCCGGCGACGGGAAAGACCGCCTTGGTGACTTTCTTCATGAAAATTCCCTTTCAAGGCGGTCTTCGGTGAAGGCTAACGCCTGCGCAGCGGGGGTTAAGCCAATCGCATCTTGATTGGCGGCCGTAGCCAAAACGGCTTTGGTGACCTTCTTCATTTTTCTGACAACTCCCTGAATTGTGTCTCGTCCAGAATGGTAACTCCCAAGGCTTGTGCCTTGTCGAGCTTGGAGCCGGCTTCGGCGCCGGCCACCACGTAATCGGTTTTCTTCGACACCGAGCCTGCCACCTTGCCGCCCAGCGCCTCGATCATGTCCCTGGCCTCGTCGCGCGTCAGCGTCGGCAGCGTGCCGGTGAGGACGAAGGTCTTGCCGGCGATCGGCGAATTCACCATGGCGACCGACTCGCCTTCGGGCCAGTGCACCCCGGCAGCGCGCAATTGCTCGATCACCTCGACGTTGTGGGGCTCGGCGAAGAAGCGCGCGATCGACGCCGCGACGACCGGGCCGACGTCTGGCACCTGTTGCAGACCCTCGACATCGGCCGTCATCACGGCGTCGAGATTGCCGAAATGGCGCGCCAGATCCTTCGCCGTCGCCTCGCCCACATTGCGGATGCCGAGCGCGAAGATGAAGCGCGCCAGCGTCGTCGTCTTGCTTTTTTCGATTGCGGTCAGGATATTTCCTGCCGACTTCTCGGCCATGCGCTCGAGGTTGGCCATGGCCAGCAGGCCAAGCTTGTAGAGGTCCGCCGGCGTCTTGACGATGGCATTGTCGACCAGTTGTTCCGTCAGCTTGTCGCCGAGGCCCTCGATGTCCATCGCGCGCCGGCTGGCGAAATGCAGCAGGGCGCCCTTGCGCTGCGCCGGGCAGAACAAGCCGCCGGTGCAGCGGGCGATCGCCTCGTCCTCGGGCCGCTCGATCGCCGAACCGCAAACCGGGCAGGTCTTCGGCAGCGCGAAGGGCGGATGCAGCGGATGCTCGCGGTCCTTCATCGGCCGCTTGTCGAGAACCACCGAGACCACCTCGGGAATCACGTCGCCGGCGCGCCGCACGATCACCGTATCGCCGATCCGCACATCCTTGCGCCGCGCCTCGCCTTCGTTGTGCAGCGTGGCATTGGTCACCGTCACGCCGCCGACGAAAACCGGCGCCAGCCGCGCGACGGGCGTGATGGCCCCGGTGCGCCCGACCTGCAGTTCGATCGCCTCGACCGTGGTCAGCGCCTCCTCGGCCGGATACTTGTGCGCCACGGCCCAGCGCGGCTCGCGCGTGACGAAGCCCAGGCGCTGCTGCAGCGCCAGCGAATTCACCTTGTACACGACGCCGTCGATGTCGAAAGGCAGGGCGTCGCGCGCCTCGCGGATGCGGGCATGAAACGCGATCAGTCCGTCGGCGCCCTGCACCACCGCGCGATGCTCGCAGACCGGCAGGCCGCAAGCCGCCAGCGCATCGAGCACGCCGCTGTGCGTCGCGGGCAATTGCCAGTCGCGGGTTTCTCCCAGACCATAGGCGTAAAAGGACAGCGGCCGCTCTGCCGCCATGGCCGGATCGAGCTGGCGGATGCTGCCCGCCGCGCCGTTGCGCGGATTGACCAGGGTCGCCCGTCCCAGCGCACGCTGTCTTTCGTTGTAGCGCTCGAAATCCGGCCGGCTCATGAAAACCTCACCGCGTACCTCAAGCACCGCCGGCGCACAGTCATGCAGGCGCAAGGGAATGCGATGCACGGTGCGAATGTTCTGCGTCACGTCCTCCCCTGTCTCGCCGTCGCCGCGCGTGGCGGCCTGCACCAGCACGCCGTGTTCATAGCGCAGGTTGATGGCAAGGCCGTCGAACTTGAGTTCGGCCGTGTATTCGACGGCGGCGTCGGCTTCGTTCAGCGCCAACTCGCGCCGCACCCTGGCGTCGAAGGCGCGCGCGCCCGACGGCTCGGTGTCGGTTTCGGTGCGGATCGACAGCATCGGCACGGCATGGCGCACCGGCGAGAATTCGGGCAGCGGCCTGCCGCCGACGCGCTGCGTCGGCGAATCGGGGCTGATCAGTTGCGGATGTGCGGCCTCCAGCGCCTGCAGCTCGCGGAACAGCTTGTCGTACTCGGCGTCCGGAATCGTCGGCGCGTCGAGCACGTAGTAGGCGTGGTTGTATCTCTCGATTTCGCGGCGCAGGCTTTCGGCCCTCGCCGCTGCCTGCTGCTGGTGCATCAGGAAAACAGCCGCAACGCCCGAGTACTCCCGGGGGCGATGCCGCCGTCGCGCATCCGCTGCTGCAGTTCGGCCGTCTTGGCGCGAATCGCGTCGATCATGGCGTCGGACAGCGGAGCGCGCTGCGCATCGACCAGCACCCCGCCCAGCGCCGCCGCGAGTTGCCGCGCGATGGCCAGCATGCGGTCGAAGGCCACCGCCCCGTCGCTCACGCGCGGCACATCCATGCTCAGGGTCAGGCCATGGGTAGCCAGCGACTTGATCGACTCGGCCTCGAGGCGCTCGGCGCCGAGGTTGGCCACCGTGAACAATTCACGGCCGGCTTCGTCGCGGGCGCGGAACACGCCATCACCTTCCAGTGCCAGGCCGGCCGCCTCGGCCACGCCGCGCAGCTTGGTGCCGGCGAATACCCCGCCGGTGGCTTCGACGACATGCAGCACGAACTGGATGTCCACCGCGGCACAGAATTCATCGAGCGACGCGGCGCGCATCACGATTTCGCCGCGCGTGGGCAGTTCCACGGTCGCCGCCGTCTGCCGGGCGACATGCTGCACACCGTCGAAGAAGCGTGCCAGTTCCCCGTCCGACACCGGACCGCGTCGATCGACCAGCTGCAGCGCAGCCGCCCATTCGCGGTAGCGCCCGGTGTCCTGGGCGTCTACCCGCCGCCAGACATTCTCCGCTTCATCCCTGACCAGCCAATGCAGGGGTTTGCTCAGTTCCGCCGCCCAGGCGGTCTGCATGGCCTGAACCGCCGGAGCCGGCAGCGGCTCGGCCGCGGTCAGGCGCAGCACGCAATCCGCCACGGGGTCGGCGCATTCCTCGGGGAGCGGCGACGATTCTTCCTCCTGCGCCGGCAGTTCGGCGGCCGACGCTGCTGCGGCGTCCCCGGCGTCAGGTGCCTCGGCATCCGCGGATTCACCGAAGTGCGGCTCCTGCCGTTCTCCCGGTTCGGCAAGGGAAGCCGCAGCCGGCGCCGCGCCGGCCTCTTCTCCGGCCAGCAACGCATCGCCCTGCCCGCCCTTGAAGATCCTGTCGGCGGTCTTGCGGTGCTGGCGGTCCTGCCAGACGTTATAGCCCCAGACCAGGGCCACCCCCGCCGCGCCGGCGCCGATCAAGGCGATTTGCAGTTCGCTGATTGCCATGCTCAGGCCGCCTTCTGGTCGTCGGCGAGGCGCAGTGCCTCCTCGATATCGACTTCCACCACGCGCGACACGCCCTGTTCCTGCATGGTCACTCCGATCAGTTGCTGGGCCATTTCCATGGCGATCTTGTTGTGCGAAATGAAGATGAACTGGGTCTGTGCCGACATGCGCTTGACCATGTCGCAGAAGCGCACGGTGTTGGAATCGTCGAGCGGCGCATCCACTTCGTCGAGCATGCAGAACGGCGCCGGATTCAACTGGAACAGGGCGAATACCAGCGCAATCGCGGTCAGCGCCTTTTCGCCGCCGGAGAGCAGGTGGATCGTGGTGTTCTTCTTGCCCGGCGGCTGGGCCATGATCTGGATCCCGGCATCGAGAATCTCGTCGCCGGTCAGGATCAGGCGCGCTTCACCGCCGCCGAACAGCTGCGGAAACAAGGTGCCGAAATGCGTATTGACCGTGTTGTAGGTCTCCTGCAGCTGCTCGCGCGTTTCGCGATCGATGCGCCGGATGGCGTCCTCCAGCGTGCCGATGGCCTCGGCCAGGTCGGTCGATTGCGCGTCGAGAAAGCCTTTGCGCTCGGAGGCCGTGGCCAGCTCTTCCAGCGCAGCGAGATTGACCGGGCCGAGCGTCTCGATCTCGGCCGTGAGTCGTGCAATGTCGGCCTGCAGGACGTTGTCCTTGAGCCGCTCGGCGCCGCCCGCCGCGAGTTCTTCGGCGAAAGGCGCTTCGTCCTCCTCGCTCAGCACATGCACCTCGGCCAGCCGTTCGCGGAACTGCTCTTCGTTGAGCTGGGCAGCCTGCGCCTTGAGCCGGAGGTCGTTGATCCTGTCGCGCAAGGGAACGATGCCCTGCTCCAGTTTCATGCGCTGTTCGTCGAGGCTGCGCAGTTCACCGGCCGCCGTTTCGAGCACGTTGCGCCGCTCCGCCAGCGCCGACTCCTTGCCCTGCTTCGCATCCAGCGCGGCGTGCAACTGTTCCTGCAACACCGTATCGCTGATGCCGGCCACTTCGGTGCGCGCGGCGCGGGTCTCGCCCTCGATGCGCTGCAACTGGCTGGCCGCCGTCGCCGCGGCACGGGCGTTGTCTTCCAGCTTCGACAGGCACTCGCGCTCGGAAAAGCCTGCCTCCTGTGCTTCGCGCCCGAGCTGGATTTCGAGCGCCCTGGCTTCGCGCAGGGCCGCATCCTTCAGGCGATGGATTTCCAGCGCCTGCTCGAGGCGCTCACGCACTTCACCAAGACGCTCGCGCTGCAATTCGCCCTCGGTCTCGGCGCGCTCGCGACGGGCCTGCTCGGTTTCGTCCTGGCGCTGCAGCTCGGCAAGATCGCGATCGATCTGCGCCGAGCGTTCCTCGAAGCGGGCCTGCGCCTGGGCGAGTTTCAGCGCCTCGACCTGCGCCGCGTGGAAGGCCTGCTGCGCCTCCTGCATGGTGCGCCGTCCGGCGCTGAGCTGGCCCTGGCTGTCGGCCAGGTGCTGCTCGGCCGCGCGCTGCGTTTCGCGTGCCGCATCCTCGGCCGCGGCGCGTGTCGCCAGCAGGCCGGCCAGCTCGTCGATCTCCCGCTGGCGCTCGATGACGCCGTGGGTCTTCGCGTCCGGCACATACAGCGTTAGGCCGGCGGGCGTCAGCAGGTGGCCGGCACGCGAGACGCGCTGGCCGCCGGCCAGCGGCAATTCGGTTGCCAGATCGTCGGCGACGGAGACGCCGGCCAGCCATTCGTCGAGCACGCCCGACCAGCGCGGATCGTCGCAGCGCACTTTGCTGCGCAGGCTGTCGGCCGCCGCCGGCGCAGCGGCGCCGGGTTCGCGCGCCAGCGCCAGCGCAAGAATCGCGGGGGGTGGTGATGCAAGTGCCGCACGCACGGTATCGGCATCGGCCGTCAGCGCAGAGAAGCGTTCGCGCAGCATGGCTTCGACCGCCGTTTCCCAGCCGGCCTCGACCTGGATCGACTGCCACAGGGGCTTGGCATCGGCCAGATGGCGCGCCTTGAGCCAGTCGCCGATCTCGCCGCTTTGCGCCACCCTCGCCTGCAGATGCGCCAGCGCATCGTGGCGGGCACGGGTCTCGGTCAGGCTGCGGTGGGCGGCCTGCAGGGCTTCGCGCGCCGCGCGCAACTGCGCTTCGGCCGCCGGTATGACAGCTTGCAGCGCCGCCAGTCGCTCCTGAGCCGATGCCAGCGCTTCTTCCGCACGCTGCTCGTTTTCCTGCGACGCGGCGAGCAATGCCGGATCGGGAGCGCCGAGCGCCTGCCGGTCCTGCTCCAGGCGGCTGCGACGCTGCGCCAGGTTTTCCAGTGCGCGCTGGGCGTGGCCCTTGTCGGCCTCGGCCAGACGCAATGCCTGCTCGGCCTCGCTCAACGC
>Ga0207969_100337_pt1 | contig 24068 bp, 20 predicted proteins | sample LakWasMet25_LOW6_2_FD_183869 | JGI IMG/M metagenome (GOLD analysis project Ga0207969, IMG submission 183869) | Freshwater sediment methanotrophic microbial communities from Lake Washington under simulated oxygen tension - Sediment Metagenome... | ecosystem: Environmental > Aquatic > Freshwater >... | reverse complement strand
CAGAGCTAAGGGGCGCGTAGCAAAGCGGAGCGTCCCTTTGAGCGACGGGTTATGCGTTAATTTTATTAAATGCATCCGAGGCTGCCCTTCCAACCCAACCGGAAATGATGGGAGAAAGCTTTACATGATGTTCTAGCATTTCCACAACGTATTGTTGAGTACACCATTTCTCTCCCGCTCGCAAATCTCGCAGTCTATTAAGCAATCGATGGTTCAGTTCGTTTATTTGTTTTAAACCAAATTGAATCTCGGCGGAATCTTCGCCTTCGCTGGAAAAAACCGTCCGATAGGCGATAGTGAGGTTAAATAAAAACTCTATTAGAAAAGTTTCTTCTTCCGAGCGTTTTAGCCCCAAATATCTTTTGCTGAAATTACTAATAAAACAACCCTCATGGAGCATAACAAGTAATTATAAAGTTTCCGTATATCATCTGTGATCGATTCAGTCTAGGCAATAAATTCAGTAATTTTCCTCCAAGCTCTAACTTTCACTCATTCCCACGCGCCGCGTGGGAATGCAGTACAGGGCCGTAGGCTGGGTAGAGCAAAGCGAAACCCAGCAGATGTTTTGAAATAACCAAGTTTCATTGCATTAAACTGCCCTTTGGATTACAAAACTTATCAGCTTCGAAGCTGGGTTTCATTATCATTCAACCCAGCCTACTTCTGCAAACCCAATATCGGCTTATATTCAATTTGCGGTCATTGGCAAAATTAAACCAATTATCGCTTTTGGGTCGAACCGAGACAGTCAATATCTGATACAGTTGAAGCAATTGTCAGATCAAGTCCAGAGTTTTACAAATCATTCAAATCCCCTGCCCCATTGCCCCGCATAAAAGTGTTCATTTAGTGTGGCCCTGGAACGAGCGGCTAATTCGGTTTCCTTAAAATCGTCATCAAGCACATCCGCATCGGCTTGATAGCCGACAGCCATCATTGCCATCGGCCGGCAATCGCCCGGAAGATTAAAAACGGCTCACCAATGACCATTTCTGGTTGAAAGCGACGCTCTCACTCTATCACTGGCTATGCAACTTTTCCTGCAACCATACTTTTATAAGTGATTGGTAGGGGACATCCCGCGAATTTGCGGCGGCTTTGATCGAATCAAGAAGGTGCTGAGGAAGTCTCAGTGAAATGGTTTTTGTCGTCGGCTTTAAGTTAGGGAGCACTACCCGCTGGGCTTTCGTCCAATCCATATAGTCTGTGGAATCATGCGTTTCCCAAAATGCCTGCTCTTCGGCTTCATTGGCAAATTTTGGAATTGTTTTAAGTTGTTTGCTCATAAATCTTGCGCTCCTTTCTGTGCATGTCTCTGGCTGATATAACCCGTATGCTCTCGCCAGCATTACGCAGGGTGAATGTGATATGCAACGGCCGAACTTCGTTTGTCTTACCTAGTGCGTGAAAGTGGCACTCGCCTTGACTGTGTTTAGTATCGTCAATTACAAGTAGTGGTTCATTGAAGAAAACCTGCTCTGCTTCAGCCATTGAAACGCCGTGTTTGTCGTTCTTGCGAGCGTTTCCTTCATCCCAATCGAATTCTGTAATTTTAGTAAAATCAATCATAGGCGTATATTATGAAGATATACAATAAAAATCAAGTATACCGTTTGCACGTCAAAATTCGGTTCACTCGTTCCCACGCGTCGCGTGGGAATGCAGTACAGGACGCGCTGCGTCCCGTATACGCCAGACGCTGATCGCGATTCGAGGCGCAGCGCGCCTTGACTGCATTCCCGCGGAGCCCGTGGGAATGAGAAAAAAGAGACATTCAACGCCCAAACAACGAAAAACTACCCACGCCATGTCGCAAACTCCCCAGCCTATGCCGCGATTGTCGTAATAATTGCACCAATCCGGAACTGCTTTCAGGTTCAGCCAAGCTATCTATCTAATATTCAACAAAAAACACCCCACCTAAAGCTGGAGCGAAATTTGCTTATGTTGCGTAACAACATCCCGCAATCTCAAGCACAGGTGATTTATGAGCAAAATAGGCATTTTTTTCGGAACCGATACCGGTAGCACCCGTTTGGTGGCTAAAAAGATTTACAGTTTATTGGGCGAGGAACTGGCCGACAAACCCAAAAACATCAACCGCACCCCTGTGGCTGAATTGTTGCAGTACGATGCGTTGATACTCGGCACGCCGAGTTACGGCGTCGGCGATTTGCCGGGACTGGCGGTAGGCTGTATAGAAAGCAATTGGCAAGAGTTCGTGCCTCATCTCGACGGTGCCGACTTGAGCGGTAAACGGGTGGCTTTGTTCGGATTGGGTAATCAGGAACGTTACGCCTCGCGCTTCGCCAGTTCATTGATCCAGCTTTACCGGGTGTTTTACGGTTACGGCGCCGACATTATCGGGCCTTGGAGCACCGAGGGTTACCAGTTTGAACACTCCGATGCGATTATCGATAACCGGTTTGTCGGCTTGGTGCTGGACCAGCGCACGCAGCCATTCTTAACCGAAGAGCGGCTTAAAGCCTGGCTGGCGCAAATCACTCCGCAGTTGTTACCTGCCTTGTCGGAGGCGGCATAAGAGTGCAGCAAGCCGGGGTCGAAAAGGCTCTAACCGCCGTTGGCGGATTGTAGCCACTGCAAAACGCGGCCTGATTTGCTATAGTAGCGCGATTTGACACACGACTACGATCTCCCATCCCTATGGTTCAACTCCCTGCAAGTCTCTGGAAAAGCGCTTTAGATGGCGCTAGCGATGAAATATATCTTGTTGACCGGCATGGCTTTATTCACTACGCCAACAACGCCGCCGTGACGTCGATGGGCTTTAATGAGACGCAGCTTGTAGGCCAACAAATTGCACATCTGAAAGCGAACGCCGCGCCTATGGACTGGACTCCCCTCTGGGCAGATCTTGTTCGAGTAGGCTTTTTGCGCCTGGAGACCCAACGCCGAGGCGCGAATGAGCATGACTATTTGGCGGAGTGGCGGATAACCCTGGTCCGGCACGAGATCGGGACGTTTGCTCTCATCATGGCCTCCAGCCTTTTAAAACGGCCCAACGTCGAGACTGCCGATAATCGCAAGACCCTGGTGGCTAATGCCATCAATCAGGTATTGCAAGACACTATCAACCCTCAGACGGACAACGAGATTGGCGAGCTATGGCTCAAGATGGCCGAGGACATGACGGGCAGCAAGTATGGCTTTGTCGGAGAAATCAACGAAGAAGGAAAGTACGATGCCCTGGCGCTAAGCGATCCCGGTTGGGACGCTTGCAGGATTCCCGGCACCAATAAGACAAGGCTTATCATGAACATGGTCTTCCGGGGGTTCTGGGGAATGCCGGTTACTACCGGAGAATCGATTATCGTCAATGCGCCGGATCAACACCCACAGAGCGTTGGACGGCCGGAAGGCCACCCGCCGTTAACGGCTTTTCTCGGTGTTCCGATGAAGCACAATGGACAGGTTATCGGGATGTTTGCGCTTGCCAATAAGGAGGGCGGCTATGACGAAGAGGATGTGAAGTGCATCGAGCTTCTGTCCCTCTCTTTTGTCGAGGCCCTGCTCAGGCGACGGATGATGGTTCGCGAGCAGGACCTCCATGAGGCTCGCGATGCCTCGCTTAAGGACCCGATGACAGGTCTCTATAATCGTCGCTTTTTTGACGAATTTCAGCGCAATCTAGGCTTTGACAAGAAGACCGCTGTTCTCGCTTGCGATGTGGACCATTTTAAGGCGACCAACGATACCTATGGTCACGCTGTGGGTGACATGGTGTTGAAGGAAGTGGCTGCCATCATGATGAAGTGCGTACGGGAATCCGACTACGTGATCCGTATCGGGGGCGAAGAGTTCGCTATCCTTATTCAGGAACCCTCCGACGAAGTGGCGCGGATCACGGCTGAGCGGATCCGCCAAATGCTTGCAAGACAGGTATTTCACGCTGCATCCGCTGAATTCAGCAAGACCGTCTCTATCGGGATCGCCGTATTTCCTGATGATGCCGACAGCCTTACCGGCTGTTTAGAACTCGCTGACATGGCGCTGTATCAGGCCAAAGAGGGGGGACGAGACCGCGTGGTGCGTTATGTCGCTCAAGATCAGGTTCTGTAGACGCAATTCTCGCTTTGATAAAGACTGCGTCGTAACAGAGTAAATTATTCTTCAAACAGCCCACGGGATATTTTTTCTTTACTGCCCCTGTTTATACAAATACAAAATTTATTTTTACGTCGCCAAATTTGCGATAATGTGCAGTCATTTTATTGACAATGGGGAGCACCTTAAGTTTCATGAGTCTTATCTTTAGACCAACCCATTTGATCTATTGGTTTTGTACCAGAAGGACAATTTTTCGGTTTAGGTTTAGGTCTTGGCTGGGCTTTAGATTTTTGTAAGGGAACAATATCATCATCTTTATTCAGTCCGGCTGTGATGATAAGCATTGTTAATCGCATAGCTGTGCCGCCCATAAGTGCTAAATCAGCAAGTGCATTAGCCGCAGTATAACCAAAGCACTGGTACAAAGAAGATCTGACCAGCCGGATCAATCCTATTAACCGAATCATTGACCACATACCCATATCCCCGCCCTCAAACCCAATCGGGTCTTTGGCCGTCCACCATCCGGTTTCCGCATCATAATCCCTTGCGCCAAACCTGCTCAGTCCGGTATCGCGGTCATACAACCCTCCTGCATAACCGAACGGCTGAAAACCAGGGTTGCTGTCCTGGATAACCTTGCCCTAAACATCGTAATCCAGCTGTTGCATGACGGTGTTGGTGGCGATGTCGACAACCAGCTTCGGGCTCCTTGATGAGCCGGTAGTGACGCCGCCTTTGATCATAAAGTCCGGGCACGTTGGCACCGGTGGCGTAGACGAAGCACTGACGATGGCGTTATTGCCGTCGAGTTCGGCAATCGGTTTAAGCAGGTCCAGGTACAGGTAGCCCTGTTCCAGCACGTTGTTGCACTACTTGCCGATCCGCCGGTTTTGTCCGTCGATGGCAGTGCCGCCGGGCACCGTGACCTGTCTCAGGTTGCCCAGCACATCGTAGTGGTAGCTGGTCGTCGCGCTGCCGACGGTCTTGGTTTTCAGTTCGCCATTGGCGGTGTAGTCATAGGTCGCGTTGTGGTAGTCGAGCAGCCGATCTTGGGCGTCGCGATGAGCGCAGCCTGCCTGAGCTCAGGTCGGCCCGGTTGCCGTTACTGTCGTAACCGTAGCGGGACTGTACCTCAGGGACAGACCACGGTTACCTTGTTCCACAGCACGATTAGACATTGAAAAGAGGCGTGTGCGCACCCTACTCGACTTTATTTAATCCTTCAGCTTTAGCGAATGTGTGGGTTACGGCTATTGGAGGCAATAAATAAAAATCAATATCTAAACTGGCACCAAGACTAGCTATTCCCTCTATTACTTTACGATCAAAGTAAAATGCTGGAATATCATCAGCATATATTGCGCATGAGATTTCTACAGCATTGTTTTCAGATAAATTCTTAATTATAGAAACAGCATCATGCAAATTAAGTAACAACACATTTAAATGTTGTTCTAATGGCTCGTCCACATTGAGCCCTGAATTTAAAATACAACCATCAGATTTTTCAATTATGTTTGAATTTGGTCTTTTATCGCCTTTCTTCCAAATTCGATCAAATTTAAAATGGGTTAACTTTTCAAGTTGACTAACATTATCTTTTTCAAAAAGAATTTTAAGCCTAACAAATATTTTCATCTAAAAAACCTAATAGTTATTGATATTGATTCCAGTAGAATCACCAGGGCCAATACCGCTTTTTGGCTTAACTACAATATTTCCATCGTTATCTTTAAAAAGATCTTGTCTTGAGTTATCTTTTAAATCATGTGGATGAATTCCTCCTTTGATTAATTTATCTATTTCACCATTTGTAAGTTTCTTATCCTGAGAACTAAGGTAAGGGCCAAGTAAATCTTTTACTGCATCAGCAGCTGACCCACAAGAGGGTAGTTCATGACAACCAAGGCAACTTACGCCACCTTCTGCTGCATTTCCATATAGTCCTAACGGATCAACCCAATTAACCGGATCATTGACCACATAGCCATACAAATTGGTATCCCCACCCTCAAACCCAATCGGGTCTTTAGCCGTCCACCGCCCGGTTTCCGCATCATAATCCCTGGCCCCAAAGCGCACAAGTTGGGTGTCCCGGTCATACAGCCCACCGGCAAAGCCGAATGGCTGGAAGCCGGGATTGCTGTCCTGAATCACATTACCCCAGACATCGTAATCCATCTGCTGCACGACGGTATTGGTCGCAATGTCAACGACTAATCGAGGAGAGCCGAGGTGATCCTTGATAATGCGGTAAATCGCGCCGCCTTTGATCATGAAGTCCGGTACGTTGGCACCGATGGCGTAGATGAAGCGACTCAGGACAGCGCCGTTGCCGTCGAATTCGGCAACGGGTTTGAGTTGATCCTGGTACAAAAAGCCTTGCTCCAGCACGTTGTTGCGCTTTTTGCCGATCCGGCGGTTTTGTCCGTCGATGACGTAGTCGATGGCGGTGCCATTGGGCAAGGTGACCTGTCTGAGGTTGCCAAGCACATCGTAGTGGTAGCTGGTCGTTGCATTGCCGACGGTTTTGGTTTTCAGTTCGCCGTTGGCGGTGTAGTCATAGGTCGCGTTGTTGTAGTCGAGCAGCCTGTCTTGGGCGTCGTAGTGGGCAATGGGTACACCGTTCAGGTCGTTGCGGTTGCCGTTGTCGTCATAGCCGTAGCTGGACTGTATGGCGCCATTCAGCTTCACTTCAACTAACCGCCCTGCAACATCGTAGGCATAGTCGAAGGTACTGGTGCTGCCGCCTACGGTTTCTATTTTCTGGATAATCCGGCCCAGTTTGTCGCTAGTGACGTCGGTCTTGTACAGGTCTGCCGTTGCGTACTTGGCCAGATAACCGATGACTTCGCCGAAGCCATTGTAACTGTAGCTATCGGTCAAGCTGCCGAGCGCGGTGCCGGTCAGCAAGCCGTTCTGGGTGTTACGCGTCAGGGTCAGGTTGATACCCAAGGCGGTGCTTTTAACGGCAGTCAGCAGGCTGTCGTTGTCGTACTGGTAGGTGAACGGATTGGCTCCGTTGACGCTGATCGTGCTGACGCGAAAGTCGTTGTCGTAGGTTTTACCGACATTGCCGGTTACGCTTCCCGTCCAGCTGGTCTGGGTCGGTAAGGCTCCGCTGAAGGTGTAATTCAGGCCCAATCCATCCGGCGTGGTGATGCCGGCGAGTTTGCCGGTGGTGGGATCGTAGCCATAGCTGTAGTTGCCTTCGGGAACGGTGACGCTGCCGGTGCGTCCGGCGGTGTCGTAGCTGTAGTCCACTGTCTGTCCGTCCGGGCGTTGTACTTGGGTCAGCTGTTTGTCGAGGTTGTAACGGTACAGGGTGCTGTTGCTGCCTGCTGCGACATCCGGCGGCACGATGGATTCGGTCAGGTTGATCGCTGTATAGGTAAAGCGGTGTCCTGGCCTACCGGGCGGCAACAACGAAGCAAGGTTGCCGTTGGCATCGTAACTGAACTGTATCTCGCGGTTGTCCGGCAGGATTTGCCGGGTTATCCGACCGGCCAAGTCGTATTCATACTTGACTTGCCGTCCGACAGGATCGGTGACGCTATTAAGATAGCCTTGCGGGTTGTAGTTAAAGCTGACTAAGCGTTCGTCTACCCCGCTACCCTGGGCGATGGTGGCCGGACGGCCCTGGGGGTCGTAGCTGTTGTTGACTGGCAGGATGCCGGTGGTCTGGCTTTGGATGACCCGGCCTTGGCTGTCGATGGTGGCTTTGGTTTGCCTAGCTGCCGCGCTGGTAGCGGTGAAGGTCTTGCTGGCGGCATCGTACACGGTAGTTTGGGTGCGACCGTTTAGGGTGACGGTGTCGGTGAGTTTAGTCAGGCTCAACGGATTGCCGAGGGTGGCGAGAACTGCGGTGCGCTGACCGATCAGGTTGGCGGTCAGGCCGCCGGTGCTGGTTTGCAGGCTTTTGCTGATCGGCGACAGCATTGAAAAGCGCGGGTCGGGACCTTTGACCAGCGTAGTCAAGGTGCCGTCGGCTTCGGTGGTTATCATCGTGCCGTCGGTTTTTTCCAGCGTGGTCGAGGTGGTATTGTCGGGCGGGGTGTGTTTGCGTTCCCGGTCGCCGGTGCTGAGGTTGCGAACGGTATGGCTGGTGATTCGGCCCAATGCGCTGGTCACTGTCGCGATATGGCCGTCGGCCAGTTCGGTGCGGGACAGGGACAGGCCTCCGCCGATGGCGTTGGTATCGGTCAACAACCGGCCCAGTGCATCATAGGTAAAGGTGGAGGCATGGCCGTTAGGATCTTTAAAGAAGTCAGCAAGCCGTCTGCGCTGTAGGTCATTTCGTGGCTTTCGCCTGCGGGGTTGGTGACTTTGGCGAGATAGCCGTTGCTGTCCAATCCGAGCGTGGTACGTTGACCGAAAGGAGCCACGATAGTGGCGGGATTACCCAAGGCGTCACGTTCTATTTGGGTCATCAAGCCGTCGCCGTCGGTGATCCGGTTTAGGCGGCCTTGGCTATCGTAGGCAAAGCTAAGTAGGGTCGCGCCGGTGAGGGCATTTAGTGTTGTTAGATGTCGCCCTTTGGAATCGAAACGGTAGAGTTCTGTGCCGTCTTCCGAGGGGATGGCGATTTCGCTCGCGTTAAAACCGGGTAGTACCGGAGAAACGTGGCTAATCATATGGTTTTGATTATTGCTGACATACCAGCCGCCATTTACGTCAACGGCGATACCGGGAGGGGAAGTAAGCGAAGCCTGAGTCGCCGGCCCACCATTTCCGCTGAATCCGCGTGCTCCGTTACCTGTCACTGTGGTGATGATGCCATCCGGACCTACCCGACGAACTCTATTGTTTTTATTATCAGTGACATACAAACTGCTATCTGCGCCAACTGCGATAGCGTAAGGATAGTTAAACGAAGCCTGAACCGCTGCCCCGCCATCGCCACTGAACCCTGCTGCTCCGTTACCCGCTACCGTAGTGATGATGCCATCTGAGCCTATCCGGCGAATTCTATGGTTGCCAATATCTGCGATATACAAGTTGCCGCCTGCATCAACGGCAATACCGGCAGGGGAATTGAGCAAGGCCAAATTTGCCGGTCCGCCATCGCCGCTAAAGCCTATTGTTCCGTTACCCGCTACCGTCGTGATAATACCATCCGGCCCTACCCGGCGGATTCTGGTATTCTCATTATCGCTGATATATAAGCTGCCATCAGCGTTAACTGCGATACCGACAGGGGCATTAAGCGAAGCTAAGGTCGCTGGCCCGCCATCGCCACTGAATCCGCGTGTCCGTTGCCTGCTACCGTAGAGATAAGTCCATTTGGCCCTACCCGGCGAATTCTATGGTTTAAAAAGTCACTGACATACAAGCTGCCATCTGCGCCTACTGCAATACTGTGAGGGTAATTAAACGAAGCCTGAATCGCTGGCCCGCTGTAAAAAACGCCAGGAATCCAGAATGATGTTTACGGTTTCAGGGCGGGTAAATAACGGCAGCCAGTGGTTTACCGTTGCAGTCAGGAAGTATGGGCACGGGTCGCATTGGACGCGGTAGCGGCTTCTGGGCATGGTTGTGCTCTAATGTGGTGAGAGTAGACGGGAAGCTGGAGCTTCCGACACTGGGTTCCCAAGCTGGAGCTTGGGAACCAGCGAATTATTACCGGGCTCGTATGCAAATCGAAGAAGGTTTTCGCGACACCAAAAGTACCCGTTATGGCTTGGATTTAACCCGTGAAACCAGAATTCAAGCCGACCGCAGGGCAAACCTGTTGCTGATCGCCGCGCTTATCATTTTTGCACTTTGGTTAGTTGGCCTCAGCCTAAAAGGCTCTGCTACCGAACGGCAGATCAAGGTTAATAGCGGCACAAAACGTTCGCCGTATTCGGTGATTTTTCTCGGTAAAATCGCCTGCCGTTATGTTGTGTTTGAAGTGCCGGATGATTATTTAGAGCTGGCGCAGGCGCTGTTAGTCGGCTATTTTGAAAAATTGGAGAAAGAATAATTTGTGGGGATACCTCAGACTCTGACCCCAGTTATTCCCAGTTATTCGTCTTCCGTTCTTCACGTGACCCCATTGATTTTGGTATTGGAGTATCTACCCGGTTTTACAGAGTGATTTGCAAAATTGTTTAAGACTCTCTTTTTGATTTCGTGAAATCCGCTTTATAAAACTAATCATAATAACCCCAAATACAAAAAGCAAAGCTCCAATTCCAAACATCAATCCTGCTGTTATGAGGTGTTTTTCAATCGTCAGTGAAGACGATAGCATAAACTCGATTGACAAAAATATTATCCTAGCGACACTTGCAATCAAGGCCATGAATACAATAGCAACCCATGCCAAAATAAAATATTTTGGATACCATACCATTGTGATCCGTCCGGTTGCCATTTTTTCTTCACTACATTGCTGTACCGCTCCTTTGAAATAGTAGAACGGTGACCAACCGAAGCCTACTGCTAACTTATTCTCACGACGGATTATGACAGATAGCCCATTGATATCCACTTTATAGCCAGCGCCATAACCTGTCTTAACATAACTGGAACTGCTCTTTGAGATATCTGAATCCAACGAAAACTGCAAATCCTCCTCTCCGAGAATAACTCCAACAAGATACTTGATAGTTAACATTTGCTTACTGAACTCCCCCGCCTATACTCAAACTGCCTCCAATCGATCCAGCGCCACCAATGTTATAACCTGCCCCGATATTAAATGACCCGCCACTAATTTCACCGTTTTCGTTGAAATTTACCGTTCCCCCATATGCCCCCCAATGAGCACTAATATCTGCTCCTCGTCCTGCCAAATCAGCAATGCTACCCGCTTGTAGACCAAAGTCTAAGGTGCCCCGACCAATTCCGTAATCTTCGCCCCCTGCTTGACCGCTCCAATATACGCCCAAATCAGGAGAAAAATTGCCACAAGGATCCGTAAATTGCAGGGCAACTCCAGCGCTTGCTCCTTGCCCAATATATCCAGGAATCAGCCTACCTACCCATCCAGGAATCCTTATCGTTCCGCCAACGGTAGCAGTAAGTAATCCATTGGGATCAACCCAATTTACCGGATCATTAACCACGTACCCGTACAAATTAGTGTCCCCGCCCGCAAACAGGATAGGATCTTTAGCCGACCACCGCCCGGTTTCAGCATCATAATCCCTAGCACCAAACCGCACAAGCTGGGTGTCGCGGTCATAAAGTCCACCGGCAAAACCGAACGGCTGGAAGCCGGGGTTGCTATCCTGAATGACTTTGCCCCAGACATCGTAACTCATTTGTTGAATCACGGTGTTGGTGGCGATGTCGACGACGAGCCTTGGGCTACCAAGATGATCTTTGATGATACGGTAGGTAACACCGCCTTTGATCATGAAGTCCGGCACGTTGGCATCGGTAGCGTAGACGAAGCGGCTGACGACAGCGCCGTTGCCGTCGAGTTCGGCAATCGGTTTGAACTGATCCTGATACAGGAAGCCCTGTTCCAGCACGTTGTTGCGCTTTTTGCCGATCCGACGGTTTTGGCCGTCGATTACATAGTCGATGGCAGTGCCGCCGGGCAAGGTGACCTGCCTCAGGTTGCCCAATACATCGTAGTGGTAGCTGGTCGTTGCATTGCCTATGGTCTTGGTTTTCAGTTCGCCGTTGGCGGTATAGTCATAGGTCGCGTTGTTGTAGTCGAGCAGCCGGTCTTGGGCGTCGTAGTGGGCAATGGGTATTCCGTTCAGGTCGGTGCGGTTGCCGTTGTCATCGTAGCCGTAGCTGGACTGTATTGCTCCATTCAGTTTCACTTCGACCAGCCGCCCTGCCACATCGTAAGCGTAATCGATGGTGCGGGTGCTGCCGCCTATGGTTTCTATTTTCTGGGTAATACGGCCCAGTTTGTCGCGGATGACATCGGTCTTGTACAGGTCTGCCGTTCCGAACTTCGCCAGATAACCGGTTACTTCGCCGAAGCCGTTGTAGGTGGTGCTATCGGTCAAGCTGCCAAGCGCGGTGCCGGTGAGCTGGCCGTTCTGGGTGTCTCGCGTCAGGGTCAGGTTGATGCCCAGGGCGGTGTTTTTAACCGCTGTCAGCAAGCTGTCGTTGTCGTACTGGTAGGTGAACGGGTTGGCGCCGTTGACGCTGATCGTACTGACGCGGAAGTCGTTGTCGTAGCTTTTGCCGACGCTGCCGGTTATGCTACCAGACCAATCGATCTGGGTTAGCAAGGCTCCGCTGTAGGTGTAGCCCAGTATTTGTCCGTTCGGTGTGGCGACGCTGGCGAGTTTGCCGGTGGTGGGGTTATAGCCATAGCTGACGTTGCCTTCGGGAACGGTGACGCTACCGGTGCGTCCGGCGGTGTCGTAGCTGTAGTCCACTGTCTGGCCGTCAGGACGCTGTACCTGGGTCAGTTGTTTGTCGAGGTTGTAACGGTAGACGGTGCTATTAGTACCCGCCGCCACATCCGGCGGTACGGTGGACTCGGTCAGGTTAACCGGCGTATAGGTAAAGCGGTGTCCGGGCCGTCCGGGCGGCAATAGTTCGGCCAGGTTGCCGTTGGCATCGTAACTGAACAGGATTTCGCGGTTGTCCGGCAGGATTTGCCGGGTTACCCGGCCGGCCAGGTCGTATTGGTATTTGACTTGCCGCCCGACCGGGTCGGTGACGCTGTCGAGGTAGCCTTCCGGGTTGTAGGCGAAGCTGACTAGGCGTTCGTCCGCGCCGCTGCCCTGGGCGATGGTGGCCGGGCGGCCTTGGGCATCGTAGGTGTTATTGACAGGCAGGATGCCGGGCGTTTGGCTTTGGGTGACGCGGCCCAGGATGTCGATTACCGCCTTGCTTTGCCGGGCTGCGGCGCTGGTGGCTGTGAAAGTCTTGCTCGCCGCATCGTACACGGTCGTCTGGGTACGGCCGTTTAGGGTGACGGAGTCAGTTAGCGTCGTCAGGCTCAGCGGGTTGTTGGCGTCGGCAAGAACCGCGCTGCGCTGGCTAGTCAGGCTGGAGGTCAGGCCGCCGGTACTGGTTTGCAGGCTTTTGGCGATTGGCGACAGCATCGAAAAGCGCGGATCGGGACCTTTGAGCAAGGTGGTAACGGTGCCGTCGGCTTCGGTGGTCATCATCGTGCCGTCGGTTTTTTCCAGCGTGGTCGAGGTGGTGTTGTCGGGCTGGGTATGTTTACGCTCCCGGTCACCTGTGCTGAGGTTATGCACGGCATGGGTGGTGATCCGGTTGAGTGCGCTGGTCACCGTAGCGATATGGCCATCGGCCAGTTCGGTGCGGGCCAAAGATAGGCCTCCGCCACCGGCATTGCTATCATTCAACAACCGGCCCAGCACATCATAAGTAAAGGTGGAGGCATGGCCGTTAGGGTCTTTAAAAGAAGTCAGCAAGCCGTCGGCGGTGTAGGTCATTTCGTGGCTTTCGCCTGCGGGATTGGTGGCTTTGGCAAGATAGCTGTGGCTGTCCAATGCGAAGGTGGTGCGCTGGCCGAACGGTGCGACGATGGCGGTGGGATTGCCCAAGGCATCGCGTTCGATTTGGGTGATCAAACCGTCGCCGTCAGTGATCCGACTTAAGCGACCTTGATCATCGTAGCTAAAACTCAGCAGGGTTCCACCGGTCAGGGTGTTTAGGGTGGCAAGATGCCGTCCTGTTGCATCAAAACGGTAGAATTCTGTGCCGTCTTCCGAGGTGATGGCGATTTCGCTCGCATTAAAGCCGGGTAACACTGGAGAAACCCGGCGAATTTGAAAATAATCACTGATATACAGACTACCATCAGAAGCAATTGCACTACCGCTAGGTTTATAAAACGAAGCCTGTAGCGCTGGCCCGCCATCGCCGCTAACTACTCTTGTTCCGTTACCGGCCACTGTGGTAATGATACCATCCGGACCTACCCGGCGAATTCTCTGGTTACCCAGATCAGCAATGTAGAAGCTGCCATCTGCTCCAACTGTGATACCGTTAGCCCCATTAAGCCTAGCCTGTAGCGCTGGCCCGCCATCGCCGCTGAATCCTACTTTTCCGTTACCAGCTACCGTGGTGATGATACCGTCCGGGCCTACTCGTCGAATTCTATTATTATAATCATCACAGATGTACAAGCTACCATCTGCTGCAACTGCGATATCAGAAGGATAAAAAAGCGAAGCCTGTAGCGCTGGCCCACCATCGCCGCTAAATCCTCCTGTTCCGTTACCGGCCACTGTGGTAATGATACCGTCTGGACCTACCCGGCGAATTCTCTGGTTACCCTGATCAGTAATATAGAAGCTGCCATCTGCTCCAACTGCAATATTCATAATTCTATTAAACGAAGCTTGTAACGCTGGCCCGCCATCGCCGCTGAATCCTTCTGTTCCGTTACCGGCCACCGTGGTGATGATACCGTCAGGGCTTACTCGACGAATTCTAAAGTTCACACTATCAATAATGTATAAGCTACCATCTGTTGCAACTGCGGTATCGTAAGGGCTATAAAGCGAAGCCTGTAGCGCTGGCCCGCCATCGCCACTGAATCCGAGTATTCCATTACCGGCCACTGTGGTAATGATACCCTCTGGACCTACCCGGCGAATTCTCTGGTTACCCCGATCAGTAATATAGAAGCTGCCATCTGCTCCAACTGAGCTAATGTTAGGCTGCCGTAATGAGGCCTTAATCGCTGGGCCGCCATCGCCACTGAATCCGGAGTATTTACCCGCCACCGAGGTGATGACATTGTGTGCAATCGTGCCCTGAACACTACGTTGAATGCCATCGCCTTGATAGAGTGTTTGCCCAATCGGATCATAAGCGTGGTGCGCACTCAGACTCCATGCACCCAAGTTATCGCTATGGTTAGTCCATCCTCCCAACAGTGCAGTCTGTTCCTGCCATATCCGCACTTCGTTGCGTGCGCGATTACCCTCAAGCGGTACGCCCGAGAAGCGTGCAAAAGCGGTTGACAGCGCATCCGGAGTGGCATAGACCGGGGCGTAAGCGTAGCCAATCTTGATCGATACTGGTTGAAAGCCCTGAACCGAACGGCCAAACGCATCGACTCCATTCCATTCAAACGGAACGGTTTGATTCGGTGTAGGCTGAAAACTTTGTTCAAAGCGGCGGCCCGCGACTTCCACAACCAGGTCGATCCGCTTTAACGAGCTTGGAAGCGTGGCCCCGCTCACCGGAATCTGCAAGGTATTAGTCTTTCTTCCCGGTACTCTGGCGCTACGATAATTGAGGCTATTCGACGTACCGGTAATCGGCAAGGTTTCGCCCAGCACTTGGTTTTCGCATTCGATGATGGAACCACCTGCTAAACAAGGATCGTCCTCTTTTTTGTCAGTCACGGGCGGTGGATTTTTCGCTTGAACCGCATCGTCCGGCATTTTGTATGGCCAGTTGCAATCCCAGGTGGACAAATGAGTCACCTGTACCCGCCATAACGTTTTACCGGCCTGATAAAGACTGGAGAGTTGAGCTCTTTCTTCGGCGGTAATACCCAAAGCCAGCAATTTGGCGGCATCGTCCGCTAGGTTATCATTGTCGCTATCGATGTCGGCGATACCGTTATTGATGGCGAAGATTTTGATGACTTTGCCGTTTTCTGAAGGTATCCAGGCCGCTTTGGCTCGATCATAGTACCCCACAGGGACAACGGTGCCGACCGGAAAACTCAGGAAGTTATCGATGTAGAACGGCACCGCCCTGTCGAATAACACGTCCTTGCCGTCGACTTTGACATCGGTCTCATCGGCTTTCATTTCGAAGGCATAAGTATAGGCGCTGCTGGGCGGCAAAGGTCCTGGCATGGATTCTGCACCGTTTGCGCCAACGGTGTATTCGGTCAGGCGAAGATTGAGCGTAGTAATGGACTTTGTTGTACCGTCCGGGTTGTAAATTTGAGCTTGAGTGCCTTTCGGAATCAATAGCGTAGCTTGCCGGACGCCATCCTGGTCGGTGATCTGGCTGCCCTGCGCCACCTGAAAATTCTGAGTAGTGTCGTTTAGATCGATAGTGGTGACTTTGGCATCCTGTTGGACCAATATTGCGGTGTCGGCAAAGACGTAATTTTGCCAAGGGGCGGTTACTTGACGTTGAACCGGCAAGTAACCGGTTTTTTTATAGTTGATGGTCAACAAACCACCGCCATTAACGGCCATATCGAACATGCCGTCCGCTCGGCTCAAAGTCTGTCCTAGCTCCGGGTGATCCTTGATGGTGACGGTCACGCCGGACAGCGGGTTGTTGTCCTTGTCCAGCACTTTGCCGCGAATGACCGCAACGCGCTTGGCATCTATGGTGCCGGGAGCAACGCCGGTCTGGATAGGGTTACTGCCGGAATAGAGAAATTCGGTCGAGGCAGAAACTGTAGTCGCCACTGTTGGATCGATTTTAGGTGCGATAATTGACGGATCGGGAGGCAAGCCTTGATCAGGGCCTAGAGATACAGTCAGAGCAACTGCTGTGCCTTTTGCTACCGATGCGCCTGCACCTGGACTTTGTGAAATAACGCTGCCGGAACTGGCTGGGTTATTGATGAAGCTGGGCGTACCGACGGTTAATTTGGCATTGACAATGGCTGTTTCGGCGGCAGTCCGGCTTAGATTGACCAAATTCGGGACGGTTATAAGTCCCGATGGCGCCACTGTTACTATGAAACTTTGGCTATCATTGCCGCCTTTGCCATCGGTAACAGAGACGTTAACGGACTGGGAGCCGGTTTGATTGGCCTCTGGAGTCCAGTTTATCAGGCCGCTTTGTGCGTTAATGGTCATGCCGGAAGGATATACGCTAAGGCTATAACCTAGCCTATCGTTATCCAGATCGCTGGCGTCTACGTCATGGCTATAGAGACTGTCCACCGTTGCCGTCAGTATCGGGCTGGTAGTGATTTGCGGGGGATTGTTGACCGGCATGACTACGGATACGGTAACCAGCGAAGTCGCGGGATCGCTACTCGCCTGACCGTCATTAACGATCAGCTGACCAACATAATCACCGGTTTGGTCGGGCGTAAAGGCGGCTTTTGTTTGATCGGCTTGCTGGATCACAGCGCTACTGCCCACCGGCTGATGCAGTAAGGACCAGATATAAGTCAGGGCATCGCCATCGACATCTGAGGATAGGCTGCCATCCAGCTCGACCGGAATACCGACGGTTTTATTGATTTGATTCGGCCCTGCATCGGCGACCGGCTTGGAGTTTTGGGTGTCGATGGCGACAAGGTCGGCTTCGCTGTCCAGTTCGCCGTCATTAACAATCAGTTTAGCGACATAATGGCCCTGCTTATCGATAGCAATGCTGCATTGCTGGAAATGGTCGTCGATAATAACAGCGCTGCTGGCATTGGGTTTTTCAATCAGGCTCCAGCGATAGCTCAAGGTATTGCCGTCGACATCATGGGATAAGCCGCCATCAAGACCGACGATACTGCCGACGAAAGCGCTTTGGTCTGCTCCACCGCTCGCGACCGGCGCAGAATTACGGGTGTCGATGATAACCTGATCGGGAACGCTGTCGAGAAAGCCATCGTTTACGATAAGCTCAGCCTGATAATGGCCGTAACGGTCAATCGGAAATTCAGTACGTATGGCAGCATTGTTGCTCAGTTGGGTGAGACTGTTTGCTGGCGCGTCGGTGATTCGCCAGCGGTAGCTTAAGGCGTCGCCGTCGCTGTCTGTCGAAGCAATGCCGTCAAGAATCGCCACGTCGCCGACGTAAAGGGTTTGATCGGCCCCGGCATGGGCTACAGGTACTTGATTGCCGCGTAACAATTGCACGGTAATACTGCTGCCGGGCTTGCCTTGCAATTCAACCGTTAGGGTATTGGATAGATGGGCGGTAACAGGAAGGGTCAGTGCCGTTATTTGCTGGTTAAAATTGGAAGTACCCGCCACCAAACTGCCGTTCCAATAGATAGTGCCGGAACTGACATAGCTGCCGGTTTGAGTAGATCCTTGCAAACCGCCATTGACGATATGGAGACGGTAAGATACGGCAGGATTGGTAACGGCGATGGTTTGTTGCACCTGCACCGGTTTGCCGGTACTGCGGGTAAATTGCACAGGACCGTAGACCCCGACATCCTCCGCCCAAACTGGGCGGCCTACAAATAAAGCCAGGATGAACAATGATGAAAGCGTATATGGCAATAAGCGGTGGCGAAAAATCGCGGTTTTATTGCATAGGCTGTTGGATTTGCGTGGAAACTGCACTATGTTCATAAATGCCCAACCTAACATATTGAATGATTATTTTTTTGCAAGGCTAACAGAACTAACTCAGTTTCCATAATTTTATTGTATTTTTATTAGGTCCGATTATCCTAAAAACAGAGACGTTATAGTCCGGAGCGATTGAATTGTTTCTTAGATTCAACTCATTTAACTGATGTTACGCATGCTCATAATAAAAAGCGTAGTCCACGAAAAACACGAAAATAGTTAAAACACATCAGAACGTTGCCAGGCAGACCTGCTTCTTGCCCAACGCCAGGCCAGGGACTATCGGAATGACGACACATCCCGTAAATACGTGTGTAACACGAAGTTTCACCTCCCTGTGCCTGGGTTCCGGCATCCCTGCCAGAACGACGTCATCCCACAGACCTGAGTGTATGTCGTAAGGAGCTTGTCTTGGGAGTCTGTGAATGAATGCCGGCTATGACGCCGTCAGCGAGAAACCTACAGCGGATGTTTTTTTCGTGCCTTTCGTGCTTTTCGTGGACAATGCGTAACATCAGTCATTTAAGTGCAATCAACACTAATCGGAAAAGACAAAGGTTAGCTGCTATGGTTTTAAGCTTTTTAAAAAATCCGTTTGAATCCGTCTAATCCGTGGCATCCGCGTTCTGTTATTAAAGCTGGCATCTACTGATACAGTTACAAAATTTATTTTTACGTCGCCAAATTTGCGATAATGCTCAGTCATTTTATTTACAAGGGTTCCGTTGCACATGTGGTTTAAAAATCTGAGCATTTTTCGTCTTACTGAAGATTTCACTTTGACTCCGGCGGAGCTGGAAGAAAAACTTCAACAAATGGCGTTCCGCCCTTGCGGCAGTCATGAGGAATTCACTTTCGGTTGGACCTCGCCGGTGGGCAAATCGTCTGAACAGCTGGTGCATAGCGCGAACGGCTTTTTGATGGTCTGCGGAAAGAAAGAGGAACGCGTCCTGCCCGCGTCCGTCGTCAATGAGATGATGCAGGAAAAGATTCTTGAAACCGAGGAACAGCAAGGCCGCAAGTTATCAAAAAAAGAACGCACTGCAATCAAGGATGAGCTGATCTTTGAATTGCTGCCCAGAGCTTTCACCTTCTCGAACAAGACTTACGCTTATATCGACCCTAAAGGCGGTTTTCTGGTTGTCGATGCGGCTTCGGCCAAAAAAGCCGAAGATTTGCTGAGCAGTTTGCGCAAATGCCTGGGTTCGTTGCCGGCCGTCCCGCTCAATACCATCGAAAAACCGGTCAAAGTCATGACCGAGTGGCTGGTCAACAATCAGCCGCCGGACGACATCACCATCGAAGACGAATGCGAGTTGCGCTCACCTGAAGAGGAAGGCGGCATTATCCGTTGCAAACGCCATGATCTGAGCCTGCCGGAAATCAAGAACCATCTGGATACCGGCAAAGAAGTCATCAAGCTGGCAGTGAATTGGGCGGATCGTATTGCTTTCATTATCGATGAAAATCTGGCCGTTAAACGCCTTAAGTTTCTTGATTTGATTCAGGATCAGGTGTCCGATATTGATACCGATTCTGAAGCGGAACAGTTCGATGTGGATTTTTCGATTATGTCGCTGGAACTGGCCAATTTCCTGCCGCGTTTGCTGGAGCTGTTCGGCGGCGAGAACAAAGCGTAATCGTAACTTCCGATTAACAATTAAAAGATTATCACCACGAAGACACGAAGTTTTATTTCTTCGTGTCCTTCGTGCCTCGGCAATTGCTCCTGCATTGCTCTACCTCCTGCATAACCCACACGGAAGTGGGGAATGCAGATATTGCAGGAGCAAATATCTGTCCTTGCAGTCGTTCGTGGCGAGTAAAAGAAGTTTTTTCACGTCCCAGACCAATTAACGCACATATCTCCGGGTTTTATAGGGCTTGCAGCGAAACTTTGATTGCGCTTACACTGCGGTTTCAGGTTTTAACAATCCGTGAACTCTCAAGGAGATTCCCATGTTAGAAAAACACCAAAAAGCCCCCCTGTTCAGCTCAAAAAATCAATTTAATGAAACGGTTAATTTGTCCGACTACTTAGGGAAAAAAAATGTCGTGTTGTATTTTTATCCCAAGGACGACACGCCGGGCTGCACTATCGAAGCAAACCAGTTCACTCAGCTGGCCGGGGAATTTGCCAAGGCCGATACCGTGGTTATCGGTGTGAGCAAGGATTCTTGCGCCAGCCATGTCGATTTCATTAACAAGTTCGACTTGAAAGTGGATTTACTGGCCGATGTCGATGGCGAACTCTGCGAAAGCTACGGCGTATGGCAGGAACGCGAAAAAAACGGTGTTAAAAGCATGGCCATTCTTCGTTCAACCTTCATTATTGATAAGCAAGGCGTATTGGTCGAAGCCGCTTATGGCGTCACGCCCGAGGGACATGCTCAGGACGTATTAGACAAAGTAACCCATTTGTAATTCAGATAGCCTAATGCCAAACTTTAATTTCACCCTGCATCATGCCAGCCTTATTGTTTCCGATACCGTCGCTTCGCTGGCATTTTATTGCGATGTGCTCGGCATGCAACAAACCGAGCGGCCCGATCTGGGCTTTCCGGGCGCATGGTTGCAGTTGGGCGCGCAGCAGATTCATTTGCTGGAACTGGCAAACCCCGACCCGGTCACCGGCCGCCCCGACCATGGCGGGCGCGATCGGCATATCGCCTTAAGCGTGCAGGAACTGGCGCCGGTTCGGGAGGTGCTGGATAAAAACGGCATTACTTACAGCTTAAGTAAATCCGGGAGGCAAGCGCTGTTTTGCCGGGATCCGGACGGCAATGCGCTGGAGATTCTCCAGCGCGCATAAATTCGCTTATGCTTTTTTGTTATGTACTAAGTTGTAGATCTTAAAGCAAAGTATCGATGCAGCCAGCAGCAGTGTTATTGCGTTGGCAAAAATAATGGCCTTATCGTCAAGATAAATCCCATAAATAAGCCAACACAACACACCCAGAGTAAAGGCGCTGTACATGCCCAACGAAAGGGATTCGGTGTCCCTGGTTTTTATGGTCAATATTGCCTGGGGCACAAATGAGGCGGTAGTGAGTGTCGCGGCTATATAGCCGATAATTTCAGGGGCGATTGTCATAGGCGTTTTGGCTAAATCCACTATTTTTTTGCGGCGGATTTCTTTAATTTTTTAAGGATGCTCTGTCCGATAGCGTTTGCAAAATCCTCAATATTTTCATAGCCCTGCGTCTGGGCAAAATCCACTGCCGCCATGACCAGCTTTTTAGTTGCGGCTATTTCTTCGTGCGTTCGGCCGCAGCCTTCGCAACGAGCGCCTTCGTAAGTGCAGTTATCAGTACATGGATTAAATTTCATAATGTTTTCTCGGTGTTTATTAAAGTCTGGTTCATTTTTAAAGCTGCGACAATGAGCGGAAGTTTTGGCATAGCCGAAGATAGCGGGCAATAGCGTTATCCCGGCGGGGATTTTAGCACATCTATCCTGGTCGATAAGTAAACCGGGAGCCGGCGTTTTTCTGTTCCAGCGCGTTTAATTGACGCTCAACATGATGTTTCCAAAAACAACTTCATTCTCGACGAGTTGAAAAACACCTTTACCCCGTTCTTCATTATTCTTCCAAACGACATTTCCAATCTGGATTTCAGCGCCTGCATGGATGGCGTGTTCCACAATCACCTGGACATGCTCGGCAAGGGTCATTTCCGACAGCAGGTGGGTTCGTTCGGCATGAAGCCGGGTGCAATCAATTTCAATTTGATCCCTGGTATGGAGCGCTTTGTTTAACAAAGCGTTTTTGTCTTTTTCAGGATGCGCCAGGACAAAGGCAATAATCTTCTTGAGATCTTCCTGCTCCTTTTCAAGGGCGTCGATCTCAAGCTTAAGCCGGTCCTGCTCCGCCTGAAGGTAAGGGTTGAAGCCAGCCCTGATCTTGGTTATAAATCCGGCGCTGGAACCGATGACGGCTGTTTTTACCAGAACCGATGCGCTAGCCATTCCGCCGATAATGCGGCCTTTTCTTCCGCCGGATTTGCCCACTAAGACCCGATTGAGCGCGGTCAAATGGTTATGCATGGAGAATTCTTCAATAATGATATCTATACCGGCCTCCATAGAAGCATTTTCGGCAAAGTGCGCGCTGATTGAACCTTTGCTGATAATTATCGCGTTAAAGGTAGGCACTTCGTTTGGATCGCCGCTGTGTTCGCTATGACCGATCACCCCGCCTTTTATAACGATATTCCCATCCGCTTCAATTTCCGCCGCTTCGACAGTCCCCCCTACGAACACGTCGCCGGTCACGCGAATTTTCATCCCGTCCTTGACGTCGCCTTTAATGTTAATGGTGCCGTCGAAACTCATATTTCCGGTTGACATATCCACCTGCGGCAGCGCGAGGGTGGGTTCCACTATAACGCCATTAGGCACCAACTTGGGTTGGCCGGTAATCGCAGCCAGCAGTAGGCTGTTATTATCCGGGTCCAGTTCGGCCTCCGGATCCAGCTCTACGCCTTGCAGTCCCGAGGCAAACTGTATGTCCTGCCCCGGTTGAGGCATAATCGCCCGCCCGGTAATATCCCAACCTTGCTGGCCTTCGGTGGGCGGCGTGCGGCACATCAGCGGGTCGCCGGGCCTTACCACAATAAGCTGCCCAAGATCGCGGTAGTTGGCGATGCCTCGCTTATCTATCTGGGGTTTCCGTTCTCTTATTTGCGGTATCAGACTTTGAAAGCGCGCATCAATGCCCTTCACAGGACGCTGCCCTTGCGCGATGATGCGTTCTGCGGCGTAGCCTTCTGTTAAGGCGGTTTCGATTTCATGGGTCATGATGCCTTTGACTACCCCTCTTTCCTGCAAAGCCAGCTGGACTTGTAATAGCGTGACTGGAGCGCCGCCGTATGGAGGGGTTAAAGTAAGCTTGGCGGTCATTTTCTCGTCATCGATTTTGATCGTACATCCGCCATCCCGGCGTTCGCCAATTTCCGATACAAAGCTCTCGCAGGGACTGCTGTACTTTTTTAGCAATGTTGCGAGCGCGTTTTCATATAGAAACAGGCCGGACAAGCCTTGCTTAGCCAGCGCGCCTTTAATCGCCGCTTCATCCAACGGGGGTTTGCTGCATTCACTCGCTTCGAATGTTGCCAGCAACTTGCCGTCATCGCTCAGCTTAAATGTCAGTATGTCTGTAGGTGGCGCATCATTCACAGCTTGCTCCTTGAAGAATTATTGCGGCCTATCAAGAATAAAAATATTGAGAAATCAGCCGCAGTGGGCGCAAAACGGCAGCAATGTTTAAATTAACAAGATAACCGGTTTGAAGGGTAGCACATTATAAGGAAACCATTTTTAATGGTAGAACGTTTATCCGTATCGGGGCGTGCGAATGATAGATTACGCGGCTGGCGCAAGTTTCTGATGTCAAAAAAAAGTCCCGGAACAGTGAATGTGCTGGGACTAAAGATCGCCGGCTTGGTTGGCATTTCGTTCCATCCTTGGCAATATCATATTGGGCTTTCTTAAAATCCGTCTTCCCCTCTTGGCGACGTGGCATTGTCTCAAATAATAGCCATAAAAAAAGCCAGCTAAAGCTGAACATAGTGTACGCGCAGAACTACAGTGCTGAGCAGACTCGACATTGCGCCGGGCATGTTCAATTACCTATCAAAAACATCGCCTTCTCATAACTTGTTCTATACCCATAAAGCCGACATCTATATTTTATAAATGGCGCATTCCCATCGTTTACAATGAATAACAAACACTGCAAAATCTTGCTTGTCATAGTAGAATGCCGCCAATCTCCAATATAAATCATGTCATCATGGATCAACGTACTGCGGAAGTAGAGCGAAA
>Ga0207969_100335_pt1 | contig 24205 bp, 19 predicted proteins | sample LakWasMet25_LOW6_2_FD_183869 | JGI IMG/M metagenome (GOLD analysis project Ga0207969, IMG submission 183869) | Freshwater sediment methanotrophic microbial communities from Lake Washington under simulated oxygen tension - Sediment Metagenome... | ecosystem: Environmental > Aquatic > Freshwater >... | reverse complement strand
CGCATGACGAACTCGGGCGTGATCGGCGCCTGCCCGACGCGGCCGCGGATACCGTCCGTGCCGAAATATTTGCGTCCCACTCAGTATTCCTCCACCGCTTGCAGCACTGCCAGCGCGTCGCGCGTCGCCGCGACGTCATGCACCCGCACGATTCGCGCTCCGCGCTCCACCGCCATGACGTTGGCCGCAACTCCGCCATAAATCCTTTCGGGCGCCGCACGCCCGGTCAACAAGCCCAGCATCGACTTGCGCGAAATACCCACCAGCAGCGGCAACCCCGGCACCACCAATTCATCAAGGCGGCGCAACAATTCGAGGTTGTGCTCGAGAGTCTTGCCGAAACCGAAACCCGGATCGACCGCGATCCTGTTCAGGGTAATGCCTGCCGCTTCGGCCGCCGCAACGCGCTCGGCGAGGAACTCGGCGACCTCGAGCACGACATCGGCGTAATGCGGGTCATTTTGCATGGTGCCCGGTGCGCCCTGCATGTGCATCAGGCAGACCGCGGCCCTGCTGCCGGCGACGAGTTCCATGGCACCCGGTGCGCGCAGTGCATTGATGTCGTTGATCATGTCGGCGCCGGCCGCCAGCGCGACGCGCATCACTTCCGGCTTCACGGTGTCGATCGACAGCGGGACCCCGCTGTCGTGAAGGGCTTCGAAGACCGGCAGCAGGCGATCGATTTCCTGTTGCACTGGCACCGGTACCGCCCCCGGCCGCGAAGACTCGGCGCCGAGGTCGAGGATATGCGCGCCCTCGTCGATCAGCCGCCGACCCTGGGCAATGGCCGCTGCAATATCGCCATGCAGGCCATCACCGGAAAACGAATCGTCAGACAGGTTGACGATGCCCATGATGAGCGGGCGCTCGGCATTGAGGACAAAGCGGCCGCAGTGAAAATGCTGTGTCATAAAAAGACGAGGGCCCCCGAATCGGCAAGTCTTCGGCGGCCCTTTCGAGTTGTCTTTCCGGTCAGGCCGGGGCCGGCGCAGTCGGCTCCGGGCCCGGCGCGCTGTCGCCCCGGGGTGCGGGAGGCGCGCTGGAAGGCTTGGGCGGACGCGGAGGCAGGCCTGCCATGATGTCGTTGATCTGGTCGGCGTCGATGGTCTCCAGTTCCAGCAGGGCCGCGGTCATGGCCTCCACCTTGTCGCGATTGTCTTCGAGCAGGCGGCGCGCACGGGCGTACTGCTCGTCGAGCAGGCGGCGAATTTCGGTGTCCACTTTCTGCATGGTGGATTCCGACATGTTCTTGTGCGTGGTGACGGAGCGGCCGAGGAAAATCTCACCCTCTTCTTCGCCGTACACCATCGGCCCCAGGCTCTCGGACATGCCCCACTGCGTCACCATTCGCCGGGCGAGATCGGTGGCGCGCTGGAAATCGTTCGACGCACCGGTGGTCATCTGCTTCATGAACAATTCTTCCGCAATGCGGCCGCCGAACAACACGGTAATCGTGCTGAGCAGGCGTTCGCGGTCCTGGCTGTAGCGCTCCTGATCTGGCAACTGCATGGTCAGGCCGAGCGCGCGGCCACGCGGAATGATGGTGACCTTATGCACCGGATCGGTCTTCGGCAGCAGTTTGGCCACCACGGCATGGCCGGATTCGTGATACGCGGTGTTGCGGCGCTCCTCCTCGGGCATGACCATCGAGCGCCGCTCGGCGCCCATCATGATCTTGTCCTTGGCGCGCTCGAAGTCTTCCATGTCCACTAGGCGCTTGTTGCCGCGCGCGGCAAACAGCGCCGCTTCATTGACCAGATTGGCCAAGTCGGCGCCGGAGAAACCCGGGCAGCCGCGGGCCAGGATCGACGCATCGATGTCCGGCGCCACCGGCACCTTGCGCATGTGCACCTTGAGAATCTGTTCGCGGCCGCGAATGTCGGGCAGCGGCACCACCACCTGGCGGTCGAAACGACCCGGGCGCAGCAGCGCCGGGTCGAGCACGTCGGGACGGTTGGTGGCAGCCACCACGATCACGCCCACCGAGGGCTCGAAGCCATCCATCTCGACCAGCATCTGGTTCAGCGTCTGCTCGCGTTCGTCGTTGCCACCGCCGAGGCCGGCGCCGCGCTGGCGGCCAACGGCATCCAGCTCGTCGATGAAGATGATGCAGGGCGCAGCCTTCTTGGCCTGGTCGAACATGTCGCGCACGCGCGCCGCACCGACACCGACGAACATTTCGACGAAGTCGGAACCGGAAATCGAGAAGAAAGGCACCTTGGCTTCGCCCGCAATCGCCTTTGCCAGCAGAGTCTTGCCGGTGCCGGGAGAGCCGACCAGCAGCACGCCGCGCGGAATGCGACCGCCGAGCTTCTGGAACTTCGACGGATCGCGCAGGAAGTCGACCATTTCGTAGACTTCTTCCTTGGCTTCGTCGCAACCGGCGACATCGGCGAAGGTGATCGTGTTCGACGATTCATCCATCATCCGCGCGCGGCTCTTGCCGAAGGAGAAAGCTCCGCCCTTGCCGCCACCCTGCATCTGGCGCATGAAAAAGACCCAGACGCCGATCAGCAACAGCATCGGGAACCAGGAGACGAAGATACTGGTCAGGAAGGACTGCTCTTCCTCCGGCTTGGCGACCACCTTGACGTTGTTCTTCAACAAATCGGACACCATCCACAGGTCCGGCGGTGCATAGGTGGTAATCCGCTTGCCTTCCGTAGTAGTAGCTTCCAGGGTGCGGCCCTGAATCACCACCTTGGTGATGCGTCCCTGCTTCACCTCTTCGAGGAACTGCGAGTACTCCAACGATCCGAGTACGGCCTGACGCGTATTGAACTGATTGAACACCGTCATCAGAACAATACCGATCACCAGCCAGATCGCCATATTTTTGAACATGTTATTCAATGTGGAGCCTCTCTTTCCCTCAGTAGGGATTGCATATCATTTCATTCTAATGCTGATCGCCATGCCCTGCAAACGACTGGACCGCCCCTCAGCCCTTCTTGTTCCTCGCCAGCAGATAGATCTCGGCACTGCGATTGCGCGAGGCCGCCGGCTTTCTCATCTGCAAGGTCTGAAACTGTTGCTGCAGCGCGTGCCGCAATTCCATGAAGCCGTCTCCCTGGAAGACCTTGACGAGCATGTCACCCCCCGGCTTCAGATGCCGCGTGCAGAACTCCAGGGTCAGTTCGGCCAAAACCATCACACGGGCCTGATCGACCATGCCAATACCCGACATATTGGGGGCCATGTCCGACAATACAAGATCTACCTGACGGCCATCGAGGGCATCGGTCAGCGCCTGCAGCACCGCCTCGTCGTGGAAATCGCCCTGGATGAACTCGACGCCATGCACGGGCTCCATCGGCAGCAGATCGAGCGCGATCAGGCGCCCGCCGGGTGCAATGCGCCTCGCGGCGACCTGCGACCAGCTGCCGGGTGCCGAACCGAGGTCGACCACCGTCATGCCCGGCTTCAGCAGCTTGTCCTTGTCGTCGATCTCGGTCAGCTTGAACGCGGCGCGGGAGCGCCAGCCCTCGGCCCGGGCACGTTGGACGTAGGCATCATTGACGTGCTCGGTGATCCAGGCCTTGGTGGTCTTGTTTTTCTTGACCTTCTTGCTGCTCTCGAGCTTCCCGCTCACGTTACAATCCCGCCATGACTGAAATTGCCCCCACCCAGCGCCGCGCCCTCAGAGCCGCTGCGCACCATCTGAATCCTGTCGTTTCCATCAGCCAGAAAGGCCTGACGCCGTCCGTACTGGCGGAAATCGATCGTTGCCTCAAGGCCCACGAACTGATCAAGCTGCGACTTTACGGCATTGAGCGTGAAGATCGCGATGCCCTATTCACTGAAATCTGCACTGCGCTCGACTGCGCCGCTGTGCAGCACATCGGCAATCTGCTCGTGCTCTGGCGCGAAAACCCCAAGGATGCCACGGCCCATGAGTTCCCGGAGGGACGCACCGCGCCGGCGAGACGCCGGAAGGAGCCGCCGGCAACCAAGAAACAGGCTGCTGCCCGCACTGAAGCCCGCGGCCGCAAGCACTAGAGCCTAGCGCCCCCTGCCCCGCTCCTGCATTGTCACCAGTGCGATCCCGAGCAGGGATTGCACAACGTAAAGCGCAGTAGACACGCCATGCCAGGTGTTAAAGCGCTCACGCAAGGCGCCTTCCATGATCCGGCGCGGCAGTGCATCGGCCCTGAGCTGCTCCAGTATCGGCTGCACGCCGAAATGGCCTGCCGCGGTCAGGACCAACATCAGCACCACGATCCAGAATACGCCCGATTGCAGGGCTCGCCAGCCTCTGGCAAACATCACGAACAGGATCAGGTATACCCCGCAGGCAAGCCCGACCCAGGCCGTGACGGTGAACATCGCCCCGGCCAGGTTGCCGGCCACGCTGCGATCCGCGAGTTGGGTAAACAACACCGGTGCGGCGATGAATCCGATCGCCAGCAGGCTGCCCACCCAGACGGAAACTGCAATGCTGTAGAGCGCAGACGTCAGGCCCCGCATGTCAGATATATTTGACGTCGAGAATCTCGTACTCGCGCCGCCCGCCGGGGGTCTGCACCTCGGCAACATCGCCGGCGAACTTGCCGATCAACGCACGCGCCACCGGGGAATTCAGCGAAAGCATGCCGGACTTGATGTCGGCTTCGTCGTCACCGACGATCTGGTATGTCACGGTGCCGCCGCTGTCGAGGTCTTCGAGCTCGACCGTGGAGCCGAACACGACGCGGCCATCGGCGTCCAGCGACGCGGGATCGATGATCTGGGCGTTGCCCAGCTTGCCCTCGACTTCCTTGATGCGGCCTTCGATGAAGCCCTGGCGTTCCTTGGCGGCATCGTACTCGGCATTCTCCGACAAGTCGCCGTGCGAGCGCGCCTCGGCGATCGCCGCGATCACGGTGGGCCGGTCGACCGTCTTCAGTCGCTGCAACTCCTTCCGCAGCAATTCGGCCCCGCGCAGGGTAATTGGAAATTTTCCGCTCATGCCGTCGTCTCCGCCGGGCCGCCCCAAGGGGACGACAAGTCAACGAACCGGAGCGGGCGCAACCCGCGAACTTCAGTCACCCCCTTCTTCGAGAAGGAGGATGGGGGAAAGTGGGTGTTCATTTAAGCTCGGAGTGCAAGGCCTGCAGGGAATAGGTTTCGAGGCCGGCGTGACGCATGCCGGCACAGGCGGCACGACCACCCTCGACGGTGGTAAACAGCGTCACCTTGGCACCCAGTGCGGAAGTGCGGATGGAGCGTGAGTCAGCAATCGCGGTGCGTTTTTCTTCCACGGTGTTCACAATGAGGACAATCTCGCCATTCTTGATCATATCGACGATGTGCGGGCGGCCCTCGGTGACCTTGTTCACGATATCCACCGGGATCCCCGCGGCGCCTATGGCGCCCCCGGTGCCCCTCGTCGCGACAAGGGAAAAGCCAAGTTCGTGCAGTTCGCGCGCGACATCGACGGCCTTCGACCGGTCGGCCGGCTTGACGCTGATGAACACCTTGCCGGATGTCGGCAGCCGGGTGCCGGCAGCCAACTGCGACTTGACGAAGGCTTCGCCGAAGCTGCGTCCGACGCCCATCACCTCGCCGGTCGACTTCATCTCGGGACCGAGGATGGTATCGACACCGGGGAACTTGATGAAGGGAAAAACCGCTTCCTTGACCGAGAAATAAGGCGGAACGATTTCGCGGGTTACGCCCTGATCGGCCAGGCTGCGCCCCGCCATGCAGCGCGCGGCGATCTTCGCCAGCGGCAGGCTGGTGGCCTTCGAGACGAAGGGCACCGTGCGCGAGGCGCGCGGATTGACTTCGAGCACGTAGACCACCGCATCGTCGCCCCGCCCCTGAATGGCGAACTGCACGTTCATCAAACCGACGACGTTGAGACCCTTGGCCATCATCTCGGTCTGGCGGCGCAGCTCGTTCTGGATCTCCTGAGAGAGGGAAAACGGCGGCAGCGAACAGGCGGAGTCGCCCGAATGCACGCCCGCCTGCTCGATGTGCTCCATGATGCCGCCTATCAGCACCTGAGTGCCGTCGCACAGGGCATCGACATCGACCTCGGTGGCGTCGTTGAGGAAGCGGTCGAGCAGCACCGGCGAAGCGAAGGAGACCTTGATCGCATCGCGCATGTAGCGCTCGAGATCCTTCTGCTCATGGACGATTTCCATGGCGCGGCCGCCCAGCACATAGGAAGGCCGCACCACCAGCGGATAACCGATCTCGGCCGCGAGGCGGATCGCGTCCGGTTCGGTGCGCGCCGTACGGTTCGGCGGCTGCTTCAGGCCCAGGTCGTGCAGCAGTTTCTGGAAGCGCTCGCGGTCCTCGGCGGCGTCGATCATGTCGGGACTGGTGCCGATGATCGGCACGCCGTTCGCTTCGAGTTCGCGGGCACGCTTGAGCGGTGTCTGCCCGCCGAATTGCACGATGACGCCGGCAGGCTGCTCGACATGGACGATTTCGAGGATGTCCTCCAGGGTCACCGGTTCGAAATACAGGCGATCGGACGTGTCGTAGTCGGTGGACACCGTCTCCGGATTGCAGTTGACCATGATGGTCTCATAGCCGTCTTCGCGCATCGCCAGCGCCGCATGCACGCAGCAGTAGTCGAATTCGATGCCCTGACCAATCCGGTTGGGACCTCCGCCCAGCACCATGATCTTCTTCTTCGCGGTCGGCCGTGATTCGCACTCTTCCTCGTAGGTCGAATACATGTAGGCAGTCGACGTCGAAAACTCTCCGGCACACGTGTCGACACGCTTGTACACCGGGCGCACGCCGAGGGCGTGGCGCCGCTCGCGAACTGCCGTTTCGCCGCTGGCGCCCGCTGCCGGATCGTGACTCGCGTTGACCAGGGTGCCGATGCGGCGGTCCGAAAAGCCCTTGCGCTTGAGATTTCGCAGAGTGACGGTATCGAGGTCGGCCAGATTCTGCGAACGCATCCAGCCTTCGGTGGTGATGATGTCTTCGATCTGCACCAGGAACCATGGATCGATCTTGGTCAGATCGAACACCTCCTGCAGCGTGTAACCCTCGCGGAAGGCCTGCGCGACATACCAGATGCGCTGCGGACCGGGGCTGGCCAGTTCGCGATTGATTTCCTCGCGGTCGGCTTCGATTTCGTCGAAACCGTAGACGCTGACTTCAAGTCCCCGCAGGGCCTTCTGCAGCGATTCCTGAAAGCTGCGGCCGATCGCCATGACCTCGCCGACCGACTTCATCTGCGTCGTCAGGCGGTCATTGGCCTGCGGGAACTTCTCGAAGGCGAAGCGCGGCACCTTGGTCACCACGTAGTCGATCGACGGCTCGAATGAAGCCGGCGTGGCGCCGCCGGTGATGTCGTTCTTCAGTTCGTCGAGAGTGAAGCCCACGGCCAGCTTCGCGGCAATCTTGGCGATCGGGAAACCCGTCGCCTTCGAAGCCAGCGCCGAGGAACGCGAAACGCGCGGGTTCATCTCGATCACCACCATCGCGCCATTCTGCGGGTTGATCGCGAACTGCACGTTGGAACCGCCGGTATCGACGCCGATCTCGCGCAGCACCGCAATGCTGGCGTTGCGCATGATCTGGTATTCACGGTCGGTCAGCGTCTGCGCCGGGGCGACGGTGATCGAATCGCCGGTATGGACCCCCATCGGATCGAGGTTCTCGATCGAACAGATGATGATGCAGTTGTCCTTGTGGTCGCGCACCACCTCCATCTCGTACTCTTTCCAGCCGAGCAGCGACTCCTCGATCAGGAGTTCCCGGGTCGGCGAAGCTTCGAGGCCGCGCTTGCAGATCTCGACGAACTCTTCCTGGTTGTAGGCGATGCCGCCGCCGGAACCGCCCATGGTGAAGGAAGGCCGGATGATGGTGGGGAATCCCATCGCACCCTGCACCTGCTGCGCCTCTTCCATGCTGTGGGCGATTCCCGAACGCGCGGAACCGAGGCCGATGCGGGTCATGGCCTCCTTGAACTTCTCGCGGTCCTCGGCCATGTCGATCGCTTCGCGCGAGGCGCCGATCATCTCGACGCCATATTTCTCGAGCACCCCATGCTTGGCCAGGTCGAGCGCGCAGTTCAACGCGGTCTGCCCGCCCATGGTCGGCAGGATCGCATCGGGCCGCTCCTTGGCGATGATGTTTTCCAGCACCCGCCAGCTGATCGGCTCGATATAGGTCACGTCAGCCATGCCGGGATCGGTCATGATCGTCGCCGGATTGGAGTTGACCAGAATCACCCGGTAGCCTTCTTCGCGCAGGGCCTTGCAGGCCTGGGCGCCGGAATAATCGAACTCGCAGGCCTGGCCGATGACGATCGGGCCGGCGCCGATGATCAGGATGCTGTGGATGTCGGTTCTTTTAGGCATTCTTCTTATCCATCATCCCGGTGAAGCGGTCGAAAAGATAGGCCACATCGTGCGGCCCCGGACTGGCTTCGGGATGCCCCTGAAAGCAGAACGCCGGCCGATCGGTCCAGGCCATGCCCTGCAGGCTGCCGTCGAACAACGAGACGTGAGTCACCTTCACATACGCCGGCAGAGTCGCGGGATCGACGGCGAAGCCGTGGTTCTGGCTGGTGATCAGCACCTGCCCGGATTCGAGATCCTTGACCGGATGGTTGGCGCCGTGGTGGCCGAATTTCATTTTGAGTGTCTTGCCACCCGCCGCCAGACCCATCAGCTGATGACCGAGGCAGATCCCGAAGATCGGCAGCCGCCTTTCGAGGAACTCGCGAATCGCCGCCACCGCATAGTCGCAAGGCTCCGGATCGCCGGGCCCGTTGGACAGGAAGATGCCGTCGGGATTGAGCGCCAGAACCTCGGCTGCCGGCGTCCTGGCGGGCACCACGGTGAGCCTGCAGCCGCGCGAGGCCAGCATGCGCAGGATGTTGCGCTTGACCCCGAAGTCGTAGGCGACCACGTGATAGCGGAAATTGTCCGGCTGCGCAAAGCCCGCGCCGAGCTTCCATTCACCCTCGCTCCAGGCATAGGGCTCTTGCACGCTGACGACCTGGGCCAGATCCATCCCGGCCAGACCGGAAAAGCCCCGCGCCTGGGCGACGGCCGCATCGGCATCGAGGTGGTCGCCCGCCATCAGGCAACCGGCCTGGGCGCCGTTCTCGCGCAGGATGCGGGTCAGTTTGCGCGTGTCGATGTCGGCCAGACCGAGCACACTCTCGGCACGCAGATAGGCGTCGAGGGTCTGCTCGCTGCGGAAATTCGAGGCCAGAAGCGGCAAATCCCGTATCACCAACCCGGCGGCATGAATTCGCACGGCTTCGCAGTCTTCGCGATTGACGCCGTAGTTGCCGATGTGGGGATAGGTGAGGGTGACGATCTGGCGGGCATAGGACGGATCCGTGAGGATTTCCTGGTAGCCCGACAGCGCGGTGTTGAACACCACTTCGCCCACGCTGCTGCCGCTGGCGCCGATGCCTTTGCCCCTAAACACCGTTCCGTCGGCCAAGGCAAGAAGGGCGGGCGGAAAGTGAGGCACGATGGAACTCCCGGAACAAGACAATTCGGCAATCGGAACCGGACACCGCTTGACTCACAAAGCATCCGGCAAACCTTTGAATTATAGCTTGTCGGGCCTGCTATCGCAAACCCGAGCGACGCACGGAAGTCGTCGCCGGTGAATCCCTGTCCTACTTCAGGCCCAGTACGTCCTGCATGTCGAACAGGCCGCGCTCGCGGCCGCTCATGAAGCGCCCGGCGCGCAATGCTCCCAGCGCATACGGCATGCGGCTGGCGGACTTGTGGGTGATCTCGATCCGCTCGCCGGCGCCGGCAAACAACACCGTATGGTCGCCGACGATGTCGCCGCCGCGAATGGTCGAAAAACCGATCTGCGTCGCCGGCCGCTCGCCGGTATGCCCTTCGCGGCCGTAAACGGCGCATTCGGACAAGTCACGGCCGAGGGCAGCCGCCACCACCTCACCCATGCGCAAGGCAGTGCCGGAAGGCGCATCCACCTTGTGACGGTGATGCGCCTCGATGACTTCGACGTCGTAGCCTTCGTTGAGGATGCGCGCCGCAAGATCGAGCAGGCGGAATACCGCATTGACGCCGACGGCCATGTTCGGCGCGAAGACCACGGGGATCTCGCGCGCCGCCTCTTCGATGGCGCGCTTGCCCAGGTCCGAAAACCCGGTGGTGCCGATGACCAGGCTGACGCGATGGCGCCGACAGGCCTCCAGATGCTGCAGCGTGCCCTCGGGCCGGGTGAAGTCGATCAGACAATCCGACACCGCCAGCGCGGCATCGAGATCTGCGCCGATCTTGACGCCGCAGGGGGTACCGATCAATTCGCCGGCATCCTTGCCGAGAAACGGACTGCTGCCGTGTTCGAGCGCTGCGGCAAGGCTGGCGCCCGGATCCTGTTGTACGGCCTCGATTAGAGTGCGGCCCATCCGGCCGGAACTGCCGGCGATGGCATAGCGGATTTTTTCCATGCCCTACTTCTTCTCTGGGGTGGCAGCGCCGCTTGCTGCCGGCGCCGGGATCTCGATGACCTGCGCGGCAGGCTTGGGCGCCTCGGCCCGGGAACCGTCTTCGGCCACCACGTCGCCGGCCACGCGCGTCAGCTTGTTGTCCTGGAAGAACACCGACAGATTGCGCTGCTGGATCTCGCCACGTCCCGGGCGGAACCGATACACATAGTCCCAGCGATCCTGATGGAACATGTCGGCCACCAGCGGCGAGCCGAGAATGAAACGTACCTGCTCTCGGGTCTGGCCGGGCTTCAGCTGCGCCACCATCTCCTGAGTGACCAGATTGCCCTGACGCACATCGATGCGGTAGGGCGAGAGATAGCTGGTGATCTGCGGTGTATTGGAACAGGCTGCCAGGAGTGGCAGGAGTAACAGGATTCGCTTCATCGGGAAATTCCGGAAAACCGCCATTGGGTCGGGCTGCCATATTCTGGCACGCCTCCTCGCTTGCCGATCGCATTATCCCAATCGGGGCGCGAAAACTATATCATAGCTGCCCACCCATCACCGCCCGCTCCCGAGCGGCCCCGAGGCCGCGCTTACCGCCCCATGACCCATCCCGACGACCTCAAGAGCATCGGCCTCAAGGCAACCTATCCGCGCCTCAAGATTCTCGACCTCTTCCACAAATTGCAGGATGAGGGCTCGCCGCGCCATGTCACGGCGGAAGACGTCTATCGCCACCTGCTGGCCGACGGCATGGACATCGGCCTGGCCACCGTCTATCGCGTGCTGACCCAGTTCGAACAGGCCGGCTTGCTGCAGCGTCATCACTTCGAATCGGGCAAGGCGATTTTCGAATTGAACGAGGGGCAGCACCACGACCATCTGGTCTGCGTGGAGTGCGGCCGGGTGGAGGAATTCTTCGATGCGGCGATCGAGAAGCGTCAGATCAAGATCGCCGAAGAACGCGGCTTCACGGTCCGCGAGCACGCCCTCTACCTCTACGTCGAGTGCCACAAGACCGATTGCCCGCACCGCAAGGCTTCCGCTTAGTTTGGAAGCCTTTCTCACCGCGACCACGCTGGTCGCCGTCGCCGAAATCGGCGACAAGACCCAGTTGCTGTCCTTCGTCCTCGCCGCCCGGCTGCGCAAACCGCTGCCCATCATCGCCGGCATCTTCGTCGCCACCATCCTCAATCACGCCCTGGCCGGCTCGGTCGGCGTCTGGCTGGCACAGCTGATCGCGCCGAAATGGCTGCCCTGGATCACCGGTGCGGTGTTCATCGTCTTCGGCCTGTGGGCGCTGCACCCGGATTCGCTCGACGAAGATCCGAAAATTCACCCCGCCGGCGCCTTCGTGACCACCACGATTGCCTTCTTCATCGCCGAAATGGGCGACAAGACGCAATTCGCCACGGTGGCACTGGGCGCGCAGTTTCAGGGCGCACTGTTCGCGGTCGTGACGGGTACCACGCTCGGCATGATGCTGGCCAATGTACCGGCCGTCATCGTCGGGGAAAGGCTGGCACAACGCCTGCCATTGAACATCATCCGCTGGATTGCTGCGGCCATATTCATCGCCACCGGCGTGGTGACGATGCTCGGCGCACCCGGCTTAGCCTAGACCGAGCATTTCCGCCGCGTGGCGGCGCGTGGTTTCGGTAATCTTCTCGCCGCCCAGCATGCGTGCGATCTCGCCGACGCGGGCTTCAGAATCGAGTACGTTCACCGAAGACGTCGTCGCGCCGTCGCGTGTCTGTTTGGCGATCGACCATTGCCAGTCCGCCTGCGCCGCCACCTGCGGCAGATGCGTGACGCACAGCACCTGGCGGCTCTTGCCCAGTTCGCGCAGCATGCGGCCGACAATTTCGGCGACGCGGCCGCCGATGCCGACATCCACTTCGTCGAAGATCAGCGTGCCGGCCGGATTCGCCTGGCTGGCGATGACCTGCAAGGCCAAACCGATGCGCGACAACTCGCCGCCCGAGGCCACTTTAGCCAGCGCGCGCAGCGGCTGGCCCGCATTGGCCGAGACCAGGAATTCGACACTTTCCAGTCCGCCGGAGGCGCCTTCCGGCAATGACTCCAGGGCAATTTCGAATCGTCCGCCGGCCATTGCCAGTTCCTGCATGCCGGCGGTCACGGCCTTGGACAAGGCCTTCGCGGTCTTGGTGCGCATGGCAGAAAGCTGCTTCGCCACCTGACGAAAAGCCGCTTCCGCCTTGGCTTCCCGTTCGGCCAGCGCGGCCGGATCTGCGCGCAGCGTAAGCTCCGCCAGGCGGCTCTGGAAAGCCTGCAGCAGATCGGGCAATTCTTCAGGCGCGACGCGATGCTTGCGCGCCATCTGCGTCACGGCGTCGATGCGGTTGTCGAGTTCGTTCAGCCGCGCGGGGTCGAGCTCCAACCTGTCCTGATATCGCCGCAGCGCCAGCGCCGACTCTTCGAGCTGGATCAGCGCCGACTGGAACAATTCGGCCGCCTCGTTCAAGGCCGGATCGAAACCGGTCAACTCGGACAGCCTGGCTCCGGCATGCTGGAGCAGCGGCAGGCTGGCCGCCTCGCCCTCTTCCAGCGCCCCCAGCGCCGCGCTTGCGCCTTCCAGCAGGGCATTGGCGTTGCCCAGCCGGCGCTGTTCCTGTTCGGTCTCCTGCCACTCGGCCGCATCGAATGCCAGGGCAACCAGCTCCTTCACCTGCCACTCGAGCAGTTCGCGCTCGCGCACCGTCGCCTCGACATCCTTCTCGGCCGTCTGGCGCGCCTCGCGCGCAGCGCGCCACGCGCCATGAGCGGTGGCGACGTCACGGGCAAGCGCCTGCGCCCCGGCATGGGTGTCGAGCAAGTCGCGCTGGGCATCGCTGCGCAACAAGGAATGATGTGCGTTCTGGCCGTGAATGTCGGCCAGGAAGTCGGCCGCTTCGCGCATTTGCCCGAGCGTCGCCGCGGCGCCGTTGACGTAGCCGCGGGAACGCCCGGCGGCGTCGATCACACGCCGCAGCAGGCAGGCATCGGTGTCGTAATCGTTGGCCTGCAGCCAGGCTTCGAGCGCGCTGCCGGGCGCGACATCGAACTCGGCGGAAATCTCAGCCCGCTCGGCTCCGCTGCGCACCACGGTGGCGTCGGCACGCTCGCCCAGAGCCAGCGACAGCGCATCGACCAGGATCGATTTGCCGGCGCCGGTCTCGCCGGTCAGGGCGCCGAAACCGGCCGCGAACTCGAGTTCGAGGCGGTCGACAATGACGAAATCGCGGATGATCAGGCGCAGCAGCATCGTTAAAGTGAAATAACGTGTTCGGAGTGACGGGTGATTGTCGAGCAAAGCGAGCCGACCAGTAGCCTCCCCGCGAGGGGAGGATGGGAGGGGCGGGCCCTCAATTCGCCTTTCGAGTGTTCCATTATCAGGAGTGCCGAAATCCGCATGAAAGTCAGTGGCGGGGAGTCGAGCTCCAGTGCAGTTTCTCCCGCAGCATGGCGAAATAGCTGTAGCCCGGCGGATGCAGCAGGGTGATGTGGTGACTCGACCGTGCTATGCGCACTACGTCGCCGGCACGGGCCTCGAAGCGCGTCTGCCCGTCGAAGTGCACGCGTGCGTCATGCGGCGGCAGCAATGCGACATCGATCGTGCAGCTGTCGCTGACCGTGATCGGCCGATTCGAGAGCGCGTGCGGGCATAACGGGACGATGGCGATGCCCGGCACCGAGGGATGGAGGATCGGGCCGTTGGCGGAAAGCGCATAGGCGGTCGACCCCGTGGGCGTGGCCACGATCAGACCGTCGGCGCGCAGGACGTGGATCAGCTCGCCATCCACCTTCACTTCGAGCTCGATCATGCGGCCGATTTCGCCCTTGTTGACCACCACATCGTTGAGCGCCAGTGTCTGAAAGGCTGGCGCGCCGTCGCGCAAGACTTCGGCATGGAGCAAAAAGCGCTGCTCACGCAGGAACTTTCCCTCGAGCATCGCGGCAATGCTCTCGGTCATGGCACCAAGGGCAATGTCGGTCATGAACCCGAGCCGCCCCTGATTGATGCCGACCAGCGGCACCTCGAACCGGGCCAGATGTCGCGCCGCATTGAGCATGGTGCCGTCGCCGCCGAGAATCACCGCAACATCGGCGCGTTCGCCGATCGTCTCGTAACCGGCCACAGCATAATCGCTGGCGCCCACGGCAGTGGCGGTGGTTTCTTCGAGCAGCACCTTGACCCCGCGTCCGCGCAGAAAGGCGGCAAGCGACAACAGCGACTCGGCGATTTCCCGGCTCTGGTATTTGCCGATCAGGGCGACGGTGCGAAAGGCATGGGATGCGGCGGCATTCATGCGGCTGATTAAACCACAATTGGCGCCGGCTTTTTTCCGATGGTTTTGGCTCTAAAATCAGGCCATGCTCGACTATCGTGCACAAACCCTGCTGAAGACCCTGATCGAACGCTATATCGCCGAAGGTCAGCCGGTGGGCTCGCGCACGCTCTCGAAATACTCGGGCCTGGAACTTTCTCCGGCAACGATCCGCAACGTCATGTCGGATCTGGAGGAAATGGGCTTCATCGCCAGTCCCCACACCTCGGCCGGACGCGTGCCCACGCCCCTGGGCTACCGGCTCTTCGTCGATTCCCTGCTGACGGTGAAGCCCCTGGAAGGCAGCGAACTGTCCGAAATCGAGGAAGCGATCCAGCCCGACCAGCCGCAACTGGTGATCAGCCATGCATCGCAGCTGCTGTCGCAACTGACCGCCTTCGCCGGGGTCGTGGTGGCACCGCGCCGCCAGCAGCCGCGCATCCGCCAGATCGAGTTCCTCAGCCTGTCGGACAAGCGGGTCCTGCTGATCATCGTCACCGCCGACGGCGACGTGCAGAACCGCATCCTGTTCACCCAGCGCAACTACAGCCCGTCCGAACTGATCGAAGCGGCCAACTACCTGAACCAGAACTGTCTCGACCTCGATTTCGACCAGGTGCGCGCCCGCGTGGTGGAAGAACTGCGCCAGCTGCGCGCCGACATGGGCGAACTGATGACCGCCGCGCTGGACGCCAGCAACCAGGCCATCGCCGACACGTCCACGCAATACGTCATCAGCGGCGAGAAGAACCTGCTCGGCGTCGAAGACCTCTCGTCCAACATGACGCGCCTGCGGCGCCTGTTCGATCTGTTCGAACAGCGCACGGGCCTCGCCCAGCTGCTGGAACTCTCCAGCCGTGCCGAAGGCGTGCAGGTGTTCATCGGCGGCGAATCCGGCATCGCGCCGCTGGACGAATGCAGCGTGGTCGCCGCGCCCTACGAAGTCGACGGCCGGATCGTCGGTACCATCGGCGTCATCGGTCCGACACGCATGGCCTACGAACGCGTGATTCCCATCGTGGATATCACCGCCAAGCTCCTCTCGTCCGCGCTCTCGATTCCCTAAGCGCCTATCTCAGGAGGAATCATGCCCCGCTACGCTCCCGAACCCGCGCCGCGGCACGGCGCGCAGCGCCGCACCGCTGTCCTGCTGGTCAACCTCGGCACCCCGGAAGCGCCCACGGCGGGCGCCCTGCGCACCTATCTCAAACAGTTTCTCTGGGATCCGCGCGTGGTCGAAATCCCGCGCCCGGTCTGGTGGCTGATCCTGAACGGCATCGTCCTCAACCTGCGCCCGGCCAAGTCGGCGGCCAAGTACGCCAAGATATGGATGCTCGACGGTTCGCCGCTGAAGGTCCATACCGAGCGTCAGGCGGCGCTCCTGAAGGGCTGGCTGGGGGAAGCGGGCACTCCGGATCTCGCCGTGGAGTGGGCCATGCGCTACGGCCAGCCTTCTATCGGCGACACCCTCGACCGGCTCAAGCGCGAGGGCGTCGAGCGGGTGCTGGTGGTGCCGCTCTACCCGCAGTACGCGGCCAGCTCCACCGCCAGCGTGATGGACGACGTCGCCGACTGGATCAAGTGCAGCCGCAACCCGCTGGAATTCCGCTTCATCAAGCACTTCCACGACCACCCCGGTTACATCGCCGCCCTTGCCGCAAGCGTCCGGGCACACTGGCAGGTCAACGGCAGACCCGACCGGCTGGTGATGAGTTTTCACGGACTGCCGCGCCGCTCGCTCGATCTGGGCGATCCCTATTATTGCGAGTGCCAGAAGACCGGACGCCTGCTGGCCGAGGCCCTGGAACTCGACCAGGACCACTACCTGATCACCTTCCAGTCGCGCTTCGGCAAGGCCGAGTGGCTGCAGCCCTACACCCAGCCGACACTGGAAAAGCTTGGCCGGGAAGGTGTGGCGCGGGTCGATGTCATCTGCCCGGGCTTCGTTGCCGATTGCCTGGAAACACTTGAAGAAATCGCGATGGAATGCAAGGACGCGTTCCTGGCTTCGGGCGGCTCGGAGTTTCACTACATCCCCTGCGTGAACGAAAGACCCGACTGGATCGCCGCGCTGCGCGATCTGGTCTCGACTCACCTTGCCGGCTGGCCGGTCTCCGCGCAAGCGGATGCGGCGGCCGCGACGCGAGCCAGGGCATTGGGCGCAAAGGCCTGAGCCGGCCCAAGGAAAACTGCAGAGAAAGGCCGCCCGGCCGCCCGGCGGTCTCCGGTAAACCCGGCCCGGGATTGCGATAGATCAAACCCGGACGCTTGAGGCTCCACGCGATGACGAGTATGGAGTATCGTCGCACCAAACCTCCTACCAGCAACTCGGGCCATGAATAGCAATTCTTTGGACGCGAATTCGCCATCCGCTGTCCTTCGCGGCGCGGTGCTTGCCGCGTTGGCTTGGACGGTGGCAATGGCGGGGTTGCTGATATGGTATATGGCAGGCAGCGACCAGCAGACTCTCGCCATCGCACACCGCGAAGCGGCCGCTTATATCGCCAAGGACAATGCCTTGCGCGCCTGGGTCACGTCCCATGGCGGCGTCTATGTCCCGTCGACCGAGAGAACGCCGCCGAATCCCTACTTGGACGGAGTACCGGATCGCGACGTGGAGACGCCGTCCGGCAAGAAGCTGACCCTGATGAATTCGGCCCAAGTGCTGCGCCAACTCCACGCCCATTTCGCCGGGCCATTCGGCGAGAAAGGGCGCCTCACGAGCCTGCGACCGCTCAATCCCATCAACGCCCCGGACGCATGGGAGCGCTCCGCACTATTGCGCTTCGAGGAAGGGGCACGCGAAGTTTCGGCGGTCAGCGATCTCGGCGGAGTGCCGCATTTGCGCGTGATGCAGCCCTTGTTCGTCGAGCAAAGTTGCCTCAAATGCCACGGCGGCCAGGACTACAAGGTCGGCGACGTGCGCGGCGGAATCGGCGTATCACTGTCCCTCGAGCCGTTCTACGCGTCCTCCGCCCGGACGCAGCGCAATCTCATGACCGGTTATGGTGCCGGATGGCTGATCGGCCTGATCGGCATCGGCTTTGTAGCACGACAAAACCGGAGGCGCGAGATAGAACGCAAGGTGGCGGAGTACATCCTGCGGGACAGCGAGTCGAGCCTGGCTGAAGCCCAGCGAATTGCCCATGTGGGCAACTGGGAACTCGATCTAGCCAGTAACGGGCTGACTTGGTCGCCCGAAATCTTTCGCATATTCGAAATCGATCCGCAGCAATTCGGCGCTTCCTACGAAGCCTTTCTCGCGGCAATCCATCCTGATGATCGGGCGATGGTCAATCAGGCCTACACCGACTCGGTGGCAAACCGCACGCCCTACGATATCGTGCATCGGCTCCTGATGAAGGATGGCCGGATCAAGTACGTCAATGAAAGGTGTGAAACCTACTACGGGCCTGACGGCAAGGCATTACGCTCACTGGGTACCGTGCATGACATTACGGAGCGCCAGCGCAACGAGGAAAGGGTTCGAGCGCTGAATCAGGAACTCGAAGAGCGCGTCACGAAACGGACCGCGGAACTCGAAAATGCCAACAAGGAGCTCGAGGCGTTTGCCTTTTCCGTCTCCCACGATCTGCGAGCGCCCTTGCGCGCCATCGACGGCTTCTCGCAGATACTCGTCGAGGATTACGAGCGCGAACTTGATCCCGAAGCTCGTCGACTGCTCGGCGTAGTGCGGCAGAATACCACCCGCATGACGAAGCTGATCGACGACATACTGAGTTTCTCGCGGGCGAGCCGCCGCGACATGGAAAAAACGGAGATCGACATCGGGGCATTGGCGCTGTCGGTATTCGAGGAATTCCGCGCTGCTGCGCCCGGACGCACTCTGCGACTCGAGCTCGGCGAGCTGACGCCGGCGCGCGGTGATCAAGCGATGATGCGTCAGATATTCACGAACCTGATCTCGAATGCGATCAAATTCACCGGACCGAGAGCGGAGGCTTTGATCGAGGTCGGCGGCGTTGTCGGTGCCGACGAAAACGAATACTACGTCCGCGACAACGGCGTCGGTTTCGACATGCAATACGTGGGCAAGCTGTTCGGCGTCTTCCAGCGCCTGCACACGGCTGAAGAGTTCGAGGGAACCGGCATCGGTCTGGCGATCGTCAAACGCATCGTCACCCGCCACGGCGGCCGGATATGGGCGGAAAGCAAGCTCGGCGAAGGCACAACGATTCATTTCACACTGCCGCGCGCGGATCGCGCGAACGGATGATCGCGGCAGAAGACAGACCAGCGATGTTCAGCGACGACACAATGCGTTTCTCGAATTCGGCGACACCTTCCGCGTCATTCGTCAGGTGGATGGTGGCGAGCGTGGTGCTGATCAACCTGTTCGTCTTCGGCTTCGTGACCTTCCTTCTTTATCAAAATTACCAGGAGTCGGAGCAGAGCGCAGAGCTTACGGCACAGAATCTGTCCCGGTTGCTGGCGCAGGACATCGCCGGGGACATGGACAGGATCGATCTGACGCTGCTGTCTGCAGCCGACGAAGTGCAACGTCAGCTCGCCAGCGGCGGCATCGACAGGCAGGCACTGGATGCGTTTCTGGAACTGCAGCAGCGGCGCCTGCCCGCAATATTCAGTCTGCGCATCGCCGATGCCGACGGTATCGTCTCGCATGGGCTCGGTGTCGATCCGACCGCCCGGCAGAACAATGCGGATCGTGAATACTTCGTCCGCCAGCGCGATGATCCCGGGGCCGGGCTGGTCATTGTCAGGCCTGTGTTTACACGACTCGACAAGAGATGGGCCATCCCCGTCTCACGCCCGATTCGTCTGCCGGACGGCTCGTTCGGCGGGGTCGTCTACGCGAATATTTCACTGGATCATGTCGCGAACACTCTTGCCGCCGTCGACGTTGGCCAGCACGGCTCCGTGTCCCTGCGCGATGCGGAACAGAGAGTCTTTGCCGTCTATCCGATACCCGCGGACATAGACCAAGTCATCGGCAAGGAACTTGCTGTCCCCGAATTGCAGGAAATGATCCGGACGGGTCGCAGCGCGGGAACCTACGTCACCACTCGCACCGTTGACGGCGTCGAACGAAAATTCGCCGCAAGCAGGGTTCCTGGTCACCCCCTCTACGTCATCGTTGGCAGGGCTACCGACGAATACATGGCCCAGTGGCGGGATCAGGCCCTCAAGACCTCGCTTCTGGCGGTGCTGTTCTGCCTGACCACCCTGGTATCGTCGTGGCTGGTTTACCGTGGATGGAGGCGTCAGGTTGTCGCCACGATGGAATTGGCACGCGAGGAGGAAAAATTCCACACCGTGGCGGACTACACTTACGACTGGGAGTACTGGGAGGGGCCGGCGCAGGAGATACTCTTCATGTCGCCATCGTGCGAGCGGGTCACGGGATATTCCCCGTCCGAGTTCCTCGCCCAACCGGATCTGCTCCACCGCATCATCCATCCCGACGACCGGCATTTGATCGCAGCCCACCGGCACGATGTCGAACACGAAGATGAAGCGACACTGGATTTTCGCATCGTGCGGCGGGATGGCGAGATTCGCTGGATTGCCCACGGTTGCCGCGCCGTGTTTGGTCATGACGGCAAGTTCATGGGGCGCCGGGTCAATAACCGCGACGTCACGGATCGCAAGCAAGTCGAGCATGAGATGCGTCTGGCCTATGCCTACAACCGCAGCCTGATCGAGGCCAGCGTCGACCCGCTGGTGACGATCGGCCCCGACGGCAAGATCACCGACGTGAATTCGGCGACGGCGGCGGTGACCGGCCGAACCCGGAATGAACTGATCGGCACCGAGTTCTCGGATTATTTCTCCGATCCTGAGCGTGCCCGCGACGGCTATCGGCAGGTATTCCGCGAGGGCAGCGTGCGCGACTACGAACTGGAGCTTCGCCACCGGGACGGGCGTTTGACTCCGGTCCGCTACAACGCCTCAATCTATCGCGACGATGCCGGAGAGATACTTGGCGTGTTCGCCGCCGCGCGGGATATTTCCGAGCAAAGACAAGCCGAAGAGGCGGTGCACAGGCTGAACGCAGAACTCGAACAGCGCGTGGTGCAACGCACTGCTCAATTGAAAGCCGCCAATGACGAACTTGAGGAGTTTTCCTATTCGATTTCCCACGATTTGCGCACACCCTTGCGCGCCATTGCCGGATTCGCCCAGATCGTCGTCGAAGAGCATTCAGCCCGCCTCGACAGCGAAGGCAGACGCCTGCTCGACGTAGTCCGTGCCAATGCGTTGCGCATGGGCCAGCTGATCGACGAATTGCTCGAGTTCCTGCAAATCGGCCGGCGTCCGATGGAATTCGGCCCGGTCGATACGGTAGAACTGGTTCGGGAGGTGTTCGCCGAGCTGCAGGCTTCGGTGCCGGGGCGCAAGTTGCAACTGGAATTGAAGAATCCTCCGGCGCTGTGGGGAGACCGGACCATGATCCGCCGTCTGCTGAGGAACCTCCTGTCGAACGCGGTCAAATTCACCCAGCCGCGGCCGCTGGCGATCATCGAAGTCGGTGGCAGCAGTGATGCGCGTGAATGCCGCTGCTACGTCAAGGACAACGGCGTCGGTTTCGACATGAAGTATGCGGACAAGTTGTTCAAGGTCTTCGAACATGCCCATCCGGCGGGGCAGTTCGAAGGCAGCGGTACCGGGCTGGCGATGGTCAAGCGCATCGTCGGCCGCCACGGCGGCCGTGTCTGGGCAGCGGGTCAGGTCGACGCCGGTTCCACGTTCCATTTCACCTTGCCGACAAGAGAGGCCACCAATGACACATAAGGACGATGCCGTGGAAATTCTGCTGGTGGAGGATACGCCGGCCGATGCGGAGCTGACCATCCGGGCCCTGAAAAAGCACAGCCTGGTCAATAGCCTGGTCTGGGTGAAGGATGGTGCCGAAGCCCTGGAGTTTCTTTTCGCCACCGGAGACTATGCCGGGCGCGACTTCGGCTGCCAGCCGAAGGTCGTCCTGCTCGATCTGCGCTTGCCGCGCGTCAGCGGCATCGAGGTGCTGCGCCGGATCAAGAACGACGAGCGCACCCGCACGATTCCGGTGGTGGTGCTGACCTCCTCGAAGGAGGACATCGATGTCGAGGAGTGCTACCGGCTCGGCGTTAACAGCTACATTACCAAGCCGGTATCCTTCGACGAATTCGTCAAGGTAGTGGGCGAACTCGGTCTGTACTGGTTGCTGCTCAACAAGATTCCTCACGAGTGAAACAAAATGCCGGATGAGCTGAAGATCCTGATGCTTGAGGACGAGCCGGTCGACGCCGAGCTAGCTGCTCGGGCGCTGAGCAAGGCCGGCATGAACTTCACATCCAGACGCGTGGATACGAGGCAGGCCTTCATCGCGGCGTTGCAGGAATTCCGGCCCGACCTCATCCTTGCCGATTACCGGCTTCCGGCATTCGACGGACTGGCGGCGCTGGTCATAGCGGTAGAACAGGCTCCCGACGTGCCCTTCATTTTCGTCTCAGGGGCCATGGGCGAGGAGTTCGCCATCGAGACCCTGCACCAGGGAGCGGCGGATTATGTCCTCAAGGACCGCCTCGGCAAACTGGCTCCGGCCGTCGCCCGCGCCTTGCAGGAAGCCAGGGAACGCCGCCTGCGCCGCCGCGCCGAGGCAGATCTTGCCGAGAGCGAGGAGCGTTTTCGCAAATTGGCCGAGTCCGCCCAGGATGCCCTGATCATCCTCAACCAGGACGGAGCGATAACCTACTGGAATGGCGCGGCGACAAGGATGTTTGGTTACACGTCCGCCGAATCCCTCGGCCAGCCGATGCACGAGCTGATTGCGCCGGCGCGCTTTTACGACGCCTACCGCCAGGGCTGGGGCCGCTTCCGCGAGACCGGTCAGGGACCGTTGATCGGTCACACCATGGAATTGGCGGCCTTGCGCAAGACCGGCGAGGAGTTCCCGATCGAGATATCGATCTCCTCGATTACGATCGACGGCCGCTGGCATGCCACGGGAATCGTGCGCGACATTTCCGAACGGCATCGGGCCGAGGCGCTGCGCCGCGAACTGGCCGCAATTGTCGAATATTCGGAAGACGCCATCGTCGGAGCCACGGTGGACGGACGCATCACGAGCTGGAACAACGGCGCCGCGAAGATGTACGGCTACAGTGCGGACGAGACCGTCGGCCAAGCGGCAAAGATGCTCGTGCCGGACGGGCGCAAGCATGAGATCGACGATCTCATAGAAATTCTCGGCAAGGGCAGGAGTGTGGCCCATTTCGAGACATCCCGGCAGTGCAAGGATGGCCGGCTGATCGATGTGTCCTTGTCGCTCTCGCCGATCCTCGACGCGTCGGGGACCGTCACCGGCATTTCCACTATCGCCCGCGACATCACCGAACGCAAGATCGCCGAGCGCGCCCTGCAGCGCAGCAACCGCTTCCTGCGAACTCTCAGCCGCTGCAACGAAACCCTGGTACATGCCACGGAGGAAACGGAGTTGCTGGAGGACATGTGCCGCGTGGTGGTGGAAGCGGGTGGCTTTCCGATGGCCTGGGTCGGCTACGTCGTCAATGATCCGGGCAAGACCATCCGGCCAATCGCACAGTTCGGCGAGCGCGCCGCCGAATATGTGGCGACCCTCGACCTGACCTGGGCCGACTCCGAAGAGGGCCAGGGGCCGACCGGTCGCGCTGTACGCAGCGGCCAGATTCAGGTGGCGAGGGATATCGCAACGGAACCGGGCTTCATTCCATGGCGTCCGCTGGCGCTGGAATTCGGCTACCGCTCGAGCGTTGCCCTGCCGCTCAGGACGGATCACGCAGTGATCGGCACCCTCAGCATCTATGCGGCGGAGATCGGGGAATTTGGCGAGGAGGAAATTGGTCTGCTCGTCGAGCTCGCCGCCGACCTCGCTTTCGGCATCGTCACGGTGCGCGCCCGTGCCGAGCAGCTGAAGAGTGCCCGCAAGCTCGAAGGCGCTCTGGAAGACACGATCAAGGCCATCGCCACCACGATCGAGACACGTGACCCTTACACGGCCGGGCACCAGCAGCGGGTCAGCCGGCTGGCTGCGGCGATTGCAGGCGAGATGGGCCTCGACGAGACGCGAGTGGCCGGCGTCGAACGTGGCGCCGAAATTCACGACATCGGCAAGATTTATGTTCCGGCAGAGATCCTGAATCGCCCTGGTCGCCTCAGTGAAATCGAGTTCTCGATGATCAGGACTCACCCGCAGGTCGGTTACGATATCGTCAAGGACATCGATTTTCCCTGGCCGGTCGCGACGATGATCCTCCAGCATCACGAACGGCTGGACGGCAGCGGCTATCCAAATGGGCTCAAGGGCGACGCGATCTCCCTCGAAGCGAGAATCCTCGCCGTGGCGGACGTCGTCGAGGCCATGATGAACCACCGCCCCTACCGCGCTGCGCTCGGCCTCGATGCGGCGATCGCGGAGATCGACCGGGGCAGCGGTCTGCTGTTCGATCCGGAGGTCGTGGCGGCCTGCACCCGGCTGCTGCGCGCCGGCCAGTTT
>Ga0207969_100333_pt1 | contig 24312 bp, 18 predicted proteins | sample LakWasMet25_LOW6_2_FD_183869 | JGI IMG/M metagenome (GOLD analysis project Ga0207969, IMG submission 183869) | Freshwater sediment methanotrophic microbial communities from Lake Washington under simulated oxygen tension - Sediment Metagenome... | ecosystem: Environmental > Aquatic > Freshwater >... | reverse complement strand
CGGTCGCCGTCCACCGAGAGCGCGGTCGCCGAGCCCACGAGGGCCGACGGCTCGACCCGCACCCGCTCGCTCACGGCCGATGGAACTCCATCGCGATCCAGTCGCCCTCGCCCGCCACGTCGGCGAGCGTCATGCCCTGCGCGACGTACGCGTCGGTGAGCATCGCGCGCTGCGTGGCGAGGATGCCCGAGAGGATCAGCACGCCCCCCGGCGCGACCTTCGAGGCCACGACGGCGGCGTTGGGGACGAGCACCCCGGCCTCGATGTTGGCGGCCACCAGGGACGAGGTCTCCGGCACCGCGTCGAAGCCTCCAACGCGAAGGTCGAGGCGCTCGGCGAACCCGAGCATCGCGGCGTTCTCCACCGCGCTCTCCACGGACTCCCGATCGATGTCGCACGCGATCGCCCGGGGGAGCCCGTGGAGCACGGCGACGAAGGCCAGGATGCCGGAGCCGCACCCGAGGTCGAGCAGGAGCTGGTGGCGGCCGGAGAGCGTCTGGCGCTCGACCATCTGCGCGGCCAGGGTGGTCGAGGGGTGCTGCCCGGTGCCGAAGGCGCGCCCTGGATCGAAGCGCAGCAGCATGTCGCCCGGGAGCGGCTCGTACTCGGTCCACGACGGGACCACCACGACGCTCGAGGTGATGCGGGTGGGCTTCCAGTGCTCCTTCCAGCCGTCGCGCCAGGCGTCGCCGACGACGAACTCCAGCGTCGCCTCCACCGAGGGCCCGAGGTCGGCCAGGGCCTCGCGGGCGAGCGCCTCGTCGCTGAAGCTCGCCACCAGGGTGACCCCCCGAGGACCACCCTTCGTAAGGGTCGTGGCGTCCCGGGTCTCGACGCACTCGGCGCCGGACATGCTCAACCGGCCGAGCAGGGCGTCGGCCTCGGCGGGGTCGGTCTCAACGATCACCAGCGGGAATTTGGGTTCGCTCATCGCCGCGAGACCCTTAGTCGCCGAGGGTCTCGATCCGCAAGCCCGCGGGCTGCGTTACGTTCGCGCCCCGAGCGCCGAACCGCGATAAGGTTCCCCGATCATGACCGGCGACCCGGCGGAAATCCCGATCCCTGACACGCTGCGCACGCAGTACCGGGTGAGCTTCATTCGCTTCCAGAGCCCCACCGCGGCGCTCTTCGAGGGCGTCGACCCGCAGCACGGCCGCACCGTGCTGGTGAAGGTGATGCGCCCCGACCCGACGGCCTCGCCCGCCGACCGGCAGCGGGTGCGGCGCGAACTCCAGAAGCTCGTGCAGGTCCGTCACCCCGTGCTGGTGCCTGTCCTCGACCTCGGCGAGGAGAACGACCTCACCTGGATCGTCCGCCCCTTCGTGGTCGGAGAGACGCTCGCCGAGCGCATCGCCTCCCGCGGGCGGCTCTCTCCCGTCGAAGCTGCCACGCTGGGCCTTCACCTCGCCTCGGGCCTCGGCGAGCTGCACCGTCACGGGCTGCTGCACCGCGACCTCCGCCCCGGGCACGTGCTGCTCGGCCACGACGGCGGCGTGTACCTGATCGACGCCGGCCTCGGTCGCACCTTCGTCTCCCCCGACGGGCGGGCGCTCGTGGGCTGCCCCGGATACGCCGCGCCGGAGGCCATCCTCGGGCGGCTGATGAGCTTCCGCTCCGACCTCTACAGCCTCGGGGCCGTGCTCTACGAGGCCCTCTCCGGCATGCCGCCGTACATGGCGCTCGACCCGCGCCGGATGATGCAGTTGCAGTGCGAGGCCGACCCCGAGCCGCTCGACCCCTCGGTGCCGCCCGCCCTCACCCGGCTGGTCTCGACGCTTCTCGCCCGCGATCCGCGCGAGCGCCCGATGAGCGCCCAGATCGTCGAGCGTCAGCTGGAGCCCATGGTCCCATCGATTCCGCCGCCCCCGGAGGGCGACGTCGAGATGGGCGAGCGCACCTTGATGACCGACTCGGTCGAGGGGCTCATCAGCCCCGCCGGCCTCGTCTACGAGCAGCCCGCGCCGCAGTTTCGTGAGCCGACCCCCGCGCCGCAGCCAACGTTCCGTGAGCCGACCCCCGCCCCCCAGGCTGCGTTCCGCGTGCCGACCCCGGCGCCCCAGCCGGTGTTCCGTGAGCCGACGCCCGCGCCGGTGTTCAGGGCCCCTACCCCGGCGCCCTCGCAGTCCTTCAAGCAGACCATGATGGGCCATGCGCCCGAAGGCGCTCCAGCGGCCGTACCGACCGCGGCCGATGGCTCGGCGCCCGTCTCGATCCCCGCGGAGGCGCTCGACTTCGACGACGTCGTCGACACCAACCAGAACGAGGCGTCGCGGGTGTTCGGCATCCCCGTCAACGCGCGGGTGTCCGGAGGCAGCGCGATCCCTCCCCTCTCGCCGTCGCCGTTGCCGACTCCGGTCGCCGCGAGCCCGCAGGCTGCGCCCGCGATGACCCCGTTCCAGGCCTATGGCCCGGGGCCCGGGGTGGATCCTGCGAGCGCCCCGCGGATGTCGCCGGCCCCCTACGGAGAGGCCCCGGCGGCGCCGACACCGATGGCGCCGGGGGCGTATCCGCAGCCCGCGCTGGAGCAGCCGCCGGGCCCGCAGTTCGAGCCCCCCGTGAGCCACACCGTCGCGATGGACGGGCCTCCACCCGCGGCGTTCATGAACTACGGACAGCCCATGCAGGGACAGCCCATACAGGGGCAGCCCATGCCCATGCAGGGACAGCCCATGCCCATGCAGGGGCAGCCCATGCAGGGGCAGCCGCAGTGGTCCCCCTACGGTCAGGGCATGGGAGTTCCCGGCCCGATCTCGATGCAGCCCCCGGCCCCCCAGGCGCCGAAGTCTCGCGCCGGCAGCCTTCTGCTCGGCCTCCTCGGGCTCGTCGCCATCGCGGGCGGCGGTGGCTACCTCGCAGCCCGGGCCCGCCGTGCGAGCACCCCTTCCCCGACGCCCCCGGCGCTCTCCAACCCCGCGGTTCCCCCAACGCAGCCGGTCGTCCAGCCGAGCATGCCCGAGGCCCAACCCGCGGTGCCCGATGCGAGCGCTGCTCTCGCAGAGGTCGATGTTCCGTCGGCGCTGGAGACGGACGTGCCCTCGATGGTCGAGGTCACCCCGGATGTGCCCGCCATCGTCGCCGCTCCCGACGCTGGCTCGGTCGTCGCGGTGGTCGCACCGACCCCCGCGGTCGTCGATGCAGGCGCTGCCGTCGCCCCGACCCCGACACCGACTCCGACACCGACTCCGACCCCGACACCGACTCCGACTCCGACTCCGACCCCGACCCCGCGCCCTGCGCCCGTGGTGCGTACCACCCCGCGGCCCGTCAACGTCAGGCCCACCACCCGACCCGCAGCGACCGCCGACGCAGGCGTCGCCACGACCCCGCTCACCGAGGCGATCCGTCGGCAGGACTGGCCCACCGCGCGTCGGCTGCTCACCGACCACCTGCGCTCGCGCCCCAACGACGCCGCGGCGCACGCGCAGCTCGGCTACGTGCTCGATCGCCTCGGCGACTCCCAGGGAGCGCTCGCGCAGTACCGCTCGGCCACCCGGCTCGACCGGCGCAACACCCGCTACCTCCATCGCCTCGCCGACCTCCAGGTGGCCACCGGCGACCGTCCGGGCGCCATCACGACCCTCCAGCAGATCCTCCGGATCAACCCCTCGGAGCCCGCGGCGCGAGCGCGCCTCGATCAGCTCCAGGGTGCGCACTGACGTCTTGGCCCTTCGCAGCCGTGGCCCGTGGGGGCTACGATGCGCGTATGCGAATGCTCCGATCGGTCTTGTTCCTCGTCTCGGCGGGTTCGCTGGCCTTCGGATGCTCGTCGAGCACGCCGACCCCTGACGTGGACTCCGGCTTCGCCGACCTTGGCGTGACCGACGTCGGCGGCGCGACCGACCGCGGAGCCATCACCGACCGTGGCACCCCCGACACCGGGAGCGGATCGACCTGCGGCGGCACCCTCGGCGCGTGCAACGTGGTCACCAACGCGAACTGCGCTCCGGGCGAAGGCTGCTACGCGGGGCGTAGCGCCGACGGAGGCGTGGGCGCGACCTGCGCCCCGGCGGGCAGCCGCGGGTGGGGCGAGGCGTGCACCACCGCCAACGGCTGTCGCGAGGGCTTCGCCTGCCTCGGCACCCCGGGCACCTGCGTGAAGCTCTGCTGTCAGAACGACAACGCCTCGTGCCGCGACGAGGCCCGCGGCGGCAGGCCCGGCGCCGTGTGCGCGGGCGCGGTGACCGGAAGCGACGTCCGCACCTGCATGGAGATCTCGAGCTGCGACGTGTATGCCACGAGCAACAACCGCTGCCCCGCCGCGCGCCCTCGCTGCGACATCATCGCCATCGACGGCACCACCAACTGCTTCCCCCAGGAGGCCGGCGCGACGCCGGGAGGCGACGGCACCGCGTGCTGCACCAACACCCGCTGTCAGCCCGGGCTCGTGTGCGTCCCGCGCGATCCGGCGATGGGCGGCGTGGCGTGCGTGGCGACCGCACCCAACCGCGTCTGCCGACGCGTGTGCAACCCCACCCTGGCGGGCTCTGACGCAGGCGCCCAGTGCCCGGCCATGCAGGCCTGCACCCTGCGATTCAACGACACCCCCGAGGCCTACGGCGCCTGCGCGCCGATGCCCTGATCCGCTCGGCGCGACGGCTCCTGCGACGGTGCGGCGGGCTCGACGCGGCACCCGATGCGCGCCATGGCCAGCCGGCGGCGCACCGCGTCGGCGCCTGGGTCCGAGGCGATCCACGCGACGACGGCACCCCGCTCCGTGGGGGTGATCGCGAGGTCGACCACGCTCGTCGGGTCGTCCACCGAAGCTCCCAGATCGGCGAACCACCGCGTTGGACCGCGCGGCGTAGCGCCGCCCAGCGAGACCATTCCGCGCGGGTCGTCGCCGGGCCTCGCGCGCTCGGCGAGCACCAGCGCGCCTCGGGGGGTCCACGCAACGAGCGAATCCCATACGGCGCCGGTGCTCTGACTCCCGCGAGGTCCCACCGCGGGGAGCACCAGCACCTCGACGCTGCCTCCCTCCGCGCCGCGCGCTGACGCCAGGCGGCGAGCGGTGATGCCCCAGGGCGAGACCGCCGGTCCCCAGTAGCCCGTCCCGGCCAGCACGCGAACGCTGCTGGATGCGGCGCGCACGGCGGCCCCACGAATACCTGCCGGTGTATTCTGCCGGGTCGTCAGCGTGATGCCTCCGCGCGTCCACACGCCCGCGGCGTCTCCGTCGGCGACGGTCCACGCGGCGATCAGTCCCTCGGCGCTGGCGGCCAGGCTCGCGGTCGGCTCCCCTCGCCCGTCGTCGCGGGCCTCGTGGGTCAGCTCCAGCGGCGCGCGCACCGGCCGCCCGCTCCCGTCGAGGAACCACACGCTCTCCCTCCGCGCGGGCGCGAGCCCCGGCGCGGTGGCGACGGACTCGCCGAAGACCACCGCGGTGCCGCCCGACCAGCTCACCGGGGCGGCGTCGATCTCCATCGAGCGGGTCCCCTCGATGGCGCGCGGCGGGAAGAGCACCCGGCCGTTGGGGCCCACCCGGGTCAGCACGATGGGACGGTCAGCGGGGCCGCTCGCGCCGAGCTCGCCGCGCTCGTAGGAGAGCACCGCGGCGTCGTGCTCGCGCAGCACCAGCGAGGCGTCTGGCGCGAAGCCGGGCGCGTCGGACACCGTAGGCACCTCGCCCTCCCACTCGACCCAGCGCGACGCCGGGAAGGAGAAGCCCTGCCGGCCCCGCAACGGTCGACCGAGGGTGACCAGCGCCACCGAGCGCGCGCCCCGGCTCGCGAGCGCCACCTGCAGCGGGATCATCGTGCCAGTGTTGAGGTCGACCAGGCGCACGGGTCCGTCCATGGAGCACGAGCTCCACGGGGAGGGGAGCGCGTCGTCGGCCCTGGGGGAGTTCGCGTGGTCCTGCGGCGCGGCGGGGGCGGAGCGCTCGAGGAAGAAGTCCTCGGTGGTCATGTCGCCGAAGCGGGTGAGCCTCGCGCCCAGCATGTCCGTGACGCCGAGGGCCATCGACTCCGCGAGCACCGAGGGCTCGGCCGGGGCGCGCGGGCGCGCTGCGGGCTGCGCCGAGGCTATCGACGCTGCCAGCGCGGTGGCCGCTGAACCGAGCGCGATACGACGCATCCGTGACCGCCTATTGGGCACCCTCGGCGGCGCCCGGGCAACTATCCGGCGGTGACGTTCAGGCGCCGGAGGCATGCGGGACGGTCTACACTGATTCCGTGACCGCACTGACCGCTGACCACGTCTCCCGCAGCCTCGGGTCCTCGCAGATCCTGAAGGACGTCTCGCTCACCGTCGACCTCGGCGAGCGCGTCGGGCTCATCGGCGCCAACGGGTCGGGCAAGAGCACCCTGGCCCGCATCCTCGCGGGCATCGAGGCCCCGGACGGAGGCACCGTGTCGCAGCGGCGCGGGCTTCGCACCATGCTGCTCTCGCAGGAGCCCGAGCTCGACCCGGAGATGACGGTGTTCCAGGCCGCCGAGTCGGGCCTGGCGCACTGGCGCGACGCGACGCTCCGCTTCGAGGCCATCGCGCAGCTCATCGAGCAGGCTCCCTCCGACCGCGACGCCCTGCTCCACGAGCAGTCCGAGCTGGCCACCCTCATCGAGACCCTCGGGGGGTGGGACCCTCGGCACCGCATCCAGTCCTTCCTCGACCGCCTCGGGCTCAGCCGCCCCGGCGACCTCGTGGCCAACCTCTCCGGCGGCGAGCGACGGCGCGTCGCGCTGGCCCGTCTGCTGGTCGCAGCGCCCGACATCGCCATCCTCGACGAGCCCACCAACCACCTCGACGCCGACACCGTGGCCTGGCTCGAAGACTGGATCATGCGGGAGTTTCGCGGCGCGATGATCATCATCACGCACGACCGCTACCTCCTCGACCGGGCGGTCACCCGCATCGTCGAGCTCGACCTCGGGACCGTGCGCTCGTACCCCGGCCGGTACCGCGACTACCTCGCGCTGCGCGCCGAGCGCCTCGCCCAGGAGGCCCGCGTCGAGGCCCGGCTGGTCAACACGATGCGCCGAGAGCAGGAGTGGCTCTCCCGGGGCCCGGCCGCGCGCACCACCAAGCAGCAGGCCCGCATCCAGCGAGCGCAGGAGCTCTCCGAGACCATCGTGAGCGGTCGGCGCGACGTGGTGAAGGTCAACCTGGAGGGCGCCGTCGCCAAGGGGGGCAAGCGCATCCTGGAGTTCCGCGGGGTGAGCCTCTCGCTGGGAGGGCGGGAGATGTTCCACGACCTCGACCTGATCTTGACGCCGGGAGAGCGCATCGGCGTGGTGGGGCCCAACGGCGCGGGCAAGACCTCGCTGCTGAAGCTCATCCTGGGAGAGCTCACGCCGACGAAGGGCGAGGTCGTGGTCGGGCTCAACACAAAGGTCGCGTACTTCGACCAGACCCGCGGCTCGGTCGACCTCAACCTCTCGGTGCTCGACCACTTCACCGGCGAGGGCGACCGGGTGCGCGTGGGCGACAAGTGGATCGAGCCCCACGCATGGCTCGACCGCTTCGGCTTCGACGGGGCGCGGCAGCGACAGAAGGCCGCGATGCTCTCCGGTGGCGAGCGAGCGCGCCTCGCGCTGGCGCTGCTGCTGCGAGGAGAGGCCAACCTGATCCTGATGGACGAGCCCACCAACGACCTCGACCTGTCGACGCTGGCGGTGCTGGAGGAGTTCCTGCTCGACTGGCCGGGCACCGCGATCGTGGTGAGCCACGACCGGTATTTCCTCGACCAGGTGGCGACCTCGATCCTCTCCTTCGAGGGCGACGGCGAGGTGGTGCACGACCGCGGCGACTGGGACGCCCACCGCGAGGCCCGCGACCAGCGCCGCGAGGCCCGCAAGGCCGCCGCGCGGGGCCCGGCGCGCAACGCCGACATGCGCCGCACGACCTCGCCGGACATCAAGGTCGTGAAGGCCCTCACGCCCCCGGAGGTGAAGGAGCTGGAGGCCCTTCCTACGAAGATCGACGCCGCGGAGGCCGAGGTGGCTCGCCTCGACGCGCTGCTCGCGAGCCCCGGCTTCTACGCGTCCAGCAGCCGCGACATGGTGAGCGAGACGATGGCCGCCTCGGACGCCGCGCGGCGCCAGGTGGAGGCGCTCATGACGCGCTGGGAGGCCCTCGAGCTGCGCCGCTCGTCCCGCTGAATTCAGGGCGCGGAGACGACCGCCATTGCGCAATCGCTCTGGTGTATCGTCCCGCGATCATGACGCGCTCACGCCCCTCCGATCACCGCAGCCTGCTGGCCCTCTCGCTCGTCCTCGGCGCGTGCGGCGGATCCAGCGGATTCCACCCCCCGGTCGCATACACCGCGGAGCAGCTCAACGGCGGGGCGCGGCCCGGCCTGCCCGAGGAAGACCCGGGCTCCCCTGCCCCCGTCGCGCGGCCCACGTACCCGGCTCCCGTCGACGCTCCCTCGGCGCCCCGCATGGCGTCCGTGCGCGTGATCCACGCTTCGCCCGACCGCGCCGCGGCCTCCGTCGACCTCTACGTCGACGAGCTCCCGACGCCCATCGCCACCGCCGTCGCCTACCGCTCCATCATCGGCGCGGTCGAGGCGCCCGCCAGAGAGCACGCGATCCACGTCCGCCCTGCCGGCGCCGCGGTCACCGTGGCCCCCGCGTTCACCGGGCGCACCCCCGCGCTCGAGGCCGACCATCGCTACACCGTCATCGCTCACGGCCTCGTCGGCGGCGCCGCGCCGCACGCCCTCGCCCTCGCGGCCGACGCCGACTCCACCGCCGCGCCCGACGAGGGCACCGCGCACGTCCGCTTCTTCCACGCCATCGTCGGCCTCGGCCCCGTCGACCTCTGCCGCCCCGCGACGCCCGCTCGCCCCGCCGCGGCGGGTCAGCCCGCTCGCCCCGCCGCGCCCGCAGCGGCGGTCGTCGAGAACGTCGCCTACGGCGCCTTCGCGAGCGGCCCGTCGAGCCACTACCTGCCCGTCCCTGCGGGCGCCGCGCTCACGCTGCAGATTCGCGCCCACGCGGCCCGCGCCTGCACCGGCCCGGTCCGCGGCACCGTCACGCTCACCCCCGCCGATCGCTCCGTCGTCACCGCGGTCGCGGTCGGTCGCGCCACCGCCCCGATGTCTCCCCGCGCGCTGCTGCTCTGCTCCGACGGCACCTACGACGGCGCGCCGAGCTGCACCGCCACCGCGATCCGCTGATCCCAAAGGCTTCTCTCCCTCTTCCTCGCTCCACCCTCTCGAGACATTCGTCGATGACGCGCGGCCCACGTCGTCGACATGCACCCGCGGGTCGTCATCGACTGTGGAGCTCTATAAGGTCCGCCATCGAATAGGGATAATCTTCAATCAACAAAAAAGCCTGGAACCATATCCACCAACCCTCGCCTTTCGTGTCCTCGGTGACCGCGATAAGGGCGGTGGCGAGCCGAGTCTCGCAACGTCGGAGGGCTGCAATTCCAGGCGCTGGTGCTAGATTTCCACTGGCTGTCGTTCGGGTGTACCTGGGCCGCTCTGTCTACCCGCGTCCCACCGATGGAGGCCGCGGCGGAGGAGGTAGGGAAGGTGGGACGATGCAACCAAAGCCCTCACGAAAATGCTTTCCACAAGGCACTTCGTGGGACTCGACGGTAGACCCCTCGAAAAGAGGGTTCTAGGGTGGACAACGTGATCTCCCCTATCGCGCCGAAGACCTACGCCACGCCGACCGGGTAGTCCTCTCCGACGCAGCGTCGCGGGGCGGAGCACACACAGACAGCACCTTTACCGACATCAATGTCGGTAGACGGTCTCCCGTTGGCTCGCCTTGTCCCGTTGTCTGGAGGTTTCGCCCTATGGATCGACCCCTTTCCGCTCGCTTCGCCTCGCCGGGCCTGATCCTCATCGCCCTTGGCGCGGCCTCCTGCGCGGTCGAGTCCTCCGAGAGCGTGCCGAGCGCCGCCCCGGCCGCCACGCAGGCGCCCGGCGCACAGGTCCAGTCGATCACCCCTCGCACCGAGTTCGCCGCCCCGATGCAGCAGAACCCCTGCCAGGACCTCGACGGCGACCTCCACGGCCAGGGCTGCTCCGCGGGTCCGGACTGCGACGAGTCCAACGCCACCATCACCGACGAGTGCACCCGCTGCATCCGCCCGGAGCAGGGCTGTGAGTGCGCCCCCGACGCGGCGCCGGTCGCCTGCGGTGTGGGCCAGGCGGGCGCCTGCGCGGTCGGGCAGCGCGTGTGCGAAGGCGGCCGCTGGTCAGAGTGCCTCGGCTACCGCGTGGCCCCGCTTCTCTTCGGCGGCATCACCCAATGCGAGGGGCTCTGCGACCCGACCTGCCGCCACATCGTCGACTGCCCCACCGCCGGGGACACCCTGCCGCTCAACAGCACCGGCGTGGAGTTCGGCACCCAGCCGGCGGCGACCTTCTGCCCCCTCGGCTCGCCCGCGGGCGGCGTCACCCCGAGCTGCGAGAGCGCGCCCGGCGGCCCGTACCTCCGCTCGATCTCGCCGGCCCTGTGGGTCGACGCCTGCGCCGCGCCGGGTAGCCAGCGAGTCCTCGTGAGCTCCGACGAGGGCGTCACCCAGGTGGCGCTGCCCTTCACGTTCTCGTTCTACGGCACGCCGTACACGAGCGTCCGCGTGAGCGCCAACGGCTACCTCTCCTTCTCCGACGCGGCCCCGCAGTGGGTCAACTCGATGCTCCCGACGACCACGGTGCCCAACTCGATCTTCGCGTTCTGGGATGACCTCTCTCAGCGCGCGACGGGCGTCTGCATCGCCACCACCGGCACCGCCCCGAACCGCACCTTCGTCGCCGAGTGGGTCGACGCGACCTTCTACACGTCCACCGATCCGGGCACGCACCTGACCTTCGAGGCGCAGCTCGACGAGGCGACCAGCACCGTCGACGTCCGCTACCTCCAGATGACCGGCGACGGCGACCGCTCCAGCGGCGCCAGCGCGACCGTGGGTGTGCAGCAGGGCGCCGGCAGCTCCTACGACCTCGTCGCCTACAACACCCCGGGCGTCACCGTGTCCGGCAGCGGCTTCCGATGGACCCCGTCGGCCACCTCCACCCGCTGCCCGCGAGGGGAGTTCCGCCGGGTGTTCGACGGCACCTGTGCCACCACCGCCGAGCCCACGCTGATCCCGATCTGGGGCTCGCTCAGCTACACCGCGACGGTGCCCACCGGCTCGGCGATCCACTTCGACGTGCGCGCCGCCGACAGCGCCGCGGAGCTCGCCACCGCGGCCGTCTACCGCCTGCCGGACGCCCCGCGCGGCTCCACCGCGACCTCGGTGCCGACGAACCTCGACCTGGGCGCATGGCTCCGCGCGGTGCAGCCGCGGCTCGAGCGCGCCCGCTTCGTCGAGATCCGCGCCTACCTCGACCCCGGCGCCGCCTTCGACTCGCCCCCGACTCTCGGCTCGGTGGAGATGCAGTTCAACTGCGTGCCCAGCGAGACCCCGACGATGTGCCGCAGCGGCGCCTCGTGCTTCGTGACCAACACCTGCCACCGCGGCCAGGTGCAGTGCGACTCCGTCGGCCGCCCGCAGTGCGTGGACATGGGCCAGCTCCCCTCGGGCACCGGCTGCGGCGTCGGGCTGTACTGCACCGACGCGGGCACCTGCGACGCCTGCGACGAGGGCGCGGCCTGCACCCTCCCCAACGCCTGCCTCATCGGCCGGGTGTCCTGCGCCACCGGCAGCCCGCAGTGCGTGGCCGCCTCCAACCGCCCCGCGGGCACCGTCTGCGGCGTCAGCAACAGCGGCAACTACCGCCGCGACGCCTCGGCCTTCGGGTGGTTCGACGCCTGCAGCGCCCCCGGCCACACGACGATCCTCGCGGGCGCCGCGGACGGCGCCGAGACGGTGTTGCTGCCGTTTCCGTTTCGCTTCTACGGCACGCAGCGCACCGACGTGATGATCTCCGCCAACGGCTACCTCGCGTTTCCGAGCGCCCCGGTCAACTGGATCAACACCGCCCTCCCGCAGAGCACCTTCGGCGACGCCGTGATGCCCTTCTGGGACGACCTGGTGATGCGCGACGGGGTCTGCCTCGCCACCTACGGTAGCTCCCCCGACCGCCTCTTCGTGGCCCAGTGGTCCAACGCCGACCTCGAGGACCGCGGCGGCGCTGGCAACGCGGGCGCCCAGCTCAACTTCGAGGTCGTCCTCGAGGAGGCCTCGCAGTCCGTCTCGGTGATCTACGGCTCGATGGTGGGCGACACCCGCGCCACCGGCTCGGGCGCCACCATCGGCATCCAGAGCGCGGACAACGTCCGCTTCGACCAGGTGGGCTTCGACACCGCGGGCATCGTCGCCTCGGGCACGTCGTTCCGGTGGTCGCCCCCGATCAGCGGCATCTGCGACGGCAGCGGCACCTGCGCGGCCTGCACCGTGTCGGAGACCTGCGACGGCCTCGACAACAACTGCAACGCGATCATCGACGACGCGCTGGCGGACATCAGCTGCGGCGTCGGCGCCTGCCGCCGCACGGTCCCCGGGTGCGTCCGCGGCGCGGTGCCGGTCTGCACCCCGGGGCTGCCGACCGTCGAGCTCTGCAACACCATCGACGACGACTGCGACGGCATGGTGGACGAGGGCTGCAACGGGAGCCTCGGCTGCCCGAGCGACCTGACCATGCTCGCGGGTAACTCCACGGCGCTCGCGGCCCGGACGCTCGGCACCGTCTCCAACATCACCTGGACCGTCGTCGACGGCCCCTCCGGCGGCGCCGCCTCCGCGACCTGGAGCCCCTCGCCCGCGACCGCGATCAACGAGTCTTTCCGCCCCATCATCGTCGGCGACTACCGCCTCCGCATCACCGCGCGCGACGGCCTCAACACCCCCCTCTCCTGCGAGTTCAACGTCACGGCGCAGGGCCACGGCATCCGCGTCGAGCTCACCTGGGACGGCGCCGGCGACCTCGACCTGCACCTTCACAACGGCAACATGACCCGGTGGTTCAACGCGACCCCGGACGACTGCCACTACGCCCGGATGAGCACCGCCTGGGGGGCCGTGCTCGACGTCGACAACGTGACCCGCAACGGCCCGGAGAACATCCGCATCGACGTGCCCACCATCGGCGCCAACTACACCGTCGGCGTGCACCACTACGCCAACGGCGCCGGCCGCATCGCCACCATCAAGGTCTACTGCGGCCCGGGCACCGTCCCGGTGAGCACCTTCGCCAGCGCGGCGATGGCCGGCACCTCGACGGGCAACTGCACCAACAACAGCTTCTGGCGCGTGGCCCAGATCACCGCCGACGCGGGCGGCGGCTGCACGGTGCTCCCGATCAACTCCGTCACCACCAGCACCAACGCCTGCAACAGCTTCTGATCGGCCGCCGAAGGAGCTGTCAGCTTCTCGACCCCGCCGGGCGCCGCGCCCTAAGGTTGTCGCGAAGGACACAGCAGCCCCTATGCCGACCAAGGTTCACGTCATCGATCACCCACTGGTGCAGCACAAGCTCTCGCTCATGCGGCGGCGAGAGACCCCCACGAGCGAGTTTCGCGCGCTCCTCGAGGAGATCTCGATGCTGCTCGCGTACGAGGCCACCCGCGACCTCGCGCTCACGAAGCAGCGCATCGAGACGCCGCTCGAGTTCGTCGACGCGCCGGTGCTCGACGGCAAGAAGGTCGTGATCGTCTCCATCCTGCGCGCGGGCAACGGCATCCTCGACGGGATGCTGAAGATCCTGCCCTCCGCGCGCGTGGGGCACATCGGCCTGTACCGGGACCACAAGACCCTCCAGGCGATCGAGTACTTCTTCAAGGTCCCGTCGGACATGGCCGACCGCGACGTCATCGTGGTCGACCCGATGCTCGCCACCGGCAACAGCGCCGTCGCCGCCATCGACCGGCTCGTGAAGACCGGGCCCCGCTCGATCAAGTACGTCTGCCTGCTCGCGGCCCCGGAGGGCATCGCGGTCTTCCAGGCGCAGCACCCCGACGTGCCGATCTACACCGCCTCCATCGACCGCTGCCTCAACGAGAGCGGGTACATCCTCCCCGGCCTCGGCGACGCGGGCGACCGCCTCTTCGGCACCAAGTAGTTCTCAGCGCGTCAGTGCGCCGTCGTGAAGCGCTCCTTCAAGAGCGCGCTCACGGCGTCGCGCACGCTGTCGTCGTCGTAGCCGAAGCGGGCCTTCAGCTCCGCCAGCGTCGACCTCGCCCGAGCCAGCGCGTCGGGCTCGAGCGCGCCCTCGCCCTCGGAGAGGATCACCGACAGGTCGCGCGCCACGGCGACCACCTGCTTGCGGTGCTCCTCGAAGAACACGTCGCGCAGCTTCGCGATGTGCTGCGGGAAGAGCCCCTTGGCGGGCAGCGGCTCGCCCGGGTGATCGATCGCCCACGCGGCCACGCGGGAGATGAGGTTGCGGCGAAACTCCTCGTGCGAGCCGCCGAAGCCAAGCATCCGCTCGATCTCCTGCATCATCGTCTCGTCCGCGGGCTCGGGCTTTCGCGACACGCGGTTCTCGATCTTCTCGCCCTTGGTCCACGCCGAGACGTGGAGCACGTAGCGCTCGAAGACCTCGTCGTAGCGCGCCTCGTCGGCGAGCCCGGTGGCGCTGCGCAGCTCGTCTTCGAGCGTGTCCAGCAGCCGCGACCGGAGCGCCTTCAGGAACCACCGCGGGTCCTGGTATCCGCCCGCGGCGGTCTCCTGGCGCAGCCACTCGAACTCGCCCGTGCGCGCGCTCAGCTCCGCGAGGCCGTCGAGCACCGAGAAGGGCGAGAGCACCTTGTACTCGGGCACCTGCGCGGCATCGAGGATCAGCCCCCGGATCTCCCTCGGCGAGGCCCCGGTGCGCCCCTCGTAGTTCGCCTGCCGCTCGCTCTCGCGGTAGATCGCCTCGATGCCCGCGCGCAGCTCGCGCGCCTGCTCCTCGGCGTAGCGCGCGGGGACCTTGCCCAGCGCCAGCAGGTCGGCCTTCTCCAGCGGGTTGAGCTCGCCGACGATGGACGCCAGCGGCCTGGCGAAGTCTGCAGACGAGGGCTTACGGAGCCGCGAGAGCACCGCGAAGATGGCGGCCATCTCCGTGGCGTGCGGGGCGACCGGGCGACCCACCCCGGGGGCCACCTGGCGGTCGTAGATCTCCTTCTCGAGGGTCCAGTCGAGGAGGTAGGGCGCGCGCACGAGCTCGAGCCTGCCCCGAAACGACGCGTACTCCGGGTGCTCGCGGAAGGCCTCGAGGTGTCCCTCGTTGCTGCTGCCGAGCATCACCAGGTTGGGCACCAGGTTGGAGGTCGTGAGCGCGACCTCGCCGGTCTCGATCATCAGCAGCAGGTACTTCCACGCCTCGAGCGGGCGCTTGAGCAGGTCGGAGTACTCGAGCAGCCCCCCGGCGGCGTCGACGAGCTCTCCGAAGGGCTCGAAGAGCGCCGTGTTCTGGAGCGACGGCGGCAGCGCCGAGAGCGAGCGCGAGGCGGTCACCTGGCGCTCCTTGGCGTCCACCGCCATCTGCGGGCCGAGCGTCACGGCGCCGGTGCGGTAGCGCCGGGAGACGTACCAGCGCTCGACCTGGACGTGCGCGTACACCCTCCGCAGGTCGCCCCGGTAGGCCGTGAAGAGCGCCTCGAAGACCTGCTGCGACTTGTGCGAGAGCCCGCCCCTCCACAAGAACTGCGGCGCCGCCTCGCTCTCGCCCGGAGGCCCCTCGAAGGTGTCCTGCAGCAGCTTCTGGCGCACCTCGCGCGGGAGCAGCAGCAGCGGGTGGTCGCGCAGCTCGCAGAGCACCTTGGCGTCGATCTCGCGCTCGTCGAGGTGGGCGTAGGTGTCGCCGGGCGCGGGGCCCTCGTCCTTGCCCGTGAGCCCGCCGAAGCCGATCTTCGCGTTGTCGGTGCCCCTCCCCCTGGGGAACACCCAGTTGAACTGGTAGAGCGCGCCCTCGTCGGTGTGAGAGTAGTCCTCCATCGCGCGCATCACGCTCGCCGCGAAGGTGCTCTTGGCGCTGCCGTTGGGGCCGTGAAGCAGCACCAGTCGGTTGACCGCGCCGAGCAGGGCGAAGTTGGAGAGCGCCCTGTAGACCTCGGCCTGCTGGGTCTCCTGGCCGATGAGGGCGTCGCGCTGGCCGACCTCGTCCTCCCAGGGGAGGTCGAAGAGGTTCCAGCGGGTGAAGCGGCCATAGGGGCGCACGACCTCGCGGGTGCCGTAGTGGTCGAAGAGATCGCGCAGCCACCGAGCGGCGTCGCGCCCGTACTGCCGGGGGGCCGCGGCATACAGCTCCAGGTACTGGTCGAAGCTCATCACCCGGCGCGCCCCGGTGAAGCGCTCGCGCTCCCGCTCCAGCCCCGCCCTCACGGCCTCTACCGGGTTGTACTTCATCGTCCCGAAAGGGTACGCGAGCCAACCCCCGGAAGCCACGCCGTTACGCCCTCCGCGCCGCCTCCCAGCGCTCCGCCACGGCCCGCAGCGCCTCCGAGCGTGGGCCCGTCGCGGAGAGCGTCAGCGAGCGCTCGTCCGGCCGCGCCGGAGCGAGCGTCGCCCAGAGGACGTCGCGGGGGAGCGCGCCGGGCATCCGGTCGGCCCACTCGACCAGCAGCAGCCCGTCGGCCGCGCGCTCGACGAGCCCGATCTCCGCGAGCTCGCTGGCGTCGCCGAGGCGGTAGAGGTCGGCGTGGTGCACCGGCAGCCGCCCCGCGTGCTCGACCACCACCGAGAAGGTCGGCGAGGTCACGCGGGTCTCCGGAGGCACCCCCGCCCCGCGGGCGATCGCCTGCGCGAGGTGCGTCTTGCCCGCGCCCAGCGGACCGACGAGCGCAATGACGTCACCGGGCTGCGCGGCGGCCCCGAGGGCGCGGCCGAGCCTGCGGAGCGAAGGGCGGCGGAGGAGGATCGGGGCCATCGGGGATTACGGTTCCTCGTAAGCGCCGAAGGTGGCGCGGAGCCAGGCGAAGACGTCGGCGCGCTGCGCGTCGTCGATCGGGACCATCGGCATCATCCGGCCCCCCTCGCGGAGGATGCGCTGGATCTCGGCGTCGGGGCTCGACGGGACCTCGCGGCGAAGGTCGGGTCCGTCGCCCGTCCCTGCGCCGCGGGCGCCGTGGCAGCTCGCGCAGTAGCGGCGAAACACCGCGGCCCCTCGGGTGACCTCGGTGGAGACCTCGGGCGCGCCTCGCGCGTCGACCGCATCCGCCGCCAACGAGGCGTCGATGGAGCGCGGCGGATCGACCGGCGCCTCGCCCGAGCACGAGGCGACCGCCAGCGTGAGCGCCAGCGCGATGGGGGGCTGTGCGGTCAGGAGGCGCACCGGCGGCTCGAGACCTCGTCAGGAGAGGCGCACCGGCGCGGCGACCCAGGGGAGCGTCGCGGTTCCGGTGTGCAGCCGCTCGGCGCTGACGCCCGAGAGCGCCCGCAGCATCGCGTGGAAGTTGCCCGTGGCCGACCAGGCGCCTGCCTTGAGCCGGGCGACGGGGACGCCGTCCTCCAGCGCCACGCCGCCCTGCACGGGGTTGTTGAAGGCCCCGGTGGCCTTGTTGGCCGAGTGCACGCCCAGCAGGTCGGTGAGCAGCACCGTGCGGCCTGGGGCCAGCTTCAGCCGGGGCGTGTTGCCCTCCGGCATGTCGAGGTGCCCCATGCCCACGCGCACCGGCGCCTCGCTCGCGTCCTCCGCCATCAGCGGCAGGCGGAACCCGTTGCCCGTCGAGGCCCCGCCCCAGGCGACCTTCGCCGAGCGCCGGTCGGCCAGCAGCGTGCGGAGTACACCGCGCTCCACCACGGTCTTGCGCTGCCCGAGGGTGCCCTCGTCGTCGACGACGGCGCCGGCCAGCGAGCCCGCTGCGCCGCTGTCGTCGAAGAGGCTGAAGATCGGCGCCCCGACCACGTCGCCCACCGCCGCGCTCGAGAGCCCGGAGACCACCCGGTCGAGCCCCACGCGCTCGATGAAGAGCGCGCGCAGCAGGCTCTCCAGCAGGCGAGGGTCGATGATGACGGTGACCTCCCTCGGGCCGCCCAGCCACTCGGCGACGGTGACCTCTCGCGGCGGAAGGCCACCGACGAGCCCCCGCCCGAGAGCGCGCACGCCCTGCTCGGTGGGCGCCGCGGTGCCCGCCAGGGACTCCCACTCGTTGCCGTCGACCATGAGGAAGGCAGATCCCACGGTGCTCCCCGAGAGCACCGTCGCGCCCCGGGCCGTGGCCATCGCGCGCCAGGTGCGACCGACCTTCACCCCGCCCTCCAGCACGATGTCGGGGTTCGGGGCCGCCGAGCGCGCCGCCTCCGCCATGCTCGCGGCGAGCGAGCGCACCTGCGCGGGCCGGTCGATGAGCGCGGCGGCGGCGTCGTCCCAGCCGCGGCCGTCGGGCGGCGTCTCGTGCAGCGCCGCGAAGTCCTCCAGCGCGTCGGGCTGCGCGGCGGACAGCGACCGGAGCAGCACGCCCGCGGCGTCGTCCGCCGACGATCCCGTGGTGGCCGCGATGGCCAGCCGCCCGCCGCGGCGCGCGCGCATCGCCACCCGCCACGCGTCGCACTCCAGCTCCGGGATGAGCGCCCTGCCCTCGATGGAGTAGGACACCTGATCGGCGCGCTCGACGCGCACCTCCACGTCGTCGGTCACGCCCGCGACGCGAGCGCGGACGGCCTCCGCGAGGGCGCGCACCGAGGCAAAAGCTTCGTTCATCGAGGTCATCGTCGTTCAGCCCTCGAAGGTGAGGTTGACCCAGGGGGAGGCCCCCAGGCGCACGAAGGTCGGGCCGCCCTCGGTCACCCGGCGCATCTGGCTCCCCTTGCCGCAGAAGCCCACGCCGTGGCTGTCCACCGGCCCGGCGTAGCCGTCGACGCTCTTCAGGCAGCCCGCGGTGAGCGCGGTGAAGTTGCCCGGCAGGATGATCTCGCCGGTGAGTCGGCCGTCTCGCACCAGGTAGCCGTACTGCGTCGAGGACGACATGCCCTCCTTCGAGACCGCTCCTCCCAGCGAGCCGTGGAGCACCACCCCCAGCCCGACGCCTTGCAGCAGCTCGTCGAGGCTCTCCACCCAGTGGTCGCCGCGCTCGGGGCAGAGCACCGTGTTGCGCATCCTCACGATGCGCCGGTCGCCCAGCTCGGAGAAGCCGTTGCCCGTGGGCGCCACGCCGTAGCGGTGCGCCGTCTCCCGAGAGTGCATCATCCCCACGATGTGGCCGCCGGAGACCAGCTCCGCGGAGCGCACCTCGACGCCCTCGTCGTCGATGAACTCCGTCCCGAAGCCGCGGTCGGCCACGGGGTTTCCCTCGCCGTCCGGCGCGGAGCCGTCGACGATGCGCACCACGGGCGAGCCCAGCGGAGACACCCTCGCCTCGCCCCCCGGGGCCACGATGGCGCTGTTGCCCGAGCGCACGATGTCCGCCTCGATGGGGTGCCCGAGGCCCTCGTGGATGAACACCAGGGCCGACTTGTGGAGCACGTAGTGGGTGAGGCCGGCGAGCTCGTCGGCGGTCATGGTCCTCGCGTCGAGCAGCCTCACGGCGACGTCGCGCTGCGCGGCGAGCTCTCGCGCCACCTCGGGGGCGAAGCGCCCGTCGGAGTCGATGTACCGGGAGAGCCCGCCCACCTCGCCGAAGCGCACCCGCGTCCGAGCTTGGAGCTCGCCGCGCACCGCGCGAAACACCACCTGCACGAAGCCGATGGTCATCACCTGGGTCTTGAAGATCCCGTCGGTGTCGGCGACCCACTTCTCCTCGACCTGCTCCCAGGCCCAGAGCTCGGGCACCACGCGCACGCCCTCCGCGGCGCCCTCCGCCGCGAGCGCGTCGACGGCGCGGGCGAGGGCCTCCAGCCGGGGCGTCGGGTCGACGTCGCGGGGATCGTCCGTCGGCGCCACGCCGTAGCGCTCTCGCGACGGGTTGGGGATCGCCGCGAGCCCGAAGCCCGGGTCCGTCGGCTCGGCGGCGAGGGCGTCCATGCCCCGGTCGATGGCCGAGCGCAGCGTCTCGACGGCGGCGTCGCCCGCCTTCACCCCGACCTGGCGGCCGCCCTCCCCCACCAGGCGGATCTGCACCGCCCCCTTCACCGAGGCCGGCTTCACCATCCGCTGCCCGGAGGCGAGCTGGTGGACCTCGCACTTGAAGACCCGCTCGTAGAGCGCGTCGGCGTAGGGAACCTTCGTCCGCGCGTACCGCAGCGCGGCCTCCAGCGCCGGCCGCACCGCCGCGTCGCCGCGCGGCACTGGCGCGTCATGGCTGTTCAACATCCGCGGCAGCGTAACAGGTTCCGCGCCCATGGCAGCACGGCGCAGCGCGTGGCATCACCCGCCGCAGCCATGGACGCCCACGCCGCACCGTCACCCGAGGCCGACGACTTCACCCACCGCCGGCTGCGCCGCGTCGGCAAGCGGGTGCACCGCATGGGCATCGCCTGCAACTACGGCCTCGACGCCGACGGCTTCTCGGCCGCCCTCGACCGCGGCGCCAACTACTTCTTCTGGACCCCGATGCGCACCGGCAGGGTCACCCCGGCGCTGCGAGAGGCGCTGCGGCGCGATCGAGAGCGCTACGTGGTGGCGAGCGGCCCGACGCTGGCGGTGACCGGAGGCAACGTCACCCGAGGGGTCGAGTCGCTGCTGAAGAAGCTCGGCACCGATTACCTGGACGTGTATCAATTGTTCTGGGTGGGCGTGACCTCGTCGTGGCGCGAGGCCACCGCCGACGCGCTATCGAAGCTCAAGGAGCAGGGGAAGATCCGCGCGGCGGGGGTGTCCATCCACGACCGCCCGAGGGCCGCGGAGATGAGCCAGGACGAGCGGCTCGACCTGCTGATGATCCGCTACAACGCCGCGCACCCTGGCGCCGAGCGGGACCTCTTCCCCCGCTTCGCCGGGCGCCGCCCCGACGTCGCGGCGTACACGGCCACCGACTGGCGCAAGCTGCTGAAGCGCCCGTCGGGTTGGGAGGGGCGCGTGCCCGACGCGGGCGACTGCTACCGCTTCGCCCTGTCGAGCCCGCACGTCGACCTGGTGATCTCCGGGCCCGCCGACCGCGCGCAGATGGAGGCCAACTTCGACGCGCTCTCCCGCGGCCCGCTCGACCCGGAGGAGGATCGCTGGATGCGCGATCTCGGCCGGGTGGTGCACAGCTGAGGCGATCTGAAAGAAATCTCTTGCGTCCCTCAGCGGTGGGTGTAGAAGGGCGGTCCCTCACGGGAAACCGTGCGTGGGTGGTCATCGGGGCGTAGCGCAGCCTGGTTAGCGCACTTGACTGGGGGTCAAGGGGTCGCTGGTTCGAATCCAGTCGCCCCGACCATTTGGGTCGGTCCCACTCCACGCACGGTTCTCCGCGAAGGATCCCCCTCCGCCTCCCCCCCTCAACCGGGGAGTCGGAGCATCGGATCACCGCGGCCCAATTCTCACTTCACCTCGCAGCTACCCGCTACGGTGACGCATGGACTCCCAACCTGATCAGGGACCCGCGGCGCGCCCGCTGCTGCTCCTCAGCAACGACGACGGCGTCCACGCGGAGGGCCTTCGGCTCCTGGCGCGCGCGGTCGAGCAGCTCGGCGAGGTGGTCATCGTGGCCCCCGCGTCGGAGCAGTCGACCCGCTCCCACGCCCTCACGCTGCACCGCCCGCTGCGGGTTCTCCCTGTGGCCCCGGGGGTATGGTCCGTCGACGGCACGCCCGCGGACTGCACCTACGTCGCGCTCCACCACCCGACGATGCTCCCCCGCCGGCCGACGCTGGTGCTGAGCGGCATCAACCACGGCGCCAACCTGGGCAGCGACGTCTTCTACTCGGGCACCGTGGCGGCGGCGCGGGAGGCGGCCTTCCGGGGCGTTCCGTCAATGGCGCTGTCGATGCCCTCGGACGCCGACCCGGCGGCCTGCGCGGCGCTCGCGGTGCCCTTCGTCGAGCGACTGCTGCGCTCGCTCGCAAGCGTTCCTCCGGGCGCCACGCCGCTGCTCAACCTCAACTTCCCCCACGGGGAGCCGAAGGGCGTGCGCAACACCCGCCTCGGGGTGCGCTCCTACGAAGACCTCGTGGAGGTCCGGCAGGACCCTCGCGGCCGACAGTATCTCTGGATCGGCGGCCCCAGCGTGGTGCACCCGCTGATGGAGGGCAGCGACACCGAGGCCTTCGACAACGGCTACGTCTCCATCTCCGCGCTGCGCCTCGACATGGACACCAATGGCTTCGCCCCGCTTGTCGACGCCGTCGTCGGGTGATGCGAGGTTGCGCGGCGCCGCGGCAGCGGGCACCAATGCGGGCGCCATGAATGACCTCTTCGTGCTGGTTCGCGACGTTCCCGACTTCCCCAAGCCCGGCATCGTCTTCAAGGATCTGACCCCGCTCTTCCGCGACGCCGACTCGTTTCGAGCGCTCATCGAGGCGCTGGCGCAGCCCTACCTCGACGCGAGGGTCGACGCCGTGCTGGGCATCGAGGCGCGCGGGTTCATCCTCGGCGCGGCCGTGGCGCTGCGGCTCGGGGTGGGCTTCGTCCCGGCCCGCAAGCCCGGCAAGCTGCCCGCGCGCACCGACCGCGAGGCGTACTCGCTGGAGTACGGCCACGACGCGCTCGAGGTGCACGTCGGCAGCTTCACTCCGGGCGACCGGGTGCTGCTCGTCGACGACGTCATCGCCACCGGCGGGACGGCCCGCGCCGCCATCGCCCTCGCCCGACGCCAGGAGGCGGTGGTCATCGGCGCGACCTTCGCGGTCGAGCTCGACTTCCTCGACGGCCGAGAGCGGCTGCCGAAGGACGTCCCCGTCAACACCCTGCTCCACGCCTGAGCCCGCGGGAAGACCTGCATCAGGGACTCCGATGGGATGTCCAGGAGGACTGAGCTAGCATCGCCGCGTGCAATGGCTGGTGTTCGCGCTCCTGGTGGTCGGTAGCTCGGTCGCGTCGTTCGTCACCCGCGAGCGGCGCTTCCGTCGTCGCTGGCAGAACGTCGAGCTCCCCGCGATCACCGTCGGCCGCGGGGCCTACCGCGAAGGGCCCGCCACCGGCGCGATGATGCCGAGCGCACCGCTCGCGCTGCGCCTCGCCGCGCTGAGCTGCCTCGTCTACGGCCGCGGCGTCAACACGGCGCTCATCACCACGGCGCTCTTCCTCGCGGGCTTCCCCTTCCGAGAGGTCGCGGAGACCACGCTGCACGGCCTGCTGGGCTACCTCGCCGGGGCCTATGGCTTCGGCGCCATCGCGGCCATCGTGCTCGCGGCGCTGGGCCTCGGCGCGGGCAACGACCTGCTGCTGCGCAACCACCGCCACGCCTTCCGCCGCACGCGCAACATCGCCCTCGCGTCGCTCGCGCTGCACGGCCTCGTGTGGACCAACATCACCTTCCACGGACACATCGTGGCGAGCTCCGCGAGGGACATCGCCACGTCGCTCGCCTACGCGCGCACCATCGCCGCGGTGGCCTTCGGGCACGCCGCGCTGATGCTGGCGCTGGCCTACGCGTACCGGGCGCAGCTCTCGGCGCTCACCCCCGCCGAGCGCAAGCTGGAGCTGTAGGGCGGCGCATTCGGCGACGGTCGCGATGACGTGACGTACCCTGTCACACGCGTAGTTGCGGGCGCGACGGTGCTCCTCGACCGGAGCCGAGCTCCTCCGAAGGAAGTTCGCCGCGCTCCTGAGCGTCTCGTCGGAGGCGGTGGTCCCGACGATCTGCTGGCTCGTCACGCTGCACGACTTCGGAAAGCGCGACTGGCGCTTCCAGGTGAACGCCAGCGCTCAAGCCGAGCGCCTTGGAGACCGGATGCGGATTTCGGGCATAGTGAGGACGACCATGAACGCCATCAAGATCGACACCACGATCAGCGAAGCGGTTGCGCGTGCGATCCCAGCCCTGCGCCCGCTTCTCGGCAAGCGCGTCGAACTCATCGCGCTCGCTGCTGCACCGCCGCAGGAGCGCGTGCTGACCGTCGACGAGTTCCTGGCCGCGCGCATCGAGCTGCCTGCGGGGAGCAGCCCCATCACCCTGGAGGACATGGAGCGGGCCATCGCGGAAGGAGCGCTTGGACGGTGAAGTCCTTCGACACGAACGTCGCCGTTCGTCTGATCGTCGTGGACGACGTAGAGCAATGCGAGAGGGCTGCGCGAGCCTTCCGGCGAGCCGTCGCCGACGGGGGCGCGTTCTTCTCCGCCACCGTCATGATCGAGGTCGCCTGGGTCCTGCGAGTTGCGTACAAACAGGACCGAGCAGCGATCACCGCCGCGCTTCGCAGGTTCGTCGGTACGGTTGGGGCGACGGTCGAGCATGACGCGATCGTCCGACGCGCGATCGATGCCTTCGAGACGGGCCCGGCTGACTTCTCCGACTACTTCATTCGCGAGTCATCCCGCGAGGCGGACGCGCTGCCGGTGTTGACCAGAAACCGATCAAGCCCCCGCCTCGGAGTGGCAGCGACAGGCGGGGGTCCGCGCCGCTGCCAGGGATTGCTGGCGGTCGCTACGCGGGCCGCTTCTGGTTCTCGACGTACTGCCGCAGGATC
>Ga0207969_100328_pt1 | contig 24538 bp, 20 predicted proteins | sample LakWasMet25_LOW6_2_FD_183869 | JGI IMG/M metagenome (GOLD analysis project Ga0207969, IMG submission 183869) | Freshwater sediment methanotrophic microbial communities from Lake Washington under simulated oxygen tension - Sediment Metagenome... | ecosystem: Environmental > Aquatic > Freshwater >... | reverse complement strand
GCCGACCAGCACGCCGACGCGGGCTTCTGGCGTCGCGTCGAGCCACTCCATCGCCTGTTCGATTTCGTACCACATCGGCTCGCTCATGGCGTTGGCCTTGTCGGGGCGGTTGAGTGCGATGGTGGCGACGCCGGCGTCGAGCGTGACTTCGAGGGTGGTGAATTCCATGTGCTGTCCTTTCGGGGCCGATCAGAGGGGTGCGGCGGGGTGGAAATTGTCGCGCAGTTCGCGCTTGAGGACCTTGCCGATCGCGCTGCGCGGCAGGCTGTCGACGACCTCGACGGCGGCGAGGCGCTGGGTCTTGCCGAGACGTTCGTTGGCCCAGTTCTGAATCTGCATCGCCGTGAATCTCACCGTATCGCCAGCGCCGACTCTTAGAACAACGAAAGCCACCGGTGTTTCGCCCCAGCGCTCCGAGGCGACGCCGACCACCGCGGCCTCATTCACGGCGGGGTGCCGGATCAGCACGGCTTCGAGGTCGCTGGGATAGACGTTGAAGCCGCCCGAAATGATCATGTCCTTCTTGCGGTCCATCAGCGTCAGGAAGCCGTCTTCGTCGAAGCGGCCGACGTCGCCGGTGCGGATGAAGCGCTTGCCGTCGGGCGCGTACCACTCGGCCTCGCGGGTCTTGTCGGGCTGGCGGTGATAGCCGCTCATCATCGCCGGCGAATGGCCGACGACCTCTCCGATCTCGCCGCGCGACACTTCGCGGCCGGCTTCGTCGATCAGGCGGATGTCGTGGCCCTCGGCCGGCGCGCCGACGGTGGCCAGCTTGTCGGGATGCTCGTGCGCGACGAGGATGCAGGTGCCGCCGCCTTCGGTCATGCCGTAGTACTCGACCAGTCCGCCAGGCCAGCGCTTGAGGATGTCGGCCTTGAGCGCCGCCGCGAAAGGCGCGCTGGTACACAGCTTCATGCGGAAGCTGGACAGGTCGTAGCGATCGAAGTCGGGATGGGCCATCAGGCGCTGGTACTGCACCGGCACCAGCATGGTGTGGGTGGCACGGTGCTGCTCGGCCAGCGCGAGATAACGCGTGGCATCGAACTTCGCCATCAGCACCACCGTGCCGCCCAGCGTGACGGTGGGGAAGAAGCTGACCAGCGTGGTGTTGGAGTAGAGCGGCGTGGCGATCAGGGTCACCGCATCCGGGCCGTAGCCCTGCGGCCGCGCGCGCTGCACGTGCGACCAGCGCATGCCGTGGGGTTGCACGATGCCCTTGGGCGTGCCGGTGGTGCCTGAGGAATAGATGATGTTGAACGGCCACTCCGGGCGGACGTCCACCGGCTGCGGCATGGCGCCGGCAGGGGCCAGCCAGCGCGAGAAGGGCTCGCCGGCCGCAACGTCGTCGAGGGTGATGAAGCGCGCGCCGATATCGCCACGCTCCGTCGCAAGCCGCTGCGCCGTGGCGGCGTCGACGAACATCAATCTGGCTTCGGCATTCGCCGCCATGTCCACCAGGCTCTGCGCGGTCGAGGAGGGCGCCAGCGGCGCCACGGCGACACCGGCGCGCAGGGCGCCGAGGAACACCGCCGCATATTCGAGCGACGTCCCGGCGCAGATCGCCACGGCCTCCGTGGGCCGGATGCTGTCGCGCTGCAGCGTCGCCGCGACGCGATCCATCATCGCGTCCAGCGTGGCGAAGGAGACTGTGCGCCGGTCCTCGATCAGCGCGAGGTGGTGGGGGCGGCTGCGGGCCTGTGCGCGGATCAGCTCGCCATAGGTGCCGAAGGGCTGTTCGATCAGTTCGGCGGGACTCATGCGTCGGCGTCTTTGGGCTGTCCCGGATTGCGCCGGCGGTACATGCCGTAGCCTTCCATTTGCGCGACTTCCTCGTTGTTCTGGTTGAGCACCTCCCAGCGCACGAGGACCAGGCCGACGTGGGGCTTGCTTTCCATCGGGCGCGCCTCGATCACCACCGAGCGCACGCGCAGCGTGTCGCCGGGACGCACCGGCTTCAGCCAGCGGATGTTCTCGAGGCCGGGCGAACCGAGGCTGGCGGTTTCCAGCAGGTATTCGTCGCACATCATGCGCATGGCCAGCGCGCAGGTGTGCCAGCCGCTGGCGCAGAGGCCGCCGAACAGGCTGTTCCTGCCGCCTTCCTCGGAAAGATGGAAGGGCTGCGGATCGAACTTCTTCGCGAAGTCGATGATCTCTTCGGCGGTAATGGTGATGCCGCCGAATTCGCGGACCTTGCCGATCGGAAAATCTTCCCAGTAGTACTTGTATGTCTTGCTCATGGCGTGCCTCGGGATGGGTCGGACGGGACTCGGACGGAACGAAGGGCGCCGTCCTGCAGCAGCGGCACCACGTCGTAGCAGCTTTCCTGCGCGGCGAAGGCCACTTCGGCGTCGAGCCGGCGCGCCAGCATCATGCGGCCGACGCGGGCGCGGCGCAGCGCATCGAGGCCGTCGCAATGGTCGTGCAGCAGTTCCGCGGCCAGCGCCGCATCCGAATAGTCGGCGTCCACGGCACGGTGACGGAACAGCGAAACCAGATAGCCGGCACCGTAGAAGTCTTCCAGGTTGAAGTTGTCGGCCGAGCCGGAGCAGACGATCAGGATGGTGCTTTCCGGATGGTTCGCGACGATGTGCTCGACCACGGCGCGGCCGTTGAGCAGCGCGGCGGCATAGACATGGGCGGCGCCCTTCGACTTGGCCAGCGCCACGGTGCCGTTGGTGGTGCAGTAGATCAGGCGGCGGCCGGCGATGCCCTCGGCCAGCAGCGCCTTGGGTGTCGGATGGACGAAGCCCTCCAGCGTGTCGGCGTTGAGCTCGCCGGACAGCACGTAGGAGCCGGCGGGGAATTGCTTTGCCGCCTCCCGTGCCGCGCGCCCGTCCAGCGTCGGGATGACTTCCGTGGCGCCATGGGCCAGCGCGGTGACGATGGACGAGGTGGCGAACAGGATGTCGAGCACCACCACCACCTTGCCTTCGAGGCGCTGCGCGTCGAGTTCTTCCTTCTTCAGCAGGACATGGATCTTTTGCACGTCAGCCTTCCAGTTTCTTGCGGTCGACGTTGCGCACCGTGACCTGCGCCGTCGCGCAGAGCGTTTCCTTGCCGTCCTTCACCGCATAGACGTCGGACGCGCCGACGCTGACCGAGTAGCCGGCGCTGATGGCGCGGCCGCGCGCGACCAGCCGCTCGCCCACCGCAGGCGCGAGAAAGCGCACGTTCTGGTCCAGCGTCAGGCCGATGCGGTCGGCCGCGAGCAGGGTGCCCAGCGCCGATGTCGCCGCGAAATAGGCGACGGCGGAAACGGCGGTGCCCTGGAAGTGGCCCGGCCGGTAGCTCAGGTCGTCGCGGTAGGGCAGCACCGCTTCGAGATGGCCGGGGCCGATCTCGGTGAACTCGACACCGAAGAAGCGTGCGATCGGCATGCCCAGCGTGCCGCGGCGAATGGTCGCGGCGAAGTCGGGATCGGCGGGGATGAAGGGATCTCTGGCGGACATGGGGGCCTTGTGTCTGGGATGGAGCGGCGGCAGCGGTGGGCGCGGCGGCAACTCAGCCGTCGGTTTGTTCCTTGGGGACCACCGGTTTCATCAGCGCAAACACGCCGCTGCCGGTCATGATGCAGCGCGCGCCGACCAGCAGGCGGCAACTGGCGTAGGCCAGGCGGCCGCCCATGCGGTCGATGTCGACATGGGCCTCGACCCAGTCGCCGGGGGAGGCCGGGGCGATGAAATTGGTGGTGAGGCTCACGGTGACGATGGGCTGCGCCGGCTCGCGCGAGCTGGAGACGACGATGCCCAGCGCCGTGTCGACGATGGTGACGAGGAAGCCGCCGTGGGCGATGTGGCGGATGTTGGTATGGCGGTCCTCGACGCGGATGGCGAGCACCAGTTGGCCCCTGTCGCCCTTCGTCTCGTCGATGCGGTAGTACCAGGGGCCGAGGCTGCTGAGGTAGCCGCCGCCGCGCTTGAGCGGCTTGAAATCGACCGGTATGTTGAGGCTCATGTTCATGCTCCGTGAATCTTTGCCGGATCGGCGGGGCGCTTCTCGAGGAAAGCGTTGAAAATTTCCTTGGCCGCCGGGGCGGCGACGAGGTCGGCAAAGAAGATCGCTTCTTCGTCGATGGCCTCGATGGCGCTGCGCTCGGGCGGGCGCTTCATCAAGGCCTTGGTCACGGCGAGCGACTGAGCCGGCTGCGCGGCGAGCTTCCTTGCCGCGGCCCGCGCCGTCTCCAACAACTGGTCGGCGGCGACCACGCGATTGACGAAGCCCGCGGCGCAGGCCGTTGCGGCATCGAAGGGCTCGCCGAGCAGCAGCAGCTCGGCGGCGCGCTGGTGCCCGGCGACGCGAGGCAGCAGCAGGCTCGAACCCGCCTCGGGGCACAGGGCTAGATTGACGAAGGGCAATTGGAACTTCGCGTTGTCGGCGGCATAGACCAGGTCGCAGTGCAGCAGCATGGTCGTGCCGATCCCGACGGCATTACCGGCGACGGCCGCCACCAGCGGCTTTTCGAAGGCGGACAGAAGGTGCAGGAAGGGAATCGCCGCGCTGGGGTCGCCCGCCTTGCGATGCAGAAAATCGCCGAGATCGTTGCCGGCGGTGAACAGGTCGCTCTGCCCCCTGATAAGCACCACCCGGACGTGGTGCTGATCGCGGGCATGGGACAGGGCATTGCTCATCGCACGATACATGTCGCCGGTGATGGCGTTCTTTTTGTCCCGGCGGCTGATCTCGATGCTGACGATGCCGTCGCTGTCGGTGACGAGGATGTTGGGGTGGTTCATGGAAGGTATAAGCGTCAGAAGGATTCCAGTGGCATGGTCAGCGTGGTGTCGTCGAGGCTGCGCAGCAGTTCATGCCACTGCCTCGTTTTGGGCAGCTCCCAGCGGTAGAACCAGCGACAGGCCGCCAGTTTGCCACGATAGAAGGCCGCGTCGGCAACCGCACCGGTTTGCAGTCCGCGTTGTGCCGCCAGCGCCTGGCGCAGCCAGATCCAGGCGATGACGGTATGGCCGAAGGCTTCGAGGAAGAGCACGGCGTTGGCCAGCGCCAGCGTCGGATTGCTCGCCAGCACGGGGCCGAGCGCCTGAAGCGTGGTCGCAGTCTCGCCCAGCGCGGCCTCCAGCTCGGCGGCATAGCCGGCGAGGACCGCATCCGTCTTCGCCGCGGCGACGGTCTGCTGCGCCTCGCGAACGAACAGCTTCATCGCCGCGCCGTCGTTCATGACCGCCTTGCGCCCGAGCAGGTCCAGCGCCTGGATGCCGTGCGTGCCCTCGTGGATGGGATTGAGGCGGTTGTCGCGGTAGAACTGCTCGACCGGATATTCGCGGGTGTAGCCGTAGCCGCCGTGGATCTGGATCGCCAGGCTGTTGGCTTCGAGGCACCACTGCGAGGGCCAGGACTTGGCGATCGGCGTCAGCAGGTCGAGCAGCAGCCCGGCTTCCAGTTTCGCCGTGTCGTCAGCGCCGACTCTTTGTTCGTCTACCAGCCGGGCGCAATACAGGCACAGCGCGTAGCCCGCCTCGACATAGGCTTTCTGCGCCAGCAGCATGCGCTTGACGTCGGCATGCTCGATGATCGGCACTTGCGGCTCGGCCGGGTTCTTGTTGGTCGGCGCTCGCCCCTGCGGGCGCTCGCGCGCATAGTCGAGCGAGGCCAGGTAGCCGCGGTAGCCGAGCATCACGGCGCCCATGCCGACGCCGATGCGGGCCTCGTTCATCATGTGGAACATGTAGGAGAGGCCCTTGTGCGCCTCGCCCACCAGTTCGCCGATGCACTGTCCCCGCTCGCCGAAGGCCAGCATGGTCGAGGTGGTGCCGCGATAGCCCATCTTGTGGATCAGGCCGGTCAGCGTTACGTCGTTTCTGGCGCCCGGCGTGCCGTCGTCATTGACGCGGAATTTCGGCACGATGAACAGCGAAATGCCCTTGACTCCCGGCGGCCCGCCGGGGATCTTGGCCAGCACCAGATGGACGATGTTTTCGGACAGCTCGTGGTCGCCGCCGGAAATGAAGATCTTGTTGCCGCTGAGCGAATACGTGCCGTCGGCATTGGGCGTCGCCGTGGTCGTGATGTCGGACAGGCTCGAGCCGGCTTGCGGCTCGGTCAGCGCCATGGTGCCGAAGAAGCGGCCGGCCAGCAGCGGTTCGAGGTACTTCTTCTTCTGCGCCTCGCTGCCGAAGCGGTGGATGACATTGGCGTTGCCGATGGTGAGGAAGGGATAGGCCGCGGTGCCGACGTTGGCGCTTTTGAACAGCGAGAAGGCGGCCTGCGTCATGACCACCGGCAACTGCATGCCGCCGCGCTCGAAATCGTGCGCCGCGGCGATGAAGCCGGCCTCGCAGAAGAGCTTCAGCGCTTCCTTGACCTCGGGGATCATGCTGACGCGCGTGCCGTCGAAGGTCGGTTCGTTCGCGTCGGCCTTGTGGTTGTGCGGCGCGAACTGCTCGGCGGCCATGGCCTCGGCAGTGTCGAGCACGGCGAGGAAGGTCTCCCTGCTGTGCTCGGCGTAACGCGGGCGGGCGGTCAGGGCTTCGGTATCGAGGACTTCGAAGAGCTGGAATTCCAGGTCGCGGCGGTTGATGATTCCAGCCATCTTCAGGCGGCCAGAAGCGTGTCGCTGAAGCGGCCGAGGTGGTAGTCCGCGTCGCCGAAGGCCAGCCCGATCATGGTCAGGCGCTTGAAATAATGCGCGACGTTGAGCTCATCGACCACGCCCATGCCGCCGTGCAGCTGCACGGCCTGCTGGCCGACCACGCGTGCCGATTGCGTGACGTAGGCCTTGGCGGCGGCGACCGAGCGGCTGCGCTCGGCGGCATCGGTCGAGTCGACGCGCACCGCGGCCAGGGTGGCCATCGAGCGGGCCTGCTCGGTGGCGATCACCATGTCGGCCATGCGGTGCTGCAGCGCCTGGAACTTGCCGATCGGCACGCCGAACTGCTTGCGCGTCTTGAGGTATTCGAGCGTGATCTCGTTGAGCGCCGACATGATGCCGACGGCCTCGGCGCAGAGCGCCGCATTGGCGTAGTCGACCGCGCGCTCGATGGCCGGCAGCGCGCCGCCGGCGGCGCCCATCAGCGCATCGGCACCGACCGTGACCTTGGTCAGTCTGATGTCGGCGGCGCGGGCGCCGTCCTGCGTCGGATAGGCGCGCAGCGTGACGCCGGGCGCCTTGGCGTCGACCAGGAACAACGAAATGCCTTTGCCGTCCCGGGCGGAAACGATGAGCTTGTCGGCGGACGGCGCGCCGAGCACGACGGCCTTGGCGCCGTCGAGCTGCCAACCTGAGCCCGCCGCGGTCGCGGTGGTGGCGACGTGATCGAGTTCGTAGCGGGCGCCGGGTTCGAAGTGTGCCAGTGCCAGCATCAGTTCGCCGCCGGCGATGGCCGGCAGCAGTTCTTCCTTCTGCGCCGTGCTGCCGGCATCGCGGATCAGCCCGCCGCAGAGGACCACGGTCGGGACATAGGGTTCGAGGGCGAGCCCGCGGCCGAGCATTTCCATCACCAGCATGGTGTCGACGGCGTTGCCATTGAGCCCGCCGAAATCCTCATGGAAGGGCAGGGCAAGGATGCCGAAGTCGGCGAAGGTCTTCCATGCGGCGCGATCGAAACCGTCGGCGGAATTCGCCAGCGCGCGGCGGTGTTCGAAGGGGTAGTCCCGGGCGATGAAGCGGCGCAAGGTGTCCTGCAGCGCGAGTTGCTCTTCGGTGTAGTTGAAGTCCATGGGATGCTTTCCTTACAGTCCGAGAATCATCTGCGAGATGATGTTTTTCTGGATTTCGTTGGAACCGCCGTAGATGGTGGTCTTGCGGAAGTTGAAGTAGCGGCCGGAGAGCGGCGCGGCGTGGTCCGCATAGGTTTCCATCAAGGCGTCACCGGTCCAGGCCGCGTCGAGCGCTTCCTCGATGTAGGGCAAGCCGTAGTGGCCCAGCGCCTGCATTTGCAGTTCCGTCAGCATCTGCTGGATTTCGGAGCCCTTGATCTTGAGAATCGAGGCCTCGGGTCCCGGTGCACGCTTCTTCTCGCCCTCGGCCGAAATCACCCGGAGGTTGGTGATTTCCAGCGCCATGAGCTCCAGCTCGACCTGCGCGATGCGGTCGCGGAAGCGCTGATCCTCGATCAGCGGCCGGCCGTTGGCAGTTTCCTTGCGGGCGATGTCCTTCAGCTTTTTCAACTCGCGCTTGGAACGGCCGACGCCGGCGATGCCCGTGCGCTCGTGGCCGAGCAGGAACTTGGCGTAGGTCCAGCCCTTGTTTTCCTCGCCGATCAGGTTCTCCACGGGAACCCGCACGTCCTCGAACCAGACTTCGTTGATCTCGTGTTCGCCGTCGAGCATGATGATCGGGCGCACCGTGATGCCGGGGCTCTTCATGTCGATCAGGAGGAAGGAAATGCCTTCCTGTTGGCGGCCTTCCGTACTGGTGCGAACGAGGCAGAAAATCCAGTCTGCGTACTGGCCGAGCGTGTTCCAGGTCTTTTGTCCCGTGACGACGTAATGGTCGCCGTCGCCGCTTTTTACCAACTGGGCGCGGGTCTTCAGCGACGCGAGGTCGGAACCGGAGCCGGGTTCGGAGTAGCCCTGGCACCACCAGTCGCTGCCATCGACGATGCGCGGCAGGAAGCGCTGCTGCTGCGCCGGATTGCCGAAGGCCATGATGACCGGTGCCACCATCTTGAGGCCGAAGGGCAGCTGCAGCGGCGCGCCGGCGTCGGCGCATTCCTCGTCGAAGATATGTTGCTGCACGGCGTTCCAGCCGGTACCGCCGAAGGCGACGGGCCAGCCCGTCGCGCCCCATCCCTGCTCGTTGAGTATCTGCTGCCAGCGGACGAAATCGTCTTTTTCGAGACGTTTGCCGTCGAGCACCTTGCGGCTGATTTCGGCGGGCAGCTTCGCCCGCAGGAAGCCGCGCACTTCTTTCCTGAACGACTGCTCCTCGGCAGTGAAATTGAGATCCATGGATATCGGGTCCTATGATGGTTGCCGGCTTCGCGGCTGGGAAAGCCGGAAGAACTGCACAGCGGAACAATGTTCTGCAAAGATATTACGCGAGTTCATGCCCAGTGACAAGCTCGGGATCGCCGACGGCTTGCTTCTTTTGCCGCCATCTTCCATAATTCGCCCCCTTGCCGAACCGGGGTTTTTTTCCGGTCGGCGCGCTTTCCGGTGGTGGCTGTAGCTCAGTTGGTAGAGTCCTGGATTGTGATTCCAGTTGTCGTGGGTTCGAGTCCCATCAGCCACCCCACCCGAATTTGAAGTTGGAACGGAGCCTGCGGGCTCCGTTTCCTTTTCCGGGTGCCTGGTCGACGGTCAAAGGCCTTCGCTTTCGCGACTCGGAGTCGATCGCGTTTGCGTACAATCGCTCCATGTCTGACGCTGTCTCCCTACCGCCGTCCGACGTCCGGCCTGGTTCGGGCCTGACGGCCCTGGTCGTCGAGGATGCCCGGGCCATCGCCATGCTCCTGCGCTTCATTCTCGAGCGTGAGGGCTTTCGCGTCGAGCACGCGGCCGACGGCCGCGAGGCGCAGCGGCTGATTGCCTCGATGAGCCCGCCGGCCGTGGTGTTGCTCGACATCATGCTGCCCTATGCGGACGGCTTCGAGTTGATCGCCAGCATCCGCGCGCAGCCGGGTTGGGAGACGCTGCCGATCCTGATGCTTTCATCGAAGGGCAGCGAGGGCGACATCGCGCGCGCGCTCGATGCGGGGGCCGACGACTACATGGTGAAGCCGTTCCAGCCGGACGAGCTCAAAGCGCGGCTGCGTCGTCTTCTGCGCAGCCGCTCGTGAAGGCCGTTCTTCTCCTCGCCGCCGCGTTGTCGCTCGGTCCGGGGGCGCTGCCCGCTGTTGCCGCGGAGGACCATGCCGCGCTCGAGGCGCGCATGCGCCGGCAACTGGCCGAGCGGCCCGACGACCTCGAGGCGCGCTTCCAGCTCGCCCGCGCGCTGAGCTGGCAGAAGCGCCATGGCGAAGCGTTGGCCGAGTACGGCCGCCTGCTCGAGGCCCGTCCGGACAATGCCGATTTCCTGCTCGGAATGGGCCAGGCGCAGCTCTGGCGCGGTGCACCCGCAATGGCCCTGCCGCCACTGCGCAAGGCGCGCGCCCTGCAGCCGGCCTATGAGGACGTCTGGCGCACCGAGATCCAGGCCCTGCTGGCGCTGGGCGACGCCGCGCGGATGCGCGAGGCGCGCTCGCTGCGGGACGAGGCGCGTGCCCGCTTTCCCGGAAGCGACTGGAACATTGCCGGGCTCGACGATCGTCCGCCGTCGGCGTCGGTTGCGGCCGCGGCAGACAGGTACGAGTGGGAGCTCGGGGCCTCCGATGAAACCCTGTCGCGCGGGCTGCCGCGGTGGCACAGCCGCCATCTGGTCGGCGAATGGCACGGCCCGGACCGCGGGAGCCTTTATGCCGGGCTGCGCGAGACGCAACGCTATGCGCTCGATGATCGCGAAGCGCACGTCGGCGGCGTGCTGACGCTCGGTGCCGCGAGCCAGCTCCAGCTCGAAGCCGGCTTCAGCGACACCCACCGCGTGCTGGCCAGGCGCTACGGGCTGCTGCAACTGGAGTTCCGGCCCGCCGCAGGCTGGTCGCTGGCGGCCGGCTGGCGGCGCTCCGATTACGACGCAGGCATGACCGGCGTGCTCCGTTTCGGCGTCGACCGCTACATCGGGACCGAGCGCTTCGGCTACACCCTCGACGAGGGCGGCCCCGACGGCGGTGCCCTGTCTCCCAGCCATCGCCTGCAATGGGCGCATTACTACGGCGAGCGCGACTGGGTCGGCATTGCGCTGAGCCGAGGGCGCGAAACCGAATACGCCCCCAACGGCGTCTTCCTGACTTCGCGGGTGAGCGGCGCGTCGCTTTCGGGTCGGCACGGCATCGCCCCGGGCTGGGCTCTGGTCTGGAATGCAGGGAGCGTACGCCAGGGAGACTTCTATACGCGCAGCGGGGTACAGCTTGGGCTACGCCACGCCTTCTGATCCGTTCCTGCAGTTCATGCTCTACAGCGGGCTGGTGGTGTCGCTGCTGACCATCGTCCTGCTCGTTGCGATCGTCGTCCTGCGCTACACGATAGATCGGCGGCGGCAGCTGGAACGCATCCTGGCGGAGCGCTGGCAGCCGGTGTTCTTCCATGCCGTCGAGGGCCTCCCGTTCGAGGCGCCGCGCATTCACGGCCGCGACCGCGAAACGATACTCCTGGCATGGATCCTCTATACCGAGGCCATCCGCGGCGAGGCCCGCCAGAGGCTCCGCCAACTGGCCCTCGACCTCCAGCTCGAAGGCACCGCGCTGAAGCTGCTGACGCGAAGAAACATCCGTCGGCGGCAGATGGCCGTGGTCGCGCTCGGACGGATGATCTCGATCGCGGCATGGGATCGCCTGGCGCGGCTCGCCGCCGACCCGAAGCCGGTACTCTCGCTGCTGGCTGCGCGCAGCCTGTTGCAGATCGACGCCGGCCGGGCCATGCCGATCATGCTGGACGAGCTGATACGGCGCGACGACTGGCCGCTGGTCAAGGTCGCCGCCATGCTCGGCGAGGTGCCGCAGGAGGTGCTTGCGCCGGCATTGTCGAATGCGCTCCGGGTCGTGACGCCGCAGGGTGCGCCGCGCCTGCTGAACCTGCTCGAAATTGCGCCGCTTGGCGATACCTGGCCGGCGGTCGGGCCCCTGTTGCGCGCCGACCATCCGGTCGAGGTCATCGTCGCCGCGCTCAAGGCCTGCAGTGACCCGCGCGCCCTCGACGCGGTGCGCTCGCTCGCCGCGCACCCGCATTGGATCGTGCGCGTCCAGGCCGCCGCGGCCCTCGGCCGCCTGGGCGGCGAGGAAGACGCGCAGCGGCTGCAGACCATGCTCGGCGATCCGGAGTGGTGGGTGCGATACCGCGCCGGCCTTGCCCTGGTGCAACTGCCCTTCGTGTCGCGCCAGAGCTTGACGGCGCTGTGCGCGCAGCTCGGCGACCGCTTTGCGGCAGACATGCTGAGGCAGGTGCTGGCCGAGACGGCGCCCGGAGCGGAGGCATGAACAGCGGGCTTTGGTCGATTCCGGCGGAAGAATGGCTGGCGTCGCTGGAGTGGTTCTTCCTGTCCTATTTCATCCTGCTCAATGGCGGCTACATCGCGCTCAATCTGCTCTCGCTGGTCAGCCTGCGACGCTACATCAATCGCCACAGTCTCGACCACATGGCGCAAGCGCACACCGGCTTCGATCCGCCGGTGAGCCTGCTGGTACCGGCCTACAACGAGGAAGCCACGATTGCGGCGTCGGTGCGCTCGCTGCTGCAGCTGGACTATCCGGAATTCGAAATCGTGGTCATCAACGACGGGTCGAAGGACGGCACGCTGGCCGAGCTCAGCCGCGAATTCGCCTTGCAGCCGTTTCCCGAAGCCTACCGGCGTCGCGTGGCCTGCCAGGAAATCAGGGGCATCTATCGTTCGACGCGCCACCCCAACCTGCGGGTCATCGACAAGCTCAATGGCGGCAAGGCCGACGCCCTCAACGCCGGCATCAACGCCTCGCGCTATCCGCTGTTCTGCGCGGTCGATGCCGATTCGATCCTGCAGCGCGATTCGCTCTCGAAGGTGGTGCAGCCCTTTCTGGAAGACCCGCGCACGATCGCCACGGGCGGCACCATCCGCATCGCCAACGGCTGCCGCATCAGCGGCGGCTTCCTGACCGAGGTGGGTTTGCCGAAAAGCCTGCTGGCGCGGTTTCAGATCATCGAATATCTGCGCGCCTTCCTCTTCGGCCGTCTCGGCTGGTCCCCGCTCAACGCCGTGCTGATCGTTTCCGGCGCCTTCGGCCTGTTCAGGAAGAGCGCGGTGGTGGAAGCGGGTGGCTACCGCACCGACACCGTCGGCGAGGACATGGAGTTGATCGCCCGCCTGCACCGCATCAACCGCCTGCGCGGCCGGCCCTACCGCATCACCTACGTGCCCGACCCGATCTGCTGGACCGAGGCGCCGGAAACGCTGAAGGTCTTGCGCAGTCAGCGCACGCGCTGGCAGCGCGGTCTGGCCGAAAGCCTGAGCATGAATTCGCAGTTACTGTTCCACATCCGGTCGGGGCCGGTCGGCTGGCTCGCCTTCCCCTTCTTCATCCTGTTCGAACTTCTCGGCCCGGTGGTCGAGATGGTGGGATACGCACTCCTGATCCTCGGCACCATCCTCGGCCTGTTTTCGTGGCAGGCCTTCGAAACCTTCATGTTCGTTGCGCTGACTTTCGGCTTGCTGCTGTCGGTGTCGGCCCTGCTGCTGGAGGAACTGTCCTTTCGCCTGTATCCGAAGCAGGAGCAGCTCGCCTGGCTGTTCCTGGTCGCCGTCGCCGAGAACTTCGGCTACCGCCAACTGGTTGCCTTCTGGCGCCTGCAGGGATTGCTGCGCTGGATATTCCGCGTCCGGCAGCACTGGGGAGAAATGACTCGTGCCGATACTCTGCGCAGCGACAGGACCCGCCCATGATTGAAGCTCCGATACCCGACGACGAGCAGGAGCGGCTTGCCGCACTGCAGGAACTGCATATCCTCGATACCCCCGCCGAGGAACGCTTCGATCGCATCACGCGCACCGCGCGCGACCTGTTCGGTGTGCAGATCGCGCTGATTTCGCTGGTCGATGCCCGCCGCCAGTGGTTCAAGTCCCGCACGGGCCTCGCTGCCGCCGAAACGCCGCGCTCGGTTTCGTTCTGCGGCCACGCCATCCTCGACAGCAATCCCATGGTCGTCGAGAACGCGGCGGACGATCCCCGCTTCGCCGGCAATCCCCTGGTGACCGGCCAGCCCGGCATCCGCTTCTATGCCGGAATGCCCTTGCGCTCGATCGGCGGACGCCGGCTGGGCACTCTGTGCCTGATCGACAGCTCGCCGCGCCGTTTCGGTCCCGACGAAGTCCGGCGCTTGCGCGACCTTGCGGCCTGGGCAGAACGTGAATTGAACCTGTCCGCGGAGATCGAGGCGGCGGTGGCGGAAATGCGCGCCACCTTCGTGCGCCTGGTCAGCCACGAACTGCGCACCCCCGTCACCAGCATCGTCGGCGCGCTCGAACTGATCGGCAGCGGCATCGCCGCCGGCGATGACATCGAGGCCCTCGCGAGCATCGCCATGGAAGGCGCCGGCGAGCTGAATCGCATCGTCGATGGCATCCTCGAGATCGCCGAACTCGATGCCCGGCAACATGACCTGACGCTCAGCGAGATCGAGTTGCCGCGGTTCATCGAAGCGGCAATCGAATCCTATGCGGCGACGGCGAGGACAGTCCGCGCCGGCATGACGGTGGAAGCCGTGCCGGGCCTGATCGTGCGCACCGTTCCGAAGCCGCTTGACCGGATCCTGCGGGCGTTGCTGGACAACGCCCAGCGCTTCTCGCCGCCGGATGCCACGATAGTCATCGCCGTCACCGCGACGGAACGGGACATGGTCCGTATCAGCGTGATCGATCAGGGGCCCGGCATCCCGGCCGAGCACATTCCGCGATTGTTTCAAGCTTTCCTTCAGGTGGATGCGACCGACCGGCGCAGCCACAGCGGCTGTGGCGTCAGCCTCGCCATCTGCTACCGCCTGGCCACGGCAATGGGCGGGCGTCTCGGCTACGCGCCGGCGGACGGCGGGGGGAGCCGCTTCTTTCTCGACCTGCCGGCCTGAACGGGAAAGCGCCTGCCGCACGGCGCCGCCGGACGTCGCCAGAGTCTTCGCATTCGGGTGCCGAAGCCTTGCGTCAGGAATCGAGGCCGAGCAGGCGCCGCACGTCGGCGGGCGGAACGGCCTGGCTGCAGAGGTAGCCCTGATATTCGACGCAGTTGTGCAGCCGCAGGAATTCGAGTTGCTCCTCGGTTTCGACACCTTCGGCAATCACCCTGTGCTCGAGTTCCCGCGCAATGGCGATGACCATGCGCACGATCGCGGCGTCGCCGGTGCTGCGGTCAAGATCGCGGACAAAGGACTTGTCGATCTTTATCTTGTCGATCGGGAAGCGCTTGAGATAAGACAGGCTGGAATAGCCGGTGCCGAAGTCATCGATCGCCAGCCTGACGCCGAGATCGCGCAATTCCTGCAGGATGCGGACGACCCGTTCCGGCTCCTTCATGATCACCCCTTCGGTGATCTCGAGTTCCAGCCAGCGCGGATCGAGTCCCGATGCGGCGAGCGTTCTGGCCACGATGGCGACGACGTCATGTTCGTGGAACTGCAACGCGGAGAGATTGACGGCCATCATCATGGCGGGCAGGCCTTCTTCCTGCCAAGCGCGGTTTTGCCGGCAGGCTTCTTCCAGAACCCAGGTGCCGATGGGAAGTATCAGGCGGCTTTCCTCGGCGAGGGGAATGAAGCTGTCGGGCATCAGCGTGCCCAGTTCGGGATGGCGCCAGCGCAGCAGGCTCTCGAAGCCGACGATCCGGCCGCTGGCGATGTCGACTTGCGGCTGGTAGTGGAGCACGAGTTCCTTGCGCTGCAGCGCCCAGCGCAAATCGCTTTCCAGGCGCAGGCGTTCCGCCACGCCGGCGCTCATGTCGGCGGAGAAGAAACGGTAGGCGTCCTTCCCGTTGGCCCTGGCGTTGTGCATGGCGGTCGCGGCGTTGCGCAGCAGAACGGCGCTTTCCGCTCCATCGTCGGGGATCAGGCAGATTCCGGCGCAGGATTTGGTGACCACGTCGCTGTCGTGGATGGACACCGGATGGGCGATTGCTTCGATCAGGCTTCGGGTCGTGGCTTCCGCCGCCGGTCGCTCGGCAGCCTGCTTGAGCAGGACGGCGAACTGGCCACCCTCGAGGCGGCCGAGCAGGTCGCCTTCCCGCAGCAAGGCACGCATGCGGATGCAGATCGTTGCGAGCAATTCATCGCCGGCCAGATGGCCGAAAGCATCGTTGATGCGGCCCAGTTGATCGAGATCGAATACCAGCACGGCGCCCCTGGCCCCGGTGGCCAGCCAGTCGTCGAGTTCACGGGAGAAGCCCTGGCGATTCGGCAGCAGCGTCTTCTGGTCGATGTTGGCCAGCGATTCAATGCGCGCCTCGGCTGCCTTGCGCTCGGAGAGATCCGTGACGAAGGCGATCAGGTTGATGGTCCGCCCCTGCTCGTCGCTGATCAGGCTGACGTTGCACCATATCGGGAAATCCTCGCCGCTCTTGCGTCGCAGCCAGGCTTCGCCGCGCCACACGTTCTGCACGGCGAGGCTGCGGGCGATGGACTCGAAGAAGCTGGTGTCGTGGCGCTGAGCGGCGATCAGCGTGGGAAGGTGGCCCTTGGCATCGTCGATGCCGTAGCCGGTGATGGCCGAGAAGGAGTTGTTGAGGGCGATGATCTTGCCTTCGGCGTCCATGATCAGGATCGCCTCGTTGCTGTGATCGAAGACGTGGGCGATCAGCCGGCGCCTTTCTTCGGCGACGTAGCGTTCCGAGATGTCCCAGACGACGCCGGCAATGCCCTTGGGTTCGCCGTTTTCATCATAGACCGGGGCGCGCAGGAATTCGAAAGGTTGCGGGCCGCTGCCGATGTCGAACCAGCGCTCCTCCCGCAGCGGGCGGCGTTCCCTCAGGACCGCTGCCTGGCTTTCCAGCAGCTTGTCGGCGATTTCCGGCGACCAGAGCTCCCTGGCGGTGGTGCCGAGGATCTGATCCATGGGTCTGTGCACAAGGCGGCAAAAGGCTTCGTTGATCGCCAGGAAATGTTCTTGGGTGTCCACGAGCCAGGCCGGGTCCGGGATGGCGTCGAGCAATGCGCGACTCTCGCGGGACTTTTCATTGAAGGCCTCTGCCAGTTTCTTGGCCAGGTCTGTCGTCTGGTGGTAGCTGCGCTTCCAGCTCCAGGCGATGGCTGACAACGCCCCCAGCAGCACCAATCCCAGGATTGCATAAATTGCCCGGCGCTGACGCCATTCGGCGGCGGCCTGTTCGGGGCGGCTCGCCTGAGCCAGATCCCACCCGACCCAGCCAAAGAGGCTCAACGCGACCAGAACCAGGACCCACCACCCGATTTGGAGCGACCTGTCTGCTGTCATTGATTTTGTCATTGGCACTGCCGGATTCTAGTTTGGCGCAGTCCATTCTTGCGCTGCTTGCACGGTCACGCCATCAATTTTCCATTACCGGCCATCAGGCATTGACTAATGGCGGACCGTGGCGGCAATAACCGCGCAATTGTGCCGGGAGTACAATTTTGCGCAGCATCGGCAGTGCCGCCAATCCGCAGCCCTGGCACCAACGGCATCGTCACATCTCCGAGGGAGGTCACATGCTCAAATTGAACGTGAATGGCAAGCAGCATCAGGTCGACGTCGAGCCCGAGATGCCGCTGCTCTGGGTGTTGCGCGACCATCTGGGCCTGCTCGGCACCAAATACGGCTGCGGCGTCGCCTTGTGCGGCGCCTGCACGGTTCATGTCGACGGCGCCCCGGTGCGTTCCTGCATCGTTCCGGCCTCGGCGGCGGTGGGCAAGTCCGTGGTGACCATCGAGGGACTGGCCGGCGGCGGCCTGCATCCCCTGCAGGAAGCCTGGATCGAACACGAGGTGCCTCAGTGCGGCTACTGCCAGACAGGCATGATCATGTCGGCGGCGGCGCTGCTGGCGAAGACGCCCAAGCCTTCGGACGCCGACATCGACCGGGCGATGACCAATCTGTGCCGCTGCGGAACCTACACGCGAGTCCGTGAGGCGATCCACGCTGTCGCCGCCAAGCCGGCGAAGAAGGCCTAGGGAGGACGCCATGAAGATCAGTCGCCGCGAATTTCTCAAGGCATCCGTCGCGTTGGGCGGCGGACTCTCGCTCGAGTTCTCCTTCCCGCTGGCCGCCAAGGCCGCGATATCGTCGAAGGTGCCGGTCACCGAAGTCAACGCTTGGGTGGTGATCCATCCGGATGACCGGGTGGTGGTGCGCATCGCGCGTTCCGAAATGGGCCAGGGCACCTATACCGCCCTGGCGCAACTGGTGGCCGAGGAACTCGATTGCGACTGGGCCAAGGTCAGTTCCGAGTTCGCATCGCCCAACGAGCACATCCGCAGGAAGCGCATCTGGGGCTCGATGTCCACCGGTGGCAGCATGGGCGTGCGCAGCTCGCAGGACTATGTGCGCAAGGCCGGCGCCGCTGCACGCATGATGCTGGTCAATGCCGCCGCTGCGCGCTGGAAGGTGCCGGTGGCCGAATGCACGGTCGACCGCGGCGTGATCGCTCACGGGCCGAGCCGGCGCACCCTGCGCTACGGCGAGGTGGCGGGCGCGGCAGGGAAGCTGGAGCCGCCGAAGGACATCGTCCTGCGCGATCCGAAGGACTGGAAGATCGCGGGCAAGCCGGTGCACCGCTTCGACATTCCGGACAAGGTCTTGGGCAAGCCGGTGTTCGGTGTCGACGTGGCGCTGCCGGGAATGTTGCATGCGTCGATCGCGCAGTGCCCGGTGTTCGGCGGCACGCTGAAGAGCGTCGACGCCGGCGTTGCCGAAAGGATGCGCGGCGTGAAGAAAGTGGTGCGGGAGGCCGATTTCGTCGCGGTCGTCGCCGACAGCTGGTGGCGCGCCGACCAGGCGCTGCAGAAGCTCCGGATCGAGTGGGATGCCGGTGGCAACGGCAGCGCCTCCAGCGAGACCATAACGGCGATGCTGCGCGAGGGCCTGGCCGATCCCAATCTGCCGCAGGCGCGAACAGTCGGCGCTGTCGACACGGCGTTGAAAGGCGCGGCCAGGGTGATCGAGGCCGAATACTCCTCGCCCTACCTCAACCACGCCACCATGGAGCCGCAGACCTGCACGGCGTGGCTGAAGCGCGAGGGCTTCCTCGAAGTGTGGACCTCGACGCAGGACGGCGAAGCCTCGATGGCCGCCGCCGCGGCGACCGCCGGGCTGCCGCTGGAGAAGGTCGAAGTGCACAAGATGATGCTCGGCGGCGGTTTCGGCCGCCGCGGCGGACCGCAGGATTTCGTCAGGCAGGGCGTGAGGATTGCGATGGCGATGCCGGACACGCCAGTGAAAATGATGTGGTCGCGCGAAGAGGACATGCAGCACGGCTTCTACCGTCCGGCGAGCATGGTGCGGATGAAGGCCGGACTCGATGCCGGCGGCAATCTGGTCGCCCTGCACACGCGCATCGCCTGTCCGTCGATCCTCAAGGTGCTGATGCCGCGGGCCCTGGGCAACGGGGGCATCGACTTCACGGCGGTGCGCTCCTTCACCGACATGCCCTATGCAGTGCCGCACCAGCGGGTCGATTACGCCATGCGCAACGGCCATGTGCCGGTCGGCTTCTGGCGCGCACCGGGGCAGCAGAATTCCTTCTACCGCGAGTGCTTCATCGACGAACTGGCGGTCGCGGCAGGCAAGGACCCGGTCGAGTACCGGCGGGCGATGCTGAAGCCGGACGACAGGAACCGTCTCGTCCTCGAGGCGGCGGTGAAGGCGGCGGGCTGGGGCACGCCGCTGCCGCCGGGCGTCCATCGCGGCGTCGCCGTCTCCGACGGTTTCGGCAGTTACGCCGCAATGGTGGCGGAGGTATCGGTCGGCGCGAAGGGCACGCTCAAGGTGCACCGCATCGTTGTCGCGATCGACTCGGGACACGTCGTGAACCCTGACACCTGTCGTGCGCAGGCCGAGGGCAATGTCATTTATGGCCTCGGCACCATCATCAACCAGGAGAACCGCGTCAAGAACGGACGCATCGTGGAATCGAATTTCCACGATTTCCCGCTGCCGCAGATTTCGGACATGCCCAGGGTCGAAACCGTGCTGGTCCCCAGCGGCGGATTCTGGGGCGGCCACGGCGAGCCGGCCATCCTGCCGCTGGTCCCTGCCGTGTGCAACGCCATCTTCGCTGCAACCGGCAAGCGCGTGCGCTCCCTGCCGCTAAAGAGCCAGCTCGGTTAGGTTTCAGGCAGTCGTTCCCGGCGCGGCGCGATTCGACGCTACCGCGCCGGTGCGGCCGGGTCCTGCCGGTAGAACAGCCGGAACTGGTCGTAAACATCCGGGTACTCGCTGCGGAGCATTTCCGGCTCTTCGAAAAAGGCTTCGCTGGCGACGGCGAAGAACTCGGTCGGCAAGTCGGCGCCATAGGGATCGAGCGGCGTGTCCTCGCCGCGATCGACGCGCCGCCGGAAGTCGTCGAAGGCCCGGCTCATGACCTCGCCCCAGCGCTGCCGCGACATGCCCTCGTGCATCGGCGGCAGGCCGTTGGCATCGCCGCTCTTCATGTCGAGCTTGTGGGCGAATTCGTGGATCACGACGTTGATGCCGCGAGTGTCTTCAGGGTGCTCGAACCAGGAGATCAGCACCGGGCCGCCATACCAGGCCTCGCCCATGACCTCGTCGTCGTACTCGTGCACCACGCCGTCTTCGTCCATCACCCTGCGCGGGATGACGAAGTCGCCCGGATAGACCACGATGCCGACCCAGCCGTCATACCAGGCCAGCCCCAGGTTGAGGACCGGCAGGCAGGCCTGCAGCGCGATCGCGACCTGGATGCGCGGCGTCAGTCGCAGTCCCTGTGCGCCGCTCCATTGCTTTTCGGCGATGAACTGTCGGGCCAGCCGGCGCAGACGGCCGCGCTCGGCCGGCGTCAGGTGGCCGAGAAAGGGCAGGCCGGCTTCGGCTTCGTCCCACAGCGCGGCGGGGATTTCGAGGCGATCGGCCTGCCGCTGCCGCCACCACGCAGACAAGCGGGGGATCATGGGAGGCGGCGGGTGTTGAGCCAGATGCCGGTAAAGATCAGGCAGATGCCGACGGCGTGATAGAGCGCGGGCTTTTCGTCCAGAAAGATCATCGACAGCACGATGCCGAAGGCCGGTATCAGATGCATGAACAGCCCCGCGCGCGCCGGGCCGACTTCGGCGACGCCGCGATTCCACAGGATGTAGCCGAGGAAGGCCGGGCCCACGCCGGTATAGACGATGCCGGCAATCGAGCCGGGTGTGACAAGGACATGACGGCCCTGGGCCATCTCCCAGAGGTAGGCGGGGAACAGGAAGATCAGCCCGGTGACCGTGATCGCGATGAGAAACGACAGGGGATGGACCGCCGGCCGGCGCGACAGCAGCAGGGTGTAGGCCGACCAGGTCAGCACCGAGGCGAGGATCCAGATGTCGCCGACGTTCAGCGTCAGCTCGCGCAGGCGCTGCAGTTCGCCGTGGGCGACGATGCCGAGCACGCCGACGAAGGAAACGAGGATGCCTGCTGCTTCGCGAGCGTGCAGGCGTTTGCCCTGCAGCAGCCACGAGATCAGCACGATCATGATGGGGGCGAAGGAATTCAGCAGTGTGCCGTTGATCGCCGTGGTGTAGCGCAGGCCGCCATACACCAGCACGTTGTAGCCGCCGGTGCCCAATGCCCCGAAGAGCAGCAGCCAGGGCCAGGCCGCGCGCAATCGCGGCCAGTCGCGACGCACATGCGGCAGCGCCAGCGGCAGCAGGCACAGCAGGGCGACCACCCAGCGCCAGAAGGACAGTGCGACCGGCGGCAGCTCGCCGCGAAAGGCGCGACTGATGACCCAGTTGCCGGCCCAGAAGAGGTTGGCCAGGGTCAGCAGCAGGTAGGGGGAAACGTGAGCTGGTTTTTTCATGGATCGGGGATTATGTCCCAGTGCGCCTGCGCCTGGGACGGTATCCCGGCGATATGTCCCAGTGCGCCCGCGTCTGGGACCGTATCCGCGCGGAATTCGCCCCATGGGATAATTCGACCATGGTCTCAGTTGTGCATTCCCTCCAGCAGTCGAGCGGCGAAGCCGAAGCGCTGTCGCGCCTGTGCTCCGGTCTCCCCGCAGATGCCGCCGCCCGTGCCGCCGAGGCACTGGACCTGGCGCGCGGGGCTTATGCCGACAAGGTCCTGGGTACCGGCGAGGCCATCCTGCAGCACGCCCTGGGCATGGCCCTGATCGTGGCTTCGCTCGATCTCGACGCCGATGCGCGGATTGCGGCCCTGCTGTTTGCCGCCAACGATCATGTCGAGGACTGCGGCGAGCGCCTGAAAGTCGGCTTTGGCGACACGGTGGCGGGGCTGGTGGGCGGCCTGCACCGCCTCGGCAGCCTGCGCCCGCTGACGCGCGCAGCCGCCGGGGCCGCTGAAGGCGTGACCGACATGCGGGCGCAGACGGAGATCCTGCGCAAGATGCTGCTGGCGATGGTCGATGACATCCGCGTGGTCCTGCTGCGGCTCGCCAGCCGGGTGCAGACCCTGCGCTTCCTCAACGACCGGCCGGGCGCCGAGCGCGAGGAAATGGCCAGGGAGAGCCTGTTGATCTATGCCCCGCTGGCCAACCGCCTGGGCATCTGGCACGTCAAGTGGGAGCTGGAGGACCTGTCCTTCCGCTATCTGGAACCGGAGACCTACAAGCGCATCGCCAGGATGCTGGACGAAAAGCGCTCGGAGCGCGCGGGCTTCATCGACACGGCTGTGGCCCGCCTGCAGAAGGAGATGGCCGCCGCCGGCATACGCGCCGAGATTTACGGCCGGCCCAAGCACATATTCAGCATCTGGAACAAGATGCGCGGCAAGGACATCGACTTCGAGAAAGTCTATGACATTCGCGCGGTGCGCATCATCGTCGACGAGATCAAGGACTGCTACACGGCGCTGGGCATCGTGCACCACCTCTGGCAGCCGATTCGCGGCGAGTTCGACGACTACATCGCCCATCCCAAGGGCAACTTCTATCGTTCGCTGCATACCGCGGTGGAAGACGCCGACGGCCGCTCGCTGGAGGTTCAGATCCGCACCCGCGAGATGCACGAGCATGCCGAGCTGGGCGTGGCCGCCCACTGGCGCTACAAGGAATCCGGCAGTTCGGTGAAAGCCGGCGGTGCCTACGAGGACAAGATCTCATGGCTGCGGCAACTGTTGTCGTGGCGCGACGAAATCGCGGATTCCGCCGAATGGGTGCAACAGTTCAAGCGGGCGGCGCTGGACGACACGATCTACGTGCTGACGCCGCAGGACAAGGTGATCGATCTGCCGCGCGGCGCCACGCCGCTCGACTTTGCCTACCGGCTGCATACCGATCTCGGCCACCGCTGCCGCGGCGCGAAGATCGACGGCCACATGGTGCCGCTCAACACGGCCCTGCAGAACGGGCAGCGCGTGGAAGTCGTCACGGTCAAGAGCGGCGGTCCGTCGCGCGACTGGCTGAACCCGGCACAGGGCTATCTGGCCACGTCTCGCGCGCGATCCAAGGTCAAGCAGTGGTTTGCGGCACAGGACGAAGCCGAGATGCTGGCGCAGGGGCGCAGCCTGGTCACCAAGGAATTGCAGCGCGAAGGGCAGACCCAGGCGAATCTCGACGAACTGGCGGTCAAACTCGGGCTGAAGAGCGCCGAGGCGCTGTTCCTCGCCACGGCACGCGGCGAAGTCGGCATGCGGGCGATCGACGTCGCCTTGCGCGGCGGTGCCGAAGCGCTGCCGCCCGAGCCGGAGATCCAGACGCGCAAGAGCCGCGCCGGCGACAGCCGCATCCTGGTGGTCGGCGTGGACAAGTTGCTGACGCAGGTGGGAAAGTGCTGCAAGCCGATGCCGCCGGATGCCATTACCGGTTTCGTCACGCGCGGCAAGGGCATCTCGATCCACCGCGTCGAATGCATCAACTTCCGCAACATGGCGGCGCGCAATCCGGAACGGGTGATCAGCGCGGAGTGGGGTGAGGGGGGTGCGCAGTCCGGCGCAGTCTATCCGGTCGACCTGCTGGTCGACGCGGGCGACCGGCAAGGGCTGCTGCGCGACATATCGGACATCCTGTCGCGCGAGAAGATCAACGTCACCGCGGTCAAGACCCAGTCCCGGGCGGGCGTCGCGCACATGAACTTCACCGTGGAACTGTCGGGCACGGCGGCACTGAAAAAGGCCCTGTCGCTCTTGCGCGAGGTGCCGGGCGTGATCCATGCCGAGCGGCGCTGATACTATGGCCGGCGCGCAGGCACGATGTCTGTGAATCACACGAGGACCCGTTTGTGACTCCAATCGCGATCGACTACACAAGAACCTACCGCTGGATCGTGGTCAACAGCTATCGGGTGCGAGTGGCAATCTTTGCCCTGATAGCCCTGCCGATCGGGCTGCATCTGATGCCGCGCGCTCCCGGTGCCGCCATGTGGAGCCTGTTCGTTCTCCAGTTCGTGGCCTACCCGCATTTGATGCACTGGCGCACACGAACGGCCAGGCACCCGACCCGGACCGAGCTGGACAACCTGATCGTCGATTCGCTGGTATTCGGCGCATGGGCGGCTGGACTCGGGTTTCCCCTGTGGATCAGCGTCGCGATGTTTCTCGCCAGCCTGTTGAGCCATACGATCACTCGCGGCATGCCGGGCGTCGTCATCTGTCCCCTTGCCTTTGCAAGCGGCGCCCTGGCGTCCACCACGGTGATCGCGTTTCATTTGTCGACGGATACCGATGGCCTGGTGACACTGGCCTCCATCGTCGGGCTAGCGGTCTACCTGTCGTTGATGGGCATCGAGTTCTTTACCCACATCCGGCAACTGCGTGACGTGCAAGATACGCTGGACACTCAGAAGAAGATCCTCGAGGAGGCAAACGCAGCCCTGCACGACCAGATCGGAAAGATTCACGACTTGCAGGAAAAGCTGCGTGAGCAGGCCAACCGCGATTCCCTTACGGGGCTGTTCAACCGGCGCTACCTCGAGG
>Ga0207969_100304_pt1 | contig 26091 bp, 26 predicted proteins | sample LakWasMet25_LOW6_2_FD_183869 | JGI IMG/M metagenome (GOLD analysis project Ga0207969, IMG submission 183869) | Freshwater sediment methanotrophic microbial communities from Lake Washington under simulated oxygen tension - Sediment Metagenome... | ecosystem: Environmental > Aquatic > Freshwater >... | reverse complement strand
CTGCTATCAGCAAGCACATTGAAAGATTCATCATCAATTATCGTTAGCTACAGTTAATATTACAGTCAGGAGCATTCAGGTAGCTATCGATTAAATTCAATCACTTACCTTAAGCAATCTCCTTATTGAATATGACTATCTTAAAATTAGATAGTTCTAAAAGCTATGCATTGCAATGGTAGTCTGATGGACTCATATACAAAGCCATCAGGTCGAACAACCAACCATAAAATTAAAACAAATCTTGCTGAAGTGGGACCAAACTGTTCGCTGGTCTTTTACGGGAGAATTTATTATTTTGTATTGGGCGTGTTTGAGAAGATCTTTTTCTAGACGCATGTTTTTTTATAATTACTGCTGTTTGCTGATGGTCCTTTGAAGTCAATTTGAGCTGGCTAAAGTTTGCTTTTGCTAACTTAAATGCCTGATCAATACTAACCAGAGGCGCAGGATAATCAATACCGATTCGACAACCATATTCAAGCTGTAGAGACTCTGGCATCAGCCATGGCTGAATAATCCAAGTATTAGGCACGCACCTTAACGCTGGCAGCCACTTTCTAACAAACACTCCCTCTGGGTCTTGATCTATTGCTTGCTTGACGGGATTGTAAATCCGTAAAGTATTGATGCCGGTAGTACCTGATTGCATCTGCACTTGAGGCCAGTGTATGCCTGGTTCATAGTCTAAAAACTCACGCGCTAGGTGCAAACCGGTCTCACGCCAATGTAACCATAACAAATAACTAGCAGTGCTCATCAACATCGCACGCATTCTGAAATTAACCCAGCCGGTTTCTTTCAACATTGCCATGCAAGCATCTACCAAAGGCCATCCAGTTTTTCCTGCTTTCCAAGCAACTAATCTTGCTTGTGATTCAACACTTGAATAGCTATCATCTCGCAAGTCATTAAAGGCAGCATGGAGGTTTTGATACTCTATCGCAGGCTCCGACTCTAGCTTTTGCATAAAATGGCAATGCCAATGCAATCGGCTTTCAAAACCAACTAATCCTGCTAACAACCCCTTGGGATAAGTGGATGAGTTCTCTTCAATATTGAGTTTCTGTTGTCGCACAGACTGCACCACTTCACGCATACTTAGCACACCCCAAGTTAAGTAGGGTGATATTCTAGAACCAGCGCTTTCTGAAGATATCGGGCTAGAAATCCCACCGCGATATCGACTGGCCCGCCCATTTAAAAAGGTATGCAACAATTTAACGGCTTCTTCTCGCCCACCTTTTTGTCTTGAGTGTTTATCTGATTGAATATGCCTAATGTAGGAAAGATCACTATTTGCAATGGTATCTAATGGCAAAGCGGCCATATTTGCTTGTGATGGTACGGTTATTATTGGAGCAGTCATGCGCTTTTCCCAAATAGAAGTCCAAGTATCTCTATTTTTTAAGCGTCTAACTACTCCGTTTTGTGGATGCTCAATCCAATTGACATGTTGAGCTTTGCACCAGGACGCAACAGCTTTATCCAACTGGTAGCTATTATTGTTTCCTGTCTCCTCATGGCTATGTAAATTTATACAGTAAAACTTTGAGAGATGGTTAAGAGTCTCAATAATGCCCGTATTGATTTGTATAAGTGACAATCCAATTGCTTGTAAATCATGATGCAGTGAAACCAAACACTCCTTAACAAACATTTGATGCTGAGTTGCATAATCACCGCTATTCCAAACACATGAATCCCAAGTAAAAATGGGGATCACCAACCCTTGCTGACAAGCTTCAAATAAAGCCGCATGATCTTGTACTCTCAAGTCACGCTTAAACCATACGACATGAACCAAAGGCTTCATCTAACACCACGTTTTAAAAGTTAACTTTGATAAGTCAACTTAAATAAATCTTGGTTCAATCATTTCGTGCTTAACCATGTGATGAGAGTTTGAGTTCAAAATGTTTAAAACATTAGGCATGCATTCTCACAATAAAAAAGGACCCAGATTTCTCTGAGTCCTTTTATTCTTGGTGGCCCCCCTGTGAGTCGAACACAGCACCAACGGATTATGAGTACAAGTGAGTGGTCACTATCACGCTACAAAGCTAAAGAATTGTAAGTAAATTTTGGTAGCGGATATTGATGTGATCTACAAACCGAACCTATACCGAACCTTTTTGTACAAAATCACAGAAATTACTACGTAAAAATAATTTAAAACAATCAGTTACCACTACCTTTTCCCGAACCGAACCCGACCCTGCGTTGAAGTCGTGGAGCCATATCTGTTGGTATAAAAGTATTCTTCTGGGTTTGCATCTTTCTGGTGGACGATGAATGCTTTTGCAGCATGCACAGATTCCATTTACCCTTATCTAGTCTGTTTGTAACGTACCGCTTAAATGGGGTCTTTAGGTGATTTACATTGGTGACGTTTCTGATTGCAGTAATGACAAGCTGCAACAATTGATGAAACTCATGCTCGGCGGTCTAACCATCGCACTCTACACATTATTGGATTGCGCCTGTGAATGCTATTGATTACTATGGTGTAAATGACCATATAAAAATAATTAAGATTTAATAAAAACAACATGCCATCTACACATATCGAACTAATATTCACCCGCTCTGGAAAGAAAGCGCAGCTCTATTCTGGAGTTTTCTCTTATAGATCCAAAGTTGGTTTAACTGATTCCCTTAATATAACCAACAAAAGTATTTCAATCGAAACAAAAAGATCATCTACAAATCTCGACCCACTCCAATCTCACAATAGCACTTTCTACAAACAAATAATTAAGTCGCTTTGCCTATACTATTTACTAGAAAAGCATCCTAATCAACTCAAGGTAATAACCTTAACTAAGAAAAGCAGCGGTAAGACTTTATCGAGAGAAGTGATTCCAAAATCTGTCATAAGACAAGTAGTCAAAAAATCAGCAATCCTTACTGCTCTAAAGGATATCAATAATTTAAAAGCTCAGATCGTTTTACAGGAGACAGAAACAGGTAAAGCTGTATTGAATGCAGCCACTCATTTAATCAAGTCTTTAGACTCATCCAGCGCGTACGATCGCTTTGAAAAACTCTGGCGAGCGTTTAATGCTTTGTACAAGTCCTTAGCAAAAGAGAATAGCGACCATGCATGCCATGTAGCACTGAGAACGTATTTAATAGCAAATCCTAACTTATTTCCACTTTCGTTAGCAAAAGTTGCAAGTTTAACAACTCAAGATATTCGGAAAAGAATTCGACTGAATGCGATGATTTTGAACAATCACCCGACTCAGAAAACGACTCAAGCATTCGCTGATAGTATAAAAAGAAACACTGACCGCAGAATATTGGAAATGTATGACTCATCACTCCCCATTCGAGAGAAATTCTTAAAAACGACAACTATGTTCACGGATGTAAGCGCTTACATAGCTACAGGGATTGCCGGAAATGTAACTTGCGATGCTGAAGTGGTTTCATTGTTGTGTATAAAATATATGTACTTTGTTCGCAACAAAATCGCTCATGCAGAAAAAACAGATCATGGTTTCACTTTTACTCAAGCAAGCAGCGATGAAACAGAAATACGATGGCTGGCACCATTTCTTGAAGCATTAGTAATAGATATGATTAACATTAGCGATACTTTCTAGGGACCTAAATAATAATGTCTACTGAGATTAATTGGGGGTCGATCGCCGACTGGGTATCAGGGATTGGTTCACTATCTGCCGTTATAGCAGCTCTTTACCTATCCAAAGCCAATATGCGAGTGCGCTTATATGGCACTTGCGGTCATCGTATCGTCTTTGAACATGGTAAAGACGCACAACATCATTTAATCTCAATCTTTGTTACCAACATCGGGGCACGTTCTACTGTAATAAGCAACATAAGCTTAAGGTTTGGTTTGATCAAAAAGAAATATGGGATTATCAAAATTTTGGAAGGTGAATTCACCCAACCTATTCCAAAAACTTTAGTTGATGGTGAGCAAGGTCATTGGGGATTTGAATTAGATGATCATAAGACTTGGATAACTGATTTGTTTAGAAAGGAGTTCATAACATCTTGGCTAGACGTTAAAACAATGTATATTGAGGTTCATACTACAAATGGCGGCAGTTTCAGATTTAGACCTGAGCCACCTTTACGAAAAATGATATTAGATCTTTACAAGGAGAGTTTTAAAAGTAAATGTAAGTGATTGAAATACTCATTTTTGTTTTAGTGCACATTCAAGCTCATTTAACTTTTTTTGCTTAAGCTCTTCTAAACGCTCTTTATCTGCCGCATCTTTTGGTAGGGGCACATGCCATCTTTTAATCATTCCTATTGAATTTTCTAAGTGGTTTTTGTTCATACTGTCAATGTCATGTATCGGCTCACCTAGATTTCCACCCCAAATGCCTTCTTCATGAATTAAAAAAGACCAACTTTCTTTGATATATTTCTTAAATTCAATGTCGCTCATTTACTCCCTTTCCCAATAATTAATCAACTAACTTTACCCCGTAATAAGCCTTGATTAGCACGAAATTAAGGCATCACTCATCAAGTAACCCCATATCAATCCTAGCTGACCTTTGAGCTGTTTTGATCATAGCCTCTGTGAAATTCTCAATATCAGTGTCTGCTTTTGAAATTCGTAGATACATTTCATAGGCTGATTCAAATGAAGCTTCTTGGATATATGCAATTAGTTGCGTGTACCGGTCTCTCTGTTTGGTATCTTTGCTTTTACTAATATCCAAATAAAAACTCTCTAAATACATGGAAAAGTAGACCACGTATTCAAGCTGAAAACTATTTTCAATGTTGTTTACACTCATACTAATGTTTGAATATTTTGTGATATCCAGTTTCTATAATGTCATTGATTAACTCAAGGCTAAGTATAGGGCTTTCTAATTCCAAATGACTGAAAACTTACTTTGATTTATCTACCATAATGGCGTATCCAGAGTCGCGCTGTTAAACCAGCTACCACGGCAAAAAAATCACGTACGCACACAAGGTTTGGGCGAGGTGGGCAGATTCTGCACCCACCTCCCCTCAAAGCTACCCCTCGACACCCACTTCCAATTGTTGAGTTTTCATAGCTCGTTGTGTAATGACTGACGCATTATCACTAGCATCATTCAGCGTCTGCATTGAAAGATGGCTATAACGCTGCGTCACTGATGGATCACTGTGACCTAGAATTTGCTGCACGATATAAAGACTGCTACCTGAGTTAATCAAGTTTGAAGCTGCTTGGTGACGTAAATCGTGTAATCTAAGGTGTGGAAGCCCTGCTTCTGATCTTAATCTTTCCCATACTTTAGCAATGTTGACATAAGGTTTCTTTGTTTTCTTGTTAATAAATAGGTGTGTGTACACTCCTTCTGTATTTAATTGATTAATGACATTTAAGGCAGTGTTATTCAAAGGTACAGGGCGCATACGCTTTGATTTTGAATTGCTAGCTGGAATACGCCAAACACGTTGATTCTTATCTACTTGAGACCAAGTTGCTGACAAAGCTTCATTCAAACGACAACCTGTTGCAAGCAAGAACATAGCGATTAAACAAACTGAGCGACTCGAATCAGTCCTGAGCACTTCTAGCAACTTCGCTAGTTGTGCATCATTCATGTACCGCTCAATTTTGTTGTCTTCATCAAACATATGAATACGACTAGCCGGGTTCTTATCCAACATTTCCCATTCCACTGCTAGGTTAAGCATATGTCTAATCAACTTGATATGATGATTAGCAGTAGCTGCAGCTAGCTTTTGCTCTAGTAAGCTTGAGTGAAAAGTTTGTATCTGCAAACGTGTTACTTGATTCAAACGCTTACCACCAAACACTGCCTTAATACGTAAGCGATACAACTCTTCATCACGATCCCAGCTACGCTTTCTTTGCTTAACGTAAGGCAAGTAATGATCATCGAAAAGCGTATCCATAGTGATAACAGCCTTACGTGCTTTATCTTCAGCTCGCGGATCTGCACCTAGCGCTATTTCTGCATTCAATGATTTAACCTTAGACTTTGCCTCAGCTAATGTCATATCTACCGTGCGCCCTATCTTTTGGTGACAAGACTTCTTAGCACTGTCTTTGTAGCGCAAATAATAAGTACCATGACCATTGCTAGAACTGCGAACCTCAACATACAAGCCACTGAATCGCCACTAGTTTTGTAGACACTAATCAGCCGTTTTTCTGAATTTGTTTTCGTAGTCTATCGGAGATAGCAAGTTATTGGAATTGTGACGTCGTTTTGAGTTGTAGAACAACTCAATGTAGTCAAAGATATCCTGCCTTGCTTCATCGCGATGGTTATATATTTTTCGTTTAATCCTTTCCCGTTTAAGAAGTTGAAAGAAGCTTTCAGCCACAGCATTGTCGTGGCAGTTGCCCCGTCTGCTCATGCTGGATTCCAAGTTGTGTGCTTTTAAAAATACATCCCAATCTTCACTGGTGTATTGGCTACCTTGATCAGAATGTATCAGCACTTTGCTTTTGGGTTTCCTGCGCCATACAGCCATCAGCAACGCATCCAACACCAGTTCTTTAGTAATCCTTGACTGCATAGACCAGCCCACAATGCGCCTGGAGAATAAATCCATCACCACTGCAAGATATAACCAGCCCTCATGGGTACGGATATAGGTAATATCTGTCACCCATGATTGGTCTGGTAGTATTGGGTTGAATTGCCTATTTAATGTGTTGGGACTGGTTAAATAAGGTTTGCCACCATAATGCCTTGGCTTACGGTAACCTACCTGTGCTTTTAATCCATGGGTGTGCATCAAACGATAGACACGATTGATACCAATTCGCTCACCCAATGCACGCATGTCGCTATGCACTTTACGATAGCCATAAACACCACCGGATTCCAGCCAGCATTGCTTAATCAATCCTGTTTGGCGTTGATCATTCTTATCGCGTATGGAATAAGGCTGCTTTAACCAGGCATAAAAGCCGCTGGGATGAACTTCTAGCATCTGGCAAAGCCATCTTGTCGGCCAACAGTCCTGATGGTCTTTAATGAAGGCATATCTTACTCGGACTGTTTTGCGAAGTATGCCGCGGCTTTTTTTAGCAGATCACGTTCTTCTGTGACGCGCTTTAGCTCTTTGCGCAGTTGAGTTAACTCAGCTTGCTCTGCGTTTTTAGTTTGATAGGCCGTAGCATCTGGTCCATATTTCTTGACCCATGCATAAAGGCTATCTACTGTCACATCAAGGCGTCTTGCCACCTCAGAGACTGCATATCCACCTTCTGTGATTTGACGCACTGCTGCTAATTTGAATTCTTCTGGATAACGTTTCGCGCTCATTTTATACACCTTTTTAAGTTGCCATTATTACGGCTCTAAGGTGTCTAGTAAACTAGTGGCGATTCACACTACGATCATCATTTACAAACTCAATACGCCCAGAGCCTTGTGGGCAAACCAATTGGTGATCAATAAAATGCTGGGTTAATTTCACAATTGCCATATATACACCTCCAAATTTAGATAAAAGGTACCCCCTGCCCCCACTAGTGGGGTGTGGGGTGGATGCAACTTCAAAAGCTAATTAGTAACCATCGTCATCATCAGTCAGGCTAACGGTGAATATCTTCTGTACAGATTCACATTTGAATGGGAATCTCCAAGTCATAGCTCCTTGGATCTTCTTAGGATCACCAAGAACTTCACGCAAAATAGCGCCGCAATCTCGTGCTTGAGTATTGGTAGGACGATCTATACCGAGTTTTATCAATATCTGACTAGCTGTGTATGGCTTCAAACCTGAATGGCCAATACGTCTTAAATCCATACCTATTAAAACCCGTTCACGGATTACACTTACAGCCTGATGAGTCTTATTGTGTTGCTCTAATAGACTCTCTTCTTCCGAAGTAAGCCACCATTGCTTGCCAGCATGAAAATCTTCAGCAAGCTGAGCAAACAATTGCTGCATATTAATACCATGCTGATAGTCGACCTTTAGAACAGGGATAGTCCACCAGCGTGAGTTGCCTGTAGGGTCAACCAAAAAATTATGCTCATTGACCGTTGCACAAAATACCGTGCGACGTGGATATGTAGAGTCAGATTTTCCATATGGTCTGCGCATCTTGTCTTGATCAGCTGTCAAAAACCCCTTTAATCGAGCAATATCTTTTTTAAAGCTAGAGTCCAGCTCTCCTATCTCAACAATCCAATGACTAACTGCTGTGATAATCGAGTCTTTGTTACCAGCATCTAGGTGATGATCTAGTTTTAAGACATCTTCATTCACAATGTCACCAGTAAGCAATGAACTTATCCAACTGGTTTTACCAATGCTTTGAGGTCCCTGTAAAGTAAGCACGCCACGTGCTTTAAAACCGTTAGGCTTCAATGCAGCTGCAACAGCACTCAACATCCATCGATACATCAATTTTCTTTTTAAGGTTATTGCATAATCAGGTTCAGTTTTTAGCGTATCGTAGAATTCTCCAAGACGATCTACACCATCCCAAGTAGCACTTTTTATCCAAGATGCCACAGGGTTAAATCGGTTATTATCACCAATCACTTCAAGAAAACTAGGTATCTGCCCAATAGCCATATTATTAAGAATGGCTAAACTAGTAATCGTGGCTAAAGCAGAATTGTCTGCGTTATCCATTGAGAATCTGGCTTTAGGCAGAATAATCAGTAGTTTTTTCTTAATTGTGTTGTAACTTACCTTTATGGAATAAGCAGATAAAAGATGATTTGTATTTTCAATAGTGGCTGGTATGTTATGACTACCTAGTGAAGGCTGATGAGGAAATGATTTTGGATCTAAAGGTATTGGTTTGTTTAGATTGATGTGTATGATAGATTGTAGTTTCACTTCATGCGTTACAGCGTCATGGTCAGAAGAGGAAAGCGATTTATTGATCACAAGCTCTAAAGATGGCGGTGATTTAGAAGATTGAACTTTCTTACCAAATAACTCTACTTCCAGCATTTCTTTGGTGTGATGGTTAATATTACTTTGTGTGTCTAACATTGTTATCCTTGCAGATTGAAATAAAGAAGAGCCTGCGGGGAGGCTCATATTCTTAGAAGTGTTTAGATGAAATTTAGTAAGTCATTTTCCAAAAGAATCAACATGCAAGGCTCAACGATATCTTGCTCATACTCTGTCAAAGAATCCCAAAACTCAAGATCCCACTCTAAAGGGGTTGTTACAAAGGTAAATATCTCGTCATCTTTTACTTCTTCGTATAGACGCTCTAAGAAGTATTCAGGCACTAAATAGCTTTCGATCAGAAAATAACCGTTTACTTGTTTATAAATACTTGATTGAAATTTCATAATTACTCCAAATTAAGCAGCGAAGTGCTGTGTCTCAAGACAGGAGCAAGTGTGATAGAACTCGGTGAACTAACAAGAGGTAGGGGAAGTTCAACCTAAACCCTTAAGGCATAAGGGTTTGAAGGCTGAACTGATGTGAACTCAATAATTTTATTGAGTTTAAATTGTAAATCTTATGTTACGAAATGCTTTGCGGATGGTATCAGCTTGGTACGCTTTACCATCTTTCTGCTTAATGCCATTCTTAGCCATGAGACTTTCAACCAAGATCGATAGCTTTTGTTTAGTTAATATTTTAATCTGTTTATCTTTGATTGCTTGGCGTGCAAAATACCTAGCTGAAATGTACCAAGTCTGTTCAGGATCAGGATCACCCTTTTGATGTTCTTCCCAAGGCATTTTGACCTGACTAGCAGAGTATTTTTCTTTACTGAGTTTGACTCCCAAAGCTGCAGGTAATATCTCCTCTAGTATATCCATGCCATAAACTTCTTTTGCCCATCGTTTTAAGCTCACAAAAGTAATGAATGAAATAGCTGCTGAAGTAGTGACATCTTCCAGCAGTATTGGCTGGGAACTACTCAATTCCTCAGCTATTGCACAACGATATTGATGAGCGAGTTTCTTCTTAGACAAGGCATTATCATAGTCAAATTGCCTTTGTTGAATTAACGCTTCTGGGCTTGAATCATACTTTGCCTCCGACAATGCCGCATAAGCTTCGTCAACATCATCTGCAAGCATATGTATCCATGATGCCCAATAAATTCGCCATTGACCCAGACTGGTTGTAATTCTGCGTATTTAAATCCAAGTAAATACAAGACGGCATCTTCAATATTACAACTGGTAGGGTGATTGATATCTAAGTATTTATCGTTCATTACTAAATTTTTATTTGGTAGATGAAGCTACTCTATCAGAAATAATCAAGACTTACTTTGTTGAATGCTGCCATCTTTAGCAAAAATATTTATTAGTCATTGCTCCCCCCATCCCCCACCACTTTCATCAGCCGTGCAAAATCCTCCGATTGATGCCGGATCAATTTAGGTCTGCCATTAGTAGGTGGGGTGGGTGGAAAGTAAAACTACTGAGCGTTGCACTCAGATATTAGAGGTTGGGGTTAGTCGCTTCAATATGCTCAATGACTCGGGCCTGCTGCCATAGATACTTGGGCACGTAGTAAACAGGGCCGCCTGCATTGTTACAGCACAGCATAAAAATGACCCATTGCGGATCACCGGTTTGTTCATCAAGGTAGCTACAAGCATCCCACGACATTGCGATATCGGTGACATTAGGCCAATGACCATCATGCGCTTCGGCCCATTCAAAGTCGCAGCCATGAATTTGTAATAGATCATCCGCTGTTTCGCAGACATAGACGTAACCGCCAAGATAGTCACCATAGTCCTGCATGACTTCTGGTTGCTGTATGAGCAAATCAATATCTGCTTGGGTAACTTCTAATGGATTACTAACTTGATTATGTTGGTTTTGGCAAAGGCCTAACATGACGGCAGCTTGATCCTGCAACAACCTGAAACTGATCTTATGCTGCCTGTATTGCTGATAGGCTTCATTGAAGTGATGGATCTTGATCATTTACGTCTCCTGATCTGTACGTGATAAATGTGAATTGTTGATTGATGGCATCGGCAAGTGCCTCTTCCGGTAAATCCCAGGTGAGTACAGTTTCAATGGCTTCGAGGTAATGTTGGTGGTACATAGTGTTTTGTCCTTTTAAGTTTGTGACGATTGATAAAGTGAATAGCAATTGCTGCAAGTGCGATAACAGTGAGTGGAAATGCTAAAAACAGCAGGATGAATAAAGCGATGCCAAACTTTCGGGTGGACTCTAAAAGCAGGCACATAAAAGTAATCACCGTTAATGCGATGAATTCCATTGGTAACTCCGTTTTGTTTAAAAATGAGGGGTAAATTCAGAATTTGGGTCGGTATAAGCTCGGTATAACTTGTTTGCTTCATTGCAAAGCGGAAGAGCCCTTGACTGGCTTGGTGTTATGGCTAGGTAATTTTTGAGAGCAGCGGACTTCTACTACATCTGAGTGATTTTGGAATTTTATGGATTACTGCTTATTGAGAAGTGATTTGATTACGCGTTGCTCACGCTTTACTTCTTTAGGGGATAGTTCTTTTACAACTTTCTTTTTATTTAGAGCAACCGAAGTTTTGTAATCACCGGGAATATCTTTAACCGTTAAATTGACACCAGCATTAATGAGCGCTTTCATCTCAGCCATAAATTGCTCTTTTTCTGCTATTTCATAACCACGTACTTTGCCTTCTAAGCTAATAACAATGCCTTCGCTCTTCATGGCTGCCATCAGAAAAGCTGGCGTGTTGATCGATCTACCTTTAAGTAAATCTAATAGTGGAAATGAGGATAAAGGTTTACGTGCAGCTTCTAAGGTAGCCAACATAGAGTTTAAAGCGACCCACTCAGGGCTGAATAATCCACCTCCAGTGTTTGTCGTGACCCTAAAATAAATATCATGTTCTGCATTACATCCAATCTGATAAGCTAATGTTGCTCGACCTGAGTTGGTTGGACATGTTGCAATTTTAAGAACACGCATTGATGAAGGAATGCTGTTAGTTGTTGTTTCTGACATGGTGCTTCTCCTATAGAAAATAAATTGAATATGTACTTCATATAAGATGGCTGAAATTTCGCAAATTTAGGCGCAAAAAAGCCCGCTGACCAATTAAGGTGCAACGGGCAATAAGTTTATGTAAATCTATAATGCTATGAGGATATGAGCTATTGTTTCTCCGAGTTTGTTTAATCGTTTATGTTTTGCAACTTTCCAGTTTCATTTCTCTTTATAAATCTTATGGCTGGTATGGTCCCTATGATAACAAGAGATAAATAAGCAACTCTCATAATATATAACGGCCCCCAGTCTGGTGTGACAGTAAATATAAATAATAGTCCCAGCACTAAATAAATAACAAAATTAGTGATGAGTAAGTGCGTCATTACAGTTAATGTAGGAAATGGACTGAGGGCATATATGGCAACCAGAATAAGAAACATCGATGATATTGGCATAATCACAATCCCCAATGCTATAAATGCAAGCACTGCGAAACGACCACGTATATTGTCAACTTTATCTACCCATGCTTCTATAAAGTTAAAAAATTTATCTGGAACGGAGTCAGCGACCTGACTAACTTTTTCAAACTTTTGTTCAACCCCTTGCATGACACTTTGCATCCGCTCTTCTGACTTGAGCTTTTCTGCTAACTCATCTTCAGGCGTTTGTTTAACTTTGGCTGTAGCAAAAAGTATTATTCCTGCAATAAAGCCAATTCCTCCAAGCATTAGCATATTGCTTTTATCATTTAGTAAGCCCAAGTTATTCACTCTGCCATACCCCGTTGAAACTGTTGTGTCAATGTTCATAGCCATCAATATCATTACCACTGAAAACGCTATCAACATTTTTGAAACTGTATTAATGCTCATTCATCACCTTTCGAAAATAGAGAATTATTTAATAAACACTGAATATTGCTTAATATGGTTAACACCTTTACTTCGTACTGCTTGATAAAGCTATCAATCAAACTTCATCATTTACTTAATTCTTTTTAGTGGCATTCTTATATAGCCCTAATCCAGCGCCAAGTGCTGCACCTATAGCAGGCCCAATAAGTGGAATAGGTACAGCAATTGCAGCGCCAACGGCTGCATAAGGTGCAACATCTTTCACCAACTCAGACTGCATTACCTCTTTACCTAACTTGGTTGATTCATTCACTACTGATGAGGCAACTTGCTTAGTTTTTGCTAAAGCAATTTTGGCATCTTCAATATCCACCTTGCCATCACCATTAAGATCACCTACAAGCTCAGCAGTAGTAGCCATCATTTTTCCAGCACTACGGCTCATTGTTTTACCTGTTTCTAATGCGGCACGGCCTGCATTATTAATACTTGAACCAACTGATGAGGATGTTGAGGAAATGACTTCAAATGACGCATCTATGATTTCTGTGGTTTTATTTTTCATTTTTAGATTCCAAAGATTAGTATAGCTAAATATTTTCTGAATGAGTATATAACATTCCCAGCGCACAGGGATGACTAGGTTATCATTCAGGCGCAAATTCTCCCAGTTCATTGGGAGAGGATTTACTGTTGGAAATTTCGGTTGCATTCGGGAGGGTATTGCGTAGGCTAAGGCTTGAACAAGGCCTGTCGCAAGAGACTGTCGGCGAGCTTGCCAACCTGCAACGGAAGTACATCAGCTTACTTGAACGTGCAGATTACCAGCCTAAGCTTGAGACAATTTTTAGGTTGGCGGAAGCCCTAAGGTGTTCACCCTCTAGTTTGATAGCAATGGTTGAGGAGGAAGCTCGGGGAAATTGTAATATTAAAGATATGTCTAAAAATTAGTGCCTAATTCGGAGAGCACAGTTCTTGATATATTAAGCGATACTTAAAGCAGCTAAAGCGCAACTAAATTAATTAGGTATGTGAATTAAAAGACATATATAAATCACTTATAAACAAAATATTTTTCTACATCTTTTTCCCAATTAGAACTACTTAATATTTCATCAAACGGATTTTGTATAATTGTAGGTGAATATCCATATTCGTTCATATGATTCCTATTTACTAAATAAAGATAATAATTTTTTCCTTTAATCCTTGATGTCTCCACTTCATTCTTAGACCAGTAAAATGCTGGCTTACCGCTGTAAGATTTAACTTCTATAAACCTATCATGCAGCAATGAGTTAGTAGAATTAAATGAAGCGATGTCGTAACCCTCTGATACAGAGTAATCTGCAACCCAAATAACTTCTTTCATAGCGTTTAAACGTGCGATTTCATATTTCAACACAAAACGTTCGGCATCCTGGCCGAACTGATTCTGCAATTCCAAGATTAATTTCAAGTGGTCTGGAGATATTGTTCTTCGTTTAACTTCAGCCATTAAGTCTTTTTGAAAAAGACTCATATACTCTTGAGCTATTATGTAATAAATTGAAATTTCTGTAGATACAGGTACTAGGATATTAAAATCTAAAAGCAGCTGCTTTAATTGAGAGTACTTAAATCCAAATGCATTATTAGTTATTTTTATACTTTTGTTTACCAAATCATAGGAAAGATGCTCAGGCGAAAATATTTCATAACACACTTCATCTTTACTAATTGTTGCTAAAATATATTCCGCAAACTTTTCTGAGAAACTATCTCTTTGATTTAAATACCTATGCAGATGATTCGGTATTACTAACGAGTCATCATTAGCAACCTCAATAAAGTTAATTTTAATTGCTAACTGTAGACATCCATCAAAAATGCTTCTGCCATTAATCACACGGTTGAAAAAATATTTTTGAATTTTTTTAATTGTCCAAAAACCATTTGCGTGATTAGCTAAAAGGTTAGCTAACTCAAAAAAATACTCTGGCGTCCCTAAATTCTTATATATCCTAAGTTCTTCGAGCATAATTTGCTATAAGCTCTTTAATAATATCAGTTTCATCACTTTCATTAATTCGGCTGAACAAAGGAATTTCATCATTTATAATTTTGTCCATTCGTTCTATTTTCGCTAATAGCTTAGTATGTATTACCTCATCGATAGAATCTTTGCATACAAAATAATAATATGTTGTTAATTGATTTTCATCCAGCCCAACCCGATGAATTCGGTCCTTAGACTGTATAAAATTTGAACAGTTATAATCTCTTTCTAAGTAAAGTGCATTATGGCAGCCTTTATGCAGAGATATAGATTCAGCGACTGCAAATGGGTTTGCTATCACGACCTGAAAATCTAAATTTTTTGGATTATTAAACTCATCAATAATCACTTCTCTTTCCTGCTGCTCTACTTCACCAATGAGTAGTTTGGTACTTATCCCGTTTTTATTTAGATATGACTGAAGCGACTTAGCATTCTGGATAAATATTGTCCAAATTATTATTTTTCCATTTTTTGGAATAATTTCAGTCTTTATGAGGTCATAAGCATTTATGTATTTCTGAGGCGTTTCCAGAATGTCGTAATTTATAATTTGATTAAAAAAATCCGTATCATCAATAAATAGTTCATTGTGAGAAGTAAATTTTGAATTCGGATCAGACTCACCTTTAAAATCATTACTTTCCATAGAGTTAATTAGCGGCTTTGCTAATAATGCTGGATTTGAAGCAGCTTGCCTTAATCTAATTAACTTGGCTTTATTAACAAAATCTTGAACATTTGCTGAAGATTTAGCCTTAAATGATTTTATATAATTTGATTCAATAAAATCATAAATTTCTCTTTGGCGCTCATTCATTTCAATTTTGTGAATCACTTCACTGATTGGAGGCAATTTTAAGTCTTGCTTCTTAATGCGAATAAAATATGGCGAAAGATTGCTTTTGAGTTGAATAACTCTAGCGCTATCAAGATCACCATTATTTGTCATATCGATTAAATTTTGATAATGAAAATGAACTATTTCTTTGTACTTATATGGGTAAATAAATTTATATAAATTATAAATGTCCTGAAAACCATTAGGTAGCGGCGTGCCGGTTAAAATAACCCTAGCCCTTGCTTCTTTAGATATCTCAGCAATACTTTGTCCCCACACCCCCTCTGGGTTTTTTATTCTATGGGCCTCATCAACAACTAACATTGTTTTATTTTGTTTTAGAAAGTTAATAATGTCAGTTTGTAGTGAGTCAACACCACCATGAAAAATTAAAGTAACCTCTGAGGGGTTTGCCGCATATAAGTGCTGTAGCTTTTCATCTTTTTTAATAGTCAAATCACCCGAAAGCCTCTTGTAACTCCCCTCCCTGCCAAAACATTCTTTATATTCTTTTTCCCATGGTGAAAATGAAGAAAGTGGGCCAATTACCATTAGCTTATCCACATGCTTAGGATGCTCTTTAGGCAGGCTATTCAAATAAGCAAATGCAGCATAAACAATTGTAGTTTTACCTGCTCCTGGCACTGCAAAATTACAGCAATTTTGTGAAAATGCCAGATGAAATGCCGAGAGGAGTTGTAATGGATACAGCGTCCTTTGGCTAGAAAACTTCGTTTTTATTACTTGTTGGAATTCATCAAAACTTGAAATTAACTCAGGATAGTCATCAAATTTATTATTCTTAATTAAGTTTGCCTGTTTAGAAAACTCTTCAAATTGCTGTTGTTCACGACTGAATGAAATTAGCTCATTGTTTATATTTTCCGATAAAACATAAGTCAAACTAAATTTGTCTAAGAGTTTTTGCAACTCTTGGAGCAGTGAAATTTCATCTTTTTCAGTAGTTGGTATAATTATCTTGTTGTCAATTACCGAATAATTTAACCTATTAAATGATGTAACTAACCGTCTATTGTTTTCGATTTCATCGATACTACCTATCAGAGAATAATAGCACTCTTCATTTTCGTGATTGATGTCAATAGTAAGCATTACTAATCAATCTCTTTCCGAAAATCATTTAGAACTCGCTGAATATTTTTTGCGCAATCTCTTGCCTCGTCTAAGTTCTCATCTGAAATTTCTGAAATGTCTATCTCTTCAAGCAGCTTTTTCACTAAGCCTAATATCTTAACAGGTGATTTCTTTTGCAATCCTTGAAAAGCTTTTGAAGCTAATTCCTCTAAAAGCTTCTGTGCATTTTCTTCGCCAAATGCATGGTGGTTTTGCTGGATAGCGTCAAATGACTCAATGCTACGTCTAATAAGCTTTTCTGGTTTATCACCAGCTTGCTTATTTCTTAAATTCTCATAATGTGACTCTAGGTTATCTTTAAACTTTTCATGTACTAGAGCAGAAAAACTATTATCTAGTTCATCCAAGTGACTTTTGAGATTAGGAGAGCTGTAATCTATGTCCGACTTTTGAATATTTTTAGTAATTTCAAAATGGCTATCTCTAAAAGATTCCCATACTGAAGAGTCCCCAAAAAAATGATTTTGCTTTTGACCGTGGGCAATTACTCTAAACTCTTTTCCTTCGTATTTATCTCTAATGTAGTCAAAAGCAACAATTTTCAAATCATCAACATCATCATTTTCATAACCATCGAAAGCTTTACCACTCTGCGTATCATAAAATGTTTCTAGCCATTTAGTTAAGTTTATAAACTGATCTTCTCTGCCATCAAGCTGGGTATATATTCCTTCATATTTAAACTCATCTAAATACTCATCCATTCTTTTCATAACCAAAAGTAAATCTTTTATTGTGGCTTTTTGCTCACCCATCCAGTCAGCAATTTTTGACAACGCCACATCTTCATTATTGTTAGTTATTAGTACATCAAACAAATCTCTAGCTTTTAAGTACTTTTCTATTGGGTTGTACCCTAACTTCTCATCTTCTCCCATTTGAAAGGATGTTTCTAATTTTTGTATTTCAATTAAATTTTCATCTAACTTAACTGGCAAAACCACAGCTTTAAAATAGTCAACGTTTCCAAGTCTATTTAGAAGCATAGCTCTTCTATTTCCATCGATGATAATTCCGTCCCTAGTAATAATTCCAACTTTCTTTTGACCAAAATCGTCTAGATCTTTCTCAGTTTTTTTATTCCTGTCTTCCTTGGAATCCCATAGAAGTTGCTCAATCTGCTTTTTACCTTCATCAGTCTCAACGTCAATAATATGATTTTGTTTCTCCAATGATTTCGTTCTACTTAAAATGCGTCCGTTATATTTATTGTATACAAGATATGAGAGAGGAATTTTGTATACTTGCATTGATTTAAGTTCATCCTGCCAAGGAATTTCCTGCATGCCAAATGGATTGTCTTTTTCACGATTTATTATGTCTTCAATTTTTTGTGTTCTTGTCTGTTTGTCCATAATTTACTTCCTATTGGCAATAGTCGAAATTTTATTCAAAGCATATAAAGCAAATAATTGTGTAGCGGGGACTATTTTTTTGTGTTTAAAAACTTCTAAATTATTTTGTATAAAATCAACATTCTCAGTCAATGACTCACTGATTATTTTTCGTGCCTCTATAATTAACTTTGTAGGTTCGAGATAGTTATCAATTGATTTTTGTTGCTCAAACATTTCTTGGAGAGTAATGGCACCTGCAACTTTTCCTGAAAAGCCATTATTTATTTTCTCTATAAACTTCTCACCATTCTGAAAAGATTTAATTTTCCCTTCAATATCTTTATAAAACCCATCTGGCACAAATTGCATTTCTGCGTCATAGCCCGTGCCGTACTCAATAGAAGTTTTCCAACTTATTCCTACCTCACCCTTTTTTACAATGTCATAATTTGCAAGAGTAACAGTCATATTTCCACTCTTAAATAAATGTTTGCGGAACTTCGAATCTTTGACTTTAATTGGTGGATTATCAAAAACCTTGGCTTTGAAGTCATTCAGGTTTGGAATTTGCTCTGTGTTTACTTCTTTGTTTAAAATTAGGGTCTGTGGAATTTCTAAATTCAACCGCATCAGAAGCTCACCAGCAAATGCTCGACTAACAGCAGGACATACGGCATTTCCAACTAGACGCCATTTATTAAAAACCGACCCCTTGAATTGATATGTATATGGGAAACCCATAATACTTGCAGCTTCTCTAACCGTGGGAGTTCTGAACTCCCCATCACCTGTACGATTAAATTCAGATTTATAAATTAAAGACTCTCTAGAACTGCCGCTTTTTGTTGCTGTTATAGTTCTACTTGGATTATTCATATTTTCAGGAAACGACATCTTTCCCATATAAGGATGATCTGTTTTCTGTTCGTAAGATTTATTCCACTCAGACCAATATAGACCACTGTCATAGAACTGGTCGGTTAATGATTCTATTGGTATTGAAATTTCAGGATAGATTGGATCTTGAATCAAATCATAAATCTTTGGATTACAATTTGGGGGCGGGATTTTTTTAAGTAAATCGCCTAATTTTCTCCACTCATTTAACTGAGTTTCATTATTATCCAAACATGCAGAATGTGTTTCTTGTGGCACCGGCAACCTGCCTAAGCTAATAATTTCACCTGAAATAACTCTTTTTCTAGCCTGATACGATCCATAATTCGCTGAGTTAATAATATGTTGATTATCTTTTAATGTAATAGCGACTGCTGAAGGCTTATGATTGTTCGCTAAAGCCCATTCATACAGACCTAGATCATCAAATGTATAGTACTCGGGAAGGTATCTTTTTGAGTTTGGTACATTTTCCATAAACCATGCTTTGAGTATGGAATCTTTTTGAAACTTTTTAACTGCTACAATCTTTAAGTATGTTTTGATTAACTTGAGACCAGATTCCTTGTCGGATTTTCCTGATTTATTTGAGCTAGAGAAACTTACACAGGGAGGGCTGCCAATTATCACCTCCGTATCAGGAATGTTATCAATTTGGCTAATATTATTGAAATCTAATATATCTTGCTTTTGAGAGCTTAAATTGAAGTTGTGGTTATAAGTTTCAATCGCTGGAAGCCAATGATCATAACCTCTAACCACATTGAAACCTAGCTGCCTAAAGCCTTCTGAAAATCCTCCTGCACCACAAAAGAAGTCCACAACTGATAACTTTTTAATCTCAACCAAACTTTGTACCTATTTATATTAACTATCAATTTAGAATGTGAATATTATCAGAATAATTCGGATAATACATTACGTATAGTTTTGTCAACATAATACATATCTAGAAATTTTTAAATACGTAAATTTACTTTAGACTCGAGACATCACATAAAACAAAAACGACCTAGAGATTTCCCCTAAGTCGTTTTATTCTTGGTGGCCCCCCTGTGAGTCGAACACAGCACCAACGGATTATGAGTCCGCTGCTCTAACCAAGCATGAGCTAGGGGGCCTAAACTTTTGAAGTCGTTATTTTAAACTAATCTTGTCCAGTTTCTAAGAAGCTTCTTAATCTTTCTGAACGAGTTGGATGACGCAACTTACGCAGCGCCTTCGCTTCAATTTGTCTAATACGCTCACGCGTTACATCAAATTGCTTGCCTACTTCTTCTAGCGTATGGTCTGTGTTCATTTCAATACCAAATCGCATACGTAGTACTTTTGCCTCACGCGGTGTTAGTGATTCCAACACCTCGCTTGTCGCATCGCGCAAACTCGCATATACCGCAGCATCTACTGGCGCTAAAGTCGTGCTGTCTTCAATAAAGTCACCTAAGTGAGAATCCTCATCATCACCAATTGGCGTTTCCATTGAAATTGGTTCTTTACTGATTTTCAAGATCTTACGAATCTTGTCTTCAGGCATTTCCATTTTCTCAGCGAGTAATGCAGGATCCGGCTCAATACCAGTCTCTTGCAAGATTTGGCGGCTGATACGATTCATTTTATTAATCGTTTCAATCATATGCACAGGAATACGGATAGTGCGGGCTTGGTCAGCGATAGAGCGTGTAATTGCCTGACGGATCCACCATGTTGCATAGGTTGAAAATTTAAAACCACGACGGTACTCAAACTTATCTACGGCTTTCATCAAGCCAATATTACCTTCTTGAATCAAGTCTAAGAACTGTAAGCCACGGTTTGTATATTTCTTAGCGATAGAAATCACCAAACGTAAGTTTGCCTCAATCATTTCACGCTTAGCACGACGAGCACGCGCTTCGCCTGTGGTCATTTGTTTATTGATTTCCTTCAGCTCTTTCGCTGAAATACCCACTTTGGTTTCTAAATCAATAATACGTTGCTGTTGATCTAAAATTGAATGGTTAAAGCGCGCTAACTTTTCATTGTATGGCTTATCAGCTTTAAGCTCTTCTTCTAACCAACTTAGGTTACTTTCGTTGCCTGGGAATGATTTGATAAAGTATGGGCGTGGCATACCTGCTTTTTCCACACAGAAATCCAGCACTTTACGCTCGTGACCACGTACCGTTTCAACTAAACCACGTACTTGATCACATAGGCTTTCTACTTGTTTTGGTGAAAAACGGAATGCCGTTAACTCAACAAGAATTTCAGACAACAATGCTAAATACTCAGGATCTTGAGAGCCTTTAACCGGTAAAATCACTGTCATTTTTTGGTGTGCTGCACGCACTACTTCAAAACGTTTAAGTAGCTCTTCTTTAAGTTTAGCTAATGCTTCTGCAGAGATAGCAGCAGCTTTCGCACCATCTTCATCGCCGTCATCTTCATCGTCATCACTCTCAGGCTCTTCTTCCTCTGGAGTTTCTTCTGTCATCGCATCATCTAAACCAATATCGGCATCAATCAAACCGTCAACTAAATCGTCGACGCTTAATTCATCACGCTCAACTTTATCCACCATTTCCAACAAAGCGGCAATCGTGGTAGGGCAAGCAGCAATCGCTTGCACCATATGTTTGAGGCCATCTTCAATACGACGTGCAATCTCAATTTCGCTTTCGCGTGTAAGTAAATCAACTGTACCCATTTCGCGCATATACATACGCACAGGGTCAGTAGTACGACCAAACTCTGAGTCTACTGTGGCAAGTGCTTGCTCAGCTTCTTCAACCGCGTCATCGTCAGTCACTGCTGGAGGTGCGTCAGACATTAACAACGCCTCGGCATCAGGTGTCTCTTCATACACCTGAATACCCATGTCATTAATCATGCCGATAATGCCGTCAATCTGCTCTGAGCCTTGAACATCATCAGGCAAGTGATCGTTAATCTCGGCATAAGTCAGGTAGCCGCGCTCCTTACCTAATACGATTAAGCTTTTAAGGCGAATGCGACGCTCTTCAGCGCTGACCTCTTGTAGCTCTGGGCGAACATAGTCTTCAGCATTTTTTTCAGCTTGTTGATCACTTTTCTTTGGTCTTGCCATGTCTTACCTCTAAAATTTTAGCTCTGCCATGATGCATGCATCACACATGGCGAATAAGATTACCGTAACCGTGCATTATAACAGAATATAGCCTTATTTTGGCTGGGGTTTACTACCAACAGATTTCAATAGCGCAATTTCATCGGCAGTTAAAGCACTCAAAGGTTTTTCACTAATTCGCGCCAATAATGACGCGCCTTGGCGCTGCGTGCGCACTGCCTGCAACTGCTGGCGGGCACCCACAATCTCTTGTGCTTGATCAAGCGTATCGTCCAATAACGTTAATTCACGCTGCAACTCTTGCAAAATGCTAGCGTCAACTTTTCTTTCCAACTCACGTAACAACACCGCAGGTTTAGAATGGGGATACATCAGGCAAGTTTCAATCACTTGCCGTAACAAAACATCCGCATCATCTCGCTCATCCAATAACCTCAAATCCTCTTGCAGCGCAAGATTGGGATGCATCAACAACATTAGCCCAAAGCGCTTTTGTAGCGATACTGTAGTGCGTGTCAACTTTGGCTTAGCCTGCACTGGTGCCTTATTTAAATTTGGCAGCTTTAACAAAGCCTGCATTTCCTCAGGCGACAACAGTGCCAACTCAGCAACCTTTTTACGCAAATACATTGCACTACGTGGCGCATTAATCTGCTGCATAATAGGCTCTGCCTCATTCAGGAAACGCACGCGATCTTCCTGGCTTTGCAGTGCATTATTCTCACTTAAATGCTGCAGAATATATTGAGACAACGGCATTGCGGATTTAATTTCAGCTTCAAACTTTTCTTTACCAAATTCGCGTACGTAAGAATCAGGATCATGCTCTTTAGGTAGAAATAAAAATGATAGCTTCAAACCATCAGTGAGTGCAGGTAGCGCGTTCATTGCTGCGCGCCATGCCGCAGTACGACCAGCGTTATCGCCATCAAAACAAAATACAATCTCATCCGCTTGGCGCATCAACTTTGTAATATGGTAAGGGGTTGTTGCCGTACCCAGCGCAGCTACCGCATATTCAATGCCATATTGTGCCAACGCCACCACATCCATATAACCTTCTACCACCAATGCACGACCCGCATCACGAATCGCCCTGCGCGCCAAAAACAAACCATACAACTCATGCCCTTTTTGAAACAAAGGCGTTTCTGGTGAGTTGTAATATTTAGGGGTATCTTCTGGATTAATAACGCGGCCACCAAAGCCGATGACCTGTCCTTTTTGGTCATGAATCGGAAACATGATGCGGTCACGGAAGCGGTCATAACGACGGCCTTGCTCGTTCTCTACCACCAAACCTGCCACCGTTAATGCCTCATTGTCATAATGCGGAAAGACACTTTGTAGATTCTGCCAACCAGCGGGCGCATACCCCACCTGAAACTTAGCCGCGACCTGACCACTCAGTCCACGCGCCTTTAAATACTCAATAGCACGGGGTGATTTTTTTAATTCAGCTTTATAAAAATTGGCCGCTTCTTGTAATGCGTCTTGCAAGCCAACGACCACTTTAGGCGCAGGCTTGTCGTTATCGCGCACCTCTTGCGGCACGGTCATACCCACCATTTTAGCTAAATCATGAATCGCATCAACAAAGCTAAGCCCTTGATATTCCATCACAAACCCAATAGAAGTACCATGTGCACCACAGCCAAAACAGTGATAAAACTGCTTGGTAGGACTTACCGTAAAACTAGGGGATTTTTCGTTATGAAACGGGCAGCAGGCAGAATAATTGGCACCTGCTTTTTTTAGCGGCACACTTTTATCAATCACATCGACAATATCAACGCGATTGAGCAACTCTTGAATAAAACTTTCAGGTATCAAAGTGTCCGCTTCAGCTAAAAATAACTACGTTAATAGAATTTGCTAGCCATTCTAGCGCAATCTTTTAAAAACAAAAAAGGAGCTTATCGCTCCTTGTAATGTCTACTTGCATTTATCGCTATAGGTTAACCTAGACGAGTTTTAATCAATCCAGATATTTTACCCATATCAGCACGTCCAGCTACCAATGGCTTAATTTCCGCCATCACTTTGCCCATGTCTTTAATACCAGCAGCGCCTGAATCAACCACAACCTTCTCTAAGATGGCTTTAATCTCATCTTCAGTCAGTTGTTGTGGTAAATACGTTTGCAGCACGGTGACTTCAAACTTTTCTACATCGGCTAAATCATGACGATTAGCTGACTCATACGCAGCTATAGAATCCCGACGCTGTTTGAGCATTTTTTCAATCACAGCAATTACATTGCTGTCATCTAATTCAATACGCTCATCCACTTCACGCTGTTTAATAGCCGCTTGTAATAACCGTATTGCTCCCAAACGCACGCTATCTTTAGCGCGCATCGCGGTTTTCATGTCCTCAGATATCTGAGCCTTTAACGACATGAAAGCTTCTTAGTACAATTTTGCTGGTAAAGTTTGCTTCATCAAGCGGCGATATTGACGCTTAACAGCAGCAGCAGCTTTACGTTTACGTTCCCAAGTTGGCTTCTCGTAAAATTCGCGAGCGCGAAGATCATTCAATAAACCAGTTTTTTCAATTAGGCGCTTAAAGCGACGTAGAGCAACGTCAAACGGCTCATTTTCTTTTACGCGTACACTAGACATTCGTTCTCTCTTATCTGCAACAATTTAATTAGGTGATGCTCAAGTCCGCCAAACAAAGGCTTATAAACTTGAGAAAAGTCCACCATTTTAATCGTATAATTACTTTTATTCAATTACTTTTATAGCTTTGTGTTATAAAAATGCACTTTAAGATCAAAATGGACCAAAATAAATGTTAGTTTTAGGCATTGAATCATCGTGTGACGAAACAGGTATCGCCTTATACGACACGGACAATGGCTTATTATCGCACGCACTACACTCACAAGTAGAGATGCATGCTGAATATGGCGGCGTAGTTCCTGAACTTGCATCACGAGATCATATTCGTCGCGTCTTGCCATTAAGTGAACTTGCGCTTAAAGAGGCCAAGAAAACATTACAAGATATTGACGCTATCGCCTACACACAAGGCCCTGGGTTATCTGGCGCACTATTAGTAGGCACTAGCTTTGCTGAGTCACTTGCGTTTAGTCTGCAAATTCCTACCATTAACGTACACCATCTAGAGGGCCATTTATTAGCACCTTTATTAGAAGACAACCCGCCTGCGTTTCCATTTGTTGCCTTATTGGTTTCTGGTGGGCATAGTCAACTGATGCGTGTTGATGGGATCGGCCAATATGAGCTGCTTGGCGACACACTGGATGATGCCGCAGGTGAAGCCTTTGATAAAACAGCAAAGTTATTAGGGCTTGGCTATCCGGGCGGTCCAGCGCTATCGAATCTAGCAAAAACGGGAAAACCTCGCTTTAAGTTGCCTCGCCCACTGCTCAACAGTGGCGATTTAAACTTTAGCTTTAGTGGCTTAAAAACCTCAGTATTAACACTAGTGAACCAACATCAACCCTTAGATGCAGAAACTAAAGCAGATATCGCTTACGAGTTTCAAGAGGCGGTGACAGAAGTGCTAACAATTAAATGCATGAGTGCATTACGAGAAACTGGCTTGGATAATTTAATTGTTTCTGGGGGCGTTGGTGCAAACGCAAAACTAAGAGAAAAACTAAACGCAGCGACTAAGCGAAAATTATGCAAAGTTAGCTACCCACGCTTAGAGTTTTGTACTGACAACGGCGCGATGATTGCGTTTGCAGGCGCAATGCGTCTAAAGGCAATGCGTGGTACACAAAGTAATGCAGATAAAAATTATAGCTTTAGTGTAAAGCCTCGCTGGAATTTGAATGAGTTACAAGCGCCTTAACCATCTCACCCTTAACCAGATAATCATAGCTGAGGGCTTGATGGCTAAGTGATGTTCGCTTTTTGCGTGATTATTTTATTTCTTTTTACCAAATCCTGATTCGGTACCATCCAACAATTTTTGGATATTACTT
>Ga0207969_100303_pt1 | contig 26135 bp, 17 predicted proteins | sample LakWasMet25_LOW6_2_FD_183869 | JGI IMG/M metagenome (GOLD analysis project Ga0207969, IMG submission 183869) | Freshwater sediment methanotrophic microbial communities from Lake Washington under simulated oxygen tension - Sediment Metagenome... | ecosystem: Environmental > Aquatic > Freshwater >... | reverse complement strand
TCCTTGCACGGCAGCGCCAACTGCCCTGAGACCAATGGGCAGGATGTTGCCTGGGGTCAGGCGCTGCACGCCGATGCAGAGGCCGCACGCCGTACCCCAGGCCGCGAGATGTGTAGAAGGGAAAGCCCTCTATCCCGCGGCGCGCTTCGCCTTCGCCGCCGCCGCCCGGCGGATCACCCCGAGCATCCGGTCGGTCTCCGCGCGCATCCGCTTGTCGTCGGCGTCGGTCTGGTGGTCCCAGCCCAGGAGGTGCAGCAGCCCGTGCGCGAGGAGCATCATCACCTCGTCGCGCGTCACCACCCCGCGCTCCTTCGCCTGACGCGTCGCGGTCTCCAGCGAGATGATCACGTCGCCAAGCAGGTCGCCCGCCAGGTGGCCGTCGTCGCCCTCGCGCATCGCGAAGGCCAGCACGTCCGTGGGCTTGTTCTTCTTCCTGTAGTCCCGGTTGAGCGCGTGGATCGTCGCGTCGTCGCAGAGCAGCACCGAGAGCTCGGCGCGCGGCAGCTTGAGCGAGCGCAGCATCGCCTCCGCCGCGGAGCGCACCTCCTCCGTCGAGACCACCCTGGACTTCGTCGCCTGTCGGGACACTTCCACTTGCATCGTGCGCGCGAGGTTGCCACGAAGACGGCTCCCCGAGGGAGCGCCGTCGCGCTCAGCGAGCGTTGGGTCGGGCGCCCGCGTCGGCGAGCGGGGGAGCGACCGGGGCGGTGAGCGACGCGGCCATCGACCCCGAAGCGGGAGCGCGCGCGGCGGTGGTCACCTGCGGGCCGGAGCGCAGCACCACGCTGGCCACCACGCCCAGCACCGCGAGCACGCCCACCGCCAGCGCCACCGTGCGGCCGAGCCTGGAGCCCTTCGGAGGGGGCGCGCCCACCGCCGGCAGCGCCGCGGTGACGACCGCCGACGCCGGGGCCGCCGGGCGCTCCAGCGCCTGATCGAGCGCCGCGAGGAACTCCCCCGCGTCGGCGAAGCGGTCGTCCGGGCGCAGGCTGAGGGCGCGGTCGATGAGGTCTTCCCAGGGGCCCACGTCGACGCCGAGGTGGCCGGGCGTAGGGCGCCTCGGGCTGAGGGCCTCGGGGTAGAGCTTGATGAGGTCGGTGGCGACGTAGGCCGGGCGGTCGGTGAGCACCTCGGAGAGCAGCAGCCCGAGGGCGTGCACGTCCGTCCACGGCCCGGTGCGGGCGCCGGAGAGCTGCTCGGGGGCCGCGTAGCGAGGGGAGAAGGTGAGGTTGAAGGAGGTCGACCGGCTGGCCCCGCTGCCCGCGACCTCGTCCTTCTGCATGGCCTTGGCGATGCCGAAGTCCAGCAGCCGGACGCGCTGCGAGGCGCGCTCGATGAGGATGTTGGCGGGCTTCAGGTCGCGGTGCGCGATGCCCAGCGAGTGCGCGGCCTGCACCGCCTCGAAGATGGGGCGCAGCAGCGCGAGGGCCTCCGAGGGGGAGCGGCCGCCCTGGCCCCGGCGACGGGTGAGGGCGGCCTCCAGGGTCTCGCCGTCGATCCACTCCAGGGCGATGAAGGCCACGCCGGCGCCGCTGGGGAGCTTCGTGGTGCCGAACTCCGCGACCTGCACCACCACCGGGTGGCGGATCTTCTCGATGACCCTCGCCTCGAGCGTGAAGCGCTCGAAGAACTGCCGCAGCTCGGTCGCCGCGTTGAGCCCCTCCGGGGCCTTGAGCAGCTTCAGCGCCACCGCGCGGCCGTCGCGCTGGTCGCGGGCGCGGTACACCGCCCCGAAGCCGCCCTCGGCGACGAAGCCTTCGAGCACATAGCGGCCCTCGAGGGTGATCCCCTCCAGGGCTCGCAGGTCTTTTCCGACCGGGCGAGCTCCTATGGACATCTGAGGCCGGGAAGCTACCACGCCGCGGCGGCCGCGCTTGATCGCGCGGGATCAATCCTGCCATCGTCCGCGCCACTCGGACTCGGAGGCCTACGGATGAAGCTCGACCTGGTGACCGTTGGATTCTGGCTGGAAGGCGTCGACCTCGATGCCGACGTGCGGCGGCTGCGCTACGTCGAAGGCCTCTCGGAGCTGTGCGAGGCCGACCTCGTGCTCACGCTCCCGCAGGCCGACGCGGCGGCGGTGCTGCCCGGCGCCAGGGCGAGGGTGACCCTGGAGCGCGGCCTCGACCACGAAAACGTCCGCTGGATCTGCGGGCTCGTCCGCAGCGTCGAGCGCCTCGACCAGGGCGACGGGATGAGCCTCGACCGCCCGCTGCTGCGGGTCACCATCGTGCCGCGGGTGTGGCTCACCTCGCTCGCGCGGCGCACCCGGTCCTTCGTCGACTGCTCCATCGACGACGTCATCTCCAAGGCGCTCTCGGAGGTCGGGCTGTCGATCGCGGGGACGGCGTCGACGGGGGTGAGCCCGCTCATGGTGCAGTACCAGGAGAGCGACATGGCGCTGATGTTCCGGCTGCTGGAGGACATCGGGGTCACCCACTACGTCGAGCACTCGGAGAGCAAGGAGACCTGGACGCTCTTCAAGGCCGACCCCACGACCACGCGCTCCAGGCCCCGCCGGCGCCTCCGCTGGACCTCGCTCCAGGAGGGGCAGTCCGACGACGAGGGCGTGGTGCGCGCCGGGCGCATCGACGCCATGGCCCCGACGAGGTTCAACGTCACGGACACTGACCGCCGCGTCGATGTGCGCTCCTGGGCGGGCACGGTCTCGCGACCGAAGGGACAGTCGGCCCGGCAGGAGCTTCGCGAGACCTGGCGCGTCGCGGGGGACAGCGCAGCGCAGGCCGCGCAGCGCGCCTCGGACGAGCGGCGCCCGGAGCAGGAGCGCTTCTGGCTGGAGACCAGCGACCTGCAGCTCAAGGCGGGCGAGCTGATCGAGGCCGAGCTGTCGCGCGGCGACGCGGAGAACAACGTCACGACCCACCTGCTCGTGGCGAGGGTCGAGCACGAGGTCGAGACCGGCGAGGACGGGGTGGTGTACCGAAACCGCGCCGAGGCGGTCACCTACGCCAGCGCCTTCCGCCCGGCGCGCGTGACGCCGAGGCCCGTCATCCTCGCGCCGCAGACGGGCGTCGTGACCTCCTTCGCCGAGGGCAAGCAGCTCGTGGTCAACGTGGCGATGGACTGGGGCGCCCACGAGCCCTTCGCGATCCCGGTGCGCGTGACCCAGCCCATCGCCGGGAGCAACCACGGCGCCGTGCTGGTGCCCCACATCAACAGCGAGGTGGTGGTGCACTTCCTCGACGGCGTCCCCGAGCGCCCGGTGCTGATCGGCGCGCTCTACCACAAGGGCAACCAGGCGTCGGTGAGCGCGGCCGCCGGGACCGACTCGTCGTACCAGTCGCGGCTGACCATGCTGGGCGCGCGAGGCCCGACCAACGTCATCGAGGTCGACGACGCCACGCAGAACTCGGAGATCGTCAGGATGACGGCCATCAACGACGTCTCGGTGAAGGTCGGCCGCAACGAGGCGCGCCTCGTCGAGGGCACCTACGACGAGACCATCAAGAAGGACGTCACCGTCGACCTCGGCGCCAAGCGCAGCACGACGGTGGAGGCCGACGACACCTACGAGACCAACGGCAACGTCTCGGTGACGGTGCACAAGGCCGGCCGCGTGCTGGTCAACCAGACGCTGCAGATGACCGCCGACACCAGGCTCTCGCTCATCAGCGGCAACACCCGCGCGGACTTCTCCCCCTCGGCGGCGAAGATCACCGTCGGCGCCGCGGTGATCGAGATGACCGCGTCGGGGATCAAGATCTCCGTCGGGGGAGCGTCGGTAGAGCTCAACCCGGCGCAGGTGAAGATCGGGGCGACGATCGTGGACATCAACAACGGCGCGCTCCAGGTGATGTGAGCGGAGGGGAGGAGGCGCCGATCAGCGCCGGAGGAGCAGCGCCGCCAGCAGGGCGACGAGCACCGCGAGCGCGCCGACGATCGCCGCCACTGGGGGCTTCTTCGCGGGCTCCTCGGCGGGGGCGGGAGCCGCGGGCGCGGGGGCGGCGACCGCGGGCGCCTCGGGGCGGCGGGGCGCGCTGAGGGACATCCCCTTGGGGGACGTCTCCTCTCGGCGCTTGGAGGTGGCCATCTGCGCGCGAAACCTCGCGGCCACGTCGTCGAGCTCCGGGGGCAGCGCCCGCTCGACGGTGGAGAGCATGTCCTCGACGGCCTGCATGCGCGCCGAGAAGGCCACGATGGTGCGCTCCTCGGGGAACTCCACGGCCTCCTCGCGTACCCTCGGGGCGACGGTGCGGGTGCTGCCCAGCGGGTCGACCGGGGCGGAGAAGCCCGGGAGCTCGGGGGCCTCGGAGAGCGCGACGGTGCGCTCGCCGAAGTCGATGTACTCGTCGGCCGCCGGGCCCGACAGCGAGGGCATCGCCCCGAGGATGCCGCCGGGAGGGATCGACGAGCGAGGCTCGTAGCGGGGCGCCTCCTCGAAGGACGGCCTCGGAGCCATCATGGCCGCGGCGGCGAGCGGCGCCGCCACCAGGGGCGCGACATCGTCGGCGGCGGGAGCGGGAGCGGCGGGAGCAGGAGCGGGGGGCGGGAGGCTCACCCGATCGGTGGGCTCGACGACCGCGGGGGGAGCGGTCCACGCGGGCGCGAGCTGCTGGAGGAGGGCCTCGATGGAGGGGCGCTCGGCGACGGGGATGCGGGTCGCGAGCAGCACCGCGTCCCAGACGGCGTCGGGCACGTCGGGGCGGCCCAGGTAGCGGGCCCCGGCGGGGGCCGTCGGGCTCGGCGGCGCGCGGAGGATCTCCAGCAGCAGGAGACCCAGAGCGAAGGTGTCGGTGCGCGGCGTCAGGGCCTCGCCCGCGAACTGCTCGGGCGTGAGGCAGCGCGCGGCGGCAGCGCTCTCCTTCGGGGCCTCGGGGTCCTGCGCGAGGCTTCGCAGCCCCGCGTCGAGCAGCACCATCTGCGCGGGGTCGAGGTCGTCGGAGACCAGCACCGCGCGAGGGCGGAGGGCGCCGTGGACCAGGGCCTCGGGCTCCTCGTGGCCGGCCTGCAGCACCTCGGCGAGGCGGGCGACCAGCGCCGCGACCTTGTCGAGCGGGAGCTCGAGCTCGCCCGCGCGGTGGCGGTCGAGCAGCGAGGCGAGCGAGCCCACCTGGGGCAGGTCGTGCACCACGAAGGGGCGGCCCTCGTACACGCCGTGGTCGGTCACCGCGAGCGCCCCCGGGTGCCTGAACATCCGCAGCGCCTGGAGGCCCGCCACGACCTTCTTGCGCACGTCGTCGCCGCAGGGGTCGAGCAGCTTGACCAGCACCCGGCGACCGTCGATGCGGGCGTCGACGCCCTCCCAGGTCTCGCCGAGCCCCCGGTCGGCGACCGGCGCGATGAGGTGATAGCGCTGCAGGAGGATCGTGTCCGCGGTGAGGGCTGCCATGCGTCGGCGCGGAGGATCGCACGCCCGGCAGGCCGCCGTCAGCCGCGTCGTCGGCGCGCCCCGCTGCGCGAGGGGAGCGCGTCGTCGAAGGCCCGGGCCAGCGCGCCGCGCTCGTGCTCGTTGAGCCCCTCGGCCTCGGCACGGTGACCCGAGAGCAGGTCGCGCAGCGAGCACGCCCAGCGCAGCGCCGAGGCCTCGTCGGAGCCGGTGCGTATCGCGAGGGCGAGGGCGCGGTCGAGGTCGGGTAGCTCCCTGGCGCAGCGCAGCGCGGCGACGAGCTCGCCCGACTCCTCCCAGGCGAGCGAGGCCTCCCGCAGCTGGCCCAGCACCTCGTGGCAGCGGGCCTCCTCCGCGCGGTCCCTCGGGTCGAGCGGGAGCAGCACGTCGAGGGCCTCGCGGCCGTGGCTCTCCTCTCTCAGCGCCACCGCCACCCGTTGCCGCAGCGAGCGCTCCACCCTCGCGGTCTCCGGCGGATCGTCCACGAAGAGCGCCCTCACCCCGCCCACCGCCTCCAAGAGTTTCACCCTCGCGGTGCGCCCCGTCGGGAGCAGCGCGGCCTCGCGCGACGCGGCCCACGAGCGCAGCGCCCGGTCGAGCGGCTCCCGCAGCTCCGCGAACTCCGTCAGCACCTGAGGCCGAAGCGCCAGCAGGGTCTCCGCGCTCGCCCCGCTGTCCGCGTCGCCCTTCACCAGGTCGCGCACCAGCAGCGAGGCCTTCGCGGCGAGCTTCATCTCCCCGAGCTGCAGCGCCTTGCGGGCCTCCTCCATCAGCTCCGCGCCGTCGAGCGAGCCCTGCTGCGAGGCGTTGATCCACGCGGCGCGGCCCAGCAGCCGGTGCACCTGCCTTCGGATGGTCGCGTCGCTCACGCCGCAGCGGGAGTCGGCCCGGCCCAGCAGGCCGCGGGCGTGTCGCAGCCGGTCGAGGGCGCGCCGGGGGTGGGCGTGGAGCAGCGCCGCGGCTTCCTGGATGTACTCCAGCACCAGCTCCTGCGCGGAGGCGTCGTCGCGCGCCAGCAGCGCCAGCAGCGCGTCGGGGTCGATGCTCGCGACGTAGCCCTCCAGCGGGCCCTCCTGGTCGTCGACGCAGAGCCGGTGCAGGGCCCCGTCGCCGCTGGGGTCTTCCCCCACGTCGAGGAAGATCACCGTGTCGGTGGCGCGGCTGAGGGCCACTCGAAACTGGTCCGCCCGGGTGCGCGCACGGAGGCTCTGGACCTGGTCGTTCTTGCGGGCGCGCAGGGCCTCGATCTCCCGGATGCGTCGGGCGCCGTCGACGACCGCCACCACGGAGAAGTCGAGCCCCTTCACGGCGTCGCTGCTCCACACGTCGAGCCCGTCGGGCTGAAGCTCCGGCGGCACCCTCGCCCCGGGAAACACCAGCACCGTGCTCGGCCGCTCCAGCAGCGCGCGCCCCACCCTCGCCAGCGTCGCCGCATCCGGGACGCGGCACCGCAGCACCCGCCCCGACACCGACTCCTCGATCTCCAGGTCGGCCCTGCCCCTCGGGCGCTGCGCCTTGTCGAGGTGCTGGTAGAGCGACCACGAGCGCTCGACCAGCGTCGCGATGGCCCGGGGAGAGCGCACGTTGCCCAGCAGGTCGAAGGTGCTCCCGGGCCCGAGCGTCGGGGCCACCGCGTCGGCGAAGGCGCCCCAGTCGAAGTCCGTCGGGCGCACGGTCTGGCTCTCGTCGCCCGCCACCATCACGTCGAGCGGCGCCTCGCGGCCCTCGCTCGCGGCCGAGACCAGCGCGGCGAGCAGGGCGACCTCGACCAGGGTGAGGTCCTGCACCTCGTCGACGAAGACGGCGTGGAGGTCGGCGAAGACCTTCGGGGGCTTCGCCCCGGCGCGCACCTTGTCGAGCGCCCGGCGGGCCCACCACGGGTCGCCCACGATCTCGGGCAGCAGCCTCGGGTCGAGGGCCTGCACCGCCTGCACGGCGTTGCGGGCGGCGCGCTCATCGAGGGTCCTCGCCCGCAGCTTCACGAAGGCCTCCTCGCGGAGGAGCTGCCCCTCGCAGGGCGGTGCGCCGCGGAAGGGCGTGGGCAGCGCGGCCCCGGCGATCCAGGCGTGGAGCTCGCCGAAGAGCTCCTCGGGGTGCTTGTCCCAGGGGGCGAACTTCCTCGGCGCCGAGTCGAGCGCGCGGGCGAGCACGGTGATGCGCTCGGCGAGGGGAGCGACCACCGCCGGGGCGGCAGGGAGCACCCGGCGCAGCAGCTCGCCGAAGGTGAGCACCGTCACCAGCGAGGGGTCGGGGGCGAACTGGTCGAAGAAGTCCCGGGCGCGCTCGGCGAGGAGCGCGTTGTAGGTGAGGTAGAGGGTGCGCTGCCCAGGCGCGGCGAGGGCGGCCTGCTGGAGCACGGTGGTCTTGCCCGTCCCGGGCTGGCCCCGCAGCACCCGGAGGCGCACCTTCGACTCGATGGCCTCCTGCTGGGAGCGCAGCAGCTCGGGGAAGAGCCCGTTGTCCTTGAGCTCCTGGCCGGGGAGCGAGACCCACTGGTCGGGGCCTCCCGGGTCGAGCGCGGCGTGGGTCTCGTCGTGGTGGCGCACCGCGCGCACCAGGATCTCCAGCGGATCGAGCGCCAGGTGCTTCACCGGCGGCGACCCCGCCCTCGCCCACCACAGGTAGAACTGGTGCCCGCTGTTGCCCCCGAGGTCGGTGCGAAGCCAGCCCCGGCCGAGGCCCTGGACGCCCTTCACCTGCGGCGGCATCCCCTGGGCCGCGAGCTGGGAGAACACCAGCCGGGCGCGCTGCTGGAGCTGCCGGTCGCTCCGCGGGTCGTCCATCCACTCGAGCACGTCCTGGTGGACGAGCAGCTTGCGGCGGCGCGGGGCTTCGGGCGGGCGCTGGGTCATCGCCCCGAAGCCTACACCGCGCGCGGCCCGCTACCTCCCATGGCCTGCGGCAGCGCAGAGTTCGTCGAAGGCGGACTGCACGTCGGCCGCGAGGACCTCGACGTCGGGCAGCGCGTCGGGGTCGGCGTAGAGCCCGACGTACATCCCGCCGTCGTAGCTCACGATGGCGACCCCGACGCCCTGGTGGGTGAAGAGCGGCACCACCGCGTGGATCTCGGTCATCCTCGACCGCCCCACGAAGATCGGGACCTGCGGCCCCGGCACGTTGGTGATGGTGACGTTGAAGGCGCGCAGCATCGACGCGATGCGAAACACCGCGGTCACCACGTTGGGCCCGCCGAGGTCGCCCACGCGCTCGATGAAGGCCGCCCCCTCGATCTCGTGGGAGTCGTTCTTCAGGTGCTCGCAGGCGCGGTGCACCGCCTCGAAGCGCGCCCTGGCGTCGGGCTCGCTCAGGGGCAGGTGCACCAGCACCAGGGAGATGTGGTTGCCGACGCCGTCCTCGCCCATCCTGGGGCGCAGGTCGACCGGGACGAGCGCCCGGAAGTCCTTCATCCCGTCCACGGCGTCGCCTCGGCGGGCGAGGTAGCGGCGCAGCGCCCCGGTGACGGCGGCGAGGGCCACGTCGTTGAGGGTGCCGCCGAGGGCCTTGCGCGCCTCCTTCGCCCGGGCGAGGTCGAGCCGGGTGCTGGTGTACGTACGGTGGGGCCCCACCTCCGCGGGGTTGACCGACGAAGGAGACGCGGGCCGCAGCCCGTCGCGAAGGGTGTGCACCAGGCCGTCGGCGATGTCCTTCGCCGGCGCGCCGTGACCCAGCGAGCCCCGCAGGTCGTGCAGCGCGTGGGCGATGGAGTGGGCGCTGTCGGAGGCGAGCGCGCCGGCGATCTGGAGGGCGTTCGGCGCGGGCCGCGGGGTCCACGGAGCGGGCGCGGGGGAGAGGTCGCCGGGCTCGGTGCGAAACACCGAGGCCAGCAGGCCGATGCCCGCGACGCCGTCGACCATCGCGTGGTGCAGCTTGAAGATGATGGCGAAGCGCCCGCCGGAGAGGCCCTCGACGAGGCTCGCCTCCCAGAGCGGGTGCCGCCGGTCGAGGGGCTGGGAGAAGATCCGCCCCATGAGCCGCATGAGCTGGGCGTCGTCGCCGGGGCGGGGGACGGCCGTGTGGCTCACGTGGTGCTCGATGCGGAAGCGCTCGTCGTCGACCCACACCGCGCCGAGGCCGGGCACCTCGCGCACCACCTGGCGAAAGCGAGGGACCTCCGAGACCCCGGCCTCGAGCAGCCGGGTGAGCGTCGCGGCGTCGAGCGCCCCGTCGGGCGAGACGAGGCCGCCCCCCTCGAAGACCATCAGGGCGCCGATGTGCATCATCAGGGCGCCGCCCTCGATGTCGAAGAAGACCCGATCGGTGGCAGAGAGCTTCTCGATGTCCATGGCAGTGGGTCCCCGAAGCCGCTCGGAGCGACCGGTGACCGCACCGGCCTCCCAGCGCTGAAGTCTGGCCACGGGCGCCCTCAGCCTCAAGCCGGAGCGTGGCGATCGGCAGCCGACCGACGAGGGCCGCATGGTCCATGATGCGCGCGTGACCCCCGACGAGCTGCCCATCCACGCTGTCCGAGCGGCCTTCGACGCCGCCCTCTCCGCCGGCCCGGTGGTGGTCTCCTCCCCCACCGGGTCGGGCAAGTCCACCGAGGTCCCTCGCTGGGCCGCCTCGCGCGGCCGGGTGCTGGTCGTCGAGCCCCGCCGCGTCGCCTGCCGCAGCCTCGCCGCCCGCGTCGCCGAGCTCGAGGGCACCCCCCTCGGAGCCACCGTCGGCTACGCCGTCCGCGACGAGTCGGTCTCCTCCGAGGCGACGCGCATCCTCTTCGCCACCCCCGGCGTCGTGCTCCACGCGCGCGACCTCGCGGGCCGCTTCGAGACCCTGGTGCTCGACGAGTTCCATGAGCGCAGCCTCGACCTCGACCTGCTGCTCTCGCTCTTCGCGGGCCGCCCCTCGCCCCGCCTCGTGGTGATGTCCGCCACCCTCGACGGCGACCGCGTGGCCCGCCACCTGGGCGCCGTGCACGTCACCGCCGGGGGGCGCGCCTACCCCGTGGACCTGCGCCACCTCGACCCCGGGCCCTCGCTCCCCCGCGCCGACGAGCTCGCCTCCCGCGTCGCCCGCGCCGTCGAGGCCGCCGCCAACGACCCCGGCGACGTGCTGGTCTTCCTCCCCGGCAAGGCCGAGATCGACGCCTGCGCCCGCGCCATACGGAGCCACGCCTTCGAGGTGATCCCGCTGCACGGCGGGCTCTCCCTCGACGAGCAGCGCCGGGCCTTCGAGCGCACCGCGCGGCGCAAGCTCATCCTGGCGACCAACGTGGCCGAGACCTCCATCACGCTCCCTGGCGTCGGGGTGGTGATCGACGCGGGCCTGGTGCGCCGCACCCGCTACCACGCGGGCCGGGGGTTTCTCACCCTCGGTCCCATCGCCCAGGACAGCGCCGCGCAGCGCGCAGGCCGCGCCGGTCGAACGGGCCCCGGGGTCTGCTACCGGCTCTGGGGGAGGGTCGCGATGCTGGAGCGCTCGACGCCGCCGGAGATCCACCGGGAGTCGCTGGTTCCGCTGGTGCTTGGGGCGGCGGCCTGGGGTCGTCGCGTGGACGCGCTGCCGCTCTTCGACCCGCCGAAGGCCGTGGCCCTCGACGCGGCGAGGGAGGAGCTCATTCTCCTCGGGGCCATCGACTCCGAGGGGGCGCTCACCCCGAGGGGGCACGAGCTCTACGGTCTGCCGCTCGACCCTCCCCTCGCCCGGCTGCTCATCGAGGCGCGAGGCCACGGCAGCCTCGACGACGTGATCGACCTGGTCTCGGCGCTCGCCGTGGGCCGCCCGCTCTTCCTCCCTGGCGCAGCGGGCGAGGACGACGAGCTGCGGCGGGGGGAGTGCGACGCGACGGCGCTGATCCGCGCGGTGAGGGAGGGGCGGGAGCGGGAGGACGGCCTCTCGTACATGGCCCTCGGCGAGGCCCGTCGCATCCGGGCGAGGCTGCGCCGGGCGCACGGCCTGGGGAGCGCTCCGACGACTGCGCCCATCGACCGGGAGGCCCTGGTGCGCACCGCCATCGCGGCGGACCCACGCTCGGTGCACGTGGCGAGGGTGCGGGGGCGCAGCGTGGCCTTCAGCAACGGGGGCACGGAGCTGGAGCTCGCCCGGGAGAGCGCCGCGCAGCGGGTGAAGGACCTCGACGCCATCGTGGTGTTCGAGTCGCGCGCCCTCGGGGTGGGGCAGGACGCGCGGGTGCTGGTGACCTGCGCCAGCCCGGTGCCACTAACCACGGTGGCGCGGGCGGGCCTCGGCCGTGACCGGCTCGACCGGGTGCAGCTCGAGCGAGGCGCCATCGTCGCCCACGTCGAGCGGGTCTACGCCAACCGGGTGATCGCGACGCGTGAGGAGACGCCGTCGGGGGAGCTGGCGCGAGAGGCCATCGCGACGCTCTTTCTTCGCGGGAGCCTCTTCAAGCAGGCGCTGCCGGTGACGCGCGACCGGCTGGCGCTCTCGCGGCTGGCGGTGAAGCTGGGCCACGCCGCGGAGCTCGCCCCGTCGGTGCGGAGCGGGCCGACCATCGAGGCGTGGGTGGCCGCCCGGCTGGTGGAGCTTGGCGTGGAGGGCGGCGACGACCTGGCGCTGCTTTCCTCGGACGACCTGCTGGCGCCGGAGGTTCCGGCCTGGGTGCGCGACGAGGTGGAGCGCGACCACCCTCGCACGGTGAGCGTGGGCGACGCGACCTACGAGGCCGACTACGACCTCGACCGACGGCGGGTCACGCTGCGCCTGGTGCGGGGCTCGCGGCGGGATGCTCCGCCGTTGCAGTACCTCCCTCGCTTCGCGGGCCTGGGCATCGTGGTGGAGGGTCCCCGAGGCGCCACGGTGCTCCGGGGTTGAGCGCGTCGGCGGCGTCGCTCACGGCGGCGTCGTCGTCGGAATCGTGAAGAGGAAGGTGCTCCCGCACCCCGGGGTGCTCTCGACCCGGATCCGGCCACCGTGAGCCTCGATGATCCCCTTGACGATCGGCAGGCCGAGCCCTGCGCCGAGCCCCCCCGCCTTCCTCGCCTGCCAGAACCGGTCGAACACATGGGCCTGCTCCTCGGCGCCGATCCCGTCGCCCGTGTCCGACACCCGGAACTCGACCTCGCCCTCCCGCGGCGCCGCCCCGACCGTGATGTGACCTCCGGGCTTGGTGAACTTCATCGCGTTGCCGATGAGGTTCTCGAACACCTGGAGGAGCCGGTCTCGATCGGCCCAGACCTCCGGCAGGCCCGGCGCGAGGTCGAGCGTCAGCTCGAGGGAGGCATCCGACGCGAGCACCCTCTGCGCCTCCACGGCCTCGCTCACGATCTTCTCCGCCGCGACGGCGCCGCGGTCGACCGTGAGGACGCCAGACTCCATCCGGGCCACGTCGAGCAGGTCCTGGATGAGCCGATTCGCGCGCTGCGAGGAGCGGAAGATGGCCCTGGCGCTCGCGGCGCCGTCCTCCTCCCCTCTCTTCTCCATGCGGTGCTGGAGCACCCGGGTGTGGAGCTGGATCGCGTTGAGCGGGTTTCGGAGATCGTGCGCGACGACGCCGAGCACCTCGTCGCGAGCCTGCGTCGCGCGGCGGGCTGTCTCGTAGAGACGCGCGTTGTCGAGCGCCATGGCCGCCCGGCCGGCGAAGTCTTCGGCGAACGCCAGGTCCCGCGCGTCGTAGCGGATCGAAGGGCTCGACGAGATGAACGCCAGCGCGCCGAGGAGCTGTCCCCGCGCGAGCAGCGGGACCACCATGCTCGATCGCGGCCCGATCTCGTGGAGCGCGCGCAGGTGCTCCTGGCTCTGGGCCATCGACTCGAGCCGCTCGGCGCTCACGTCGCGGAGCAGCACGGGCCTCCTCGTCTCAAGCACCTCGGCCACGAAGCTCGGCCGCTGGGGATCGATCTCCCGGAGGCGGGCGCAGGCCGCGTCCTTCTCGGGGTCTCGACAGAGCACCGCGACCCGATCGGGCTGACCATCCATCGCGAGCATGTCCACGATGCAGCAGTCCGCGAGGCTTCGCACGACGAGCCCCGCGACCGCCGTGAGCGCCCCCTCGAAGCCGAGCGCGGTCGGCAGGAGCGCCGCGCCCACGTCCGCGAGGAAGCGCTGCTCCCGCTCGGCGCGCCTTCGCTCGGTGATGTCTCGCAGCGTCACCGTGAGGAGACGCTTGCCGTCCACGTCGACCCTCGAGATCGCCGCGTCGCACGGGAATACATCGCCGCCCTTTCGGAGCCCGAGGATCTCTGCGCTGCGCTCCCCCATGCGCCGCGCCGCGCTGGCCCCCGCCGCGAATTGTCGGACCTCCTCGCGATGGTGCGCGCGAAACTGCTCCGGGATGAGCGTGTCGATGGAGGCCCCGATCGCCTCCGCCCTCGACCAGCCGAAGATTCGCTCGGCGGCGTCGTTGTAGAGGGTGATCCGCTGGTCCTCGTCGATGGAGACGATCGCGTCCGCGGACATCGAGATGATCCCGGAGAACCTCTCCTCCGAGGCGCGGAGGGCCTCCGCGGACCTGCGAGCCGAGACCAGGTTGTCGACCCGCGCGCGCAGCTCCTCGGGGGAGAACGGCTTGGTGACGTAGTCCTGCGCCCCGTCGCGCAGCATCGCGATGCGAAGCTCGTCGTCGGCCCTGGCGCTCACGACCACGACGGGTGTCCGCGCGAACTCCGGCCGCGCCCTGATCGCGCGCAGCATCTCGTCGCCGCTCATCTCCGGCATCATCACGTCGGTGACGATGACATCGGGCGCGAGCTCGATCGCCCTGGCGAGCCCCTCCTTGCCGTCGCGCGCGCTGACGACGCGGTAGCGGGCCGAGAGGCTCTCCGCAATGAACCGGTTCATCTCCGGGTTGTCCTCGACGACGAGCGCCAGCGCGCCATCGGACCTGCTCGGCGCGCTCGTGGCCGGGGGAGGACGGTCGCGCAGCTCATCGACGAACTGCCGATCGTCGGCCGACCGCGCAGGCTCCTCCTCGGAGCGCACGGGCGCCTCCGCCGGAGCGGACCGCGGCAGCTCGACCACGAAGAGGGCGCCCCCCTCCGGCGCCTCGCGGATCATGATCGAGCCCTGCTGCAGCAGGACCAGCTCTCGGGCGATGGACAGGCCAAGGCCCGTCCCACCGAAGCGTCGGGTCGCGCCTCCCTCGAGCTGCCGGAAGCGCTCGAACACGGCCTCGCGCTTGTCCGGCGCGATCCCCGGACCGCTGTCGGCCACCTCGAAGCTCACCCGCCCTGGCGTCCCCCGGAGCGTCAGCCTCACGCTCCCTCCAGCGGGCGTGAACTTGAACGAGTTGGACAGGAGGTTCAGGAGGACGCGCTGGACCTTGCCCGGATCGACCTGCGCGGGGAGGGCCTCCGGGGCCTCGACGCGAAACGCGATGCGCTTCTCGCCGGAGAGCACCTCGAAGTGACCGGCGACGAAGCGCGCGAGCCGCGCGAGGTCTACGTCGGCGTACGCCGCGGTCATCTTCCCGGCCTCGAGCTTCGAGACGTCGAGGAGGTCGTTGACGTGCCGGAGCAGCGTCCGGGCGTTGCGCACGATCACCTCGAGGTCGCTGCGCGCGGCCGCCGCCGTATCGGGCGACGCGATCATCCGCTCTGCCGGACCGAGGATGAGGGTCAGCGGCGTGCGCAGCTCGTGGCTGACGTTGGCGAAGAAGTTCATCTTGAGCTCGTCGAGCTCCCTGGTCTTCTCGTAGAGGTGGGAGATCTCCTCGTTGGCGGCGCGCGATGTCGCGAGGGCTTCGGAGGCCCGCTGGTTGGCCCTCCTCAGGCGATCGTTGAGCACGCCGAAGAGGACCCCCATGGCGAAGAACACCAGGGCGGGGATGATCTGCGTCGGGGCCTTCACGAGGGTGTGCTGCGGGGGCACGAAGAACCACCACACCAGCGCCGTGGAGGCGAGGGTCGCCGTCAGGCCGGCGCGCAGGCCCCCGATCCAGGAGCTGAAGAAGATCGCCGGGTAGAAGAGGAACCAGACGTAGGGCTGGATGAGCGTCCAGAGGAGCTGTTGGAGGACGAGGGCCACGAGCGGCGGGAGAAGCGCCAGGGCCAGGCGAGTGAAGGGTCGTGCGATCGGAGGCTCGGCGGGAGTCGCCATCGAGTCCTGGCGCTTCGCTTCGATCACCCTGCCCACCCTGTGCATACCTCGTGGTGGCCGCGGCTGCACCGTGCGTGCCGTTCAGGATCGGCGCTCGTCGACGAGACCGCGGCCGGTCTCTGCCGCCGCAGTTCATTCACGCGCGTGCAATGCGTGCGCGATGCCGACGAGGTCCCATCCCGACGCCCCACGGTGGCGCTCCAGCTCGCGCTCAGTCGCCGTCGGCCGCGTCGGCGGCGTCGCGACCGGCGTCGAAGCACGACGCCGAGGGGTCGGTGTGCACCTCGTTCCATCGGCCGAGGCGGCAGGTCTGGGTGCGGCCGCCGCAGCCAGGGACGACGTAGCCGTAGCGGCACTCGACGCCCTCGAGGCCCGGGCAGGGCTGAGAGAAGAGCGGGTCGTACGAGAGCATCGGACAGGTGTAGCCGACCTCGCTCACGTCGGCGGCGGCAGCGTCGACGGCGGGCGAGGCGGACTCGCTGCACCCTGCCGCGAGGGCCAGCGCGACCCACCAGGGAGCGCGTCGGGGGAGGAGCGCGCTCATGACGCCCTCGCGACGCCCATGCGCGCGACCCAGGCGTTCTCGTGGGCCTCGCCCGGCAGGTAGCGACGCCAGAGCTCGTCCATGCCGTGCTCCTCGAAGGCGCAGTACCCGTGACGCCGCATGACCTCCGTGGCGCCCTCAGGGTCGAAGCTGAAGTGCCCGAAGTCGAAGACCACGCGGCCGCCGGGGCCCGCGACGCGCGCCATCCACGCGAGGCTGCGGTCGATGGCCGCCCGGGTGATGTACGCGGTGACGCCCTCCCACACGAAGACCGTCCCGACGCCAGGGAGGAAGCCCCGGGCGACGAGCCCGGCGGTGAGGGTGTCCTCGAGGTCGGGCGCGTCGAAGTCGCACGCGACCCGGGCGACCGAGGGCGGAACGGCCACCCCCGCGGCGTCGAGGAGCGAGCGGCGGGTCTCGAGCTGCTCGGCGAGGTCGACCTCGAAGACGCGCGCGACCTTCGAGGAGGCGAGCTCGGGCATCCGCAGCGCCCTCGCGTCGAAGCCCACGCCGAGCAGCACCACCTGCGAGATCCCCTGGGAGAGCGCCTCTCGGAGCACGTCGTCGATGAAGCGGGTACGCAGCCGGATGCCGTCTCGGAAGAACGGCAGGTCGAGGAAGCGCCGCGTCCCCTCTTGGGCCTCGGCGTCGGCGGCGGCGAAGAAGAGGGCGGCGTAGGGGTCGTCGAAGAGCCGCTCGGAGGGGGAGAGGAGGGCCTCGTCGGCGCGGACGGCGGCGATGGCGAAGGCGGTGCTGGCGACGGTGGAGCTCATCGTGGATGAGCAGACGAGAGCGCCCGGGACGCGGATCGTCAACGGGGTGTCGCCGGAGGGCGCCCGCTCAGAGGTCGAGCTTGTAGAGGTTGCCGTTCTCCTCGATGGAGTAGACGGCCTTGCCGGTGCCGAAGAGGAGCTGGGTCGCGCCGAAGTCGTCGGCCGAGCCGTACTCCTCCCACTGCCCGGTGGAGAGGTTGGTCTTGTAGAGCACGCCGCTCTCCTCCACCGAGTAGAGGTGGCCGCCGAGGGTGGCGAGGGTGCGCGTGCCCTTCCAGTCGCCCTCGTTGCCGATCTGCGTCCACGAGCCGTCGTCGCCGTCGATCTCGTAGAGGCTCCCGTCGCTCTCCAGCGAGTACAGCGTGTCGTTGTCCGCGAAGAGGAACCTCGTGTCCCACCCGTCGTCCTCGTCGCCCTCCTCCCCGAGCACCTCCCAGCTACCGTCCGACAGGTCGGTCTCGTAGAGGGTGTTGTCGCTCACCGTGTAGAGGTACCCGTCGATGGCCACGGCCGCGGTCGTGCCCTTCCAGTCCCCCTTCTTGCCGATCTGGCTCCACGCGCCGGTCTCCGCCTCGACCCGGTAGAGCGTGCCGTCGGCCTCGATCGCGTAGAGGTGGTCGCCGTCGATGGCGAGGTGCCGGGTGTTGTACCCGCTGCCGACCTCGTCCCAGCCGCCCGTGCGTCCGCTCGTCGCGTAGAGCTTGCCGCTGCTCTCCACCGTGAAGAGGCGCCCCTTGCTGCCGACGCCCACCGTGGTGTTCTTCCACGCGCCCGCGTCGCCGATCTGCTCCCAGCCCGCCTTGCTCGTCATGCCCGGTCTCTCCTCCACCGTCGTAGCGGTGATGCGCGCAGAATCCCCTCTGCGCGACCGTGACATTGCCCGAGCCCGTGGTCGTGTAAAGAGCCCTCGCGCGACGTTGGGTCGACCCAACGTCGTCAGGCGAATTATGGGGAGATGGGAGCCGCGGCCGACTGCCGGTGACGGGCGATGATCCAGGCGAAGGTCTGCGCCGCATCGCGGGCAAGCCGCGGGGGAGTGCTCCTGCGGCTGGTCGATCTGCTCGGGGCGCGTGCGCGCGTGCCCCTTGTGCCCGCGTTGTTCGCCGCGCGGTCTGCCCGAAGGCCGTCGCGTCGGCGGAGGGTGCCCCGGCCCCCGCCACGCCCGTCGGATCGGAGCCTCCGCTTGAGTTCCTCGACCTCCTGGGTCAACGTCCCTACCGCGCGCTGGAGCGCCGCGTTCTCCTCACGCAGCCTCGTCTTGTCTGCGCGCAGTGTCGCGTTCTCTGCGGCGAGCTGCGACTCCAACCTGGCGACGCGAGCGATCAGCTCGCGGATGGGCGAGAGGCGAGAGGCGATCCACGGCGTTGACGAGCACATCGAACCCGCGGAGCGCTTCGTCAAGCCAGCGCAAAGGACCGATGAACTGTTACCGTCCCTCTCCTTCGACGACCATGGAGACGGTCTCATCTACGGCGGAGGCTACTGGAACACGACCTGGTACGCTGACCTCTGGACGGTGCGTTTCCAGGGAAGCCAGGTCATCACCTCCTTCGTGCGGAACTTCTCATCAGACGGAATGGCATCCACGCCGAACTATGCTGTCGTTGCTGACCTTTATCATGAGATGTACTGGGGCATCCCCGGATACAATGGCGCAGGGACCGCACAGGATGTCCGTTTCCTTCGCGACGGCAGCGCCAATGTCATCAAGATCTACGACGCTGGCGGAGATGGACTCCTTGCTGCCACCCTGCTGGCCGGTTCCGGGACGTCGGCCGGTTCGCCGCCATCAACGGACCGCTCGCCGCCTCGCCAGACCCGCAATCTGCTGGGCTCGGCCCGCCCGACCATCGTGGCCCCTCCCGGCAGACCCGGCGTGACGACGACGGCGGCGACGGACGCGCCACTGTGAATCGCCTCGTGTGGATTCTCGCGCTCACGTGCAGCGCGGTGGGTGCCTGTCGATGCTCTTCCGATAATCCGGGGTGTCCGGACGGAGGTATCCGATGCGGAATAATGCCGGATGTCCTCGTGGATGTCGGTACCGACCAATCGTCGGTGGTCGCGCGGCGTGACGTGCCAGACGTGCCATGGCCGCTTCCACCCTGGTCGAGCGGTGGATGGCATCTCCCATGGAGAGCGAATAGCCAGACTCCACCGCCCGCGTGTGGCCCTGGGGAGTCCTTGCCAGTCTACTATCACCGGGCCGCAGCCTGGGGATTCTGTGCGACCGCCGAGTGGGTCACGACCGGCAGTGACGGCGTAAGGTCCGCCTTTGACCTCTCGGGTCGATCGTCCGTGCTGTCCACGAGCGATGGAGGCACCATCAACCTTGGCTGTGCCGGAGCCTCTGTCATCGCCGGTATCTCGGACGATGCTAGCACCACGACCGCGCTCTTTCGCTTTCCTGATCCCTGGGCGGCTGGCGAACTACTCTGGAGTGCGCCGCTCACCCGCCCGATCGAGCCCGGCGCGCGAGTACACGGCGGCATCGGCGAAGTCGTCGCCTCCGATCAGTTGGTGGCCTTTGCGCTCTTCGACCAGTATGACCGCTCCACCCTATGGGTTGGCGGACCGCGGGGGGAGAACATCCATGAATTCATCTACTGGCGGACCGCATTGCAGGGACGTCGCGTCGAGCGACTCCAGGCCGACGGTGCCCACGTCACGATGATGGCCGAGGGCGACGTCGTTCTCTATACCCGCAATCCCGATGGAAGCGACTCGGTCGAGAACCTGACCGCAGACGCAGCCGGCCAGTGGGACTCCTGGATCAGTGGCCGATATATCGTCTGGATTGACCAACGCGATCAGGTGGCTGGGGACCCCACTCTTATGAACAATCCCGAGGTCTACCTCTATGATCTCACGACCCGGGAACGGCGGCGGATCACTCGCGACCCCGTGGACCGCCCCGCGATTCAGGCGCAGCCGATGGTGTATGGCGACTGGATCGTGTGGGTCGATCAGCGTCACGCGCCGCGTCCGAACCTGGAAGATGCTCGCGCCCCGAAGGAGATCTACGGCTATCAGATCTCGTCCGGACGCGAGGTCGCGCTGATCCCGGGCGGGCTGCTACTCGCATCCCCGGTGCTCACAGCGCAGGGGCTCTATTACGCCTGCTTCAATCCGCGCCCGGCACCATCAGAAGGAACCTACCTGGTGCCCTCGGCGAGCTTGCCGCGATAGAGCACAACCTCCGTGCGACGTTCGCATCGAGCAGCCAGCGGTCCCCCATCGAAGCGCCGCGTCACCGACCGAAGGGCAGCGGCTCGCCCGGGCCGAGGCCCAGCGCCGCGCGCGCCTGGCCGTCGGTGATGCGCGCGTCGTCCCACGCTCGCCGCACCCGCTCCTGAAGGACGACCGGCGGGGAGTTCGCCGGGGGCAGCGTCAGCCCCGCCGGGGGCGAAGCGCCGCCGATGCCTCCGCGCCCGGCGAGCTCGTCGGCGAGGTTCTTCTCGATGAAATGGAGGTTGCCGAGGTGATAGGCCGCGATCTCCCACGGGGTCACGAAGTGCCCGCGAGCCCGCTGGATCAGCTCGATGGCGTGCGGCTCCGACGCCACCCGACGGGGCTCGCCGAGGAGCGCCTGGAGGCCCCGGCGCGGCAGGAGGAACTCCGCCGCGAAGCCGCGAGCGCGCGCTTCGACGAGGTCGCCCGAATTGTCGCGCGCGTGCTCCAGCACGAGATGGATGCGCCCCGGCTCGGACTCATCGAAGAGCACGTGGCAGAGCTCGTGGGCGAGGTGCACCCGGTCGAGGAGGGGATTCTCCTGCCGCTACCGATCGTTGGCGTTGAGCACCACGGCGACCGCGACCCGGTCTCCATCGATCAGCGTGATCGCGGGGACCGGTGACGCGAGCGACACCACCCACACCGGGACATCGAAGTGCTTCTCCAGAAGCGCGCGGAGGTCACCGAAGGGGTCGCTGGTACGCCGGAGACCATCGCGGACACTCTGGGCGAGCGCGTGCCCCTCTCGCGACGCCTCGACGGGCGTCGTGGCCCCGACGGGCCTTGGCTCGAAGCCCCGCTTCTGCGTCCGCAGCCCGCGCTTGATGTTCAGCACATCGCGGAGCGCGACGCAGGCCCGCGCCTGCTCCATCACCCGATCGAACACCTCGTCGTCCTGGTGGCGGTAGTCCTGCCAGGTGCCCTGCCGGAAGAACACGCTGGCCCGAGGGCGATCGCGCACCACCCCGTCGAGGAGCGCGTCGTCGTCGACCTCCAGCGCCGTCGCGAGGTGCCCGAGCTGCGACAGGGTCACCCCCCGGCGGCCCTCCTCCAGCGCGACGAGCGCCTCGACCGTCACCCCAGCGCTCTTCGCGAGCGCCTCCTGCGAGAGCGCCCGCCTCGTCCTGGCCTGCCGCACGGCCTGCGCGATGCGATCGAGCATGGTGTTGCGGTCTAGCACCCCGTTTACGCCCCCGTCTACGCGGATGGACGGCTACGCCAGCGTCCAGCGGAAGGCGAACAGCCGCTCGGTGACGGGCGTGACCTCCAGGCTCGACTCGACCTGATGCATGAGCCGCTCGCGCTCCAGCTCGGCTTGAAGGGCCTCCTCGTGGAAGGTCCGCTCTCCTCGCGCGACGCGCCGAGTTCGCCCTCCGCCATGGCTCTCCACCATCGCCTCGCAGAACGCCTCGGAGACCCGCATGTACTGGTAGGCGCTGAGCTCCCCCCAATCGCTTGACGCCGCCCGTCGTTGCAGCCCCATATCGGTCACACTCTCCCCGATGGCCCGCTCCCTCCCGCTCCTCGCCCTCTGCGCCGCGCTCTCCCTCGGGGCGACGCCCGCCCTCGCCCAGGTCGCCCCCTCGCCCGAGCCCAGGGAGGTCGCCACGCCGCCCAACGCGCGGGCCCGGCTCCCTCGGGTCACGGTGAACGTCCTCGACGGCCGGGACTCGCTCGCCCGGGGCGTGGTGCTCCAGGACACCGGGCGCATCCTGACGGCGCTCGTCCCGGTGCGCGAGGCCCGCGACCTTCGAGTGGTCTACCCCGACGGGCGCATCGACCGGGCGCGCGTGGTGGCCACCGACCCCGCCTGGGGCGTGGCGCTGCTCGAGGGCAACGCGGGGCGCTGGGTCGAGGGGCTGCGCATCAGCGACCGCGACGGCAGGGCGCGCGACGAGGTGAGCTGGGTCCCCATCGCGGGGTCGAGGGTGTCGAGCGGCGTCCTTCGACGGCGGCGGTCCTTCGTCGGAGGCAGCGCGACGCTGCTGCGCGACGCCTGGGAGCTCGACCCCATCCCCGCCAACAGCGCGGTCGGCAGCGGGGTCTTCCACCACGCGACCGCCACCCTCGTCGGGCTCATCGTCCCGCCCGACCGGGAGAGCGAGATCACCGGCGCGGACGTCGCGTTCGCCGTCCCCGCGACCGTGCTGCGGGCCCTCGCCAACTCCGCCGCCGCGGCCTCGCGCCCCTGGCTCGGGCTGGTGATGGTGGAGATCCCACCGGGCGCGTCGGTGCGCTTCGCCACCGGGGGCCTGCGCATCTCGAGCGTCGCCGCCAACGGTCCTGGCGCCGCGGCGGGGCTGCGCGGCGGGCCCAACGGCGACGTGATCGTGGCGGCCGACAACCGCACGGTGCGCTCTCTCGCCGACCTGGGAGACATCCTGGAGGGGAGGCAGATCGGGCAGGAGGTCACGCTCCGGGTGACCCGCGGCGGGGCGACCTTCGACGAGACGCTCACCCTGGCGGCGCGCCCCGCGCCGAGGGAGGGGAGCAACGAGCAGGCGACGCCTCGGGCCCCGGGAGAGTAGGATTCCCGCCCTCATATGCGTCTGGCGGATCGGTACCGGTTGGTTCGTCGGGTGGGAGAGGGCGGCGGAGGGGGAGTCTTCCTCGTGGAGGACCGCCTCGCGGGTGACGCCCTCATGGTGCTCAAGCGCCTCAACGCGCAGGCCCACGCCACGCTCTCGCAGTGGCTGGTCAACGAGTTCCAGGTGCTGGCCCAGCTCGACCTGCCGACGGTGGCGCCGGTCTTCGATTTCGGCCTCGCCAGCGCCGACGCCGAAGACCCCGGCGGAACCTTCTTCACCCGCGCCTTCGTCGACGGCTCCCCCCTCGACGAGGCCCTCCCCCTCCTCGAAGCCCCCCGGCTGCGCCGACTCTTCCTCTCCGCCGCGGAGACCCTCCGAGAGCTTCACCGCCTCGGGGTGGTGCACGGCGACCTCAAGCCCGCCAACCTGATCGTCCCTCGGGGGGCCGACCACGTGGTGCTCATCGACTTCGGCCTCGCCCACGGGGCCATGGCCGCGGCCTCCCACGTGCGCGGCGGAACCCTCGGGTTCATGCCCCCAGAGCGCCAGGCGATGCTCCTCGCGGGCGAGTCTCTGCCGCCCGATCCCCGCGCGGACGTCTACGCCCTCTCGGTCTCCCTCCGCGTCGTCCTCTCCGGCGGAACCATCCTCCCTCCGGGCTCCCCTCCCCCCGCCCTGGTGGCCTCCGACGAGGGCCTGCGCGCCCTCTGGACGCTCACCGAGCGGGGCGCGGCCGAGCAGCCCGGCCGTCGCTTCGCCACCATGGACGACCTCCTCGCCGCCCTCGGGGACGTCGCCGAGGGAGCCTCCCCCAGCCTTCGCCCTGCCTCGATGCCCAACCGCGTGGTGCTCCGCCCCGAAGGGCGCGAGCCCGAGCTCGGGACCCTCCTCGACGCGATCGCCCGCCGCCTCGTCCGCCGCGACGGATCGCTCGCCGCCGTGGCCATCGTCGGCGAGGAGGGCAGCGGCCGCACCACCCTGCTCCGTGAGATCGCCTGGCGGGCCCAGCTCCGCGGGGTGCAGACCCTCCGGCTCCAGGGCGAGCCCGGCGAAGGCCCGCTGCGACGGCTGCGAGAGGGCGCCGCGGTGCTCTCCGGCAGGGCCCTCGCCCCGGACTCCCCCGAAGACCTCTCCGCCGCCCTCCGAGAGGCCTCCCGCACGGCGCCGGTGCTCCTGCTCGCCGACGACCTCGACCGGGCCGACCCCGCGGTACACGCGCTGCTCCGCTCGGTGGCCTACGCGTGCGAGCCCGACGAGCCGCTGCTGGTGATCGCCGCGGCGTCGAGCGCGGAGTCCATCGCTGCGCTGGAGGCGAGCTCTCGGGTGGAGCTTGGTCCGCTCGACCAGTCCGCGGTGGCAGCGCTCTGCGCCCAGACCCTCGGCGCGGTGGAGCCCGCCGTGGTGCTGGCGGTGCGGCGCCGCTCCGGGGGCCTTCCCCTGGCGGTGCACGAGCTGCTGGAGACGCTGGCCCGCTCCGGGGCGGTGTCGCCCGCCGACGTGGAGGCCGCGGAGTTCAGCGGGCGGGCCCGGGACGCGGCGACGCGGCGGCTCTCGGCGCTCCCGGCGAGGGTGGTGGAGGCCGTCGCTGTGGTGGCCATGCTTGGCGGCGAGGCCACCCCAGAGCGGGTGGGCGCTGCGCTGGGGGACGAAGGGGCGCTGGCCGAGGCGAGGCGCGAGGGGGTGCTGGGCCGCGAGGTCGACGGCCGCTGGACGCTGGCGCGAGGGGCGCTGGAGTCGACGGTGCGAGAGGCCGTGGGCGAGGGGCCCTGGGCCTCCGTGGCGAGGCGCGTGGCCGAGGCCCTCGAGGCGCAGCGGGCGCCGGTGACCCTGAGGGCGACGGCGTGGCTGAGGGCGGGCGAGGTCGAACGGTCGAGGGCCCTGGCTCCGGACGCGGTGACGGCGCTTCGGAGGGCGGGGCTGCCGATGGCGGCGGTGACGCTGCTGGAGGCGCTGAGGGAGGCCGACCCCGGGCGAACGGACGCGGAGGCCCGCTACGAGGAGGCCGAGCTGCTACACGAGGCGGGGCTGATGCCCAGGGCCGAGGAGATGGCGCTGGAGGTGTCCTCCCGCAGCGACGCGGCGGGCACGAAGGCGACGCTGCTCTACGGCCGGCTGCGTCGCCTCGCGGGCGACCTCGACGGCGCGGAGACGTGGCTCACCCGGGCCCACGCGACGGCCTCGGAGGCGCTCCCCGACCTGGCCGCCGAGGCGCTGACCGAGGCCGCGAGGGTGAGCGTGGCGAGGGGCGACCACGCGACCGCGGTGGCTCGCTGCGAGGCGGCGATGGCGGGCGCGAGGAGCCCGCGGGTGAGGGCGGGGGCTCGCTCCCTGGGGGGCCTCGCGCTGGTGCTGGCGGGCGACGCGCCGAGAGGGTCCGCCTGGCTGGAGGAGGCCCGCGAGGACTACGCGACGCTGGCGCTGCCCCGCGAGGAGGCGACGCTGCTGGCCTACCTGGCCATCGCGAGGGAGCGTGAGGGCGACCTGGAGGGCGCGAGGGCGCTTCACGAGCGCTCGCTCGACCGGGCGCGCGCGGCGGGCGACCTGAGGGCGATGGTGACGGCCCGCATCAACGTGGGCCAGGTGGCGCAGCGCCTGGGTGACCTGGGCGCCTCGCTGGAGAACGACCAGGCGGCGCTTCGGCTGGCCCAGCGCTCGGGGCTGCGCCCTGCGGTGATCAACGCGAGGCTCAACATGGCGAGCCAGCTCATCCGCATCGGGAGCCTCGACCGCGCGAGGGCGGAGCTCGACGTGGTGCTCTCTCTCGCCCGGGAGACGCAGGCCCACGAGCTGGCGGCGGCGGCGACGCTGATGCTGGGGGTGACCCGGGCGCGCGGCGGCGAGGTGGACGCGGGGCTCGCCCTGGTGGCCGAGGCGGAGTCGCGCTTCGAGGCGATGGGCCAGGCCGACGACGCGGCGGACGCGGCGCTCGACGCGGCGGAGGCGCTGCTCGACCGGGGCGTGAGCGGCGACGTGGAGCGGGCGAGAGAGGCCCTCTCCCGCGCGGCGAGGCACGGGGAGCTGGGACTTCGGGCGTGCCGGGCGGCGTTGCTCGAGGCGCGGTGCCTTCTGGCGGTGGGAGGGGCGAGAGAGGCGATGGCGAGGGCCTCGGCGGCGATCACCGAGGCCGAGGCGCGGCGCGACTGGGAGGTGCTCTCCCAGGCGCTGGCGGTGAGGGCCCAGGCGCTCTCGGCCACCGGGGCCGACCTCCACGCCCGCCGCGACCGGGAGCGAGCGCTGGAGGTGCTGGAGGAGAAGGCGATGCTGCTGCCTCCCGACCTGCGCGGGGCCTTCTGGGGCGTGGCGAGGAGGGCCTCGCTCAGGGCCTCGCTCAACCCCTCGGGGGTGGCGCCTGGGGCGTCGGAGATCGTGCTCGACCCGCAGGCGATGAAGCGCGCGACGGCCATGGGCATGGCGGGGGCGCGAGGCGCCACGGTGGGCGGCCCCACGCTGATGGCCAACGACGAGCGGCTGCTGCTGCTGCTCGACCTGTCTCGAAGGCTGGGCGAGGAGAACGGCCTGGAGCGGGTGCTCGACCAGGCGGTGCGAAGCGCGGTGGAGCTCACCAACGCCGAGCGGGGCGCGCTGCTGCTGGCGGGCGACGGGGCGCTGGCGCTGCGGGCCCGGGTGGGTCCTCGGCAGGGCGACGGCCCGGACGACGTCGTGTCCCGCTCCATCGCCGACACGGTGTGGATCGACGGCGAACCCGTGGTGACCCT
>Ga0207969_100302_pt1 | contig 26315 bp, 18 predicted proteins | sample LakWasMet25_LOW6_2_FD_183869 | JGI IMG/M metagenome (GOLD analysis project Ga0207969, IMG submission 183869) | Freshwater sediment methanotrophic microbial communities from Lake Washington under simulated oxygen tension - Sediment Metagenome... | ecosystem: Environmental > Aquatic > Freshwater >... | reverse complement strand
GGTCTGGCGGCGTCGCAGTGGGGCAGGCTCGGGCGCGTGTTTTCTTCCCCGGGTCCGATCTACGAACCGGAAGGACGTGTCGCAGATTACTGGCGCACGGCGCGCGCGCTCTACGCCGCGGGCTTTCGCGCCGGCGACCTGGTGCACAACAGCTTTTCCTACCACATGACGCCGGGTGCCTGGATTCTCGAAGCGGGTGCGCAGGCGCTGGGCTGCACGGTGTTCCCGGCCGGCGTCGGACAGACCGAGCAGCAGGTGGCGGCCATGGCCGACCTGCAGCCCAACGGCTATGTCGGCACGCCGTCCTTTTTGCGCATCCTGCTGGAGAAAGCCGACGAACTCGGCGTCAAGCTGCCGTCGCTGACCAAGGCGCTGGTTTCCGGCGAAGCCTTCCTGCCGCCGGTGCGCGACGCGCTGCTGGCTCGCGGCATCGCCGGCTATCAGGCTTATGCGACGGCCGAATTGGGTGTCATCGCCTACGAGACCGAAGCGCGCGAAGGCCTCGTGATCGATGAGGGCGTGATCGTCGAGATCGTGCGACCGGGCACGGGCGACCCCGTTGCCATTGGCGAGGTCGGCGAGGTGGTGGTGACCACCTTCAATACCGACTATCCGCTGATCCGCTTCGGCACCGGCGACCTGTCGGCCTTTCTGCCCGGTGTATCGCCTTGCGGTCGCACCAACATGAGGATCAAGGGCTGGATGGGCCGCGCCGATCAGACAACCAAGATAAAGGGCATGTTCGTTCATCCCGAGCAGGTTGCTGCGGTGGTCAAGCGTCATCCCGAGATTGCCAAGGCGCGACTGGTGGTGACCAATCCGGACAGCAGCGACCTGATGACCCTGAACTGCGAGGTCGGCGCGCCCGGTGGTGGCATGGACAGGGCAATTGCCGATACGGTGCGTGACGTTACCAAGCTGCGCGCCGAGGTGAAGCTGGTGGCCGTCGGCAGTCTGCCCAATGACGGCAAGGTCATCGAGGACGCCAGGAAATATGACTGACCGGCCGGATTCACGCGGCGGCCCTCTTGCCGGCCTGCGCATTCTCGATCTCACCCGCCTGCTGCCGGGTCCCGTGGCCACCATGCATCTGGCCGACCTCGGGGCCGAGGTGATCAAGATCGAAGACACCGGCGCCGGCGACTACGCCCGCGCCATGGGTCCTGCCGAACGCAAGGCAGGCGGCAAAGGGGGTACCGGCGACAGCCTGTTCTTCCGCGTGGTCAATCGCAACAAGAAAAGCCTGCGCCTCGACTTGAAGCAGGCTGCGGGCGTCGAGGCGTTCCTGCGTCTGGCCAAAGATGCCGACGTGATTTTCGAGAGCTTCCGTCCCGGCGTGGTGAACAAGCTCGGCATCGGCTACGAAGCCGTGCGGGCGGTCAATCCGCGCATCGTCTACTGTGCCATCACCGGCTACGGACAGACCGGCCCCTGGGCGGAACTCGCCGGTCACGACATCAATTACCTTGCGACCTCCGGGCTGCTCGATCAGATCGGCACCCATGACGGCACGGCCAGCGGCCCGCCGGCGATTCCCAATCTGCAGGTCGGCGATCTACTGGGGGGGGCGCTCACTCCCTTGCTCGGCGTTCTGGCCGCGGTGATCGGCGCCAAGGCAACGGGGCAGGGCAGCCATGTCGACGTGGCCATGACCGATGCGGTGATGGCCCATACCATCTTTCCGCTGGTGACCACGCAAGTGTTCGGACAGCCGATGCCGCGCGGTGCCGATCTCCTGACCGGTGGCGTGCCCTGCTACGGCGTCTATCGCACCGCAGACGACCGCTACCTTGCCGTCGGCGCCCTCGAGCCCAAGTTCTGGCAGGCGCTTTGCGCCGCCATCGAACGGCCCGACCTGTCGCCCTTCGGCCTGGCCATGGGCAGCGAAGGCCGCCGCGTGAAGGGCGAACTGGCCGCCGTGCTTGCCTCGCGGCCGCTGGCCGATTGGGCGCCCGTCTTCGCGGCCGCGGACTGCTGCGTCACGCCGATTCTGCGCATGGACGAGGCGATCAAACATCCGCAAATGGTCGCCCGCGAGATGGTGGTCGAGGTCGGCGGTACCAAACAGTTCGCACCACCCTTCAAGCTATCGGCGTGGCCCTGGGCCGCTGCCGCACCGGCGCCGGCCGCCGGCGCCGACAGCGAAGCCGTGCTGAAGGCGGCCGGCTACACGGAATCGGAGATTGCGCGCTTGCGCGAATCCGGAGTAATTTAGCGGCGTGCTGATTACGCCCAATCCCGCGCTCACCCCGGCCCTCGCCCTTCTCCCCGACTTCGCGCTGATCCTGCTCGGCAGCGGCCTGCGCCGCCTGCTGCATCTGGGCGACCATTTCTGGACCGGGCTGGAGAAGCTGGTCTATTTCATTCTCTTTCCGGCCCTGCTGTTCAACGGGCTGGTGAAGACGCGCATCGACTGGGCGGCGGCCGGTCCGCTGCTGGCGGTCGCCATGGGAGCAATGGGAACCGGCATCGTGCTTGGGTACGGCGCGAAATTCTTCCGCCTGACGCCGATGTCATTCGCTTCGCAATACCAGTGCGCCTTCCGCTTCAACTCCTACATCGGCCTCGCGGTGGCCGGCAAGCTCTACGGCGTGCCGGGCATCGCCGCCATGGCCATCGTCGTCGGCGTCATGGTGCCGCCATCCAATATGGCGGCGGTATGGATGCTGGCGCGCCACGGCGAGGCCAGCGTCTGGCGCGAACTGGCGAGAAATCCGCTGATTCTGGCCACGCTGGCGGGCGTCGCGGCGAATCTCGCCGGCTTCCAGCCGCCCGAGCCATTGCTGCAATTTCTCGGTCGCCTCGGCGAGGCCGCCATCGCGCTGGGCCTACTGGCCGTGGGCGCCGGGCTGCGTACCGGAAATGCGAAAGTCGGTGCCAGCTCGCTCTGCGTGCCTGGGACGCCGCTTCGCGGGCAGGCAACGGCGGCTGCGGTCTATCTGCTGGCGGTGAAACTCGTTGCCTTGCCGCTGGCGACTTTAGGATTGATTCGCTGGGTGGGATTGACCGGCGTCTATGCCGATGTGGCGCTGGTATTCTCGGCCCTGCCGACCGCCAGTTCCGCCTTCATCCTGGCCCAGCGCATGGGCGGCGATGGTGCCCGTGTCGCCTGGTTGATCTCGGTCGGTACGGTGCTGGGCATGCTGACCCTGCCCTTCTGGGTGGCCGTGCGCTGAGCTATTTGGCCTTGCCGTTGGCTTTGGGCGGCGCCTGATCCGTCGCAGCGGGTGCCCCGGCCGCATCCGCGGCCGGAGCCTCGCCGGTACCCTGCATGAAATTCCACGGCCACAACGCAGGGTTGGCGAAGGGATTGGCGTTGGCGTCCTGGCTTCCCGCCGACTGGCTCATGGCCTGGAAGGCCGATAGCGTCGCGCGCTGCATTTCCAGTCCCTGAATGGTCATCTGCAGCATACCGAGATTGGTCTTGAGCCAGCCCTCGACCGCCTTGAGATCGGCAATGCGCTTGTCCAGCTCGTTGGTGTCCAGCGTCGGCGTCACCAGGCCCGGCAGCGGCATTCCGGTCTTGCCCCAAAGGGACTTCAGGAACTCCATCGGATCGGTCGGCGTTGTGCTCATGGCGATAGCTCCCGGGAAAGTCGGATGATATTACCGCAGCGAGGGCTTCCGCGCTAAACTGTCCGTTGTCATATCCGGAACCAGCCTGCAGGGGGAAGCGATGCTCAGACTATTGGTGGTGGAAGATCATGCCCTGGTGCGCGAAGGCTTGCTCGCGACGCTGAAGAACCTCGGCGCGGAAACCGAGACCATCGGCGTGCCCGATGCCAACGAGGCGATCGGCGTGCTCGAGAACGAGGACATCGACATGATGATTCTCGACCTGATGCTCCCGGGAACCAAGGGCCAGACCTTCCTGCCGGTGGTACGGCGGCGCTTTCCGACAGTGCCGGTGGTAATCCTGTCGGCGCTGGACGATGCCGATACCGTATCGCGCGTGATGAAGGCGGGCGCGTCGGGTTTTGTCTCCAAGTCCGGATCGAGCGGCGAACTGCTCGAAGCCTTGCGCGCGGTGCTCTCCGGCGAAATCTATTTGCCTCCGAAGCTTCGGGAACTGACCAATCGCAGCGAGATCGCGCACGGCGAAAACAAATCGCTGGCGCAGCGCTTCGGTCTGACCGCGGCCCAGGCGCGCGTGCTGGAACTCCTCGCCGAAGGGCGCAGCAACCGCCAGATCGGTGAGTTGCTCGGCTTGACCGAGGGCACGGTCAAGATCCATGTCTCGGCGATCATGAAGGCCATGGGCGTCAGCAACCGCTCGGAAGCGGCGCTGATGGCGAGTCGCAAGCGGCGCCAGAACTGAGGTCCGGCGCCGCTCTCCGTCAAATCAACCCGAGCCGGGCGCGCAAGGCTTCGCGTTCCGGCGCAGCGGCATCCATGCTGCGCCGCTTGACGTGTCCGAAGCCGCGGATCTTTTCCGGCAGACTGGCCAGCGCAATCGCATCGCCCAGGTTTGTGCGTTCCAGCTTGGCCGGCAGCGCGGCGAGGTCGGCTTCATAGCCAGCCAGCAAGGCCCGCTCCAGACGCCGCTCTTCGCTGCGGCCGAAGATATCCCAGCGCGAGCCCCGATAGCCGCGGGCCTTTGCCAGCCACTTGAATGCCGTAAGCATCCACGGGCCGAAGGCCATCTTCTTCACCTTGCCGGTTGTCGGGTCGGGGCGGGCGAGCAGCGGCGGCGCCAGATGAAACTGCAGCGTGTATTCACCTTCGAAACGCTCGCCTATCTTTTGCAGGAAGTCGGTCTCGGCATACAGCCGCGCCACCTCGTATTCGTCCTTGATCGCCATCAGCTTGAACAGGTTGTGCGCCACGGCTTCGGTAAGCTGCGATGAATTGATGGCGGCCTCGGCGGCACGGATCTGCTCCACCTGCGTCCGGTAGCGCTCCGCGTAGGCGGCATCCTGGTACTCGGTGAGAAAGCCGACGCGCTTCGCAACCACTTCGTCGAGAGTCGGCGCTGGCGGCACGGCGACTTGCGGCCGCGCATGGGCCGCAACCGCCGCCGGATCGTGCGCGGCACGGCGGCCCCAGAGAAATGCGGCGCGACTCATGGCGACGGCGGTGGCGTTGAGTTCGATGGCGCGGTCGATGGCCTCCGCCGATACCGGCACCGAGCCCTGCTGCCAGGCGTAGCCGAGCAGGAACAGGTTGCTGGCGATCGAATCCCCCAGCAGGCGCACTGCAAGGTCCGAGGCATCGACAAAGTGTGCCGCGCCGGCGCCCACCGTGTCACTGACCACGGCCTGCATGCGCGCCAGCGGAAACTGCCAGTCGGGATTGCGAGTGAAATCGGCCGTCGGCGTTTCCGCGCAATTCACCACGACACGCGTACGACCGTTCTGCATCCGCGTCAGCGCATCGGGCGAGGCCGTGACAATGACATCGCCGCCGATCACGGCATCGGCTTCGCCGGTCGCCACGCGCACGGCATGAATCGCTTCCGGATCGTCGCAGATGCGCACATGGGAAAACACCGCGCCGCCCTTTTGCGCGAGCCCGGTCATGTCGAGCACGGTGACGCCCTTGCCGTCGATGTGCGCCGCCATGCCGATCAGGGCGCCTATGGTGACCACGCCGGTGCCGCCGACGCCGGTAATCAGGATGCCGTAGGGCTTGGCGGTCGACGCAAGAGTCGGCGCTGGCGGCACGCCGAATGAATCGCCTTCCTGGCTTGAACCGGCCAGCCCGCGGCCCTTCCTGACCCCGCCGCCGAGCACCGAAACGAAACTCGGGCAGAAGCCCTTCTCGCACGAGTAGTCCTTGTTGCAGGCGGACTGGTCGATCGCGCGCTTGCGGCCGAATTCGGTTTCCACCGGCACCACGGCGAGGCAATTCGACTGCACGCCGCAATCACCGCAGCCTTCGCATACGGCCTCGTTGATGAACAGGCGGCGCGGCGGATCGATCATCTTGCCGCGCTTGCGGCGGCGGCGCTTTTCGGCGGCGCAGGTCTGGTCGTAGATGATGGCCGAGACGCCGGGACACTCGCGCATTTCGCGCTGGATCGCATCGAGCTCGTCGCGATGCCGGATCGGCACGCCGTGCGGCAGGTCCGGGTGGCCATAGGCGCGTGGCGTGCCATCGGTGACGACGACGACATGGCCGACGCCCTCGGCATGCAATTGCGCGGCGATATGCGGCACCGTCAGATTGCCGTCGTGGGGCTGGCCGCCGGTCATCGCCACGGCATCGTTGTAGAGAATCTTGTAGGTGGCGTTGACGCCCGAGGCAACCGCGGCGCGGATGGCCAGCGAGCCGGAGTGGAAGTAGGTGCCGTCGCCGAGATTGACGAAGACATGGCGCTGCTCGGTGAAGGGCGCCTGCCCCATCCAGGCGGCGCCCTCGCCGCCCATGTGCGAAAACGTGGCCGTGGCACGGTTCATCCACAGCACCATGAAATGGCAGCCGATGCCGGCCAGGGCGCGCGAACCTTCCGGTACGCAGGTCGAGGTGTTGTGCGGACAGCCCGGACAGAAGTAGGGCGTGCGCGCAATCTGGATCACCGGCGCGGCGGAGCGCTCCTTCGCTTCGATCACTGCCAGGCGTTCGCGAATGCGCGGCGAGGTGAAGTGGCGGCCGATGCGGTCGGCGATGACGCGGGCGATCTGCGCCGGCGACAGTTCGCCGGAGGCGGGCAGCAGCCAGCGGCCGTTGGGCAGCGCCCATTCGCCCTGCTCGTCGAACTTGCCGATCACGCGCGGGCGCACGTCCTCGCGCCAGTTGTAGAGTTCTTCCTTGAGCTGGTACTCGATCAGCTGGCGCTTTTCCTCGACCACCAGGATCTCTTCCAGCCCCTCGGCGAAGCGGCGCACGCCGTCCGACTCGAGCGGCCAGACCATGCCGACCTTGTAGAGGCGGATGCCGATTTCGGCGGCGAGTGCGTCATCGATGCCGAGGTCGTCGAAGGCCTGGCGCACGTCGAGATAGGACTTGCCGGTGGTGATGATGCCCAGCCTCGGGTTGGGCGCATCGATCACGATCTGGTTCAACCGGTTGGCGCGGCAATAGGCCAGCGCTGCGTATAACTTGTGGTCCAGCAGGCGCGCTTCCTGGAGCAGGCGGTCGTCCGGCCAGCGGATATTGAGGCCGTCCGGCGGCAAGGCGTAGTCGGTCGGCAGCACGATTCGTACGCGGTCCGGCGAGATATCCACCGAGGCCGAGGATTCGACAGTGTCGGCCACCGCCTTGAAGCCGACCCAGCAACCCGAGTAGCGGCTCATCGCCCAGCCGTGAAGGCCGAGGTCGAGATAATCCTGCACGCCCGCCGGGACCAGCACCGGCATCATCGCCGCCTTGAGCGCGTGCTCCGACTGGTGGGCGACCGTGGATGAACGCGCGGCGTGATCGTCGCCGGCTATCGCGAGGACACCTCCATGCTTCCAGGTGCCGGCGGAATTGGCGTGTTTGAATACGTCGCCGCAGCGATCCACGCCCGGGCCCTTGCCGTACCACATGCCGAAGACGCCGTCGTGCTTCGCGCCGGGCGACAGATTGACTTGTTGCGTACCCCACAGCGCGGTGGCCGCGAGGTCTTCATTGACGCCGGGCTGGAACACGATCTGGTTCCGGCCGAGATGCGCCTTGGCCTTCCACAGCGCCTGATCGAGGCCGCCCAGCGGCGACCCGCGGTAGCCGGACACGTAGCCGGCGGTATTCAGTCCGGCCAGTGCGTCGCGTTGCCGTTGCAGCAGCAGCAGACGGACGAGGGCTTGGGTGCCGGTCAGAAACACCCGGCCTTGGCTGAGGGCGTATTTGTCCTCGAGGGTGATGTTGCGCAGTGGCGCGTTCATGGCTGCTCCTGAATCTTGTTGGACGTCGGATGTCGGAGATGCGGCGGCCTTGTGGGCCGCGCATCCTGCCTTGCCGTCCCCGGTCAGGACGGCGGCAGAATCTTACCCGGATTCAGGATGTTGTCGGGATCGATTGCGCGCTTTATGGTGCGCATCAGGTCGATTGCCACATCGCCATGCTCCAGCGCCATGTAGGACTGCTTGCCGATGCCGATGCCATGTTCGCCCGTGCAGGTGCCGTCCATGCGGATCGCGCGCTTTGCCAGGCGCGATGCGAAGCCTTGGGCGCGGGCCAGGTCGCCCTCGTTGTCGGGATCGACCAGCAGCAGAATATGGAAATTGCCGTCGCCGACATGGCCGACCAGCGGGCCGGCCAGGCCGCTCGCATTTTCGTCGAGGTCGCGGAAGGTTTCGTCGACGCAATCGGCCAGCATCGAGATCGGCACGCAGACGTCGGTGGTCAGGGCGCGGCAGCCCGGCTTGAGGCCGAGGCCGGCGTAGTAGGCATCGTGCCGCGCCTGCCAAAGGCGGCTGCGGTCCTCGGGGCGCGTCGCCCATTCGAAATCCTGCCCGCCGTGTTCGGCGGCGAGCTCCTGCACCGTCTCGGCCTGCTCCTTGACGCCGGTCGGCGAGCCGTGGAATTCGAAGAACAGGGTCGGCGCCTCGCGCAGCGTGGTCTTGCTGTGGCGGTTGATGGCGGTGATCGCGAGCTTATCCAGCAGCTCGATGCGCGCTACCGGGACGCCGAGCTGTATGGTCTGGATCACCGTCTTGACGGCCGCGCCCAGGCTCGGGAATGCGCAGACGGCGCTGGAAATTGCTTCCGGCACCGGGTAGAGCCTGACCGTCAGTTCGGTGATGATGCCCAGCGTGCCTTCGGAGCCGACCATCAGGCGCGTCAGGTCATAGCCGGCCGCCGACTTGCGGGCACGGCCGCCGGTCTTGAGGATGCGGCCGTCGGGCAGCACCACAGTCATGCCGAGCACGTTCTCGCGCATGGTGCCGTAGCGCACGGCATTGGTGCCGGAAGCGCGAGTCGCCGCCATGCCGCCGAGGCTGGCGTCCGCGCCCGGATCGATCGGGAAAAACAGCCCGGTACCGTTCAGCGCGGCGTTGAGGGCCTTGCGTGTTACGCCGCATTGCACCGTGGCGTCGAGATCTTCCTGGCGCACGGCAGTGATCTGATTCATCGCCGAAAGGTCGATGCAGACTCCGCCCTGTACTGCCAGCAGGTGCCCCTCGAGCGAGGTGCCGGTGCCATAGGCGATCACCGGGGTGCGATATTGGTGGCAAAGTTTGACGATTTCCGCTACTTCCGCTGTGGACTCGGCAAACACCACCGCGTCCGGCGGCATCGGCGGATGGGAAGACTCATCTTTGCCGTGATGCAGGCGGACCGCCGCGGCGACGGAAAAGCGCGATCCGAAGCGGGAGGCGAGCGTGGCGGCCAGTTCCTGCGGCAACGGGGGTCGGTCGACGGGGGCGTTCATGGCGGTCTCCGGGGTGGGGGTCGGCGGATTCTACGCCGCACCCACGCCGAATTGAGTGTTCCCGCTTCCCTGACGGGCTGGCCGGACGATCCCCTCTCAGGCCTTGGGTTTGCCATGGTCGGGACGGTTACTGGGGCGTAAATTGCTTTACCCGTTGACGGTTTTGATGAATTTGGAGATAATCGTTGGTTCAGCTGGAGGGGTTCCCGAGCGGTCAAAGGGATCAGACTGTAAATCTGACGGCTCTGCCTTCGAAGGTTCGAATCCTTCCCCCTCCACCAGCAGGTTGCGGAAACAGATAGTTATTAAGCGGTTAGCGGACAAGTAGGGCGGGCGGCGGTAGTTCAATGGTAGAACCTCAGCCTTCCAAGCTGATTACGCGGGTTCGATTCCCGCTCGCCGCTCCAGATTTTGTTTTGAACGGTTTCAGCCCTTGTAGCTCAGTGGTAGAGCACTCCCTTGGTAAGGGAGAGGTCGCGTGTTCGATCCACGCCAAGGGCACCATTTCTAGTGTATTTTTGTTGGGGTAATCGACATGGCGAAAGCGAAATTTGAGCGGACGAAGCCGCACGTGAACGTGGGGACGATTGGACACGTTGACCATGGCAAGACGACATTGACGGCGGCGATCACGACGGTGCTGTCGGCGAAGTTTGGTGGCGAGGCGAAGGCCTACGACCAGATCGATGCGGCGCCGGAAGAAAAGGCACGCGGGATCACGATCAACACGGCACACGTCGAATACGAGACGAAGAACCGTCACTACGCGCACGTTGATTGCCCGGGACACGCCGACTACGTCAAGAACATGATTACGGGCGCCGCGCAGATGGACGGCGCCATCCTGGTCTGTTCCGCCGCTGACGGCCCCATGCCGCAGACCCGCGAGCACATCCTGCTGGCGCGCCAGGTCGGTGTACCGTACATGGTCGTGTTCATGAACAAGTGCGACATGGTCGATGATGCCGAACTGCTCGAGCTGGTGGAAATGGAACTGCGCGAACTGCTCAGCAAGTACGACTTTCCGGGCGACGACATCCCGATCATCAAGGGTTCCGCCCTGAAGGCGCTGGAAGGCGACAAGGGTCCGATGGGCGAAGGCGCCATCATGGCCCTGGCCGATGCGCTGGACAGCTACATTCCGACGCCCGAGCGCGCCATCGACAAGCCCTTCCTGATGCCGATCGAAGACGTCTTCTCGATCTCCGGTCGCGGCACGGTGGTGACCGGTCGCGTCGAGCGCGGGATCGTGAAGGTCGGTGAAGAAATCGAAATCATCGGCATTCGCCCGACCACCAAGACCATCTGCACCGGCGTCGAAATGTTCAGGAAGCTGCTGGACCAGGGGCAGGCCGGCGACAACGTGGGCGTGCTGCTGCGCGGCACCAAGCGTGAAGAAGTCGAGCGCGGCCAGGTGCTGGCCAAGCCGGGTTCGATCACGCCGCACACGCACTTCACCTCCGAGGTGTACATCCTGTCGAAGGACGAAGGCGGTCGTCACACGCCGTTCTTCAACGGCTACCGTCCGCAGTTCTACTTCCGCACCACCGACGTCACGGGCAGCATCGAGTTGCCGGCCGGTACGGAAATGGTGATGCCGGGCGACAACATTGCCATGACGGTGAAGCTGATTGCGCCGATCGCGATGGAAGAAGGTCTGCGTTTCGCCATCCGTGAAGGCGGTCGCACCGTCGGCGCCGGTGTCGTTGCCAAGGTCATCGAATAACAACGCGCAGCTTTAACAAGCGGGCGGCACTTCGAAACGAGGTGTCGCCCTGTAGTCTCTGCTGCAGGGGTGTAGCTCAATTGGCAGAGCGGCGGTCTCCAAAACCGCAGGTTGGGGGTTCGATTCCCTCCGCCCCTGCCAATGAATTGAAGCATTTGCGCAATAACTGACTATTTATGGCCGATAAACTCAAGTTCATGCTGGCATTGCTGCTGTTGGCGGCCGGTGTGACTGGCTTCTACCTGCTCCGCGAGCAGCCGATGATCCTGCGCGTGCTGTCCGTGTTCGCGGGCTTGGGCGCTGGTGTTGCCGTAGCGTGGTTTACCGAGCCGGGGCGGCGCTTTTTCGACTTCAGTCGGGAAGCCGTGGTGGAGACGAAAAAGGTTGTCTGGCCTTCGCGCAAGGAAACGATCCAGACCACCGGCATCGTGTTCGCCTTCGTGCTGGTGATGGCGATTGTGTTGTGGATGACTGACAAGGGCCTCGAATGGGTGCTCTACGACCTGGTTCTGGGCTGGAAAAAATCATGACAAAACGCTGGTACGTCGTTCACGCCTATTCCGGTTTCGAGAAATCGGTGCAGCGCGCCCTGATCGAGCGCATTACGCGCGCCGGGATGCAGGACAAGTTTGGCCAGGTGCTGGTGCCGGTTGAAGAAGTCGTTGAAATGAAGAACGGCCAGAAAAGCATTTCCGAGCGGAAGTTCTTCCCCGGCTATGTGCTGGTCGAGATGGACATGGATGACGACTCCTGGCACCTCGTCAAGAGCACGCCGAAGGTCACCGGCTTTGTCGGCGGCACCTTGACCAAGCCGACTCCGATATCGGTGAAGGAAGTCGCGAAGATCATGCAGCAGGTGCAGGAAGGGGTCGAAAAGCCCCGTCCCAAGGTGCTGTTCGAGGTAGGCGAGATGGTTCGCATCAAGGAAGGCCCTTTTACCGACTTCAACGGCAACGTCGAGGAAGTCAATTACGAAAAGAGCCGCCTGCGTGTCTCCGTGACCATTTTCGGCCGCGCGACGCCGGTCGAACTGGAGTTTGCCCAGGTCGAGAAGGCATAGATTTTTACCGGCGCCGCGGCGGTTTCCGCGGCAAGAGGAGCGCCAGTAGGCTTGCCGACCGCGCGCTAGGACTCACGTAGATAGGAGCCATCATGGCAAAGAAGATAATCGGCTACATCAAGCTGCAAGTGCCGGCCGGCAAGGCTAATCCCTCGCCTCCCATCGGGCCGGCGTTGGGCCAGCGCGGGCTCAACATCATGGAATTCTGCAAGGCGTTCAACGCCCAGACGCAAGGCCTCGAGCCCGGTCTGCCGATTCCCGTGGTGATTACCGCATTCGCGGACAAGAGCTTCACCTTCATCATGAAGACGCCGCCGGCGACGATTCTGATCAAGAAGGCGGCTGGAATTCAAAAGGGCTCGCCGAAGCCCCATACGGACAAGGTTGGTTCGATCACCAAGGCGCAGGCCGAGGAAATCGCCAAGGCCAAGATGAAAGATTTGACGGCTGCCGATCTCGAAGCTGCCGTACGCACCATCGCGGGCTCCGCTCGCAGCATGGGCATCACCGTGGAGGGCCTGTAATAATGGCAAAGACATCCAAACGCGTGCAAGCGGTGCTCGCCAAGGTCGACCGCAGCAAAGCCTATCCGATCAGCGATGCGCTGAGCCTGGTGAAGGAATGCGCGACCGCCAAGTTCGATGAGTCGATCGACGTCTCCGTGAACCTCGGCATCGACGCCAAGAAGTCCGATCAATTGGTCCGCGGTTCCGTCGTGCTGCCTTCCGGTACCGGCAAGACCGTGCGCGTCGCCGTGTTCGCCCAGGGCGAGAAGGCCGAAGCGGCACGCGCCGCAGGTGCCGATGTGGTCGGCTTCGATGACCTGGCCGCCGAAGTCAAGGCCGGCAACATGAATTTCGACATCGTGATCGCGACCCCGGACGCGATGAAGGTGGTCGGTGCCCTGGGTCAGATTCTGGGCCCGCGCGGCCTGATGCCGAACCCGAAGGTCGGTACGGTGACCATGGACGTGACCACGGCGGTGAAGAACGCCAAGGCAGGTCAGGTGCAGTACCGCACCGACAAGGCCGGCATCATTCATTGCACGATCGGCCGCGCTTCGTTCAGCGTCGAGGCCCTGCAGACCAACCTTGCAGCCCTGATCGATGCGCTGCAGAAGGCCAAGCCCGCCGCATCCAAGGGCCATTACCTGAAAAAAGTGTCGCTGTCCAGCACCATGGGCGCCGGCGTTCGCGTCGACCAGGCCAGCCTGGCGGCATAAGCATAGAAAGAACTTTGGGCTGTTGCGTCGCTCGTGCAGTCTGGCGAAAGGCGCGGCAGGTTATCAAAGACCGCAGGTGTCCGTGAGGACTTAAATGCTGGCGACGGAACAGTGTCGCAGCTGCCGGCGTAGATGGCGTTACCCGATGACGGAATTTCGGTTCCTGAATGAAGGTCGCCGTATCGCCAGCGCCGACTTTTCGGCGCTGGGGTTTGACTAGGAGTTGACCGTGAGTCTCAATCTTGACGACAAGAAGACGGTAGTTGCCGAAGTATCCGCAGAAGTTGCGAATGCCCAGTCGATCATCGTCGCAGAGTACCGTGGTCTCGGAGTGGTTGATCTCACCGCATTGCGTGCCAACGCACGCAAGAACGGTGTGTACCTGCGTGTAGTAAAGAATACCCTGGTTCGTCGCGCCATTGCCGGCACGCCGTTCGAAGGCCTGTCTGCGAAGCTGGTTGGTCCCCTGATCTATGGAATTTCCAAGGATCCGGTGGCCGCTGCCAAGCTGCTCAACGACTTCGCCAAGGGTAATGACAAGCTCGCCATCAAGATCGGCGCAATGCCCAACTACGTCATGGACGTGGCTGGTGTCAAGGCGCTGGCGACGATGCCGAGCCGCGAGGAACTGTTGTCCAAGCTTCTCGGCACCATGCAGGCACCGATCACCCAGTTTGTCCGCACTTTGAACGAAGTCCCGACGAAGTTCGTCCGGGGCCTCGCCGCCGTGCGCGACGCCAAAGAGACTGCGTAATCGTTTTTCATTGAACCAAACATTCATTCAGGAGTTGTAATCATGGCTGTAAGCAAAGCTGAAATACTCGATGCCATCGCTGGCATGACCGTTCTCGATCTGTCCGAACTGATCAAGGAAATGGAAGTCAAGTTTGGCGTTTCCGCCGCTGCGGCTGCCGTTGCCGCCGCCCCCGCTGCCGCCGCTGCAGCTGCCGTGGAAGAGCAGACGGAATTCACCGTAATGCTGCTGGCTGCGGGCGAAAAGAAGGTCGAAGCGATCAAGGTGGTGCGTGCTGCTACCGGCCTCGGCCTCAAGGAAGCCAAGGATCTGGTTGATGGCGCACCGAAGGCCGTCAAGGAAGGCATTTCCAAGGCTGATGCCGAAGCTCTCAAGAAGCAGCTTGAGGAGGCGGGTGCCAAGGTCGAAGTCAAGTAATCGCGATTCGATCGCGGGTTGGCGGCCTTGCCGTCAACCCGCTATTGGTCCTTGTGGAAACAGAAGTGAGTCGTACCTGTCGAGTTTCACCCCTTTATAGCTGATCCGGGGGTTACACGAGAGTGCTGAACCATTGTGCTTCAGCCCTGTCTTTTGACCTTCGACGTCTGAATCCTGAACGGAGCCACCATGGCGTATTCCTATACCGAAAAAAAGCGCATTCGCAAGAGCTTTGCAAAGCGGGCCAACGTCCTCGACGTACCCTTTCTGCTGGCGACGCAGATCGAGTCCTATACGCGCTTCCTCCAGGCCGACGTGCCGCCGGCACAGCGCCGCAACGAAGGCCTTCAGGCTGCATTCACGTCGATTTTCCCGATTGTCGCGCACTCGGGAAACGCCCGCCTCCACTTCGTCGAATTCATGCTCGGCGAGCCGACCTTTGACGTCAAGGAATGCCAGCAACGCGGCCTGACCTTCGCCAGCCCGCTGCGCGCCAAGGTTCGGCTCGAGTTGCTCGACCGCGACACCAAGGCAGTCAAGGAAGTCAAGGAAGACCAGCCGCTGTACATGGGCGAAATTCCCCTGATGACGACCACCGGTTCTTTTGTGATCAACGGCACCGAGCGGGTCATCGTTTCCCAGTTGCACCGTTCGCCGGGCGTGTTCTTCGAGCACGACAAGGGCAAGACCCACAGCTCGGGCAAGCTGTTGTTTTCGGCGCGCATCATTCCCTATCGCGGCTCGTGGTTGGACTTCGAATTCGATCCGAAGGACATCCTGTACTTCCGTATCGATCGCCGCCGCAAGATGCCGGTGACAATCCTGCTCAAGTCGATCGGCATGACGCACGAGCAGATCCTGGCGACGTTCTTCGAATTCGACGCCTTCCATTTCTCGAAAAAGGGTATCTCGTTCGAAGTGGTGCCGGAACGGCTGCGCGGCGAAGTGGCGAAATTCGACATTCTCGACAAGGCCGGCAAGCTGATTGTCGCCAAGGACAAGCGCATCACGGTCAAGCACATTCGCGAAATGGCCGAGGCCGGCATCAAGAAAATCCTGGTGCCCGACGAGTTCATGATGGGAAGGGTGCTCGCCCACAACATCATCAACGCGGAGACCGGCGAAGTGTTGGCCAATGCCAACGACGAGATCACCGAGGACCTGCTGGGCAAACTGGCAGCCGGCGGTGTGGAGCAGATTCAAACCTTGTACGTGAACGATCTGGATCGCGGCGCCTATATCTCCTCTACGCTGCGTATCGACGAGACCGCCGATCAGTGGGCCGCGCGCGTGGCCATTTACCGGATGATGCGTCCCGGCGAACCGCCGACGGAGGACGCCGTCGAAAACCTGTTCCACGGCCTGTTCTACTCGGAAGAGCGCTACGACCTTTCCGCGGTCGGCCGCATGAAATTCAACCGTCGCGTCGGCCGCGATGAAATCGAAGGCGCGGGCACGCTGTCGAACGAAGATATCGTCGACGTGGTCCGCATTCTGGTCGAACTGCGCAACGGTCGCGGCGAAGTCGATGACATCGATCACCTCGGCAATCGCCGCGTGCGTTCGGTGGGCGAACTCGCCGAGAACCAGTTCCGCGCCGGTCTGGTGCGTGTCGAGCGCGCCGTCAAGGAGCGTCTCAACCAGGCGGAAAGCGACAACCTGATGCCGCACGACTTGATCAATGCGAAGCCGATTTCGGCCGCGATCAAGGAATTCTTCGGCTCCAGCCAGCTTTCGCAGTTCATGGACCAGACCAACCCGCTGTCCGAGATCACGCACAAGCGCCGCGTCTCGGCCCTCGGCCCGGGCGGCTTGACCCGAGAGCGTGCCGGTTTCGAGGTGCGCGACGTGCACCCGACCCACTACGGCCGTGTCTGCCCGATCGAAACGCCGGAAGGTCCGAACATCGGCCTCATCAACTCACTGGCGCTGTATGCGCGCACCAACGAGTACGGCTTCATGGAAACGCCCTACCGCAAGGTGGAGAACAGCCACGTCACCGACGAGATCGAGTACCTCTCGGCGATCGAGGAAGGCAAGTACGTCATAGCCCAGGCCAATGCCCAGCTGGACAAAAAGGGCAAGCTCAGCGACGCTCTGGTCTCCTGCCGGTTCAAGGGCGAGTTCGAATTGAAGGAACCGCCGGAGGTCCAGTACATGGACGTGGCGCCAAGCCAGATCGTCTCTGTCGCGGCCTCGCTGATTCCCTTCCTCGAGCATGACGACGCCAACCGAGCACTGATGGGCGCCAACATGCAGCGCCAGGCCGTGCCCTGCCTGCGTCCCGAAAAGGCGCTGGTCGGTACCGGCATCGAGCGCACTGTCGCTGTCGATTCGGGCACGGCGGTGCAAGCCTTGCGCGGCGGCGTGGTGGACTATGTCGACGCCAACCGTATCGTGGTACGCGTCAACGATGCAGAAACGGTTGCAGGCGAAGTCGGTGTCGACATCTACAACCTGATCAAGTACACGCGTTCCAACCAGAACACCAACATCAATCAGCGACCAGTGGTGAAAGTCGGCGACCTGATCGCCAAGGGCGATGTCGTGGCCGATGGCGCGTCGACCGATCTGGGCGAACTGGCTCTTGGCCAGAACATGCTGGTGGCGTTCATGCCGTGGAACGGTTACAACTTCGAGGACTCGATCCTGATCTCGGAGCGCGTGGTGGCGCATGATCGCTTCACCTCGATCCATATTGAGGAACTGACGGTAGTCGCGCGCGACACCAAGCTCGGCGCCGAGGAAATCACGCGCGATATCGCCACGCTCGGCGAGTCGCAACTCGGGCGCCTCGACGAATCGGGCATCGTCTACATCGGCGCCGAAGTCGAGGCGGGTGACGTGCTGGTCGGCAAGGTTACGCCTAAGGGCGAGACGCAGCTGACCCCGGAAGAGAAGCTGCTGCGCGCGATATTCGGCGAGAAGGCTTCCGATGTGAAGGACACTTCGCTGCGCGTGCCATCCGGCATGATCGGCACGGTGATCGATGTTCAAGTATTTACCCGCGAAGGCATCGAGCGCGACAAGCGCGCCCAGTCGATCATCGACGACATGCTGAGGGGTTACAAGCAGGATCTGGCCGACCAGATGCGCATTGTCGAGCGCGACACCTTCTCGCGGATCGAGAAGCTGCTGGTCAACAAGGTCGCCGCCAAGGGACCGAAAAAGCTCGTCAAGGGCACCAAGATCACCAAGGCCTATCTCGAGTCGGTGGAGCATTACCACTGGTTCGACATTTCGCTGGTCGACGAAGATGCACAGCAGCAACTCGAAAATCTGCGGGACAGCGTGGAGCAGACCCGCAAGGACTTTGACGTCGCCTTCGAGGCGAAGAGGAAGAAGCTGACCCAGGGCGACGAACTGCCGCCGGGTGTGCAGAAAATGGTCAAGGTCTATCTCGCCGTCAAGCGCCGCCTGCAGCCGGGCGACAAGATGGCCGGCCGCCACGGCAACAAGGGTGTGGTCTCCAAGATCGTTCCGATCGAGGACATGCCGCACATGGCCGATGGCACGCCGATGGACATCGTGCTCAATCCGCTCGGTGTGCCCTCGCGGATGAACATTGGACAGATCCTGGAGACCCACCTCGGCTGGGCAGCCAAGGGTCTTGGTCAGAAGATCAGCGAGATGCTGAGGAAGCAGGCAGCCGCAGCCGAGATCCGCAAGCTGCTGAACAAGATTTACAACTCGTCGGGGCGCAGCGAGGACATCGACAGCCTGACCGAAAAGGAAGTCGTGGAACTTGCAGGGAACCTGCAGGGTGGCGTGCCTTTCGCCACGCCGGTGTTCGATGGCGCCAATGAGGCTGAAATCAAGACCATGCTGGAGCTTGCCGGTCTGCCCAGCAACGGGCAGGTAGACCTCTATGACGGCCGGACCGGCGACTCGTTCGAACGCCAGGTCACGGTCGGTTACATGCATGTCCTGAAGCTGCATCACTTGGTGGACGACAAGATGCATGCCCGTTCCACGGGTCCGTACAGCCTCGTTACCCAACAGCCGTTGGGCGGCAAGGCGCAGTTCGGTGGCCAGCGCTTCGGCGAAATGGAAGTCTGGGCACTGGAGGCTTACGGCGCCGCGTACGTGTTGCAGGAAATGCTTACCGTCAAATCCGACGACGTCAACGGTCGCACCAAGGTGTACGAAAACATCGTCAAGGGCGAGCACAAGATCGATGCCGGCATGCCGGAATCGTTCAACGTGCTGGTCAAGGAAATCCGTTCGCTGGCGATCGATATCGATCTCGAGCGTTACTGAGCCGCCAGAGCCCCTAGGAGAAAATACACATGAAAAGCCTGTTTGCAGACCTGTTCAAGCAGAACCTGGCGGCCGAGGAGCAGTTCGACGCGATCACGATCGGTCTTGCTTCCCCGGACAAAATCCGTTCCTGGTCCTATGGCGAAGTCAAAAAGCCGGAGACCATCAACTACCGTACCTTCAAGCCGGAGCGTGATGGCCTTTTCTGCGCCAAGATCTTCGGCCCGGTCAAGGATTACGAGTGTCTCTGCGGCAAGTACAAGCGCTTGAAGCACCGTGGCGTGATCTGTGAAAAGTGCGGCGTGGAAGTCACCCAGTCGAAGGTGCGTCGCGAACGCATGGGCCACATCGAATTGGCCTCGCCGACAGCGCACATCTGGTTCCTGAAGAGCCTGCCGAGCCGTCTCGGCATGGTGCTCGACATGACCCTGCGCGACATCGAGCGTGTCCTGTATTTCGAAGCCTTCGTGGTCGTTGATCCGGGCATGACCCCGCTCAATCGGGCGCAATTGCTGACGGAAGATGACTACCTTGCAAAGGTCGAGGAATACGGCGACGATTTCACCGCGGTGATGGGTGCCGAGGGCGTGCGCGAACTGTTGCGTACCCTCGACCTCAACCGTCAGGTGGAGACTCTGCGCCAGGAACTGGAAACCACCGGATCCGAGGCGAAGAGCAAGAAGATTTCCAAGCGACTGAAGGTTCTCGAGGGATTCCAGCAGTCGGGCATCAAGCCGGAATGGATGATTCTCGAGGTGCTGCCGGTGCTGCCGCCGGATCTGCGCCCCCTGGTTCCGCTGGATGGTGGGCGGTTTGCCACCTCCGACCTCAACGACCTCTATCGCCGCGTCATCAATCGCAACAATCGCCTCAAGCGTCTGCTTGAACTCAAGGCGCCGGACATCATTGTCCGCAACGAAAAGCGCATGCTGCAGGAGGCGGTCGACTCCTTGCTCGACAACGGTCGTCGCGGCAAGGCCATGACCGGCGCCAACAAGCGTCCGCTGAAGTCGCTGGCCGACATGATCAAGGGCAAGGGCGGGCGCTTCCGTCAGAACCTGCTGGGCAAGCGCGTCGACTACTCCGGCCGTTCGGTCATCGTGGTCGGTCCGCAGCTCAAGCTGCACCAGTGCGGCTTGCCGAAAAAGATGGCGCTCGAGCTGTTCAAGCCGTTTATTTTCGAGCGCCTCGAGAAGATGGGTATCGCCAGCACCATCAAGGCAGCGAAGAAGGAAGTCGAAGCCGAAACCCCGGTGGTCTGGGATATTCTCGAAGAGGTCATTCGTGAGCATCCGGTGATGCTGAACCGCGCACCGACGCTGCACCGTCTTGGCATTCAAGCCTTCGAACCCACGCTTATCGAAGGCAAGGCGATCCAGTTGCATCCGCTGGTTTGCGTGGCGTTCAACGCCGACTTCGACGGCGACCAGATGGCGGTGCATATTCCACTTTCTCTCGAAGCACAGATGGAAGCCCGCACGCTGATGCTGGCCTCGAACAATGTCCTTTCGCCGGCCAACGGTCAGCCGATCATTGTTCCCTCGCAGGACGTCGTGTTGGGTCTTTACTACGCCACGCGCGAGAATGTTTCCGCCCGGGGTAACGGCATGATGTTCACGGATATCGCCGAGATCACGCGCGCAGTTGACTCGCGGCAGATCGATCTCCATGCGCGCATCACGGTGCGGATTCGCGAATATGAACTTGACGCGGACAAGCAGTGGCAGGAGAAGCTGACCCGCTATTCGACGACCGCGGGTCGTGCCTTGCTGTCGGAAATCCTGCCGCGCGGGCTGCCGTTCAAGGTGATCGACAAACCGCTCAAGAAAAAGGAAATTTCGAAGCTGATCGACGAGAGCTTCCGTCGTTGCGGCCTCAAGGAAACCGTGGTGTTCGCCGACAAGCTGATGCAAGCCGGCTTCCGCCTCGCTACCCGGGCGGGCATTTCGATCTGCGTCGATGACATGCTGGTGCCGACGCAAAAGCACAGCCTGATAGCGGCGGCGGAAGCCGAGGTCAAGGAAATCGAGAAGCAATACACCTCCGGCCTTGTCACTGTCGGAGAACGCTACAACAAGGTGGTGGATATCTGGGGCCGTGCCGGCGACCAGGTGGCCAAGGCCATGATGGATCAACTTGCGCATGAGGTGGTTACCGGGCTCGACGGCAAGCAAGTCAGCCAGGAGTCTTTCAATTCCATTTACATGATGGCGGACTCCGGTGCACGTGGCTCCGCAGCCCAAATTCGCCAATTGGCCGGTATGCGTGGCTTGATGGCCAAGCCGGACGGCTCGATCATCGAAACCCCGATTACCTCGAACTTCCGCGAGGGACTCAACGTTCTGCAGTACTTCATTTCGACCCACGGCGCGCGTAAGGGCCTGGCCGATACCGCGTTGAAGACGGCCAATTCCGGTTATCTGACACGGCGCCTGGTGGACGTGACTCAAGACCTCGTGGTGATCGAGGACGACTGCGGTACTCAGAATGGCTTTGCCATGAAGGCCCTGGTGGAGGGCGGCGAAGTGATCGAACCGCTGCGCGAGCGCATTCTTGGCCGAGTCGCCACCAACGATGTGATCAATCCGGATACACAGGAAGTGCTGTTCGCAGCGGGCTATCTGCTCGACGAGGACGCGGTCGATGCCATCGAAGCGCTGGATATCGATGAAGTTCGCGTGCGCAGCCCGTTGTCCTGCGAAACCCGCTATGGCTTGTGCGCGAAGTGCTACGGCCGCGACCTGGGCCGCGGCTCACTGGTCAATGCCGGCGAGGCGGTCGGAGTGATCGCCGCCCAGTCGATCGGCGAGCCGGGCACACAGCTGACGATGCGTACCTTCCACGTCGGCGGCGCGGCATCGCGTTCGGCGGCGCAGAGCAGCATCGAGGCCAAGAGTTCAGGCGTGATCCGTTTTACCGCGACCATGCGTTATGTCACAAATCCGAAGAACGAAAAGATTGTCATCTCCCGCTCCGGGGAAGTGATGATCACAGACGACAACGGTCGCGAGCGCGAGCGCCACAAGGTTCCCTATGGCGCAACCTTGCTGGCGGACGACGGCAAACCGGTCAAGGCCGGGACGCAACTGGCGACATGGGATCCGCACACCCGTCCGATCGTTACCGAGTACGCGGGCACGGTCAAGTTCGAGAACGTCGAGAAGAACGCGACGGTCGCCGAACAGATGGACGAGGTCACTGGTCTTTCCACCTTGGTCGTCATCGATCCCAAGCGCGGTGCGAAGGCATCCAAGGGCGTCCGGCCGCAGGTCAAGCTGATCGACGAGTCGGGTGAGGAAGTCAGGATTCACGGCACCGACCACATCGTGACCATTACCTTCCAGGTCGGCTCGCTGATCACCGTAAAGGATGGTCAGCCTGTTGCGGTTGGCGACATTCTGGCCAGGATTCCGCAGGAATCGTCCAAGACCCGGGACATCACGGGCGGCTTGCCGCGCGTTGCCGAGCTCTTTGAAGCGCGCATCCCGAAGGATGCCGGCGTCTTGGCCGAAGTCACCGGCACCGTGTCCTTCGGCAAGGATACCAAGGGCAAGCAGCGCCTTGTGATCACCGAGCCGGATGGCACGGCCCATGAATACCTGATCACCAAGGACAAGCATGTGATGGCCCACGACGGCCAAGTGGTCAACAAGGGTGAAGTCATTGTCGACGGCCCGGCCGATCCCCACGACATCCTGCGTTTGAAGGGTGTCGAGGAGTTGGCCCGCTACATCATTGATGAGGTGCAGGACGTCTATCGCTTGCAGGGCGTCAAAATCAATGACAAGCATATCGAAGTCATCGTCCGCCAGATGCTGCGTCGGGTGGTGATTACCAGCCCGGGCGAGTCGGCCTTTATCAAGGAAGAGCAAGTCGAACGCGCTGCAGTGCTGGACGAGAACGACAGGCTGATAGCGGCCGGCAAGACGCCGGCAACATATGACTTCATGCTGCACGGCATCACCAAGGCCAGCTTGTCGACCGACTCATTCATTTCCGCGGCATCGTTCCAGGAGACTACGCGCGTACTGACCGAAGCTGCCATCATGGGCAAGCGGGATGAATTGCGCGGCCTCAAGGAGAACGTCATTGTTGGCCGCCTGATTCCGGCGGGCACCGGCATGGCTTACCACCGCACACGCCGCGGACGGTCGAAAGGCGGGGCCGAGGCACAGAACCTGTTCGACCTCCCTGCAGCGACGGAAGATTCCCCGGTCGCAGCAGAAGACGCGCAAGCAGGTTGACGCTCGCGGGAGACCATTCTATAATCCGGCCTCTTTGCCCTTGGCAGGGGTCGACTTTTCGTAAATTTGCAGTGCATTTCGCACAGCATTCAGGACATATACATGCCTACCATTAACCAACTCGTGCGCAAGGGTCGCCAAGCGCCGCAGTCGAAGAGCAAGGTGCCCGCGCTGGGTAACAGCCCGGCCCGACGCGGTGTTTGCACTCGCGTGTACACCACCACGCCGAAGAAGCCGAACTCCGCGCTGCGGAAGGTCGCAAAGGTCCGTCTGACCAACGGCTTCGAGGTGATTTCCTACATCGGTGGTGAAGGTCACAACCTGCAGGAGCACTCGGTGGTCCTCATTCGCGGCGGCCGAGTCAAGGACTTGCCGGGCGTGCGTTACCACATTGTGCGCGGCAGTCTTGATACTCAGGGTGTCAAGGACCGCAAACAGAGCCGTTCCAAGTACGGCGCCAAGCGGCCCAAAGCTGCCTGATCCGGGTCCTAAGGAGATACCATGCCCCGTCGTCGTGAAGTTCCCAAGCGTGACATCCTGCCGGATCCGAAATTCGGCAGTGTTGATCTATCCAAATTCGTCAATGTGCTGATGGACAGCGGCAAGAAGTCCGTTGCCGAGCGCATCATTTATGGCGCCTTCGCACAGATACAGACGAAGAGTGGCAAGGATCCGCTGGAGGTTTTTACTCTGGCGGTCAACAATGTAAAACCATTGGTCGAGGTCAAGAGTCGCCGCGTCGGTGGCGCCAACTACCAGGTGCCGGTTGAAGTGCGCCCGTCGCGGCGCATGGCCCTGTCCATGCGCTGGCTGCGCGAGGCGGCGCGGAAGCGCAGCGAGAAGTCGATGGGGCAGCGTCTGGCCGCCGAGTTGCTGGAGGCCTCCGAAGGGCGAGGTGCGGCGATGAAGAAGCGCGAAGAAGTGCACCGCATGGCCGAAGCCAACAAGGCGTTCTCGCATTTCCGTTTCTAAGTAGTATCGCGTTTCGTCGGGCGTCCGGCGAGACTTTCGTTTTTGTCCGCCGCCCTGTCGCTTCGTGAAACGAGGCGTCATGGCGGTTTGGTTTAGATAAGGCAGGTAAATCAAGTGGCCCGCAAGACTCCCATCGAACGCTATCGCAATATTGGTATTTCGGCTCACATCGACGCCGGCAAAACCACCACCACCGAGCGTATTTTGTTCTACACCGGGGTCAATCACAAGATTGGCGAAGTCCATGACGGCGCGGCCACCATGGACTGGATGGAGCAGGAGCAAGAGCGCGGGATCACCATCACCTCCGCGGCGACGACCTGCTTTTGGAAGGGTATGGGACAGAACTTCCCGGAGCACCGAGTCAATATCATCGACACCCCGGGGCACGTCGACTTTACGATCGAGGTAGAGCGCTCGATGCGCGTGCTGGACGGTGCGTGCATGGTTTACTGCGCCGTGGGGGGCGTTCAGCCGCAGTCGGAAACCGTCTGGCGCCAAGCCAATCGTTACGGCGTTCCGCGCCTCGCCTTCGTGAACAAGATGGACCGCCAGGGCGCCGACTTTTTCAAGGTGCATGACCAGATGCGCTTGCGCCTCAAGGCAAACCCCATTCCGCTGCAGATACCGATCGGCGCCGAGGAGAAGTTCGAGGGCGTGGTGGATCTGGTCAAGATGAAGTCGATCATCTGGGATGAGGCCAGCCAGGGCATCAAATTTGAATACGGCGAGATTCCGGAAGAGCTCAAGGCCAAGGCCGAAGAGTGGCGTGAAAAGATGGTCGAGGCCGCAGCCGAGGCAAACGAAGAGTTGATGAACAAATATCTCGAGACCGGCGAATTGACCGAGCAAGAGATCAAGGCCGGGTTGCGCGCGCGCACCCTCGCCGCCGAAATCGTGCCCATGCTGTGTGGTTCCGCATTCAAGAACAAAGGTGTCCAGGCGATGCTGGACGCGGTGATCGAGTATCTGCCGGCGCCGACGGACATCCCGCCGGTTGAAGGCATCCTGGAGAATGAGCAGGCGGGCGAGCGCGCGGCGAATGACACGGACCCGTTTGCGGCCCTGGCGTTCAAGATCATGACCGACCCTTACGTCGGTCAGCTGACCTTCTTCCGCGTTTACTCCGGAACCATCAAGACGGGCGACACCATTTTCAATCCGATCAAGGGTCGCAAGGAACGACTTGGTCGGATCCTGCAAATGCATGCCAATCAGCGTGAGGAAATCAAGGAAGTATTTGCGGGCGATATCGCCGCCGCGGTCGGCCTGAAAGAGGCCACCACGGGCGAGACGCTGTGTGATCCGGCCCATGTCATCACGCTTGAGCGCATGGTATTCCCGGAGCCGGTCATTCACGTTGCGGTCGAACCGAAAACCAAGGCCGACCAGGAGAAGATGGGCATTGCCCTGAATCGTCTCGCGCAGGAAGATCCTTCGTTCCGTGTGCGAACCGATGAGGAATCCGGCCAGACCATCATCTCCGGCATGGGTGAGCTGCACCTCGAGATCCTTGTCGATCGCATGAAGCGCGAATTTGGCGTTGAAGCCAACGTCGGCGCGCCGCAGGTGGCGTACCGTGAGGCGGTACGCAAGTCGGTGGAGCAGGAAGGCAAGTTCGTCAAGCAGTCGGGCGGTCGCGGTCAGTATGGCCACGTCTGGATCAAGTTGGAGCCGAACGAGGCAGGCAAGGGCTTCGAGTTCGTCGATATGATCAAGGGCGGTTCCGTGCCACGCGAATTCATTCCCGCGGTCGAAAAAGGCCTTATCGACACCCTGCCGAACGGCGTTTTGGCTGGGTTCCCCGTCGTGGATGTGAAGGTCACGCTGTTCGACGGTTCCTACCACGATGTGGACTCCAACGAAAATGCCTTCAAGATGGCCGCATCAATGGCGTTCAAGGACGCCATGCGGAAAGCCAGCCCGGTATTGCTCGAGCCAATGATGGCGGTCGAGGTGGAGACGCCGGAGGACTACATGGGCAACGTGATGGGGGATCTGTCCGGCCGTCGCGGTATCGTTCACGGCATGGAAGACCAGGTCGGCGGCATCAAACTGATCAAGGCTGAAGTGCCGCTCGCGGAAATGTTCGGATACTCCACTCAGCTACGGTCCCTGTCGCAGGGCCGGGCTACGTATTCGATGGAATTCAAGCACTACACCGAGGCGCCGAAGAATGTCGCCGAAGCAATCATCAACAAGAAGTGATCGACTAAAAATCGTTCTTTAAGGAAAGCAGACATGGCGAAAGCGAAATTTGAGCGGACGAAGCCGCACGTGAACGTGGGGACGATTGGACACGTTGACCATGGCAAGACGACATTGACGGCGGCGATCACGACGGTGCTGTCGGCGAAGTTTGGTG
>Ga0207969_100299_pt1 | contig 26544 bp, 19 predicted proteins | sample LakWasMet25_LOW6_2_FD_183869 | JGI IMG/M metagenome (GOLD analysis project Ga0207969, IMG submission 183869) | Freshwater sediment methanotrophic microbial communities from Lake Washington under simulated oxygen tension - Sediment Metagenome... | ecosystem: Environmental > Aquatic > Freshwater >... | reverse complement strand
TCGGCGGTCGACCCCGGCAACTGCGGCGCCTGCGGGGTGATGTGCGCCAACACCGAGCGCTGCGTCGACAGCGTGTGCCGCACCCTCTGCCCCGGCGAGCAGATCGCGTGCCCCGAGGCCGCGGGCGACGCGGGCGACGCGGGCGGCCGCAACGTGTGCGTGCTCCCCGGCACCGACCGCAACCACTGCGGCGGCTGCGGGCGCCAGTGCGCCGCGGGCGAGGTCTGCTCCAACGGGATGTGCACCACCTCGTGCGCCGAGCTGCTCACCACCTGCACCAGCGGCGGGCGCGCGTACTGCGCGGACATCCGGCGCGACCCGATGAACTGCGGCGCCTGCGGCGTCGGCTGCGCCCCGGGGCAGACCTGCGAGGCCTCGCGCTGCGTCACCACCTGCGCCACGGGCTTCACCGCCTGCACGACCAACCCCGACGCGGGCGTCACCGACGGCGGCGTCGCCGACGGCGGGAGCGGCCCCGGCTACTGCGCCGAGCTCCAGACCGACCGCAACAACTGCGGCGCCTGCGGCAACGTCTGCCCCTCCGGGCAGGTCTGCGACGGCGCGCGCTGCGTGCTCTCGTGCAGCTCCGGCACCACCAGCTGCGGCGGCTCGTGCCGCGACCTGCAGACCGACCGCGCCAACTGCGGCGAGTGCGGCACCTCCTGCGCCGAGGGCCAGGTGTGCTCGTCGGGGATGTGCGTGCTCACCTGCGCCTCGGGGCAGTCCAACTGCGGGGGCTCGTGCCGCGACCTGCAGAACGACCGCGCCAACTGCGGCGCCTGCGGCACGGCGTGCCCCTCGGGCCAGGTCTGCACCTCCGGCACCTGCCAGCTCTCCTGCGCCAGCGGGCTCTCCAACTGCGGCGGATCGTGCCGAGACATCCAGACCGACCGCGCCCACTGCGGCGAGTGCGGCCGCGTCTGCGCGAGCGGCCAGGTGTGCTCCGCGGGCACCTGCGTGACCTCCTGCGCGGCGGGCTCCACCGACTGCTCGGGCTCGTGCCGCGACCTGCAGAACGACCGCACCAACTGCGGCGCCTGCGGGGCGGTGTGCGGCGCCGGCCAGGTGTGCTCCGCGGGGATGTGCGTGGTCTCCTGCCCGACGGGGCAGGTCGAGTGCGGCGGCTCGTGCCGCGACCTGCAGACCGACCGCGCCCACTGCGGGCTCTGCAGCAACCTCTGCGCGAGCGGCCAGGTCTGCGTGGCCGGCGCCTGCGTGGTCTCCTGCCCCAGCGGGCAGAACAACTGCAGCGGCGCCTGCCGCGACCTCCAGGGTGACCGTGAGCACTGCGGGATGTGCGGCAACGCCTGCGCCGCGGGCCAGGTGTGCTCCGGCGCGATGTGCGTGACCTCCTGCGGCGCCGGGCTCTCGGCGTGCTCGGGCTCCTGCCGAGACCTGCAGACCGACCGCGGCAACTGCGGCGCCTGCGGCACCTCCTGCGGGTCGGGCCAGGTCTGCGTGGCCGGGGCCTGCGTGGTCTCCTGCCCCGCGAGCCAGACCGTCTGCACCGGCACCTGCCGCGACCTTCAGACCGACCGCGCCAACTGCGGCGCCTGCGACCGCGCGTGCGGGTCGGGCCAGGTCTGCGTGGCCGGGGCCTGCGTGGTCTCCTGCCCGTCTGGCCAGACCGAGTGCGTCGGCGCCTGCCGCGACCTGCAGACCGACCGCGCCAACTGCGGCGCGTGCGGGGTGACCTGCGCCGCGGGCCAGGTGTGCTCCGCGGGCGACTGCGTGGTGAGCTGCCTCGCGGGGCTCTCCAACTGCTCGGGCTCGTGCCGCGACCTCACCAGCGACCGGGCCAACTGCGGCATGTGCGGCCGCGCCTGCGCCGCGGGCCAGGTGTGCTCCGGCGCGGCCTGCGTGACCTCGTGCACCTCCGGGCTCACCGACTGCACGGGCTCGTGCCGTGACCTCCAGAGCGACCGGGCCAACTGCGGCATGTGCGGGCGCGCCTGCGCCGCGGGCCAGGTGTGCTCCGGCGGCGCCTGCGTGGTGTCGTGCGTGGTCGGGCTCACCAACTGCTCGGGCTCGTGCCGGGACATCGACAGCGACCGCGCCAACTGCGGCGCCTGCGGCGTGGCCTGCGCCGCGGGTCAGGTGTGCTCCTCGCGCGCCTGCGTCACCTCCTGCGGGGCGGGGCTCAGCAACTGCACCGGCTCGTGCCGCGACCTGCTCAACGACCGCGCCAACTGCGGCACCTGCGGGCGGTCGTGCGCCACCGGCGAGGCCTGCCTCGCGGGCGGCTGCGTGGTCTCCTGCCCGGCGGGCCAGACCAACTGCGGCGGCGCGTGCGTCACCCTCGGCAACGACAACAGCAACTGCGGGGTGTGCGGCCGCGCCTGCGCCGCGGGCCAGGTGTGCTCCGCCGGGGCCTGCGTGACGACCTGCGCGGCGGGGCAGACCAACTGCTCGGGTACCTGCCGCGACCTGCTGACCGACCGCACCAACTGCGGGGCCTGCGCCCGCGCCTGCGCGTCGGGGCAGATCTGCACGGCGGGCGCCTGCGTGACCTCCTGCGGCGCGGGTCAGGCCACCTGCGCCTCGGTGTGCGTGTCCACCTCGAGCGACCCGTCCAACTGCGGCGCCTGCTCGGTGACGTGCCCGCCCCGCGCCAACGCCACCCCGGTGTGCGCGGCCTCGGCGTGCGGCTTCGTCTGCGGCGCCGGCTTCGCCGACTGCAACCTCGCGGCGACGGACGGCTGCGAGTCCACGCTGGCGACGGACATCAACAACTGCGGCGGCTGCGGCCGGCGCTGCGCCCCCGCCAACGCGACGGGCTCCTGCGCCGCGAGCACCTGCAGCATCGCGGCGTGCGCCACGGGCTTCGCCGACTGCAACGGCTCGGCGACGGATGGCTGCGAGGTCAACACGCAGACCGACTCAAGCAACTGCGGCGCCTGCGGAACCGTCTGCCCCGCGGGCTCCACCTGCGCGGCCGGCCGCTGCGGCTTCGGCGGCGGCGGCGGCCCCCTCACCGTCGCGGGAACGGTCACCATCAACGTGATCCGCGCCAGCGTGGCGGGCACGGCGGGCTCGCCGGTGCTCAGCCTCAGCAACGTCACCGGCACCTTCGTCGCGGGCCAGGAGGTCATCCTCCACCAGACCCAGTGCAACACGGGCGCCGGAACCTACGAGTACGGCCGCATCTCCGTGGTCTCCGGGACGACCGTGGTGCTCGCTGCGGCGCTGGGCAGCACCTTCCGCACCGACGCGACCTGCCGCGCGCAGGTGGTGGTGGTCGAGGAGCGCTCCACCGTCTCGGTGCCGGGCTCGACGACGCTCACGGCCCCGGCGTGGGACGGCAACAGCGGCGGCATCCTGGCGCTCGACGCCACCGGGGACGTCAGCGTGGCGGGCTCGGTCACCATGGACTCCCGCGGCTTCCGCGGCCGCGGCCACGGCTGCGTCTACCGCTGCGCTCGCGGCTTCCAGGGCGAGGGGTTCACGGGCCTCGGCATCGCGAACATCGCGGCCAACAGCAGCGGCGGCGGCGGCGGCGGCGCGGGCCAGGACGACGCCTCCGGCGGCGGCGGCGGCCACGCCGCGGCGGGCCAGCACGGCGGCAACGGCACCTGCGGCATCTGCCGAGAGGCGTGCCCCATCCCCGGCGGCACCGAAGGCACCGTGTCGGGCACATCCAACCTCCGCACGGCGGCGCACTTCGGTGGGGCCGGCGGCGAAGGCGGGGCCGACGAGGACGGCGGCAACCCCGGCGCGGGCGGCAGCGGCGGCGGGCTCATCCTGATCCGCGCCAACACCCTCACGGTGGCTCCCACCGGGCTCATCAGCGCCCGCGGGGCGCTCGGCGCCAACGGCGCCAGCAGCGCCTGCGGCGGCGTGGGCTGCGGCATGGGCGGCGGCGGAGGAGGCGCGGGCGGAGCGGTCCGGCTGCAGACCTCCGGCGCGGCGGTGATCAACTCCAACCGCGTCTCCGTGGCGGGCGGCGGCGGCGGCACCGCGACCTGCGGCTCGGCCGCGGGCGGCAGCGGCAGCGTCGGGCGCATCGGCGTCCGCGCGAGCGCCGTCACCGGCACCACCTCGCCGGCCTTCGACACCAACTGAAGCAGCGCGGCTCCCTCGAGGCTACGGCCTTCGGGGGAGCGCTCGGCTCGGCTCACCAGAACTGTTGATGGAAACGTAGGGTTTCCCCTCCGCGGTCGCGGAGGGGGCTCTCGGAGGATCAGACCGAGGCGAAGGCCTCGTCGGGGATCTCGAGGGCGCTCGCGTCGCTGTCCGAGAGGAGCTGGGCCTTGTGGATGGCGCCCGGCAGGATGTTCTTGGCGTAGAAGACCGCCGCGTAGCGCTTGCCCGTGTAGAAGGCCCGGTCGGGGTGTCCCTCGGCGACGCCCGCGAGCTTCTCCTCGGCGATGCGCGCCGCGTCGAGCAGCAGCCACGCCACGACCACCTCGCTCATCAGCTCGAGGAAGCGGTTGGCCACCAGCGGCACCATCTGGATCTGGCCGCCCTGGAACCACCCGAGCAGCCGCATCACCGCGCCGCCGAGGGCCTCGAGGCCTTCGCCGAGCACCTTCACCGAGTCGCCGAGCGTCGGGTGCGCCAGGTTGGCCGCCACGAACTCCGAGATGTCCTGCTGGAGCTGCTGGGTGTGCATTCCCCCGTTCTGGCCGAGCTTCCTCCCCACGAGGTCCATCGCCTGGATGTGGTTGGTGCCCTCGTAGATCGAGAAGATCTTGGAGTCTCGGCAGTACTGCTCGACGGGGTAGTCGCTGGTGTAGCCCGCGCCGCCGAAGGTCTGGATGGCGATCTCGCACACCCGGAAGGCCTGGTCGGAGCTGTACGCCTTCACGAGCGGCGTCAGCAGCTCGACCTGCCCGTGGTGGTACGCGGCCTTCTCCTCGTCGACGCCGTGGAGCACCTTCGACCAGTCATCGTGCTGCGCCAGCTTCACCAGCAGCGCGCGCGATCCCTCCACCTTGGCCTTCATCTCCAGCAGCATCCGGCGCACGTCGGCGTGCTCGATGATCGACGCGCGCGGCGCCGTCGGGTCCTTCCACCGGGTGATGCTCGCGCCCTGCTTGCGGTCCTTGGCGTACTCGAGCGCGTTGAGGTACGCGGTCGACGAGAGCGCCACGCCCTGCAGCCCGACGCCGATGCGCGCGCCGTTCATCATCTTGAACATCTGCGGCATGCCGAGGTTCTCGACGCCGCCGACCAGCTCGCCCTGGCACCTGCCGTTCTCGCCGAAGCTGAGGGTGCAGGTCGACGAGCCGTTGATGCCCATCTTGTGCTCGATGGAGGCCACGGCGACGTCGTTGTCCTCGCCGAGCGACCCGTCCTCGTTCACCCGCACCTTCGGGACGATGAACAGCGACAGCCCCTTGGTGCCCGGAGGGGCGCCGTCGATGCGCGCGAGCACGAGGTGCACCACGTTGTTGGTGAAGTCCTGGTCGCCCGAGGAGATGAAGATCTTGGTGCCGACGATGTTGAAGCTGCCGTCGGCGTTGCGCGAAGCGCGCGTCGTGGCCATGCCGACGTCGCTGCCCGCCTGCGACTCGGTGAGGCACATGGTGCCGCCCCAGGTGCCGCTGAAGATGTTCGGGAGGTAGCGCGCCTTCTGCGCGTCGGTGCCGCACATCCCGATGAGCTCGGCCGCGCCGTACGCGAGGCCCGGGTACATGTTGAAGGCCGTGTTGGCGCCGGAGAGAAGCTCCTCGACGGCCACCACCACCGACTGAGGCGCGTTGAGCCCGCCGTACTCCGTCGGCAGGCCGAGGAGCTTGATGCCCTGCTCGTGCAGCTGCGTCCACGCCTCCTTGAAGCCCGGGGCCGTGATGACGCGGCCGTTCTCCAGGCGGCAGCCCACCCGGTCGCCCACCGAGTTGAGGGGCCCCAGCACCTCCGTGGAGAACTTGTACGTGCTCTTCAGGACCTCCCTCGTCTCCGCCTCGCCCATCTCGCTGAACGGCGCGCGGCCCGAGAGTTCCTGCACCCGAAACTGCTCGAAGAGTACGAAGTTCAGCTCACGAAGGTCGGCTTTGTAACGGTTGATCGCCTGGGACACTGGGGGTACCTCCGACTTGGATGGATGGAGAGGGCCTTTGTCGCGCGCCGCCATCGATGAGCGTCACGAGGCCGCTGAATCGCGATTCAGTCGTTAGTCTCCGCACCGCAGCGCGTCAAGCGCTTCACGCCCGTCACGCGCCGGCTGCGCCTGCGGCTCGGAGGGGGTGTCGGCTCGGCGGCGAGACGATGTACCGTCCGCGCGACCGCAGCGGCGGCGCAGGCGAACGTCTCTTCCCTACAGACCAGAGGATCACCCCACGATGATGGCGCACGGCGGACGGCTGGTGGCAGAGGCCCTTTCCAGGGAGGGGGTGACGCACCTCTTCACCCTCTGCGGAGGGCACATCCAGAACATCTATGACGGCTGCCTGGACGTGGGCATCCGGGTGGTCGACGTGCGCCACGAGCAGACCGCCGGCCACGCTGCCGACGGGTGGGCGCGGGTCACGGGCCAGCCCGGCGTAGTGGCCGTCACCGCGGGCCCCGGGGTGACCGACGTGGTGACCGCCCTGGCCAACGCGCAGCGCGCGGGCGTGCCGCTGGTGTGCATCGGCGGCGCGGGCCCGTCGCAGCTCACCGACCGCGGATCGCTCCAGGACATGAACCACCTGGACCTCATCAAGAGCATCACCAAGGCCTCGTACCGGGTGCTGCAGACCGACCGCGTGGCGGAGTACATCTCCACGGCCTTCCGGGTGGCCCTCTCCGGCGTGCCCGGTCCGGTCTACCTGGAGATGCCCATCGACGTGCTGATGGGATTCGCCGACGTGGAGGACTTCGCCGACCCGAAGACCTCCCGCACCGCGGCGCAGTCCGCGCCCGATCCCACGGAATTCGCCCGCGCGGTGGAGATCCTCTCCAAGGCCGAGCGGCCGGTGGCCATCATCGGCGGTCAGCTCCACTGGAGCCGCGACCAGAAGGCCCTGCTCGACCTGCTCGACTGGTTTCCGATGCCGACCTTCGTCAACGGCATGGCCCGCGGGTCGCTGCCCCCCGACCACCCCTGCCTCTTCACCCGCGCCCGCCGCGCCGCGCTCGGCGCCGCCGACGTGGTGCTCATGTGCGGCACGCCCTTCGACTTCCGGGTGGACTACGGCCGAGCGCCGACCTGGCTGCCCGAGACGAAGGTCATCAAGGTCGACCGCGACGCGACCACCCTCGGGCACAACCGAGGCGTCGACGTGGGCCTCGTGGCCGACACCGGCCTCGTGCTGCGCGCCCTCGCCGAGGCGCTCCCTCACTCCGCCAACCACCATGCGGAGTGGACCGCCACGGTGCGGCTGAGCGAGGACGCAAGCCGCGCCAAGATGGCGAAGGAGATGGTGGTCGAGAGCGATCCGCCGAACCCGCTGAGGGTGTGCGCCGAGCTGGACAAGTACGTCGACGACGACACCATCGTGATCGGCGACGGCGGCGACTTCGTGGCCACCGCGGCCTACGTGCTCAAGGTGCGACGGCCCGGGCTCTGGATGGACCCTGGTCCGCTCGGCACGCTCGGCGTGGGGCCGGGCTACGCGATGGCGGCGAAGCTGGCGCGGCCGAACGCTCGGGTGATCGTTGTGTACGGCGACGGCGCCTTCGGGCTGCACGCGATGGAGCTAGAGGCGATGGCGCGGCAGGGCATCGCGGTGATGTGCCTCATCGGCAACGACGCCGGGTGGACGCAGATCCGCCGCGGCCAGGTGGAGTTCTTCGGGGAGGAGCGGGCCGTGGCGACGGGCCTCGCGTACACCCGCTACGAGGAGGTGGCCCGCGCCCTCGGGTGCCACGGCGAGTGGGTGGAGACCACCGCGGAGCTCGGCCCGGCGCTGGAGCGCGCCTTCCACGCCACCGACGTGCTCCGCAAGCCCGCGGTGGTGAACGTGAAGATCGCCTCCAGCGAGTTTCGCAAGGGCTCCATCTCCGTCTGAACTCCGAGCTCAGCCGCGCGTCGCCGTGAGGCGGCGGGCGATCGCGATGAGCCTCGCCACGCTCGGGTCGGGGTTCGGCTCGCAGCCCGGAGCCCAGCGCAGGTCGTTACGCCCTGCCCTCACCCGCTGCATCGAGTCGGGGCTGGTGACGCAGGCGATCGCGCGACGCCGAGCGAGGCGCATCCGGGTCTGGGCGATGGTCCTCCGAAGCAGCGTCAGCTGGGGGGGTGTGAGCCGCCCCGAGCGCCCCGACGCGAACCAGCTTCCATCGGCCTGGATGACCAGCTCGCTCGACCATGCGGTGCCGGGAGCGGCCGGCCTCCCAGGGCCGGGCAGGGGCTGGTTGGAGAGCTCGAAGAGCGGCACCACGCGCAGGCGCTCCGAGGGCGACTGCACCGCGGGCGAAGGGACCACCGGCTGGGGCTGCCCCGGCCCCAGGAGCGTCGGGTCCCTCATCATCGGCGGAGCGCCGTATCCCTGTGCGGGTGCGTGCTCCATGCCGATGCGGGGGATGCCGGGGACGGAAGGGTGCTGCTGCGCGTGGGCGCGGTCGCTCAGGCCGAGGGCCAGCGCCGCTGCGATGACGGCGGTGTGCAGCGCGCCTGGCCGGGACGCAGGGGCGGGCGCGCCGAGGGTCGCGGCGCAGAAGGGGCAGGCGCGCTCCGAGGAGCGGACGTGGCGGTAGCAGCCGACGCAGACGACAAGGGCTTCTGTCATTGGGGGATATGCCTTCCTGACGCAGGGCCCGTCGAATCGTCGGACCGCCATCGATGAAACACGACGGAGCACGACCGGGGTAGGCCCCGTATTCACTCGAGAGCCCGCCGCGCTGCCTCGGCGCCCGTTAGGCGTACACTCCCGGGTGATGTCCCGCCTTCCAGGCTCCTTCGCCCTCCTCGCCTGCGCGCTGTCCGGCTGCACTGGCACCCTGGGTGGCGTCGATCCAGTGCTCCCCGATGGCTCCGTGGCCGACCTCGTCGCCTCCACCGACCTCCCCTCGGACGCAGGCTCCCCCGACGACGGGCCCTTCGACGCGCCCTCCATCGACCTCAACACACCCGATGTCGGGACACCCGATGTGGCCATGGTCGATATCGGCATACCCGATGTCGGGACGCCCGATGTCGGAACGCTCGATACCGGGGTGCGCGATGTCAGGACAACCGATGTGGCCATGCGCGATACCGGGATGCGCGACGTGGGCGTCCCCGACGTGGGCCCTCGCGACGTGGGCATCCCCGACGTGGGCATCCCCGACGTGGGCGTACCGGACAGCGGCGTGGCGCTGCCTCCGCCCTGCGAGCGCGTCGCAGGAGGGGGATCGGCGACGGTGCGCGCCCCGGTGCTGCAGCGCTCCATCCGTGCGATGGGCGATGACGGATGGCTCGGCTCTCCCGCGGTGGTCGACCTCGATCGCGACAACGCCAACGAGCTCATCGTCGCCCGGGGCGCTCGGGTGATCGCCTTCTCCGCCGTCGGAGCCATCCGATGGAGCGCCACGGTCAATGGCACCAACCGGGTGTGGGCCGCCCCCGTGGTGGCCGACTTCCAGGGTGACGCCAACCTCGAAGTGTCCGCCGCCGCAGGCAGCCGGGTGACCCTGCTCTCCGCCGCCGGAACCGTCCTCGCTCCCTTCCCGGTCACCTGGCGCGACGAGCTCCGTTCGCTCGCCGCGGGCGACCTCGACGGCGACGGCCGCGCGGAGATCGTCACCGCCTCCTCGGTGCCCCTCTCGGGATCGCCCGCGCGCGACCTGCTGATGGCCTGGCGGGGCAGCGGCGCGGCGCTCCGCGGCTTTCCCCCCAACACCTCTCGCACCTCGGGCTGCGACTCCAACTGCGACGTGACGGGAGGCTTCGACCAGAACCTGGCCATCGGCCGCATCGACAACGACGCCCTCATGGACGTGCTCGCCCCGATGGACAACGCCTATATGTCCTGGCACCTGGGGACGGGGGAGGCCTTCCGCTCGGCGGCGATCTTCCGCACCACCACCCGCGTCCCGGGCATCCGCTTCCTCCACGACTACGCTGAGGCCCAGCAGGGCTACTCCAACACCGAGTCGACCTCCAACCAGGCGCACTTCACCAACAGCGCCCCCGCGATCGCCGACATCGACGGCGACGGAGCCCGCGAGCTCGTGGTGCTGGCCTCGGTGCAGAACGCGTCGCAGTCCGATCGCCAGCGAGGCGTCGCCCTCTGGGTGCTGCGCTCCGATGGCAGCCGACCCCCGGCGTGGGTCGCTCCCTTCCACGCGCGGCCCTACCTCTCCGGGCTGGTCGACCTCGGCAGCAACATGGTCGCCGCGACCAACCAGGTCAGCATCGCCGACCTGAACACCACCTGGCCCGGGCTGGAGATGGTCTTCGCGGGCTTCGACGGCCGCATCCACTGCGTCGGCAGCGAGCACACCGAGCGGTGGTCCTATGCGTATACGACCGCCGCCAACGTGCTCACCGGGGGCGTCGCCATCGCCGACCTCTCCGGCGACGGGCGGCCGGAGATCGTCTTCGCGAGCTACTCCACGGTCAGCAACGCAAGCGCCCTCCATGTGCTCGACACCTCCGGAGCGCTGCTCCACCGCGTCGCGCTCCCAGGTCGGGGCTCCATGGCCGTCCCCACCGTCGCCGACCTCGACCGAGACGGAACCCTGGAGATCATCGTCAGCCTGAAGGACGCAGGCTCCGATGGCACCGAGGTGATGGTGTTCAACGTCCCGGGCTCGGCGGCCAACTGCCTTCCGTGGCCCACCGGGCGCGCCAACGTCCAGCGCAACGGCTCGCCCTCGCGCTGACGCGCTCTCACTCCGGAGAGCGGAGCGCGTGTCGCAGGAAGGCACCCGGCGCGAGCTTCACGCCCTTCATGAACTGACGCACCAGGTCGGCGCGGGAGTGCTCCGCCTGCTCCGCAGCGTGGATGCCCGCGTCCATCAGGTAGTAGGGGAAGAACACCGGGAGCATCCCCCACACCCGCAGCGGGTGCTCCCTGGCCACCAGCCAGAGGTAGTACTTCGCCACCGTGTCGACGCGCTCCTGAGGGTCGATCACCGTGCGGTGCTCCAGGCCACCGGCCACGTCGCGACGGATGAGCATCCGCGCCTCCGGGGCGTAGGCGAGGTACTCTCCGGGCTTCATCCGCCGGGCCAGCCGGAGGAAGAGCGAGTGCTCGTTGTGGTAGCCGATGAACTCGTCCCAGCCCCCGCCGCGAGCCCACGCCTCGCGACGCAGCGCCGCGTTGCCCCCCGTCAGCCATGCGATGCCGCGCTTCGGGTTGGGTGATCCAGGGAAGACCCTGGGCTTCTTGAAGGGACCGTAGGAGAGCATCCAGCGGTCGCGCAGCCAGCCCGAGCGCACCCTCGGGACGCGCGACTCCCCCTCCCCCACGTAGTCCATCCGACCGTTGACCCCGAGGCAGAGCGGGTCGGCCAGCGGGGCCGTCAGCGCCGACAACCACCCGCTGCCCACCGGGACGTCGTCGTCGTCGACGGAGGCCACCACGTCGCCGAGCGCGTGGCGCATCCCCACGTTGGCCGCCGCCGCGCAGCCTCGCGCGGGGGTCTGCACCACCCTCAGCCGATCGTCGGTCACCCCGATGGCGCGCCGGATGTCCTCCTCGGTCACGTCGGGAGTCGAGTCGACGATCAGCACCTCGAAGTGCGGATGGTCCTGTGCGAGGACGTTCTGCACCAGGGAGCGAAGCTCACCGAGTCGGTTGTACGAGCGCAGCACCACCGTCACGAACAGGTCCATCAGCCCGCCGTCCTCCCCGTCACCCTGTCGAAGATCGCCGCGAGCCGGGCGCTCGCCTCGGCCGCGGAGAAGTACCTCACCGCCGACTCGTCCCGAGCGGGCTCGCCCGCCGTGCCATCGATCACCGCGGTCATCGCCTCCACGTCCCCTGGAGCGATCACATGGCCCGCTCCGGTGCGGCGCACGATGTCCCCGACCTCGCGCTGCGCCGACTCGGCCACGATGGGCCTCGCCGCGCGCAGGTAGTCGTAGAGCTTGCCCTGGAGGTAGAGGCCCGCGTCCGGGTGGTTCCAGGCGGCGAGCACCAGGGCGTCGGCGGCGCGCAGTCGCTCCATCCCCTCCTCGAAGGGGAGCGTCGGCATCACCCTCACGGCGTCGCGAAGGCCCAGCGAGGCCGCGAGGTCGCGGTCGCGGTCGGAGAGCTTGCCGTGGTTGTCGAGCACCACCCTCCCAGGCCGCTGCGCCATCGCACGAAACACCGTCTCCAGCGACCACGGCCCGTACACGTTGCCGAAGTGCACCCAGCGCTGCGGCCCCTCTCCCGTCGTCGCGCTCCTCGGAGGAGAGGGCTCTCCGTCGAAGGTGTTGTGCACGCAGTGGATCTTCCCGGCCCACCGGGGGAAGCGCTCCCGCTCCAGCGAGGCGAGGGTTTCGGTGGTGACCACGATCGCGTCGGCGGCCTCGAAGACCGCGCGCTCATAGCGGGCCTCGATCGAGCGCACCGGAGCGAACTTCCTGCGGTGCACCCAGTTGGGGGTCCACGGGTCGCGCAGGTCGGCCACCCAGGGTCGTCGGTGACGGCGCGCCGCGGAGAGGCCGATGGCGTGCGTGTGATAGGGGTAGCTGGTCGTCCAGAGCAGGTCGTGCGAGGGCAGCAGACGGTCGAGCTCACTCGACGCGTGGGGCGCGTGGATGATGGCCGTCTCCATCGGCACCACGGCGTCGAGGAAGCGGTCCCAGCGCTCCTGGAGGCGAGCGGAGAGGGGGCGCTGGAGGGCGTCCGCGGAGGGCTGTCGGGTCGACGGGCGGGCGACGGCGCGCGCTCCCCGGTCGGCCAGAAGGCTCATCCACGCGGCGTCGTAGGTGGGGCTGAGCGTCACCTCGGGGGGCAGCGTCCAGTCGGACGCATCGAACGATCCCGGCGGAGGAACGCGCCTGGACAGCACCGTCGGCAGCCACCCGACGGCGGGCAGGTGCCTGGCGAAGCGCCACGCCCGCTTGGCCCCGATGGAGCTGTGCGGAGGAAAGAGCCACGAGGCCATCAGCACCCGACCCGGCATCGACCTACCGTCTCTCCGGCAGCGCGCCGCGCCGCGACCACTCCGAGCGCAGCACCGCGGAGAGGGTGACCAGCGCCCCGACGGCGAAGGCCCCGAGCATCACCAGCGAGGCGATCTGTCCGAGGGCGGTCGCCAGCATCGTGGCGAACACGAAGAAGTCCCGCTTGAAGAGCGGGCGGGCGAGCGCCAGCAGCCGCTGCATCCCGCGCTCCTCGACGGCGCCGGTGGGGTCGTCGCCGAAGCCCAGCGGGTACTTCGCGAGGTCGCCCGTCCCGAGGGCGAGGAGGTAGCGGTACTCGATGCCCGAGGCCACGAAGCCCGCGAGCACCCCCACCGCGCCGAAGAGCACCGACCAGGGGCCGAGGCCCGCGCGGGTGAGGCCCACCGAGAGGCCCGCGAAGAAGGCGTAGTTGGTGAGGTCGTCGCCGACCGTGTCGATCCACTCCCCGGCCTTGGAGCCGCGGAAGGTGAGGCGGGCGAGCTCACCGTCGCAGCCGTCGAGCACCGACTGGGCCTGGAAGAGAAGGCCCCCCATCGCAAGAGCGCCGGGCGTCCCGAGCGTGGCGAGCAGGGCGCCCGCTGCGCCGATGGCGAGGATGCCGATGGAGACGGTGTTGGGGCGCAGCCCGGTGCCGCAGAGGGCGCGAGTGACAGCAAGGGAGAGAGTGCGGTTGATGGCGCGGGAGACCATCCCGTCCTGGGGCTTTCGCAGCGACTGGAGCAACCCCTCGAGCGCCGCGGAGGCCTCGCGGGCGTCGCGCACCCGGCGCCAGCCGGTGAGGTCACGGAGCGATCCTTCGCCGCCGTCGTCGAGGAGCCCGCCCTCGTGGCCGGGGCGGCGGTGTACCGCGAGCACCTCGGTCTGGTCGAAGAGCACCGCGGGGGAGGCCGCGAGCGCCCTCACGGTGGAGCGGTCGAGCAGGGTGTCGCCTCGCACCGCGAGGTGCTCCTCCGGGGGGGCGCCGGTGAGCGCCCGGAGGGGGACGCGCAGCCGGTCGTCGGCGCTCCAGCGGGCGGCGGTCTCGGCGGCGGAGTCGCCCACGAGGCCGAGCCACTCGACCCCTTCGGACTGGAGGAGCAGCAGCGTGCGCAGCGGGAGGGGGAGGCCCGCGAGGTCCTTCGAGGGGGCGCCTTCGAGGGAGACGACGCCGATCACGCGGCGGCTCCGAAGAGGGCGTCGTCGACGGTGGCCGCGGCGTCGGACCAGGTGTTGGAGAGGGCGGCGGCGCGGGCCTCGGCGCGCACCGAGGGGGCGAGGCCGCGCAGGTGGGAGAGCTGATGACCGAGGGCCTCGGGGTCTGGCGGGGTCCAAGGGAGGAAGAAGGCCTGGGGCTCGAAGGAGGCCAGGTGCTGCACCGGGGGGCCGATCACCGGGGTGCCGAGGGTGAAGGAGAGCACGGCGCTCCCGGAGGTGAAGAGGTCGTGGTGGGCGAGCAGCGTGGCGTCGGCGGCGGAGACCAGGGAGGAGAGAGACTCCCGAGACGCGAAGCCGGGGCAGGGCTGGAGGCGCGAGTCGTCGCCGATGGCGGCGCAGAGCGAGGTGAGCTCGTCGGGTCGGCATCGGCCCACGGGGATCCAGACGAAGCGGTGGCCGTCGAGCGAGCGCAGCGCGCGGGCGAGCAGGGGGAGCTGCTTGTAGGGCTCCATCGAGCCCGGGGAGACCAGCAGCAGGTCGTCGTCGGAGAGGCCGAGGGAGCGGCGGAAGGCCGAGCGGGCGGAGGGGTCGGCGGCGAAGGGGTCGGGGTAGTCGTCGTCGAAGTGGGGGTGCGGTTGATGGACGAAGCGGCCCGAGAAGCCCATCGAGGAGAGCGCGTCGAGGGCGGCGGGGAAGTGGCCGAAGACGACGGAGCAGCGGCGCAGCAGGGCGCGGCGGGCGGCGAGGCCGAGGTCGGGGTGCGGGTCGTCGTGGCCGATGCGGTTGTGGGCGGTCCAGGCGATGGAGAGGCCGCGGGCGCGGGCCAGGTCGAGGAGCCCGAGGAGCCACGCTGTGCGGGCGCGGTAGAGCCGCCGGTCGGGGTGGTGGACCATCCACTCGGGCCAGTGGAGGTGCAGCCAGCGGGCGCCGCGAGGGAAGGCGCAGAGGGCGGCGAGGTGGGGCGCCGTGACGACCTCGACCCCGCGAGCGCGCAGGGAGGCCACCAGCCGCGAGAGGTAGGGGTTCGCGGCGTCGGGTCGGGGCCACACGAGGAGCCGTCGGGTCGACACAGGGGGCTCCGTCTAGCCCATGGACGGCGCGTCCTGCAAACGCGCATCGCCAACCGGGCGGTGAACCCGTAGGATGCCGCCGCTTCGAGAACCGACGGCGTCCGTGGAGGACCGCATATGGCTGCGATCGTGGTGGTCGGCGCCCAGTGGGGCGACGAGGGCAAAGGGAAGATCGTCGACCTGATCTCCGCGAGAGCGGACATGGTGGTGCGCTTCGCGGGCGGCGCGAACGCGGGTCACACGCTGAAGGTCGGCGGTCAGAAGCTGGTGACGCACCTGCTGCCGAGCGGGGTGATGCACCCGGGCGCTCGCTGCGTGCTTGGTGCGGGGGTGGTGGTGGCGCCGGAGATCCTCGCGGACGAGATCGCCACCTGTGAGGCGAAGGGCCTCGGGGTGACCGGGCGGCTGCTGATCTCTCGGAGGGCGCACGTGACCTTCCCCTTCCAGTCGGCCATCGACCGGGCGGCCAACGCGGGCCCCCGCTCCATCGGGACCACCGGTCGGGGCATCGGCCCGACCTACAGCGACAAGGCCGCGCGCATCGGCGTACGGCTGGGCGACCTGGTCGACCCTGCGAGGGCGAGCGACCGGGTCGGGGCGCTGGTGGAGGTGTGGGCCGAGCGCGCTCGCGCGGCGGGCGTCGAGGCGCCGACGGTGGAAGGGGCGCTGGCCTGGGTGGCGCCGTACATGGCCGTCATCGGGCCGCTGCTTGGCGACGCGTCCATCGCGGTGGACGAGGCCATCAAGGCGGGGAAGAGGGTGGTCTTCGAGGGCGCCCAGGGGACGCTTCTCGACCTCGACCACGGCACCTACCCCTTCGTGACCAGCTCCAACACGGTGTCTGGCGGGGCGTGCACGGGCGTCGGGGTCGGCCCCACGCGCATCACCGGCGTGGTGGGGATCACCAAGGCCTACTGCACCCGGGTGGGCCACGGGCTCTTCCCGACGGAGCTTCACGGCGAGGCGGGAGAGCGGCTGCGCGAGGTGGGCGAGGAGTACGGCGCGACCACCGGGAGGCCGAGGCGCTGCGGCTGGCTCGACCTGCCTGCGCTGCGCTACGCGGCGAGGGTCAACGGTCTCACGGCGCTGGCGGTCACCAAGGTGGACGTGCTGGCGGGCCTCGCGGAGGTGCCGCTCTGCGTGGCCTACCGGGTCGACGGCGTGGAGACCCACGAGTTTCCGGTGGACGACCTCGATCGTGCGGAGCCGGTGTTCCTGAACATGCCGGGGTGGGACGCGTCGGTGAGCGAGGCTCGCACCATGGAGGCGCTGCCGGAGACCGTGCGGCGCTACCTGAAGGAGATCGAGGAGCGCACCGGAGTGGAGGTGGCCATCGTCTCCATCGGCGCCGAGCGGGACGCGACCATCGTGCGGCGCGAGGTGCTGGTGTGATCGACCGGGGCGCGCTGGTGCTGGAGGCCGCGCTCCAGGAGGGCGCCTACCGCGGCGTGTGCCGCCCGGCGCTCGACAACTGGAAGTGGAACCACCGTGGCAAGGGCCGGGCGCTCAACGAGCGCTACCGCGACAGCGTGATCGATGGCGACGGGGTGATCGAGGACCTCGACGAGGCCCTGGCGCTGCGCGACGAGGCCCACAAGCTGGGCCACCCCGGGGTGGACGTGATCGTCTTCGAGGTGCCCAACGGGCCCTGGGTGCCGGGCTCGCTGCCGGTGGCCACGACGCCACCCGCGGAGGGGATGGTGCTGCTCGGCTGGGACGCCTTCGAGCTGATGGAGCCCTGGTGGTCTCCGCTGGGCAAGGGGGCCGACGACATCGAGCGCTCTCAGCTCAACGCCAACGGGCTCTTCCCGGGCCGAAGCGCGGCGGAGGAATACATCGCCCGGTATGCCGAGCGCCACCCCGACGAGGAGCCGCTGGTGGCCGCGCGCATCTGGCTGGTGACCTGAGCGGCGCTCACACCGCCGAGCGCCGCGCGAAGCGGTACAGCTCCGCGGGCCGGTGGTCGACGCCGCTCTGGGCGCGCCCGGTCGCCTCGAGCTGCCCGGAGGCCAGCATCCGCCGCCGGAACGAGTCTTTGTTCACCGGCCTCCCCAGCACCGTCTCGTGTACGCGCTGCAGCTCCAGCAGCGTGAAGGTCTCCCCCAGGAGCTGGAAGCCCACCGGGGCGTAGTCGAGCTTGCCGCGCAGCCGCTTCACGGCCATGCCGACGATGTCCGCGTGGTCGAAGGCCAGCGGCAGCGCGCGGCCCTTCTCGTCGACGACCTTCACCGGCCCGCCGGTCTCGCCCTCCCACGGGACCCTGATGCGCCCGGTGCGCACCGCCCGCTCTCCCGCCGCCCGGAAGCGCGCCTCGTCGACGAGCGCGTAGTACGCGACGGAGATCACCCGGGTGCGAGGGTCGCGCCTTGGCTCGCCGAAGGTGTAGAGCTGTTCCAGGAAGACGCCCGAGAGGTTCGCCTTGCTCCGTAGCACCCGGGTCGCGGCCTCCTCCAGGGTCTCGTCCTTGCGGAGAAAGCCTCCGGGCAGCGCGTGCTGTCCCTTGAAGGGGTGCTCCTCACGGGGGACGAGAAGCGTCGAGAGGTCGCCCTCGAAGGCCGCCACCAGCACCACGTCGACGGCCACCGAGAAGCGCTCGTACTTCGACGGGTCGTAGCTCGCGAGGAACTCCGACTCCCCCTCGGCGGTGCTCTCTCGGGGCTTCTTCGACATCGCGGCGGAGAGGGTTAGCGTCACCCTCGCACGAGGTGCAAGCGCTCCGCGGCGACGCCGACCTCCACGCGCAGGCCCCAGCCGAACTCCAGGCGGTCGTCCTCGATGCCGTCGCCGAAGATGGTCCCTCGCTCGTCCATCTCAGAGCGCAGCGCCAGCGTCGCGCCCTCGACGACGGAGCCGGACTCCAGGGAGGTTCCGGTCGAGACGCTGGGGAAGGGCTCGCGCACGAAGAACGCGAGGCGCCGCTCGGTGGGCGCCGGCAGCGGAACCTTGTCCGCCCGCTGCCTCGCGATCGATCGCGCCCACCCCGTGGCGCCCGTCCCCGTGGTGACGATGACCCCCGACGACGACTGCGCCTCGTCGCCCGCCGGGCCCTCCACCCGGTAGCGCGCCGACTGGTGGGTGCGGTGCCCGATGAAGACCTCGTTGAGCGCCAGCAGCCGCTGCCCGTCGTCGAGGCGCGCCGAGACCATCGTCCGCACCTCGACCTTCCCCGCCCCCGTCGAGGCGCCCGGGAGCAGGTCACCCACGGCCTCCGCGGGGTGCGAGGCCAGCACGCCGTCGTAGCTCCTCGGGTCGGGGTTGACCCCCAGCACCCGCTGCCCTCGGAGGTACTTGGCCACGTTGGCGACCAGGCCGTCCTGGCCCACCACCACCACCACGTCTTCGGGGCCGAAGACGAAGCGGCTCAGGTCGGCCCGGTCGATGCGCGCCCGGCGCCAGCGCCCGGGGATCGCCGCGGACACCACCCCCAGCGAGGCCTCGCGGCGTCGGTGGCGCTCGTCGAGCTCGTCGAGCGAGCGCCCCCGTCGCTCGAGGAAGAAGCGCGCCTGCTCCCGGGTGCCGTGGCGCACGAGCAGGGCCTCGTACTCGGTGGCTCGGGTGACCACCACGACCCTGGGAGCGACGGTGCTCACCGCCCGGCGCCCCGGGGAGGCTCCGGCAGGGCGGCCCGATCGGTGAGCGCCGAAAGCAGGGGCGAGAGCATGTCGGGGGTGATGGTGAGGTGCTCGATGCGCTGGAGCTTCGCCGCGAGCTCCTGGGCGGCCAGGGCGATGAGCACCGCCGGCGGCATCGCTCGCTGAAACTCCATGCGCTCCCGATCGAGCGCCAGCCGCGCGCCCTCGACGGCGGTGAGCGCCTCGGCCCTCGCGGCGGACTCCATCCTCGACTGCGCGGCCTTCGACTCGACGGCGATGCGGTCGGCCTCGGCCTTCTCCGTCGCCTCGCGCCGGGCGTTGTTGCCCCGCTGCTCGATGAGCTGCGTCTCCCGCTTCGCCAGCTCGATCTGGTTGGCGAGCTCGTTCTCCTGGATGGCGCGCTCCTTGTCGACGGCCTGCGCTCGTCGGCGAAACGCCGCCTCGTCGGCCTCCTCCTGCACCCGCTCTCTCGACGGGGCCTCCAGCGCCCGCTCGACCTCGGCCTCGGGGCGCACCGGCTCGACCCGCACCGCCACCAGCTCGACCCCGACGTCGGCGAGCAGCCCGGCCCCGCCGATGCCCTTCTCGATGGCGAGCCGCAGCGGCTCTGGGCCCATCGCCAGCAGCTCTCGCAAGGGGGCCGACTGCACCCTCGCAACGGCGTGCTGCTGGGCGATCTGGGAGAGCGCTGCGGCCAGCTTCTCTAGCGGTTGCTTCAGGTGCACGCCCTTCCTCGGATCGATGGAGAAGTCCACCCGCTGCGCGGCCTGCACCGGGTCGACGATGCGCCAGGTGAGGCTGCCCTGCACAAGCACGTCCTGGAAGTCGGCGGTGCGACCGTGGAAGGCCATCGCCGCCTCGCGGTCGTCGAGCGGGACCTCGGCGAGGCTCGCCGACCAGGACGAGAACCAGAACGAGAGCGCCCGCCCGCTCCGTCGGAGCCTCGCTCCCTGGTAGTGCAGCACGTGGCTCGCGCTCTCCGCGCGAAGGTGACGAAAGGGACCGAAGCCGGTGATCTCCGCCATGCGAATCGCCTCCTCTCAGACTTAACGACAAGATACATATATGCCGTATGTATCGAAGTCAAGGCCACGGGATTTGTCGGGCGCGGCGGAGGTCACCTGGCCCCCTTCCCCGCTGCCGCGCGCCCTGACCCCCGCCTCGGGGCTGATGGTTGACCTCATCTTCGCCGATGCGAGAGGGGCTCAACCCGCTGGATCGCTGGGGTTCCGCGCGATGGCGCGTCACCCCAGGCAATAACAGGATGGCCGCCCCGGGCACTGCCCGGGGCTCCGGTCGGCCGTCGCTGGGCTCCCATCGCCCAGCGCCCTGCGATCCCGAAGAAGGACGTCGACGGTCGTCGCTCCATCGCTGGGCAAGCGATGTCCGACCGGAGCCCCGGGCAGTGCCCGGGGCGGCCATCCTGTTATTGCCTGGGGTGACGCGCCATCGCGCGGAACCCCAGCGATCCAGCGGGTTCAAGCCCCTCTCGCATCGGCGAAGATGAGGTCAACCATCAGCCCCGAGGCGGGGGTTAAGGGCGCGCGGCAGCGGGGAAGGGGGCCGCGTGACCTCCGCCGCATCGCCAGGTTTTCGGAGGTCGTGGCGGTGTGGGCGAGGCTCCGGGCCTACTTCGAGGGGCCCTGGGCTTTTGCGTACTCGCGCTGCACCAGCGCGAACTTGTAGAAGAGCCCGAAGACGAAGGGGATCTGGTCGGGAGGCGTCGCCCCCTCGCCCGCCGCGTCGAGGGCGTCGGCCACGGCCACGGCGTCGAGCGCCTGCTCCGGGCGTCGCGTCGCGGCGAAGACCAGCGCCACGTCCCGGAGCTGCGTCGCGAGCCGGTCGAGCGTCGCCCGGGTGCACGCCGCGTCGATGCCCTCTCGCAGCGCCCTGATCGTCGGGTCGACGAAGCCGACGGTCACCTCGGGCTCGGCAGCCGGGCTGGTGCGCTTCGCCACGTAGTCGCCGACGGCGTCGATCTCCTCCTTGCTGGGGAGCAGCGGGTTCACCTCGGGCTCGGTGTGCAGCGCGAGAGAGCGCTCGACCCGCTCGGCGGCGTCGGCCACCGGGGAGAGCACCTTCGCCGGGTGCGCCACCGGCCCGGCGGGCTTCGGGATCATCCCCAGGGCCCGCTGCGCCGTGGGCGTGAGGGTCTTGCCAGAGAGCGCGTGGGCGGCCATCGCCTCGTGGATGCGCGCGGCGACGTAGTCCTGCGACACCGGGACCATGCGCACCTTGAGCTCCCGCAGCACGCGCTCGAACTCCGCGCGGATCTTGGTGCGTGAGCTCTCGTCGAACTCCACGTCGTGGATGGCCCACGGGTCGAGCAGCACCCGGGTGCACGCCAGCGAGCCGGAGGGCAGCAGCCGCGTGTGCACCAGGAACTGCACCGACGTCGCGGTCGGCGACGACACGTACGAGGGCTCACCCGCGAAGGCGAGCCGCTGGGTCAGCGAGCTCAAGGGAGCACCGCGATGAGGTCGATCTCGACCTTCACGTCGCGCGGCAGGCGGGCGACCTGCACCGTCGCGCGGGCGGGAGGATCGCTCGGGAAATGCAGGGCGTAGACGGCGTTGACGGCGGCGAAGTCCGAGAGGTCCTGGAGGAAGATGGTGGTGCGCACGGCGTGGGCGAGGTCGGTGCCCGCGGCGCGCAGCACGGCGTCGAGGTTCTGGAGCACGCGCTCGGTCTGCGCCTCGATGGTGTCGCCGACGAGCTGCCCGGTGGCCGGGTCGAGCGGGATCTGTCCCGAGCAGAAGACGAAGCCGTTGGCCACGACGGCCTGGGAGTAGGGGCCGATGGCCTTCGGGGCGGCCTCGGTGCTGACGATGGTCTTGGCGGTGCTCATAGGGGTGAGCGCGCGAATCGCACGACGCCCGCGGCGCGCGCAAGTGGGGGGCGGGTCAGCCGAGGGGATGGCGGCAGGCGCCGGGTAGGGGGGCGGCGCGGGGGCCGCGAGGACCGAAGGCGACGTTCGGAGGTATGCTGGCCGGGCATGAGCGACGAGCGCGACGCGAACGAGGGTGGGACCGGCGACGACGCGACGACGCTGCCGCTGGTGAACGAGGACGGCGTCGACCTGACGCTGATCCGGTGGTCGCTGGGGCTGACTGCGACGGAGCGCCTCCGGGTGTTGGAAGGTCACATGGAGTTCGCGGAGATGGTTCGTACCGCGCGGCGCGATGCGGCTCGTTGAGCTCCTCGGCGTGCTCGTGCGGCACGAGGTGGAGTTCGTGGTGGTGGGTGGCGTGGCCGCTGTCATCAATGGCGCGCCGATCACGACGTCCGACCTCGACATCCTCCACCGTCGTACGCCCGAGAACGTCCGTCGTCTGGTCGCCGCCGTCACGGAGATCGACGCTACCTTCCGTACGGACTCCCGGAAGATCCGACCCAACGAGTCGCACCTCCTGGGACCTGGACATGCGCTCCTCCAGACAACGCTGGGAGTGCTCGATTCGCTCGGCACCATCGAGACGAACACCACATACGAAGACGTGCTCGTGGACACCTTCGTCACGGAAGTCGCGGGACTGTCGATCCGCGCACTGACGCTCGAACGGCTGATCAAAGTGAAGGAGCAGGCCGGTCGCCCCAAGGACCTTCGAATGCTCCCAGAACTCCGCGCGACGCTCGCTGAGCGCAACCGCCGCTGAGCCAATAGGAGGTCCAACGGGGCACCGTCGTCGGTACGGATTCGCTCGGGCTTACAGAGAACCCATGACCCGCAGTACCCGCTCCCGCGAGCGTTGGCAGGAGCTCCGAGACGCCGCCTTGGCGACCATCATGGCGGGGTTCTATCCGCCGCGGCGGTGACAGCGGCCCAGGGTCGAATCTCCGATCACCCGACGGTGTCGGGGCTCGGCGACGTAGAGAGACGCCGACGACGGCGGACAGCGATCAGCCCGACGAGGGCCAGGATGCCCATCGGAGCATCACGCGAGCTGCCTTGCGTCGAGCAGCCACAACCTTCGCTCGTCTCCCCGGGACCAATCGGGACACCTGCGTCGTCTCCCGCGTCCGGGTCCGACGACACGTCGACATCTTCTCCCTCTCCGACGTCCACCGATCGGTCGGCGAGTGAGGATACGTCGCGCAAGCCGCGGTCGGTGGCCACGGCGCCATCGACACCGAGGTCGCTGGTCGGCGTGGCATCCGTCGGGCGGCTGCCATCGACGAGCACGGCCGCGTCGGACAGCCCGGCGTCGAGAGTGCAGCCCGGGACAGGGGTAGAAACACAGCCTCTGGAAGCGACGCAGCTCGCGACCTCGCACGGGTTGGTGGTACGGCAGGTGACGGCTGTCCCCGGATTGCAGACGCCCGCCCGACACACCGACGCCGATGCACAGGCCGTCCTAGAACCGCACTCCGTGCCGTCGACGGCCAGGGCGTCGGAAGGGCAGAGCCGCCCGGCGCCGTCGCAGACCTCGGCCCGATCGCACGGGCCTGCCGCTGCGCGACAGCTCCGGCCGACCGGGACGGGCGCGCAGAGGCCGTCGACGGGCGATCCCGCGGCGACGCTACACGCCTGGCAGTCGGATGGGTCGCCGCCCCCGCAGGGCCCATCGCAGCAGAAGCCGTCCACGCACGGCCCGCCCCGGCAATCCACGGTCGTGCTGCACGCCATCGGGGCGGGGAAGTCGAGGGTTCTCACCTTCGCGCGGAAGTTGCCCGCGGCCGGGGCCTCGTCGGGGCGGGCATACGCAAGGGTGAACCGTCCGGGACGCACCGCGACGAGTCCACTGGGGTGCGAGGCGACGGGCGAATTGCCGATCGGGAAGGGAGCAGGGTCGAGGGCGGACCCATCCGCCCGCAGGCGCAGTCCGAACATCGGGGTGGGGTAGCTTTCCCCTGTCGCGGGCTCGGCGGGTGGCCAGCCGAAGGTCACGAGGTACCGTGCGCCATCCCACGCGACGCTCGCACCGCGACTCCAGGAAAGCGCGCGCCGGTTCGGAACGAGGGGGACGGTCGGGCCGGGCACTCCGGATGTCGCGATGCGAGCAGCCCCGACGCCCGACCTGCCGGTTGCCGCGAGGAGGTACTCGCCACCCCCGAAGGTCAGTGCGGGCTGGTCCCAGTCGGCATCCATCAGTGATCGAGGCATCGCGTCGAGGACACGGCCGGTGGCATCGACGCGCACGCCGACGATGGGCGACGCGAAGGCGTCGGAGTGCTTCCACACCACGAGGAATGCCGAGCCATCGGACGCAACGCGCGTCCGGTACATATTCTCCCCGACCCCCCGCGGCTGAATGAGAAACGGCCCGGGCGCGATCGCCCGACCCGAGGCGTCGAGCCGCAGCCCCCACACGCCTTCAAGCTGGACCCAGGCGAGCAGGTACTGGGTCCGACTGGCCGCAAGGGCGGGATAACTGCCTCGGTCTGCGGCCACTACGACCGGCTCCGCAAAGCGCCCCTCGCCATCGACGCGAAGGGTTACGAGGCTCGCCCGGAAGCCCCCTCCGGTTGCGGGGGTGTCATATCGGAGGTAGGCGACGAGGTAGTCGGCGCCGAGGGCGGCTACAGCGGGAAAGCGTCCTGCCCATTGCGGCGGTGCCCCGAGGGCAAGCGACGGCACGTCGCGAACGGTGCCATCATCTCGCAGCCTCGCCCCGCGGATATTCCAGGAGCCGCCCCGCTCCTCCTCCCAGACCGCGAGATGATTGGTGCCATTCCAGGCGAGAACTGGACGGACTTGCGCCGCGGCCGCGGTTCCCAGAGGCCGACCGCTCGGGTCGAGTGCCTCGCCAGCCGCCCCGAACCTGGCACCATAGACGACCGCACAGTTGACGCTGTAGTCGACGCGTTCGTTACGGATCGTAAACTCCGCACGCTCGGACCACACCGCGAGTTGCCCCACGCCATCGAAGGTCATGGCGGGCGAGCCAGTCGCGCCCCGCTGCCTGGGGTCCTCGGTTGTCAGCGTCCCGAGGCTGCCGGTCGTCGAGATGCGCACGCTTTGTAGACGGTCGTAGCCACCTGAGTCTGCGGGGATTCCCGAGAGCCAGATCGCTCGCGCTCCAGCGGCGTCTGCCGTCACAACTGGCGCGTGCTCATAGTCAGCCGTGCGCGCAATCGGGAAGGGGGCCGTGTCGAGGAATGCGCCGGTGCGACTGAGCCGAGCCCCGAAGACGTTTGACGCGTGGCCGGGCGCATCACCGTAGGTTTCCCAGACGACTACGAAGCCGTCGCCAAGGGGGGCGGCGGTGGGCTGATACACCGTGGCCAGGCCGGTCAAGACGAGCGGCGGACCGTCGAGCCGTTCCCCGGTCGGACTCAGGCGCGTCGCTCTCACGCCGTCCGCCCCATACCAAGTCACGAGAACCTGTCCGGCATTGACGGCGCAGCGAGGGGCGCGCGCGTTGACTGAGGGTGCGGAGAGCTCGACGGGCTCGGCGCGTAGCGGCGCGCCAGCAGCGCTCACGCGCGTGGCGAACACGCGGGCGGTCACGTCGTCCGTGTCGCTCTCCCACGCGACGACGTAGGCGCTCCCGTCCCAGGCGATCGAGAGTTCGGGCACGCCATAGGCTGCAGTGGTCGACGCAATCACAAGATCGGCTGCATCGATCAACCTTCCGTCGGCGCTGACGCGGCGCCCGACGATCTGAGAAACGCCGGCGCCACTGACCGACCAGACGACAAGATAGTTGGATCCGTCCGAGGCCACCGCGGTCTTGAAGGATGAAGCCCCGCCCTCCCCGAAGGTGATCTTCTCGACGTCGATCGGGGTCCCGTCTGCACCGACACGCCGAGCGAATCGGCGGTAGCGAAGAACGGTGCCAACGTAGCGCGTCTCGGTCCAGACCAGCAGATGCTGGCCGGGGGCCCGCGATGCCACAACGGGGGAGTACTGGGTTGTGTCCGGCAACGAGCCGAACTGAGGCGGCTCGAACTCGGCCTCGGCGGAGATCGTCGGATCAAGCACTGCCGGATAGGCCGCTGAGTCGATGAGTTCGGTTGGCACCGACAGCACCAGGTCCTCGCCCGCGACGATCACCGGGACGGGCGAGCGTCGTCCCCGAGCGTCGACCCACGTCCCGTGGCTGAACCGGAACCCCTGCCCGCGGGCATCCGCGAGGCGCGCGCCGTACGCGTCGGAAGGCATCGCGAGGAGGCCATGGGTCGCGACGCGGACGAGGAGCGCGCCGCTTCCTGCGGGGCGCGAGGCGAACCTCCACGAGAGTTCGACGCCCTCCCTGGACGGATGAACGACTTCGGCGACAGCCCCGTGCTCCCGCACGACATCGCCCGCCCGATCAAGGGCAGGCGGACCGCGGAGCGGGAGGGGCGCGCCTGTGCGGCCGACCGAAACCGTCGTGAAGGACACCGGTTGTCGAGAGCCCGGCTGGACAGACGCGGTGTTGGCGTCCGAGCCGCTCGCCCCGATCGCCAGACCGGTCTCTGTCACCTTCGCGACGAACGGACCGACGTGCGTCGTCCACACGCCGTCGTCGACCGAGAAGCCCGGCGCTGACCGAAGGGCGGGAGGGTGATGGATGGGGCGTGAGCGATCCCCGCGCCGCAACTCCCGACTCACAAATAGGTCGACAGCTCCCTCCTGTTGGCGCTGCAACAATGAGCCCGTGACGGCCGTGAGCACCGCCAATCCCCATGCGGCAACGAGCAGACGACGCATCGTGCCTACCTATCAGGGAACAACCGTAGCGTCGACGGGGGCTGCGGAGGGGATAGCAGCTGTCTTGATCGTCAAGACCGGCGAGCGTGATTCTCGTCGGCTTCGGTCCGCCGCGTGGCCACGGTACCGCCGTGCTCGCTGCGGGGA
>Ga0207969_100298_pt1 | contig 26590 bp, 24 predicted proteins | sample LakWasMet25_LOW6_2_FD_183869 | JGI IMG/M metagenome (GOLD analysis project Ga0207969, IMG submission 183869) | Freshwater sediment methanotrophic microbial communities from Lake Washington under simulated oxygen tension - Sediment Metagenome... | ecosystem: Environmental > Aquatic > Freshwater >... | reverse complement strand
GCGCCACGCTGCAGTTCGAGATGATCCCGATGAACCTGCTGGCCGGCAAGGCCAGTGCCGACTACGTGCATACCGGCGAGTGGGCGAAGAAGGCCATCAAGGCGGCCAAGGCTTTCGGCAAGGTCAATATCGTCGCCAGCAGCGAGGACGGCAAATTTGCCTATGCGCCGGCCCAGAAGGACTGGAAGCTCGACAAGGACGCCGCCTACGTCCACTACACGGGCAATGAAACCATCGGCGGCGTCGAATTCCACTGGACCCCGAACACCGGTGACGTGCCGCTGGTGTGCGACATGTCGTCGAACATCCTCTCGAAGCCCATCGATGTAAGCAAGTACGGCCTGATCTACGCCGGCGCACAGAAGAACATCGGCCCGGCAGGACTGACCATCGTCATCATTCGCGCCGATCTGATCGGCAAGGGCGTTCCCACGCCGCAAACCATGCTCGACTACAAGACCCACGCCGAAAACGACTCGATGTACAACACGCCGCCGACCTATGGCATCTACATCGCCGGTTTGGTGTTCCAGTGGCTCAAGCAGCAGGGCGGCCTGGCAGCCATGGAAAAGCAGAACATCGCCAAGGCGAAAATGCTCTATGACTGCATCGATGGGTCGAGCTTCTACGCCAACCCGGTGCGCAAGGAGGACCGTTCGCGCATGAACGTGCCCTTCACGCTCAAGGATGCCGCGCTGGACGAAGAGTTCCTCAAGGGCGCCAAGGCCAAGGGCATGGTTCAGCTCAAGGGCCACCGTTCGGTCGGCGGCATGCGCGCTTCCATCTACAACGCCATGTCCATCGAAGGCGTCGCCGCGCTGGTCGCGTACATGAAGGAATTCGAGGCCAAGCATGTCTGATCCCTTCAAGATCCTGGTGCTCAACCAGATATCCCAGAACGGGCTGAAGCGCCTGCCGGCGGAGCGTTACCACGTCGCCAAGGATGTCGTGCAGCCTGACGCGATCATGGTCCGCTCGGCCGACATGCATTCGATGGAGATTCCGCCGTCGGTGCTGGCCATCGGCCGTGCCGGTGCAGGAACCAACAACATCCCGGTGCAGGCGATGTCGGCGCGCGGCGTGCCGGTATTCAATGCTCCGGGCGCCAACGCCAATGCGGTCAAGGAACTGGTGCTGGCCGGCATGCTGCTGTCGGCGCGCAACATTTCGGGGGCCCTCAAGTACGTCTCCGCGCTCGATCCGAAGGATCCGGAGATGGAGAAGAAGGTCGAGGACGGCAAGAAGAACTTCGCCGGCTTCGAACTGGCGGGACATACGCTGGGCGTGATCGGCCTCGGCAAGATCGGCTGTCTGGTGGCGGACGCGGCAATCAAGCTGGGCATGCACGTGCTCGGCTACGATCCCGAGATCACCGTAGACGCCGCCTGGAGCCTGCCGTCGCAGGTGAAGAAGGCCAACAGCGTGACGGAAGTGCTGAAGAACGCCAACTTCATCTCGATCCATGTGCCCCTGGTCAATGCCACGCGCAAGATGATCAACGCGGAAATGCTGGCGCACACCAGGCATAACGCCGTGCTGCTGAATTTCTCCCGCGAAGGCGTGGTGGATGAGGCGGCCGTGCTGGCCGCGCTCGAAGCCAGGAAGCTCGGTTCCTATGTATGCGATTTCCCCAGCCCGCACGTCAATAACCATCCGCACGTGATCGCCCTGCCGCATCTGGGCGCCTCCACCGGCGAGGCGGAAGAGAACTGCGCGATCATGGTCGCCGACCAGCTGCGCGATTATCTGGAACACGGCAACGTGCAGAACGCGGTGAACTTCCCCAATGTGGTGATGCCGCGCGAATCGCGCTTCCGCGTCGCCGTCACCAACTCGAACGTGCCCAACATGCTGGGGCAGATCTCCACGGCCATGGCCAAGGCCGGCTTGAACATCCACAACATGATGAACAAGTCGAAAGGGGAGGTTGCCTACACTCTCGTCGATGTCGAAACCAGGGTGCCGAAAGAGGTGATCGACTCGATCGCCGGGATCGAGGGCGTGCTTGCGGTGCGTTATCTGCCGCACGAAGGCTGATGGCTGACGAGAAGGAAGAACTGAGCCGGCTGCGCGAAGGCATCGATCGCGCAGACAACGAGATGTTGCGCCTGCTCTCCGAGCGGGCGCAGTACGCGCATCGCATCGGCGAAATAAAGCAGGGCAACATCTACCGGCCGGAGCGCGAGGCCCAGGTGTTGCGCCGCCTGGTGGCCGCCAATCCCGGCCCCTTGCCGGATGCGGCCGTGCAGCTGATATTCCGCGAGGTGATGTCGGCCTGCCTGGCGCTGGAACAACCCTTGCGCATCGCCTATTTCGGGCCAGCCGGCACCTTCACCGAAAGCGCAGCCAAGAAGCACTTCGGCTCGGCGCCGACCCTTTCCCCCTTCGGCGCGATCGACGACGTGTTCCGCGCCGTCGAATCGGGCAACGCCGACTACGGCGTGGTGCCGGTGGAAAATTCCACCGAAGGCGCCGTGAGCCGCAGCCTCGATTTGCTGCTGACCTCGCCGTTGAAGATTTGCGGCGAAGTGATGCTGCGCATCCACCAGAATCTGCTGTCCAAGGCGGAATCGATGGATGGCCTGAAGCGTCTCTACTCCCACGCCCAGTCGCTCGCGCAGTGCCACGAGTGGCTCAACCGGAACCTGGCGAGCCTGCCGCGGGTGCCGGTGGCGAGCAATGCCGAGGCGGCCCGGCTGGCAGCCGAGGACCCCGAATCCTGCGCGATCGCAGGCGAGGGTGCCGGCGTGCTCTACGGACTCAACCAGCTGGCGTCGAACATCGAAGACGACTCGAACAACACCACGCGCTTCCTGGTGCTGGCGCAGCACGATGCCGGTCCCTCGGGGCAGGACAAGACGTCTTTCGTCTGTTCCGCACAGAACAAGCCGGGTGCGGTGCATGACCTGCTGACGCCGCTGGCCGATCATGGCGTCTCGATGAGCAAGTTCGAATCAAGGCCGGCGCGCGGGTTTGGCGGCAGCCGCTGGGAATACGTGTTTTTCATCGATGTCGAGGGACACCGGCAGGATGCCGCCGTCGCCGCTGCGCTCGACGATCTTCGCGGCAGGGCCGGTTTCGTCAAGGAACTCGGCTCCTACCCCCACGCCACGCCATGAGGAAGCCATGAGCACAGCCGATCTCGCACCCTCCTATATCCGTGCCATCTCGCCCTATCTGCCGGGCAAGCCGATCACCGAACTGGCCCGCGAAATGGGCATTCCAGTCGAGAGCATCGTCAAGCTCGCGTCCAACGAGAACCCGCTGGGCATGAGCCCCCTGGCGCGAGCGGCAATGGAGAAGGCCGCTGCCGGCATCGAGCGCTACCCGGACAATTTCGACCTGACCAAGGCGCTGGCCGAGCGTTATGGCCTGGGCATGAACCAGATCGTGATCGGCAACGGCTCCAACGACGTGCTCGACCTCGCGGCACGGGTGTTTCTCGCGCCGGGGCGCTCGTCGGTGTTTTCGCGGCATGCCTTCGCCGTCTATCCGCTGGCCACGATGTCGGCCGGCGCCGAATGCATCGCCGTTCCGGCGAAAGAGTTCGGCCACGATCTCGACGCCATGCGTGCCGCGATTCGCCCCGATACGCGCATCGTCTGGATCGCCAATCCCAACAATCCGACCGGCAACTTCCTGCCCTATCCGCAGATCAGGGCTTTCCTGCAATCCCTGTCGCAGGATGTGGTCGTGGTGCTGGACGAGGCCTACAACGAATACCTGCCGCCGGCGGATCGCACCGACACAGTGGCCTGGCTCAAGGATTTCCCCAATCTGCTGATCACGCGCACCTTCTCCAAGGTGTATGGCCTGGCCGGCCTGCGCATCGGCTACGGCCTCGCCTCCGCGGAAGTCGCCGACCTGCTGAATCGCGTCCGCCAGCCGTTCAACGCCAACAATCTGGCCTTGGCGGCGGCCGTCGCGGCGCTCGATGACCACGTCTTCCTTGCCGAGAGCTACGAGTCCAACCGGCGCGGCATGGAACAGATTCTCGCCGGCCTGAAGCGGCTGGGGCTGTCGCATATTCCTTCGCACGGCAACTTCGTCACCTTCAAGGCCGGTGATGCCGCCGGCGTCAATCAGCGGATGCTGAAGCAGGGCGTGATCGTCAGGCCCGTGGCCAATTACGGCATGCCGGAGCATCTGCGCGTCACCATCGGCCTCGAACGCGAGAACGACCGCTTCCTCGACGCCCTGGAAAAAGCGCTCTGATGGCGCAAAGCAAGATCGTCATCTGCGGTGTCGGGCTGATCGGCGGTTCCTTCGCGCTGGCACTCAAGAAGTCGGCGCTGGCCCTGCGGCGGGACGTGCAAATGGTGGGCATGGGGCGCACGCGCGCGCCGCTGGAGCAGGCGCTGCAGCTCGGCGTGATCGATGTCATCGCCACCGACTGGGCATCCGCGCTCGACGGCGCTGACCTGGTGCTGCTCGGCATGCCGGTGGGCCAAATGCCTGCCGTCATGCAGGCGCTGGCGCCGGATCTGCAGCCGCATACGATCGTCACCGACGGCGGCAGCACCAAGTGCGATGTGGTCGCGGCGGCCCGCAAGGCTCTCGGCGACAAGGTCGGTCAATTCGTTCCGGGCCATCCGATCGCCGGTGCGGAAAAGAGCGGTGTGGCGGCTGCTCAGCCTGATCTGTATGTCGACAAGCGGGTGGTGCTGACGCCGCTGCCCGAAAACTCGGCTGATGACGTCAAGGCGGTGCGCGCGGTCTGGGAGCTTTGCGGCGCGCACGTCTCGCAGCTCGCCCCGGAGGAGCATGACCGCGTTTTTGCTGCTGTCAGTCACCTGCCGCACCTGCTGGCTTTTGCACTGGTGCATGACTTCGCGCAGCGCCAGAATTCGGATCAGTTGTTCGGTTTCGCTGCCGGCGGTTTCCGCGATTTCACGCGAATCGCCAGCAGCCATCCGGAAATGTGGCGCGACATCTGCGTCGCCAATCGCCATGCCCTGCTGCTGGAACTCGATGCCTATATGGTCGAGTTGATGCGCACACGCGTGCTGCTCGCCAGCGGTGATGCGGCGGGCCTCGAAGCCCTGTTTTCGACAGCCCGCGCGCGACGCGACGCGTGGCTGGATTCCCTTTCGCCGCCGGGTGAGTAATGAATAGCCTGACCCTGCCGCCCTTGCGCGCGGCCTCGGGCAGCGTTCGCCTGCCCGGCTCGAAAAGCATTTCCAACCGCATGCTGCTGCTGGCGGCGCTGGCGCAAGGCACGACCGAAATCCGCGATCTGCTGGATTCGGACGACACCCGCGTGATGCTGGCGGCACTGCAGAAAGTCGGCGTTGGCGTCACGGCGCTAGGCGGGAATTCGTGGCGTGTCGAAGGCTGCGGCGGCGTCTTGCCGGTCAAGGACGCCGACCTTTTCATGGGCAATGCCGGCACCGCGATCCGGCCGCTGACGGCGGCGCTGGCGCTGTCGGGCGGCCACTACCGCCTCTCAGGCGTGCCGCGCATGCACGAGCGGCCGATCGGCGATCTGGTCGATGGCCTGCTGCAGATCGGCGCCGATGTGCGCTACACGGGCAATCCCGGCTTTCCGCCCTTGGCCATCCATCCGGCGACGGTCGAGCTCACTGCGCCGATCCGGCTGCGGGGCGACGTGTCTTCGCAGTTCCTCACCGCATTGCTGATGGCTCTGCCCCTCACGGGTCAGGCGGCGGTCATCGAAATGACGACCGAACTCATTTCGCGCCCCTACATCGAGATCACGCTCAATCTGATGGCGCGCTTCGGTGTGCAGGTTCAGCGCGAGGGCTGGCAGCGCTTTGCGCTCGCGGCAGGTCAGCGCTATCGCAGCCCCGGCGTGCTGCACGTCGAAGGCGACGCCTCGGCCGCCTCGTATTTCCTCGCTGCCGGCGCGATCGGCGGCGGCCCGGTGCGGGTCGAGGGTGTCGGCCGCGAAAGCATCCAGGGCGATGTGCGTTTCGCGGAAGCGCTGGCCGCGATTGGCGCGCGCATCGAATGGGGCGAGCAGCACATCGAGTCGCGCGCGCCCGCAGCGGGCAGGCTCAAGGCGTTTGATCTCGACCTCAATCACATTCCCGATGCGGCGATGACGCTGGCGGTGGCCGCCCTGTTCGCCGACGGCCGCTGCGTCCTGCGCAACATCGCTTCCTGGCGCGTAAAGGAAACCGACCGCATCGCGGCAATGGCAACCGAATTGAGGAAGCTCGGCGCGACGGTGGAGGAGGGCAGCGATTGGCTCGCCGTCACGCCAGCGCCGACTTTCAGGGCGGGCGCTGCGATCGACACCTACGACGACCACCGCATGGCAATGTGCTTCTCGCTGGCGGCGTTCGGCGGCGTGCCGGTCACCATCAACGACCCGCACTGCGTAAACAAGACTTTTCCAGGCTATTTCGACGCCTTCGCTGAAATCACCGCGCCGGTGATCGCCATCGACGGCCCCTCGGCCTCGGGCAAGGGCACCGTGGCCGAGCGCGTCGCCGCGGCCCTCGGCTACCATTATCTCGACAGCGGTTCGCTGTACCGGCTGACCGCGCTGGCCGCGCTTCGGGCCGGCGTCGCGCTGGACGATGAAGCCGGCGTGGCCGCGCTGGCGGGCGGCCTGCCGGCGAGTTTCGAGGGCGGCCGGGTGCTGCTTGCCGGTGACGACGTGACCGACGCCATCCGCAGCGAGGAAGTCTCGGCCGGGGCTTCCAAAGTCGCGTCCTTGCCGGCGGTACGCAGTGCGCTGCTGGCCCGGCAGCGCGCCTACCGGCGCTTCCCCGGACTGGTGGCGGACGGGCGCGACATGGGCTCGGTGGTCTTTCCCGGCGCGGCGGCCAAGGTCTTCCTCACGGCATCCGCCGAGGCACGTGCAGAAAGACGCTATAAACAGTTGATCGGAAAGGGGATGCCTGCTAACATGCACGCCCTTTTACAGGATTTGCAGGAAAGGGATGCGCGCGACGCCCAGCGCAGCGTGGCACCTCTCCGGCATTGCGACGATGCAGACCTGGTGGACACCACCGAAATGGACATCGAAGCAGCAGTGGCGGCCGTGATGACCATCGTCGGGCGGCAGCGGCTGTAAATCGGGTATCAGCAAGGTTTCAAGGAAGTACTGCAACAAAGGTGTCGCAGCGGCCGCCCGGCTTCTGCGGCGAACAGCAACCAACCCGTCACCCCGGTGACAAACATCCGTAAGGTCCCTAACTCAATGTCTACTGCTATTGCCGAAGCTTCACAAGCTTCACCCATGGAGAGCTTTGCCGCTCTGTTCGAGGAAAGCCTCCAGCGCCAGGAAATGCGTGCCGGTGAAGTCATCACGGCCGAAGTCGTCCGCATCGACCAGAACTTCGTGGTCGTCAATGCCGGTCTCAAGTCCGAAAGCATGATTCCCGTCGAGGAATTCCACAACGAACGTGGCGAACTCGAAGCCAAGCCGGGCGATTTCGTCCTGGTCGCGATCGAGATGCTCGAAGACGGTTACGGCGCAACGCGCCTCTCGCGTGAAAAAGCCAAGCGCATCGCCGCCTGGAACGATCTCGACAAGGCCATGGTCGATGGCGCCCTGGTCAAGGGCCTGATCACCGGCAAGGTCAAGGGCGGCCTGACCGTCATGGTCAATGGCATCCGTGCCTTCCTGCCCGGCTCGCTGGTCGATACCCGTCCGGTCAAGGACACCACGCCGTTCGAAGGCAAGGAATACGAATTCAAGGTCATCAAGCTCGACCGCAAGCGCAACAACGTGGTGGTTTCCCGCCGCGCCGTGCTCGAGGCCAGCATGGGCGAAGAGCGCCAGAAGCTGCTCGAAAACCTGCAGGAAGGCACCGTCATCAAGGGCATCGTCAAGAACATCACCGACTACGGCGCATTCGTCGACCTCGGCGGCATCGACGGCCTGCTGCACATCACCGACCTGGCCTGGCGCCGCGTGCGTCACCCGTCGGAAGTGCTCAACGTCGGTGATGAAGTCACCGCCAAGGTGCTCAAGTTCGACCAGGAAAAGAACCGCGTCAGCCTCGGCATGAAGCAGCTGGGCGAAGATCCGTGGGTGGGAATCTCCCGCCGCTACCCGGCCGGCACGCGCCTGTTCGGCAAGGTCACCAACCTGACCGATTACGGTTCGTTCGTCGAGATCGAGCAGGGCATCGAAGGCCTGGTGCACGTTTCCGAAATGGACTGGACCAACAAGAACATCCACCCGACCAAGGTTGTCCAGCTGGGTGACGAGGTCGAGGTGATGATCCTGGAAATCGACGAAGACCGTCGCCGCATCTCGCTGGGCATGAAGCAGTGCATGGCGAACCCGTGGGACGATTTCGCGATGAACCACAAGAAGGGCGACAAGGTTCGCGGCGCCATCAAGTCGATCACCGACTTCGGCATCTTCATCGGTCTGCCCGGCGGTATCGACGGTCTGGTGCATCTGTCCGACCTGTCCTGGTCGGCGACCGGCGAAGAAGCCAAGCAGAACTTCAAGAAGGGCGATGAAGTCGAGGCCGTGGTGCTGTCCATCGATGTCGAGAAGGAGCGCATTTCGCTCGGCGTCAAGCAGCTCGATGGCGATCCCTTCACCAGCTTCGTCGCGACTCACGACAAGAACAGCCTGGTTTCCGGCACGGTGACCAGCGTTGATCAGCGTGGTGCGGTGATCGATCTGGGTTCCGAGGTCGAAGGCTATCTGCGTGTTTCCGAGTTCTCGCGCGATCGCATCGAGGATTTGACGCAGCATCTGAAGGTCGGCGAAACGATCGAAACCATGATCATCAACGTGGATCGCAAGACGCGTTCGATCAATCTTTCGATCAAGGCCAAGGATCAGGTGGAGCAGAGCCAGGCGATGCAGAAGCTCGCAGCGGACAGTTCGGCCAGCAGCGGCACGACCAACCTGGGCGCGCTGCTGAAGGCCAAGCTCAACCAGAACCAGCCGCAATAAGCCTTATCTCATGACCAAATCGGAGCTAATCGCCCGGCTGGCGGAGCGTTTTCCCCAGCTGGTGGCGAAGGATGCCGACTACGCCGTCAAGATGATTCTCGATGCGCTCACTGCGGCACTGGTCCGCAGCGATCGCATCGAGATACGCGGTTTCGGCAGTTTTGCGCTGAACTACCGGCCCCCGCGGGTCGGTCGCAATCCGAAGTCCGGCGACAAGGTGCAGGTACCCGAAAAGTACGTGCCCCATTTCAAGGCCGGCAAGGAGTTGCGGGAACGCGTCGATTACCGGCCATGAATAGCGCCGTTGTTTCAGCTTCAGAGCGGCACCTTAAGCAGGTGCCGCTTTTTTTCATGAATACTCGAATTTGACTACCTTGCCGTGACTACCCTGCTCAAGCTTCTTGTCTGGCTGTTGCGTATCGTGGTCTTCGTCGGCCTGTTCGGCCTGGCGATCAAGAACAGCGGTCCGATGGAACTGCGCTTCTTTCTCGATCAGGCCTGGACGGCGCCGGTCTCGGTGGTCATCCTCACCGTGTTCGCCATTGGCGTCGCGGTCGGCCTGACGGCGGCCCTGAGCGTCTTCCTGCGCCCGCAGCCCAATCCGGACCACGAGCCGCGCAAACATGATGGAAATTGAACTATGGTGGCTGCTGGTCCTGCCGGTCTTTTTCGCCCTCGGCTGGATTGCCGCGCGGATCGACATCAGGCAGATCCTCAAGGAGTCGCGCGCCTTGCCGCGCTCGTATTTCAAGGGCCTGAACTTCCTGCTCAACGAACAGCCCGACCAGGCCATCGAGGCCTTCATCGAAGCCGCACGGATCGATCCGGAAACCATCGAGCTGCATTTCGCCCTGGGCAACCTGTTTCGCCGGCGCGGCGAGACCGACCGCGCGATCCGCGTGCATCAGAATCTGATCGAGCGCGATGGCCTGTCGGCCGCACAGCGGCTTCACGCCCTGTCCGAGCTCGGGCAGGACTACCTCAAGGCCGGCCTGCTCGATCGCGCCGAGGAGATATTCATCAAGCTGCGCGGCACCGACCGCGATGAAGAGGCGCTGAAGAGCCTGCTGGAGATCTACCAGCAGGAAAAGGAATGGGCCAAGGCAATCGCGACCTGCGACGCCATGCCGAACCATGCCGATCATCTGTGGCAAAAGGAAATTGCCGAGTTTCGTTGCGAGATGGCGGCCAACGAAATGCTTCACGACCGCCACGACGAGGCGCAACGTCTGCTCGACGAGGCCCTGGCCGCCAACCGGAAATGCGTTCGCGCCAACCTCTTGCTCGGCGACCTGGCGGTAAAACTCGGCGCCGGCGAGACGGCGATCGATTACTGGAAACGCATCGAACAGCAGAATCCGATCTATCTCGCGCTCGTCGCGGAAAAGCTCATGGCCGTGCATGTGCAACTGGGCCGCATGGAGCAGGGCATTGCCTTGCTGCGCGGCTGGCTGGAGCGCCATCCCTCGCTGGACCTGCTCGACGCGGTATTTCGCGCCGAACTCGAGAACGACGGTCCGGAAGCCGCCTACACGCTGGTGCGCGACGAACTGCGCCGCAATCCGACGCTGCTCGGCCTCGACAAGCTGCTCGAAGCGCAGATCATGGTGGTCCCGCCGGAGCGGCGCTCCGATCTGGAACTGATCAAGAACCTGATCCACAACCACACCCGCCGCGTTGCGCGCTACCGCTGCGATGCCTGCGGCTTCAAGGCGCGCCAGTTCTACTGGCGCTGTCCCGGCTGCGGCGGCTGGGAAACCTACCCGCCCAGGCGCACCGAAGAATTCGACATCATCCTTTGATCACACCATGAAAATTACAGTCATCGGCACCGGCTACGTCGGTCTCGTTTCCGGCACCTGCCTCGCGGACGTGGGCAATGATGTGCTCTGCCTCGACCTCGATGCCGCAAAGATCCGCACCCTCAACGAAGGCGGTATTCCGATCTACGAACCGGGCCTCGAGGCCATGGTACGAAAGAACGAGGCGGCGGGTCGCCTGCGCTTCACCACCGATATCGAGGCCGCGGTCGCCCACGGCGTGCTGCAGTTCATCGCCGTCGGCACGCCGCCCGACGAGGACGGTTCCGCCGACCTGCAATACGTGGTCGCCGCGGCGCGCAACGTGGGGCGCCACATGAGCGGCTACAAGGTCGTGGTGGACAAGTCCACGGTTCCCGTCGGCACCGCCGACAAGGTACGCGCGGCGATCGCCGAAGAACTGCAAACACGCGGCGCAAAGATCGACTTCAGCGTGGTCTCGAATCCGGAATTCCTCAAGGAAGGCGCGGCCGTCGAGGACTTCATGAAGCCCGATCGCATCATCGTCGGCGCCGACGACGCGCGCGCCGTCGAACTGATGCGCGAACTCTATGCACCCTTTCAGCGCAGCCACGAACGCCTGATCGTGATGGACGTGAAGAGCGCGGAGCTGACGAAATACGCCGCCAACGCGATGCTGGCGACGCGCATCAGCTTCATGAACGAGCTGGCGAACCTGGCCGAAAAGTTGGGTGCCGACATCGAACTCGTCAGGAAGGGTATCGGCTCCGATCCGCGCATCGGCTTCCATTTCCTCTATCCCGGCGTCGGCTACGGCGGCTCCTGCTTCCCCAAGGACGTCCAGGCCCTGATCCGCACGGCACAGGATGCCGGCCAGGCCTTGCAGGTGCTGCAGGCAGTCGAGGCGGCCAATGACATGCAGAAGGGCATACTGGCACAGAAGATCACCAGGCGCCTCGGCAAGGATCTCAGCGGCATGACCTTCGCCCTGTGGGGCCTTGCGTTCAAGCCGAATACCGACGACATGCGCGAAGCGCCGAGCCTGGTGCTGATTGCGGACCTGCTGGCGCGCGGCGCATCGATTCGTGCCTACGATCCGGTTGCCGTCCATGAGGCGCAGCGCATCCTCGGCGACAATCCGCGCATCAGCTATTCTTCGACGCCGATGGAAGCGCTGGACGGCGCCGATGCCCTGGCCATCGTCACCGAGTGGAAGGAATTCCGCAGCCCCGACTTCGACGCGATCAAGGCCAAGCTGAAGACGCCGGTCATTTTCGACGGCCGCAATCTCTACGACCCGGCGACGCCGCGCAAGGCCGGCCTCGAGTATTTCGCCATCGGCAGGCTGTGACCATGAATATGCTCCCCGATACCTCGGCTACCCGCATCCTGGTGGTCGGCGACGTTATGCTGGATCGCTACTGGTTCGGCGAGGTCTCGCGCATTTCGCCGGAAGCGCCTGTGCCGGTGGTCAAGGTCGAACGCACCGAGGAACGTCCGGGCGGCGCCGCCAATGTGGCACGCAACTGCGCCGCACTGGGCGCGCGCGTGACGCTGCTGTCCGTAGTCGGCGCCGACGAGGCGGGGCAGAGCCTGGCGCGCCTGATGGCCAATTCCGGCATCGAATGCAGCCTGCATGAAGATGCCAAGCTCAGCACGACGGTCAAGCTGCGCGTGATCGGGCGGCAGCAGCAGTTGCTGCGCATCGATTTCGAAAACGCGCCGGACCACGAAGTGCTGCAGGCCAAGCTGGCGGATTTCGAGTCGCGGCTCGCGGCCTGCGATGTCGTGATTCTCTCCGACTACGGCAAGGGCGGCCTGACCCACATCACGGAAATGATTTCGCTGGCCCGCGCTGCGGGGAAAAGGGTCCTGGTCGATCCCAAGGGCGAGGACTACGCCCGTTACGCCGGCGCAACGCTGCTCACGCCGAATCGATCCGAGTTTCGCCAGGTGGCCGGCCGCTGGAAGGATGAGGCCGAGCTCGCACTGAAGGCCACCCGCCTGCGCAGCGAACTGCACCTCGAGGCATTGCTGGTCACCCGCAGCGAGGAGGGCATGACCCTGTTTTCGGCCGACGGCGCGACGCACGAGCCGGCACTGGCGCGCGAGGTTTATGATGTCAGCGGTGCCGGCGATACGGTCATCGCGACGCTGGCAGTGATGCTGGGCAGCGGCCTGTCCATGCCGCAAGCCATGCGTCAGGCCAATTTCGCGGCGGGCGTCGTGGTCGGCAAGCTGGGCACCGCGACCTGCTCACTGGAAGAATTGAAACAGATCAACTAGGGGTCCTATGTACTACGTCGTCACCGGCGCCTGCGGATTTATCGGCGCAAACCTGGTCAAGGCACTCAACGAGCGCGGCGTTACCGACATCATTGCGGTCGACAACCTCACCAAGGCCGACAAGTTCCTCAATCTCACCGATTGCGAGATTGCGGACTATATGGACAAGCGGGAATTTCTTGAACTGGTCGAGCATGGCCAACTGGATGGCGGCGTCGAGGCCATCCTGCATGAGGGCGCCTGCTCCGACACCATGGAGACCGACGGCCGCTACATGATGGCCAACAATTACCGCTACTCGGAAACGCTGCTGGATTTCTGTCTCGAACAGGAAGTTCCACTGCTTTACGCTTCGTCCGCGTCGGTCTACGGCGGCGGCGGCGTGTTTCGCGAAGAACGCGAATTCGAAGCGCCGCTCAATGTGTACGGTTACTCGAAATTCCTGTTCGACCAGGTGGTGCGTCGCCGCATCGGGCCGGACGGGGACGAGACCGACTCCCAGGTGGCCGGCTTCCGCTATTTCAACGTTTACGGCCCGCGCGAGCAGCACAAGGGTCGCATGGCGTCGGTCGCATTCCATCACTTCAACCAGTACCGGGCCGAGGGCAAGGTCAAGCTGTTCGAAGGCTATGGCGGCTACGGCAACGGCGAACAGCGACGCGATTTTGTTTACGTCGGAGACGTGGTCAAGGTCAACATGGATTTTCTGGAAAGCCGCAGGTCCGGCATATTCAACCTCGGCACCGGCCGCGCGCAGAGCTTCAACGAACTCGCCGCCGCCACCGTGAATGCCTGCCGTGCGATGGAAAACAAGCCGGCGCTTTCGGTCGCCGAACTCGTGGCTCAGGGCATCATCGAATACATTCCCTTCCCGGATGCCTTGAAGGGCAAGTACCAGAGCTTCACCGAGGCCGACCTTTCGCAGCTGCGCGGCGCCGGCTACAAGGACGCTTTCGCTCCGGTGGAAGAAGGCGTGGCCGACTACGTGAAATGGCTCGCCAGATGAGTTGCCTGCCATGAACTGGAAAACGCTGGAAGACTTCGTCGGCAATACGCCGCTGGTCCAGCTCAAGCGCATTCCCGGCGCGGAGGCCGCACGCCGCAACAACGTGATTCTGGCCAAGCTGGAAGGCAACAATCCTGCGGGCTCGGTCAAGGACCGGCCGGCCTTGTCCATGATCACCCACGCCGAGGCGCGCGGACGCATCAAACCCGGCGACACCCTGATCGAAGCCACCTCGGGCAACACCGGGATAGCGCTGGCGATGGCCGCCGCGATGCGCGGCTACCGCATGATCCTGATCATGCCGGAACATCAGAGCGTCGAACGCTGCCAGACCATGCGTGCATTCGGCGCCGAACTGATCCTGACCCCCAAGGCGGGCGGCATGGAAGCGGCGCGCGACCTGAGCGAGCAGATGGTCAGGGATGGCAAGGGCATCGTGCTCGACCAGTTCGCCAATCCGGACAATCCCCTGGCGCACTACGAAACCACCGGGCCGGAAATCTGGCGCGACACAGGCGGACGCATCACGCATTTCGTTTCGAGCATGGGCACTACCGGCACCATCATGGGCTGCTCGCGCTATTTCAAGGAGCAGAATCCGGCGATCCGCATCATCGGTTGCCAGCCGGAGGAAGGCTCGCAGATTCCCGGCATACGCAAGTGGCCGGAAGCCTACCTGCCGAAAATCTACGACGGCTCGCGCGTCGATCAGGTCGAAAACGTGAGCCAGGGGCAGGCCGAGGAAATGGCGCGGCGGCTCGCCCGTGAAGAAGGCATCTTTGCAGGAATTTCCTCCGGTGGCGCACTCGCGGTGGCCGTGCGCATCGCGAACCAGGTGGACAATGCGGTGATCGTCACCATCGTCTGCGACCGCGGCGACCGCTATCTGTCGACGGGCGTCTTCCCCGCCTGAGGGCTTGCGAATAAATCTACTGCGCGTGCCGGATCGGGGATTGGGCGGTGCTCGCTATCCTCATGCACAAATAAGTGCATTCCGGTAGCTGCGCTCCGGCCGCACCCCGCTGCGGCCCGCTCGCAACGATTTCTTCACAAGCCCTGACGCTGCGGCTCAGGCAGGCAGCGCGATCTTGTTATCGGTGCTGAACTGGTAGTCGCGGAAGATGTGTTCCGCTGACAGCAGCCTATAGCTGCCGTCGTCGTTGCGGCGCGTGGTGTCCTTCAAGCGGTAGGTGTAGTGGCCGCAAGTCCAGCAGTCGAAATTGCGCATGTGGGTGCACAGGCAGGTCTTGTCCAGTACATGGATCTTCTTTGCATGCGGATGCAGCGCCACTTCGCGGTTGTAGGCCTCGATGTACTGGCAGCTGCCGTTGGAATCCAGCAGATAGCCGAAGGCTTCGCAGTTCGGCCGAATGCCGGCGCCGATCGCGGGGCTGTTCTTCAGCATGCGCATCGGGTAGCCGGTCGGTGAAATCGTATTCACCTCGATGTCGCTTTCACTGGCCTTGAAATACTCCTGCTGCACCTTCTCCGGCAGGCCGCATTCCTTCGACACGGTGAAGCGCGTCGCGACCTGCACCGCGGCGGCGCCCATTTCCATGTAGGCGACGGCGTCCGATCCGGTAAAGATGCCGCCGGCCGGAATCAGCGGAATGTCGAGATGCTCGGCCTTCATCCAGTCGCGAATTTCGACCACGATCCTGGCGAGATCGTACTGAGCCCAGTCCATGCCGAAACCCAGGTGGCCGCCGGCCAGAGGCCCTTCGATCACGACATAGTCGGGGAGGCGGCCGGTGCGCGCGCTCTTTTTCAGAAACAGCGTCAGGGCGCGCAGGGACGAAACGATGATGCCCAGCTTGACGTCGCGGAAGCGCGGATGATCCTCCATCAGCGCAAACGAACCGAGATGCAGGCCGGCTGCCAGCGTGATGCCGTCGATGCCGGCGTCGAGCGCGGCGTGGAGGCGAACGCGCAGGGTTTCCCTGGGCGCGTTCATGGTCAGCTTTTCCATGCAGTTGGCGAAGATCAGCCCGTCGCCGCGCTTGGCTTCCATCGTGCGCCCGACGTGCAGGGCAGTCGCTTCCGCGAGCAGGCCGAGGTCGAACTTGACCACGGCCTTCTCAGTATTGGCGACGTTGTACTTGTACTGCCGGAGCTTGTCCTTGACGTACTTGGTATTGAAGCGCCGGTCGGAAACCGTGGGCACCATCGCGTCGGAAATGTGGCCGATACCGCCAAGCCGGGCCGCCTCCAGGGCGAGTTCCGCGGTCGAAATGTCGACGCCCATGCCGCCGACAACGATCGGAACCAGTTCTTTCTTGCCCAGCCGCAGGCGGAAATCATCGACGCGCTTCATTGCAAGCTTTTCCACTATTTGACAGCCCGACATTATCGCCTGTCGGCGGGCAGTTCTGTCAGCGCTGCGACGGAAAATTCTCGCCGGCTCAAGCGATCAGGCGCAAGAGCGCTTCTCCATAGCGATCGGCCTTGGCCTGCCCGATGCCGGGCACCGCGAGCAGTTCGCTCAGACTGTCCGGGCGGCGGGCGGCGAGTTCGCGCAGGCTCTTGTCGTGGAGGATCACGTAGGCCGGCACGCCCTGTTCGCGCGCCAGTCCGGCACGCCAGGCGCGCAGCGCATCGAACAGCGGTGCGTCGGCCTCTGCCAGGGCGGGTCCGTCGTCCGGTCGCCGTCCCGCCAGCGCCGACTTCTTGCCGGGAACACGCTTTGCCTGCCGGCGCAGCGACAGGGTCGCTTCGCCCTTCAGCACCGGCCGCGCCGCGTCGGTCAGGCGCAGCCCGCCGTAGGCCTGCGCGTCGGCCTGCAGCAAACCGGCGGCGAGCAGCTGGCGGAATACCGAGCGCCAGCCGGCGTCGTCGAGATCCGTGCCGGCACCGAAGGTGGGCAGGTCGCCATGGCCGAACTGCTGGACTTTTTCGGTAGCCTTGCCCCGCAGGATGTCGATCAGGTGTCCGGCGCCGAATCGCTGGCCGGTGCGCAGGGCCGCCGACATGGCCTTTTGCGCGGCGACCGTGCCGTCCCAGAGTTGCGGCGGGTCGAGGCAGGTGTCGCAGTTGCCGCAGGCCCCGGCCTCCTCACTGAAATACTTGAGCAGCAGCGCGCGCCGGCAGGCGGCGGTCTCGCACCAGGCCAGCAGGGCGTCGAGCTTGCTCCGCTCGACGCGCTTCTGTTCCTCGCTCGCCGCCGATTCGTCGATGCGCAGGCGGTGGATCACGACGTCGTTGAGGCCGTAGGTCATCCAGGCCTCGGCGGGTTCGCCGTCGCGGCCGGCGCGGCCGGTTTCCTGGTAGTAGGCCTCGAGGCTCTTGGGCAGATCGAGATGGGCGACGAAGCGCACGTCGGGCTTGTCGATGCCCATGCCGAAGGCGATGGTCGCCACCATGACGACGCCGTCTTCGCGCAGAAAGCGCTGCTGATGTTGCAGGCGCACGGCGGCGTCGAGCCCGGCATGGTAGGGCAGGGCGGTGATGCCCTGCTGATTGAGCCAGGCGGCGGTTTCATCGACCTTCTTGCGCGACAGGCAATACACGATGCCGGCGGCGCCGCGCTGTGTGCCGAGAAAGTCGAGCAGCTGCCGGCGCGGGTTGTCGCGTTCGACCACCGTGTAGCGGATGTTCGGCCGGTCGAAGCTCGAAATGAACACGCGCGCCGCGTCGAGTCCGAGGCGGGTGATGATCTCCTGCCGCGTCAGGTGGTCGGCAGTCGCCGTCAGCGCGATGCGCGGCACCGCCGGGTAGCGTTCATGAAGGGCGGAGAGCTGGATGTATTCGGGCCGGAAATCGTGACCCCACTGCGAGACGCAATGCGCTTCGTCGATGGCGAAGAGGGCAAGGCGGTTCCTGCCGACCAGGTAATCCATGACGCCGAGAAAGCGCTCCGTCAGCAGGCGCTCCGGCGCGACGTAGATGAGGTCGAGTTCGTCCATGCGCAGGCGCCGTTCGACCTCGGATGCGGTCGCATAGTCCTGCGAGGAATTGAGAAAGGCGGCCCGGACGCCCGCTTGCAGCAGGGCATCGACCTGGTCCTGCATCAGCGCGATCAGGGGCGAGACCACGACGCCGACGCCGTCCCGGAGCAGGGCGGGGATCTGGTAGCACAGCGACTTCCCCCCGCCGGTAGGCATCAGCACCAGTGCGTCGCCGCCGCCGATCAGGTGATCGATGATCTCCTGCTGCGGCCCCCGGAAGGAGGGGTAGCCGAAGACGCGGCGCAGGGTTTCGAGGGGGGCAGCCATTCGGGGAAATCGGCGTTGAGCAGGGGTGCGCATTATGCCCGCTGCGCCGGGCTGCGGGAAACCATTCGCGCGACACTGATATCATCGGGCCCTGTTCACTGGAGCCCTATCATGGCCGGAAACCCCGAAATCACCAGCATGGCGCTGTTTTGCGACTTCGAGAACGTCGCCCTCGGCGTGCGCGACGCGAAATACGCCCAGTTCGACATCAACAAGGTCCTCGAGCGGCTGCTGCTGAAGGGCAGCATCGTGGTCAAGAAGGCCTACTGCGACTGGGCGCGCTACAAGGAGTTCAAGGCGCCGATGCACGAGGCCTCGTTCGAGCTGATCGAGATTCCTCACCTGCGCCAGTCGGGAAAGAACTCCGCCGACATCCGCATGGTGGTGGACGCCCTCGACCTCTGCTACACCAAGTCGCATGTCGACACCTTCGTCATCATCAGCGGCGACTCGGACTTTTCGCCCCTGGTCTCCAAGCTGCGCGAGAACAACAAGCGCGTGATCGGCGTCGGCGTCAAGGCGGCGACCTCCGACCTGCTGGCCGCGAACTGCGACGAATTCATTTTCTATGACGATCTGGTGCGGGAGTTGCCGGCCAAGAAGCAGCGCGGCGAGAGGAAGGCGCCGGCCAAGGTGGTTGCCAGCGCGGCAAAGACCGCAGCGCCGAGGAGCGAGGAAAAGGCCGAAGATCCCAAGCGGCAGGAGGCGATCGACCTGGTCGTGGAAACCGTGGAGGCGCTGGTGGCCGAGCGTGGTGAAGACGAAAAGATCTGGGGTTCGATGGTCAAGCAGACCCTGAAGCGGCGCAAGCCCGGCTTCAGCGAGTCCTACTACGGCTACCGTTCCTTCGGCGAACTGCTGGAGGACGCCATGAAGCACAAGCTGCTGGTCCTGGAGCGCGACGAGAAATCCGGCCAGCACATCATTCGCCTGCCGGCAGAAGATTGAATTCAAGGTCGTGAGCGGCATCCCCGAAATCAGGCCGGAGCAGTCGCTTGCGCTGCTCCAGGAGCTGCACATCCTGACCCGCGACGGCAAGCTCAATCAAGACAGCCGGCGCAAGCTGAAGCAGGTCTATCACCTCTATCAGTTCATCGAGCCGCTGCTGGCCGAGACCATGGCCGAACGCGGCGATCTGGTGCTGGTCGACCACGGGGCGGGAAAGTCCTATCTCGGCTTCATCCTCTACGACCTGTTCCTCAAGGGCAGGGATCGCGGCCACGTGTATGGCATCGAGACCCGCGCCGAACTCGTCGGGCGATCCCGCGAGCTCGCGCAACGGCTCGGCTTCGCCCGGATGTCATTCCTCAATCTTTCGGTCGGGGAATCGATCGAGTCGCCGCAACTGCCGCACCAGATCGACATCGTCACCGCACTGCACGCCTGCGACACGGCGACCGACGACGCGATCCGGTTCGCCCTGCAAAAGCAGGCCAGATTCATCGTTCTGGCGCCCTGCTGCCAGGCCGAAGTCGCGTCCGTACTGCGGCGGCACAAGAACGAGTCATTGGGCCGGACCGCGCTGTCGGAGATCTGGCGCCATCCGATCCACACCCGCGAATTCGGCAGCCAGATCACCAACGTCCTGCGCTGTCTGCTGCTCGAGGCGCATGGCTACCAGCTCAGCGTCACCGAGCTGGTGGGCTGGGAACATTCGATGAAGAACGAACTGATCATCGCCCGCTTCACCAACGCGCCGCGCGGCAACGCGCGCGAGCGTCTGGCGCAGATACTGCACGAGCTGAACCTGGACGACTTGAATGACCGTTTTCTCTACTGAAGGCGGGCGGGGCGGGAGTCGGCGCCGGCGCTACGGCGATCAGGGCTTGCTCCAGCGCAGCGGCGGTCAGGACCGTGCCGCTTACGGTATCCTCTGCCTGTTTTCGAGGCACGGAAACGCCCTTCAAGACAGCGAACTCCCGGGCTGAAATCCGTGGTCCGGCGCAAAATGCGTCGCGGTGCCTGCGAACCCCGTACATACAGCAAATCTCGACACAGGAGTCACAATGCGACTGGATCCGCGCCGATTGCTAGACCTGCTCGCCGTTGCCCGGCATGGTTCCTTCAGCGGTGCAGCGGAGGCGACTCGCGTGTCGCAACCGGCCTTGTCGCAGAGCATTGCCGTTCTGGAACACGGACTGGGCGTACGCGTGCTGGACCGGGATCGCCACGGTGCGCGGCTTACCGAGTTCGGCAAGACACTGGCCTTTCACGCACAGGCGCTGGAGTCGCTGCTCGATCGCGCCAAGGTAGATACCCGCCTGCGGTCGATGGGCCTGGAAGGCTTGCTGGCCCTGGGAATCACGCCGATCACCGCCGTGGGCCTGGTTCCCCTGGCCTTGGAGGTGCTGCTGCGCGAAACGCCGGATGTCTCGGTATCGGTAGTCGAGGATCTCGATGACAGAATCCTGTCGATGCTCAGGTCGAGAGAACTCGACCTGGTCATCAGTCGACTGGGCGTGGGCCCCGACTATCCCGACGTTGAAACCGAACCGCTGCTGCTGGCGGACTGGTCGCTGATCCTGCGCGCGGAGCATCCGCTGGCCAGCCTTTCATCGGTTTCCTTGAAAGATCTGGAAGGCGTCAAATGGGTACTTCCGGCGGGTGGCAGTGCGTTCAGACGGCAGCTGGAGAACATGTTCGCCACGGCAGGCATCGGGTGGCCGACGCGGGCGATCAACACCAACTCGATTCTCGCCATCAAGGCGATCGTCATGAGCTCCGATTGCGTGACCATCATGTCGCCGCGACTGGTCGAGGTCGAGCGCGAACTGGGGCGCATTTGCGCCGTGGAATTGACCGACGTCGGCCCGCTGCGGCCTGTCGGTCTGATGTGGCGAGCGAACGAGGAACTGTCGCCGATCGCCGCCCGCTTCGCAAAAGTCCTGCGCCAGGTTGCGCAGGGAAGCTCTGCCTGAAGGTCTTGCGGGCGCAAACCTCAGTTCGTCGCTTCGCGCCGGATTGCCCGCTGTGCGGCCGGTCGCGTCATGGTGTTGTCGTGATGACGGCAGAGGTGAGGAAACCGCGCGGCGTCGATGCCCGACTCGGGACAGCGTCCCCAGGCCCACGCCAGGTAAGTGTCTGCGATTGACCACGCCCGTCCCAGCATCCAGGGCTGGCGCGACAAGCGCTCCTCAGCAACGCTCAACTGTCCGATCATCTCTTCGCGTGCCAGTTCGCGGACGCGATCGACGCTGCCCGGCAGGTCGCAGAAACGTTGCGGGAGCCGCAGGCGGGTCACCAAAGGGTGCAGTCCGGATGCGCACCAGCCGAGCAGCGACAGTGCCTCCGCTTCCTGCCACGGATCGGCTGTCGGCAGCAGGTCCGCCTCGGGGTGACGTCGCGCCAGGAATGTCAGTATGGCGACGTTTTCGGTGAGTACCCGACTGTCGACCAGCAGGGCCGGAACCTTGCCTTTCGGATTGACGGCGCGGAAATCCGGTCCACGCTGCTCGCCGTCCGCCAACAACACGCGCCGGGTCGTGTAGTCGACTCCGGCTTCCTCGAGCGCAACCATGCTTACCCGCGAACAGGAACCGGGGGAGAAGAACAGCACGAGGGAGGCCATGTGTCGTCTCTACGGGAGCGCTTCAAGCCCTGCCGGAAGCGCTGCCTGCACCCTGGACCAGGACGCAGTCCCGGCAGGACTCATTTGCCATACAGCATGCGCGGGAGGTACAGCGCAATGTCCGGGAAGGATAGCAGCAGCACGATCAGCACTATCGGCGAGACCAGGAATGGCAGCGTGCCCTTGTAGATGGAAAGAATGGGTATATCCGGCACCTGGGCCTGAATCACGAAAAGATTCATGCCCACGGGCGGGTGGATCAGACCCATCTCGACCACGACCACGACCAGCACGCCGAACCAGACGGGGTCATAGCCGCTGGCGACGACCACCGGCAGGAATACCGGTACCGTGATCAGAACCAGGCCGATGCCTTCGAGGAAGCATCCCAGCACGATGTAGGTAATGATCAGCGTAATCATCAGCCAGAGCGGGGACATGCCCATGCTCTTGATCCAGGCGATCAACGCTTCGGGCAACTGTGCCTGCACCACGAAATAGGAGAAGATCATCGCGCAGATGATGATCATGAAGAGCATGCACGAGGTCTTCACCGTCTCGGAGAAGCACTTGGCAAGCACGTCGAGGTCGAGTTGGCGTTGCATGACGCCGATCACCAATGCCATGAAGGCGCCGACGGCCGCGGCTTCGGTCGGGCTGAATAGGCCCGCGTAGATGCCGCCCACGGAGACCCCGAAGAGCAGAACGAACTCCCACATGCCCAACAGGTTGCGCACGCGCTGCGACCAGGATTCCCGGGTACCGTGCGGCGCCCACGATGGAAATATCTTCACCATTACCGCCGCCGCCGCGATATACAAGGCCGTGAGCACGAGCCCGGGCAGCAATCCGGCAGCGAAGAGACGGGGCACGGACTGCTGTGCAATGACTGCGTAGATGACGAATATCAGCGACGGCGGAATCAGGATTCCCAGCGTGCCGCCGGCCGCCACCGAACCGGTCGATAACCGGTCGTCGTAATTGTTGCGGCGCATTTCCGGCACGCAGATCCGGGTCATCGTGGCGGCCGAGGCCACCGACGAACCGCATACCGCGCCGAAGCCCGCATTGGCGCCGATGGTTGCGTAGGCGAGCGAGCCCCGCAACTCGCCGAACATCGACTTCGTTCCCGCAAACAGCCGCGACGACATGCCGGACGCCGAAGCCAACTCACCCATCAGCACGAACAGCGGCACGACGGACAAGGCATAGCCGGAGGCGATGTCGAAGGGCGCGGCACCGATGACCGTAGTCGCCTTGGCCCAGCCCTCCAGAGCCACATATCCGAGAAAGCCCACGATGCCGAGGCAGATCGCGACGGGAACGCGAAGAAAAATCAGCACCAGGAGCGCCAGCATGCCGATGGCGCCAATCATTTGGACGGACATCATCACTCCTTGTCCGTCGGCGACGAAGTCTCACGCTCGAAGAGCGAGAGAAGAACCATCAGCGCGGAGACTGCAATGCCAAAGATCATCGGAATCCACAATAGGTAGAGCGGCAGTCCGAGCTCCTGCTTGCGCTCGCCGAACTTGAACGCGTCATGGGCCGGAGTGACCATTTGCCAGGCGAGGAAGGTCAGAAACACGAGGGTCAGAAGCTTGGCGACGACTTTCAGGCGCGCAACAGTCTCCGGCGACGTCACAAGATCGATCACATCGACCGCGATGTGGCTATTGGAAAGGAATGTCGCCGGGAAGCCGAGAAACACGACCAGGACCAGGGTGGTCTCGACGAGGTCGAATACACCCACGATCGGGCGGCGAAACAGATTCGCCATCAGGACGTCGACAACCGTCGCCGACATCATCAGGACCAGCGCCAGCGCGGACAATGCGGAACATATCCGCACCAGCTTTCCCGTAAAAAAGCCTCTTTGCATTGCGTTCTCACCTCATGGAATCCGCGCCATCGCAGGATCGGCGACGGCGCGGACGGGCTGGCTGGTTAGCGGGCGCCGCTCTTGAGCAGTGCGTCGTAAAGTTGCCGTGCAGGTTGCCCCTTGGCTTCCAGCTTGCCGATCGTGGTGTCGATGATCGGCTTCACGACATTCCTCATGTCGCGCTGCATGGCATCCGGAAACGTGACGACCTGAACGCCCTTGCTGTTGAGGTAATTGCGTCCCTCCACTTCGGCGTCGTCAAGCACCTTGCCGATGCGTTCGGCATTGGCAGGACCTGTGGTCTGGTCGATCAATGCCCTCAGATCGGCAGGAAGCTTCTCGTAACTCGCCGGATTCATGATCCAGAAGAAACTTGCGGCGTTGATCCCGGGCTCGTAGGAGAACTTGGCGACCGTACCGACCTGGAAGCTTTGTGCGCCTTCATGCGGGAACATCGCACCATCAACAGTCCCCTTGCCCATGGCATCGACGACTTCGCCCGGAGGCACCGCGACCGGCGTGCCGCCGAATGCCTTGATCGATTCGGCAAACAGCTCGCCGGCATAGCGGATCCGCAAACCCTTGAAATCGGCCAGGGTGTTGAGCTTCGCCTTCGTCATGTGGAACTTGAGCGGCGAAGTGATGGCGAGTTGCAGGAGCTTGACCCCGGCGTACTCCTGGGTGAGGTACTTGGGCGCGAGTTCCGTCATTGCCTTGGAGGCGGTCGCGCTGTCGGTGACCGCAAACGGCAGGTTCGAGATTTCGGTCATCGGGAAGCGTCCCGGCGTGGCACCGGTGAGGCCTACGCCGATATCGGCGACACCCGTGCGTACGAGGTCGAATTGCCGCGGCGTCGGACCCATCTGGCCGGAGGGGAATACCTTGATGGTGAGGCGCCCGTTCGACTTCTTGGAGAGTTCCTCACCCCAGCGCACCAGCTCCTTGTGAAAGGAATGATTGGGCGGCAGGAAGTGGGTGGCCTTCAACTCGAAGGTCTGGGCCTGGGCGATTGCCGGGGCGCTGCCAAGCAGCGCGATGCTGCCGAGCGTGACAAGTGCAGCTGAATAAAAAGCTTGGAAACGTCTCATGGTTTTTCATCCTCCTGGTGGTTTGGTGATGGTTCTTTGCTCGAAATCCTTTGCGACTTTTTCGTCAGAAACCTGCGCATCCTTTCCGTCTTCTCTGTGGTGCTGAACATCAATTGAAACGCCTTCCGCTCCTGACGCAGGCCCGCAGCCAGCGATCCGTTCATGCTTTCCAACACCAGTTCCTTGATCTGCCGAATCGCGAAAACCGGCAAACCGGCGATTTCGCCGGCAAGTTTCAGCGCCTCCGGCAGTACCTGGTCATCGGCGACAACCGTGCTGACAAGGCCGCTGGACGCAGCTGCTGCGGCGGTGAGGGGTTCGCCGGTCATCAACAGCTTCATTGCCACGAACTTGCCCACGGCCCGGGTCAGGCGTTGGGTCGCTCCGCCTCCCGGGATCAGACCGACGCGGACCTCGGGCTGGCCGAACATCGCCGACTCGCCGGCAATGATGATATCAGCATGCATGGCGAGTTCGCATCCGCCACCCAGCGCGTAGCCATTCACGGCCGCGATCACCGGCTTGGGGCAGTCCGCGACGGCATCCCACAGCAGGGGCATGTTGCGCCCGATGATCTCGGTGGGCGTTGCGTCAACGTACTCATTGAGGTCGGCGCCGGCACAGAATGCCTTGTCGTTGCCCGTCATCACGATGCAGCGAACATCGTCGCGGGAGCCGAAATCACGAAATTGCGCGGCAATTTCGCGGCGCAGTTCCAGATTCAGGGCATTGAGTACCTGCGGGCGATTGAGGCGCAGCAGCACCACGCCGTCGGCGGGTCGTTCCTGCAGCACCAGTGCCGGCGAAGCGTCCGTGGTCATCTATCGCCCCGAAAATGTCGGCGGTCTCTTGTCGAGCATGGCCGCCACGGCTTCCGCGTGGTCCGCAGTCTGATGCGCGAGCGCCTGGTAGCTTGCAGCCATGCCGAGAATCGTATCGAGCCGTTCGTGCTGCGATTCCTTCAGCAGCCGTTTGGTCCAGCGCAGGACGTGCGGCGGGTTGCAGGCGATCCGCAAGGCAAGGTCGAGCGCCGATTCCATGAGCTTTTCGTGCGGCACGACCTTCGAGACGAGCCCGATGTTGAAGGCCTGCTTTGCATCTACGGCTTCGCCGGTGAATGCCATTTCTGCGGCGCGCGCATAGCCTACGATTCGCGGCAGCAGCCACGAGCCCCCGTCGCCGGCCACGATGCCGACCCTGACGAAGCTTTCGGCAAAGGTGGCCCGGGTGGACGCGATCCGCATGTCGCACATGCAGGCCAGATCGCAACCTGCCCCGATTGCCGGACCGTTGACCGCTGCGATCAGCGGGACGTCGAGGCTCATCAGGGCGCGAGGGATGCGCTGGATTCCCCGGCGATACTGTTCGGCGATCTCGTGCGGTTCGCCGCCGAACATTCCCTTCTTGTCGCGCATGTCCCTGACGTTGCCGCCGGAACTGAAGGCCGGCCCCTCGCCGGTCAGGACCACGGCCCGGATGTCGAGGTCCGAGTTGCAGCGCTCCGTGACCGCCTCGAACGCCGAATAGAGGTCGTCGCCGTTGAGGGCATTGCGTGTCGCCGGATCGTCGAGCGTCAGCACCAGCACGTGTTCGCGCAGGTCCAGCTTGAGTTTATCGCTCACCGCATGCTCCCTGGCGCCTGATACCGGATCTGCTCGGCTGTGTCGCGGTGGTCACAGCGTTCAAGCCCCGACCATCGCCAGTCCGCCGTTGCACAACATGAACTGCCCGGTCATGTGGCGCGATTCTTCGCTGGCGAGGAATAGCGTCGGCCCGACCATGTCCTCCGGGGTCGCAATGCGTCCGAGGGGCGTCTGGCGCAGGACTTCCTCGCGCCGGCCGTTCTTCCAGTCTTCCCGGTTCTTCAGTGCTTCG